>Ga0210060_1000046_pt1 | contig 82153 bp, 82 predicted proteins | sample Joice_CattailNLB_FD_184871 | JGI IMG/M metagenome (GOLD analysis project Ga0210060, IMG submission 184871) | Wetland microbial communities from San Francisco Bay, California, USA, that impact long-term carbon sequestration - Joice_CattailNLB_D2... | ecosystem: Environmental > Aquatic > Marine >...
GGTTGCCGTCGTGGTCGACCCTGCCGACTATGGACGCGTGCTCGACGAGCTGCGCGAGATCGGCGCGGTGGGCGACGCGACCCGCCTCGCCCTGGCCAAGAAAGTGTTTGCGCACACCGCCGCCTACGACGGCGCCATCGCGAACTACCTGCATGCGCTCGATGAGCGCGGCAAGCGCAGCGAGTACCCCGCCGTGCTGAATCTCCAGTTCCACCGGCTGCAGGCGATGCGCTACGGCGAGAATCCACACCAGAGCGCCGCGTTCTACCGTGACGAGCGCCCGGTCGAGGGGAGCCTCGCCAGCTACCGCCAGCTGCAGGGCAAGGAACTGTCCTACAACAACGTGGCCGACGCCGACGCGGCCTGGGAAGCGGTGAAGAGCTTCGCCGAGCCGGCCTGCGTCATCATCAAGCACGCCAATCCCTGCGGCGCTGCGATCGGCGAGCAGCTTCCGGCCGCCTACCGCAAGGCGTTCAAGACCGACCCGGTTTCGGCCTTCGGCGGCATCCTCGCTTTCAATCGCGCGCTCGACCGCGAGACCGCCGAGGCGATCGGTCAGCAGTTCGCCGAGGTGATCATTGCGCCGCGCGTCGAGCCCGATGCGCGTACGGTACTTGCGGCGAAGCAGAATCTGCGCGTGCTTGAAGTGCCGATCTCACGTGCCGCGCAGGCCCACGACTTCAAGCGCGTCGGCGGCGGTCTGCTGGTGCAGAGCACGGACGCATTGATGGTGGCCCGCGAAAACATCAAGGTCGTGAGCAAGAAGGCGCCGAGCGATGCGCAATGGGCAGACCTGCTTTTTGCCTGGCGCGTGGCGAAGTACGTCAAGTCGAACGCCATCGTGTTCTGCGGCGACGGCATGACGCTCGGCGTCGGCGCGGGTCAGATGAGCCGGGTCGACAGCGCACGCATCGCCTCGATCAAGGCGCAGAACGCGGGACTTTCACTCGCCGGGTCGGTCGTCGCCTCCGACGCGTTTTTTCCGTTTCGCGACGGCCTCGACGTCGTGGTCGACGCGGGCGCGGTCGCCGTGATTCAGCCCGGCGGCAGCGTACGGGACGAAGAAGTCATCGCAGCCGCGGACGCGCGCGGCGTGGCGATGGTCTTCACGGGCATGCGGCACTTCCGGCATTGAAGAACAACGATGCGCTGCACCGCCACGCAAACGCGGCGGCGCAGCGCCCTACGTTCAGAAAAAGCGAATCGACGATGAGGAGAGCGTGAAGATTCTGGTGATCGGTGGCGGTGGGCGCGAGCATGCGCTTGCCTGGAAGCTTGCGCAGAGCCCGCGGGTGCAGAAGGTCTACGTCGCGCCCGGCAACGGCGGCACCGCCCGCGAGCCCGGTCTCGAGAATGTCGCGCTCGTCGAGACCGACGCGCTGCTCGCGTTTGCCCGCACGCAAGGCATTCAGCTGACCGTGGTGGGTCCCGAGGCGCCGCTCGCGCAGGGCGTGGTCGATGCGTTTCGCGACGCGGGGCTGCGGATCTTCGGTCCGACGCGCGCCGCGGCCCAGCTCGAGAGCTCCAAGGATTTCGCCAAGCGCTTCATGCTGCGGCACGGAATTCCGACGGCGCGCTATGCGAGCTTCGAGCGCGCCGCGGACGCGAAGGCCTACGTTGCCGAGCGCGGCGCGCCCATCGTGGTCAAGGCCGACGGGCTCGCGGCCGGAAAGGGCGTGGTGGTCGCCACGCAGGTCTCGGAGGCGAACGAGGCGATCGACGCCATGCTGCTCGCGAACCGTCTGGGTCGCGCCGGCGCACGGGTGGTGATCGAGGAATGCCTCGAGGGCGAGGAAGCGAGCTTCATCGTGATCTGCGATGGGCGCAATGCGCTCGCCCTGGCGACCAGCCAGGACCACAAGCGTCTGCGCGACGGCGACGAAGGACCGAACACCGGCGGCATGGGCGCGTATTCCCCCGCGCCGGTCGTGACCCCAAAGCTGCACGCGCGCGTGATGCGCGAAATCATTCAGCCGACGCTTCAGGGGATGGCGCGCGACGGCTTGCCGTACGTCGGATTTCTCTACGCGGGCCTGATGATCGACCGGGACGGCCAGCCCCGCACGCTCGAATTCAATTGCCGGCTGGGCGACCCGGAGGCGCAGCCGATCCTGATGCGCCTGAAGTCCGATCTGGTCACGCTCCTCGAGGCGGCGCTCGAGGGCCGCCTGGATCGGGCCACCGCGGAATGGGACCGGCGTTCGGCGCTCGGCGTCGTGCTCGCGGCGCGCGGCTATCCCGAGCAGCCGGTTTGCGGAGACCGCATCGAGGGGCTGCCTGCGCCGAGCGAAGACTGCCGCGTGTTCCACGCCGGCTCGCGTCTGGACGGCGCGCAGCTCGTCACCAGCGGTGGCCGCGTGCTGTGCGTCACCGCGCTCGGCGATTCGCTGCGCGTTGCGCGCCAGCGCGCCTACGCCGCTGCCGAGGGCATCCGCTTCGAGGGCATGCAGTTTCGGCACGACATCGGCGACCGCGCGCTGCGCCGGGCCGAGCGACGATGACCGACCCCGGGCGTCCCGACCCCGCTGCGGTCGAAGGCTACCTGCTCGCCCTGCAATCGGACATCGTCATGGCGCTCGAAGCGCTCGATGGCGAGCCGTTCCTGAGCGATCGCTGGACGCGACCCGAGGGCGGTGGCGGCCTCACGCGGGTGATCGAGGAAGGCCGGCTGTTCGAGCGGGGCGGGGTCAATTTTTCGCGCGTGCACGGCGCAGGCCTGCCCCCCTCGGCGAGCGCGGCGCGTCCCGCGCTCGCCGGCCGGCGCTTCGATGCGATGGGCGTCTCGCTCGTGCTGCATCCGCGCAATCCCTATTGCCCGACGGCGCACATGAACGTGCGCTTCTTCATTGCCCACCCGCCCGAGGGCAGCGCCGAGCGGCCCCTGTGGTGGTTCGGCGGCGGCATGGATCTGACGCCGTACTACGGATTCGAGGACGACGCGCGCCACTTCCATGCGGCCTGCAAGAGCGCGCTCGATCCGTTCGGCGCAGACCGCTACGCCCGCTACAAGCGCTGGTGCGACGAATATTTCTTCCTCAAGCACCGCGGCGAGGCGCGCGGCGTCGGCGGCGTCTTCTTCGACGACCTCTCGGTGGATGGCTTCGAGGCCTGCTTCGCGCTGCTGCGTTCGGTGGGCGATCGCTTCGTCACCGCCTACGCGCCGATTCTGGAGCGGCGTCGCGCGCTCCCCTACGGCGAGCGCGAGCGAAACTTCCAGGCCTACCGGCGCGGGCGCTACGTCGAATTCAACCTCGTCTACGACCGCGGCACGCTGTTCGGGCTGCAGTCGGGCGGCCGCACGGAATCGATCCTGATGTCGCTGCCGCCGCGCGTGGCCTGGCGCTACGCCTGGACGCCGGAGCCGGGCAGTCCGGAGGCGCGCCTGTACAGCGATTTCCTCCCGGCGCGCGATTGGCTGTAGCCGCGCCGCGCGCGCGGGAATCGTTCAGCGGCGCCCTAGTCGAGCTCGGCCGCGCGCCGATAGTGGCGCTGTGCGTCCGCGTCGCGCCCGACCTGCTCCGCGAGCCGCGCAAGGTCGAGGTGCGCCGCACGGCTTTCCTCGAGCGACAGGCTTGCCTCGAGATAGCTCTGCGCCTTGCCCCAGAGCTCGGCATGCGTGCACAGGCGCCCGAGCGCCGCGAGCAGCGCCGCGTCCTCGGGCCGCTCGTGCAGCCAGCGCTCCGCACGGGTAATGCGCGCGCGGGCCTCGGTGCTGCGCTCGCCGGGCTCGAGCGTCGGCAGCTCGCTGTAGGCAAGCACCAGCGCGTGGTTCCACTCGCGGGTCAGGCTGTTCTCGACGATCTCGCGGGCAAGCGCGGTCGCGCCGAGCGCGCTCGCGCGTCGCGCGGCCGCCTCGGCGACGCGCGGGTGCAGCTGCTCGGGCTCGGTCAGCTGGCGCCAGCGCCGTTCCAGCGAGCGCCGATCGACGGCATCGCGCTTGAGCAATTCGACCGCGGCCTGGATGCGCGCCTCGGCGGCAAGCGCCGGCGGGATCGCATCGTCCTTGGCCAGGCGGGTCGCCATGCGCTCGACTTCTTCCCAGTTGCCGGCGCCGCGCTCCGCGCGCAGCAGCATGCGCTGGGTCGCGACGTCTTTCGATCTGGCGGAGGGCAGCGCGCGCAGCAGGTTGCGCGCCGAATGAAAATCACGCTCCTCGAGCGCGAGCTCGGCGCGCGTGAGCATCCGCGCCACGCGCACCGATTCGCCCGCTGCTTCGGCACTTTCGAGCCAGCGGTCGCGTGCCGCAAAGTCACGCAGCCGGTGCGCGGCACGCGCTGCAAGCAGTGCCGCAAGTCCTGGTGCGGCGCCGCCGGCGTGGGCGCGCGCAGCGTCCTTCTCGGCGCGCAGGTAGCGGCCCTCGAAGTACGCCTGCAGCGAGGCAACGAGCGCGTCCTGCGCCCGCGCCTGCCGACGGCGCGTGCGGTAAGCACGCAGCCGCGACGGGACCGCCACCAGCTGATGCAGGACGCGCGCGGCGAAGTACAGCAGCCCGAAGCCGACCAGGGCGGCGAGCGCGAACAGGACCACGGACAGTTCGACGCGGTACGGCGGATAGACGAACAGCACGTAGCCGGTTTCGCTGCGGCCGATCAGCGCGAGCGCGATCGCCGCGGCAAACACGACGAGCAGCCAGATCAACCCTCTCATCGAGGCGCTCCGGACAGCGGCACGCGCCTAGGACCCGCGCCCGCCACGCGGGTCCATCGCGCGTACGGCATTCACGCTGCCCTCGATCGAGGGCAGCTCTAGCTGGATCGGCGCAACGGCAAGCTTTTCGAGCTGCGCCAGCGCCTCGGCCGTGCGCTTGGAGCCCGTATCGAAGTAGCGCTTGATCCAGGTCTGCGCCGCCTGCAAATCGTCGCGATACGCGCGCGCGTCGCGCGTCAGCAGGGCAAGCCGGGCGCTCAGCAGGCGCAGGCGCAGATTTTCCCGCAGGAAGTAGGCCTGCGCCGGCGGCAGGAGCGGCGGCTCCGGGTTCTCCACCCGGCGCACGATGACCAGCTGCCGGAGTTCGCGCCAGATCTCGGATCCGAGACGTGCATACCAGCGATCGTCCGCCTGCCCGGGCAGGCTGGCGCCGGTGTTCGACGCCCCCGCGGGGCGCTCGTCGAAGGCAAGCGGCAGGGTCTCGACACGCACCGCGAGACGCTCGAGGCGCTGGCCGAGCGCGCCCGGATCGAGTTCCGGCAGGGCCTTCAGTTTCTCGATATCCCGTGCGAGCGCCGTGCGCAGCGGCGCGAACGCCGGGTCGTCGCGCCGCGCGAGGCGCGATTCGGCGAGCTGCAGCGCAAGCAGCGCGCCGCGGACGTTGCCGGCAAGATCGAGCTGCTGCGCGGCGATGTCGACCATCTGCTCGACTTCCGCGATCCGCCATTCGTTCCTGTTGCGCGAGAGCTCTTTGTAGAGCGACTCGATCGCCGCGCGCTGCCCCTGCGCGTCCGCAATGTGCACTTCGAGCGTCGAGACCTTGCCCTGCAGCGACAGGGCGCTTTGCTGCGCTTCCTGCGCCAGCGTGCGCAGCTTCTGTTGCTGAGCCTCCAGCGCCTGCACCCGCTGCGCCAGCGCCTCGGTGCTCGCCTCGAGGCGCTGGCGCGCATCGAACCAGACGCCCGCCGCCATCCCGGCTGCGATCAGGGCGAGCAGCACGGCGAACCACGCGCCGCGTGCCCGGGGGCGCGCGTCATGCGCGGATGCGTCCGCCGGCGCCGGTTCGGCCGCCGGCGTCGACGCCGCGGCCTCCGCAGGCGCGCTCGCCGACGGCGCGCCGGGCCCCGCCGCCGCCGGATCCTCGTCCCGCCCGTTCTTGTCGTCGCTCGCCGTCATCGTCCGATGTTTTTACTTCGCGTCGGCAAAGTATGCAACCAGCGCGTCGACCATATCCTCATCGGCTGCGCCGGCGACCCGAACCTCGCGGATCCCGAGCTGCGCGGCGTTGCGCAGCAGCCGATCGTGGGGTATGAACAGCGGCGTCGAGCGCAGCCACTGCTGACCGAGCTTGCCGAGCATGTCGAACAAATTCGCGAGTCCCTCGCCGGAGCTTACGGTGACCGCATGCACCGCGCCGCGCGCCCAGGCGGCCAGCAGCGGCCCGCAGTCGGCGCGCGGACGGCTGCGCCGGTAGCACTCCGCATAGCTGACCTCGGCACCGCGCGCGCGCAGCGTGTCGCCGAGCAGCTCGCGTCCGCCGTCGCCGCGAAAGATCACCACGCGCCGGCCGGTCATCGACGACAGCGCCGGCAGGGCGAGCAGCGCTTCGCTGTCGGCCTGCGCCGACGGGGCGATGATCGAGCCGAATCCCAGCTGCTCGAGCGCCCGCCGGCTGCCGCGACCGATGGCCGCGATGCGCAGGCGCTCGGGCCATGCGCGCGCGCTGCGTCGCAGGCGAATCAGGTTCATTGCCTTCGCCACGGCGCTCGGGCTGATGAAAATTGCCAGGTCGAAGTCGTCGAGGCGATCGATCAGGGCCAGGATCGGCCCGAGATCCTGCACATCCTCGATCTCGATCGCCGGCAGGCGGAACACCACGCCGCCGGCCTGCTCGATCCGTTGTGCAAGTCCCGCCGCCTGCTCACGCGGCCGCGTGACCACGACGCCGCGGCCCTCGAGTGGTCGCAGCGTCCCCTTGCGATCCGCACCGGAGGCCACGGGCCGCGCTAGCCGCTCGCCTGCAGCGCGGCGAGGATCTCGCCGGCGCCGCGCGCACGCAGCAACGCGGCGACCCGCTCGCCCAGGGCTTCCGGGGCATTCACGGCACCTTCGTCTTCGGCCCGCGCCGCGCGCCGGCCGTCGGGTGCCGCCACCACGGCCTGAAGCTGCACGCGACCGCGCAGGACCTGCGCGTAGGCACCCAGCGGGACGGTGCAGCTACCGCCGAGGGCGCGGCTCACCGCGCGCTCGGCCCGCACGCAGGCCGCGGTGTCCGCGTCTGCCAGCGGCGCGACCAGCCGGACGATCTCCGGGCGATCCGCCCTGCACTCGATGCCCAGGGCGCCCTGCCCTGCGGCCGGCAGGCTCAACGCCGGCTCGAGCAGGGCACGAATACGCGCCTCGAGACCCAGCCGCTTGAGCCCGGCCGCCGCGAGAACGACTGCGTCGTATTCGCCACGATCGAGCTTTGCGATGCGCGTTTCCACATTGCCACGCAGCGTCCGGATCCGCAGCCCGGGAAAACGCTCGGCAATTTGCGCCGCGCGCCGCAGGCTCGAGGTGCCAAGCACGCCGTCTGCGGGCATCGCCTCGAGCGAGGCGAAGCGGCGCGAAACCAGTGCGTCGCGCGGGTCCTCGCGGGCGAGGATCGCCGCGAGCAGGAATCCCGCGGGCAGATCCGCGGGGACGTCCTTCATCGAGTGTACGGCGAGGTCGGCGCGCCCTTCGGCAAGCGCCGACTCGAGCTCTTTGACGAACAGACCCTTGCCGCCGACCTTGTCGAGCCGCACCTCGAGCAGCTCGTCGCCCTTTGTCGAGAGCGCCAGCAGCTCGACCCTGAGGCCGGCATATAATGCCTCGAGCCTGCGCTTGACGTGCTCGGCCTGCCACAGCGCAAGACGACTGCGACGCGTCGCAATGACGACGCGCCCGGCGGGACGCGAAACGGAGGATTCCATACGGATGAACCGACGCAACACGCGCACCATGCACCGCGCGATGCTGCGTTTGTGCGCGGCGATTCTAGCATGTGCCCTGTCGCCGACCGTCGCCGCGCAGGCGATCGATATCGCACAGAATCTCGCGCGCGCGGCGCAGGATGCGGACGCGGCGCGGGTGCCGCTGCTCGTTTTCTTCAGTCAGCCCGGCTGTCCCTACTGCGATGAGGCGCGTCGCGACTACCTCGGCCCCCTGCGCTCTGATCCGGCGACCCGCTCGACGATGCGCATCGTCGAGGTCGATATCACCAGCGAGGCGCCGCTCGCGAATTTCTCCGGCCAGTCGACCACCCACCGCGCCTTTGCCCGGTCCAAGGGCATCCGCTTCGTGCCGGTGGTCGTGTTCGTCGGCGCGCGTGGCGAGCCGCTCGCCGATCCGCTGATCGGGCTAACCGTGCCCGGCTTCTACCAGAGCTACCTGGACCGGCGCATCGAGCAGGCCCGATCACGCCTTGCGGCGCTGGCCAAGTAGCCCGGGCGCCGCATCTCAGGGTTGTGCGATGATCGCGCGCACGGCCGCCCATTGTCGCCGGCTGACCGGCAGACGTTCCTCGATGCCGTCGAGCACGACCAGCCAGTGCGCCTCTTCGTCCTCCGCCGCCGGTGCCCGCTCGAAGGCGCGCACCGCATCGCGCGCGACGATGCAGTTGCGGTGAATGCGCACGAACCGCTCGCCGAACTCGCGCTCGAGCGAGATCAGCGATTCGTCGATCAGGTGCTCGCGTTCCCGCGTGCGCAGGGTCACGTATTTCTGCTCCGCCTTCAGATAGACGACCTCGCTCACCGGGACAAGCACGATCCGGTTTCGCTCGGCGAGCGAAAAATGCGTCCGCCCGCGTCCGTCCGCTTCGCGCAGCTGATCCGCGGCGCTTTCCAGGGTCTGTCCGGAGGGCGGGCCAGTGGCCTCGGCGCGCTTGAGGGCCGCCTCCAGGCGCGCGGCGCGCACCGGCTTGAGCAGGTAATCCAGGGCGTTCAGCTCGAACGCCTCGACCGCGTGGCGGTCGTGCGCAGTGACGAAGATCACCGCCGGGCCCTCGGGCAGACGCCCGAGGTGACGCGCAACCTCCAGACCGTGCATGCCGGGCATTTCGATGTCTAGCAGCAGGATCTCGGCGCCGCTCGCCGGGACTCGCTCGACCGTCTCGATGCCGTTGCGGGCCTCGCCGACGACCTGCGTCGGGATCTCGGCCTGGATGTCTTCGAGCAGTTCGCGCAGGCGCCCGCGCGCCGGCGCTTCGTCGTCCGCAATGAACACGCGCAGCATGCTCAGCCTCCCTGTGCCCCGCGTCGCGGCTTGGGTGCCGGCCGGTAGGGCATCTCGACTTCGGCAATATAGCGATTGCCCTCGATTCGCGCGGCCAGGCGCGCCTCGGCGTCGAAAAACAGCATCAGTCTCTCGCGAATGTTGTCGATCGCCATGCGGTTGCCGGCATGGTGCGCATGCCGCTCGGCGTACGGATTCTCGATATGCACATGCAGCCGGCTGCCGCGCTGCGCAATGCGCACCACCACCTCGCCCGGCTCGGTCGACGGCTCGACGCCGTGGTAGACGGCATTTTCCAGGAGCGGCTGCAGCACGAGCGGCGGGAGAATCGCGTCCGACGGGGCCGCATCGAGCTCCCAGACGATGCGCAGGCGCTCGCCGAGCCGAAGCTGCTCGATGCTCGCGTAGCGCTCGAGCAGCGCAATTTCGTCGGCCAGGTGCACGAACTGCCGTGCGTCCGACATCAGCATGCGGAACAGATCGGCGAGATCTTCCAGTGCGCGCTCCGCCCGCACCGGGTCGCGCCGGATCAGTGACAGCACCGCGTTCAGGCTGTTGAACAGGAAGTGCGGCCGGATGCGCGCCTGCAACACCTGCAGCCGGGCTTCGGCGAGCGCGGGCGAGTACGCCTTGGTCAGCAGACGCAGGTAGCCGAGCAACACCGCGGTCGCGATCGCGGCGAGCAGCAGCGCTTGGGGCAGCTCGTCGCCGAGCGGTACGCCGTAGACGCGCGCCACGCCGAGCATGGCCAGCGCGGTAATCCCGGTCACCAGAACGAGGACGACGCCGGCGCCGGCGCCGAAGCGCAGGCGCGTGAGCAAAGGCGAGAGCACGACGAGCACGAGCACGCTCGCGAGCAGGATCGGTTCGATGAACGCCGCAGCCCGCATGAGCCGATCGAGCAGATCGTCCCAGCCGGCCGCCGCCGCAAGCACCGCGCCAAATGCGAGCAGATTGACGCCGACCAGGACGCGCGCGATCACGCCCAGATTGCGGAAGTCCGGCAGGGCGTTCGACAGAGCGTTTTGATTTATACTTGCCACACCATTGCCGCGTTCTTCAGGGAGGACCGGCGCGAAGTTACTCGCTGCGTTCGTGCGCGCACCCAGTATGCCCCATGGCTCGTAGGGCCTCCAAGCGGCCGCCCCAGGCGGGGCGCGCGGCGCCGCGTCGCGGCGCCGCGAAGCGTACATGGTCGGGAAGGTTCTCGGAGCCGGTCGACGCGCTGGTCAAGCGCTTCACGGCGTCGGTGCCCTTCGACTGGCGACTTGCCGAGGTCGACATCGAAGCCTCGCTCGCGCACGCGCGCATGCTCGCCGCGCGCCGCATTCTGAGCCGCAAGGACCTCGCCGCGATCGAGCGCGGTCTCGCGAGGATTCGCCGCGAGATCGCGGCCGGAGACTTCGCCTGGTCGATCGACGCGGAAGACGTGCACCTGAACATCGAGCAGCGCCTGACTGCGCTCGTCGGCAGCGCCGGCAAGCGGCTGCATACCGCCCGCTCGAGAAACGATCAGGTGGCCACCGATCTGCGCCTTTGGCTGCGCGGCGAGATCGATGCCATCCAGCACTGCCTGGCAAAGCTCGTCGGCGCGCTCATCGATCAGGCCGAGCGCCATGCGGCGACCGTCATGCCGGGATTCACGCATCTGCAGGTCGCGCAGCCGATCACCTTCGGTCACCACTTGCTCGCCTACGTCGAGATGCTGTTGCGCGACCGCGCGCGCCTCGCGGACTGCCGCGAGCGCGTCAATCGGCTTCCGCTCGGCGCCGCAGCGCTCGCCGGAACCAGCTTCCCCATCGACCGCGCGCGGGTCGCGCGCGCGCTCGGCTTCGACGCACTCTGCGAGAACTCGCTCGACGCGGTCTCGGACCGCGATTTCGCGATCGAGTTCTGCGCCTGCGCGTCGGTTGCGATGATGCACCTGTCGCGTTTTGCCGAAGAGCTGGTGCTGTGGACGAATCCGCGCTTCGGCTTCGTGCGGCTGCCCGACCGATTCTGCACCGGGTCCTCGATCATGCCGCAGAAGAAGAACCCGGACGTGCCGGAGCTCGTGCGCGGCAAGAGCGCACGCGTTTTCGGCGACCTGGTTGCGCTGCTCGTGCTGATGAAGGCGCAGCCGCTCGCGTACAACAAGGACAACCAGGAAGACAAGGCGCCCGTGTTCGACGCGGCCGACACGCTCAGGGACGCGTTGACCGTATTCGCCGAGCTCGTGGCCGGCCTGGAGGCCGTACCCGAAGCCATGCGCAATGCGCTGCGCGAGGGCTTTGCGACGGCGACCGACCTGGCCGACTATCTCGTGCGCAAGGGCCTGCCGTTTCGCGACGCGCACGAGGCGGTGGCGAAGGCCGTACGCCACGCGGAGGCGCGCGGTTGCGATCTCGCGGAGCTGCCGCTGCGCGAGCTGCAGCGCTTTTCCAAGGTCATTGGATCCGACGTCTATCGATTTCTCACGCCGGAGGGCTCTGCCGCGGCGCGGCGACACCCGGGCGGCACCGCGCCGGTGCAGGTCAAGGCGGCTGCGCGGCGTGCGCGCCGCCGGCTGCGCGCGGGCCGCTGACCGGCCGTGAACGCCGCGCAGACCCCCCGCGAGCGCATCGGCAAGTACCCCGTCAAGCGCCGGATCGGCGAAGGCGCGACCAGCGAAGTCTTTCTCTGTGACGATCCGTTCAACCGGCGCGAGGTCGCGGTCAAGCTGGTGTACTCGGATGCGTTCGACGATCCCGAGCGCGGCAAGCTGGTCCGCAAGCTGTTCGTGACCGAGGCCTCCCTCGCGGGCAAGCTTCAGCACCCGCATATCTGCGAGATCTACGATGCCGTTTCCGAGGACGACCTGCACTACATCGTCATGGAGTACGTCGGCGGCGGCACCCTGGAGCAGTTCTGCCGCGCCGACAACCTGCTGCCGATCGACCGCATCATGGAAATCGCGTTCAAGTGCTCGCGCGCGCTCGAATTCGCGCAGCGCATGGGCGTGACACACCGCGACATCAAGCCGGCAAACATCCTTCACGTGGGCGAAACCGACGTGAAGATCACCGACTTCGGTACGGCGCTCATCGCGGCCGGCGACACCACGCAGGTCACCGCAATCGGCTCGCCCGCCTACATGTCGCCGGAGCAGGTCAAGGAACAGCCTCTGACGCACCAGACTGACATCTATTCGATGGGCGTCGTCATGTACCACCTGCTGACCGGTCGGCTGCCGTTTCAGGCGACGAACAATTTCAGCCTCATCTACCAGATTACCAATGTCGAGCCGTCGCCGCCCTCCGCGTACCGCCAGGAGATCCCGAGCGTCATCGACGAGATCGTCCGCCGCGCGATGGCCAAGAACCTCGACGAGCGCTACCCGCAGTGGGCGCTGTTTTCGAGCGCGCTCGCCGACGTGGTGCGCAGCGACGTCCCGGCGGCCCGCACCCAGGCCTTCTCCGACGCCGACAAGTTCGAAACGCTGCGCAAGCTCCCCTTCTTCGAGAACTTTTCCGACGCCGAGCTCTGGGAGGTCGCCCGCATTTCGAGCTGGCGGGCGGCCGCGGCCGGCGAGCAGATCATGCGCGAAGGCGAGACCGGCCGCTATTTCTGCGTGCTTGCCGAAGGTCAGGTGAAGGTCAGCAAGAAGGGCAAGCTGCTTACGATCCTGAAGCCCGGTGAGCCGTTCGGCGAAATGGCCTACCTGTCGAAGACCGCGCACCTGCGGGTCGCCGACGTGTCGGTCGCCTCCGACGCGAAGATCATCACCGTGCCGACCGAAATGCTCGCGCAGGCGACCGAAGGCTGCCGGCACAAGTTCGACCGCGCCTTCATGGACATCCTCGTCGAGCGCCTTTCGATGGCCAATCTGCGTCTGTCGGGCGTTTGAGCGCGCGATCCTCGCCCCACTTCGTCAAGCAGGGGTCGGCGCTGAGTCCGGCGATGGTCCGTGCCGAAGCAGAGGGCCTGGCCGCCCTCGCGGCGGCCGGCGTGCCCGCGCCGCGCGTCACCGCGGTGGGCGAGCGCGCGGGCCAGGCCTTCATCGAGATGCAGCGCCTCGAACTGGGCGCGCGCCCCGACTGGCCGGCACTCGGCCGCGTGCTCGCGGCCTTGCACCGGAACACGCTCGCGCGCTACGGCTGGGCGAGCGACAACTGGATCGGGCTCGCGCCTCAGGAAAACGGCTGGTTCGACGACTGGCCGATGTTCTGGTTCGACAAGCGCCTCGCGCCCCAGGCGCGACGCGCGCGCGCCTCGGGTTTCGGGTTCGATCTGGAGGCGCTGCGCAGTCTGCTTGCCGGCCACCACCCGCCGGCGTCGCTGCTGCATGGCGATCTGTGGCACGGCAACGTCGGCTTCACGCCGACCGGGCCGGTGCTGTTCGATCCGGCGGTGTACTACGGTGATCGCGAAGCGGATCTCGCGATGACCGAGCTGTTCGGCGGATTTCCGGCCGCGTTTTACGCCGCCTACGATGCGGCCTGGCCGCGTGATTCAGGCTATGCGCGGCGCAGGGATCTGTACAACCTGTACCACGTGCTGAACCACCTCAATCTGTTCGGCTCGGGTTACCTGCGGCAGGCGCGGACGCTCGTCGCGCGCCTGACCGCGCTCGCGCGTCACGCCGACGGCGCGTAGCGTCGACGGAGGGGCGCCGGAGTTGCGCTACGCCGAAACGTTGCGCGCGCCGGCAAGCAGCGGTTGCAGCTCGCCCGCCTGGTACATCTCGCGCAGGATGTCGCAGCCGCCGACGAATTCGCCATTCACGTAGAGCTGCGGAATGGTCGGCCAGTTCGCGAACTGCTTGATGCCCTCGCGGATCTCCGGATCTTCGAGCACATTGACGCTGTGAAAATGCTCGACACCGGCGGCACGCAGCACCTGCACGACCGTGGCCGAAAAGCCGCACATCGGGAACTGGGGCGTGCCTTTCATGAACAGCACGATGGGATGCGCGCCGACCTGCTGCTTGATGCGTTCTTGGGTGTCCATAGTCAGTCTCGAAATGCCGTTGGGTAATAGTTGACGAATTTGGTCGGATTTTAGCGGCCGCGCCGGGTCCGGTCAACGGTCGGGCCAGGAAATTCCGCTGCCCCGCCGGTGACCCGCGGATGGCCCGCCAGGTCCGGCCAGGTTTCGACGTGCCGCAGGCCGGCCGCTTGCAGAAGCGCGGCCACCGTCGCGGCCTGCGCGAAGCCATGCTCGAGGAAAAGCCATCCCCCGGGTGCGAGATGCCGGCCTGCGCCCGCGGCGATCTGCCGAATGGCCTCCAGGCCATCGACGCCGCCGACGAGCGCCGCGCGCGGCTCGAAGCGCAGGTCGTCCTGCGCGAGATGCGGATCGTCCTGCGCCACGTAGGGCGGATTGGCCACGATGACCTCGAAGCGCTCCGCGGGCACCGCCGAAAACCACTGTCCGATCCGCCCGTCGAGCTCGAGACCGAGGCGATCCGCGTTGGCGCGCGCCACCGCGAGTGCGTCGCCGCTCGCGTCGACGCCGACGACCTGCGCCGAGGGCCGCGCCTGCTTGATCGCGAGCGCGAGCGCGCCGCTGCCCGTGCCGAGGTCGAGCACGCGGCAAACGCCGCGCGGCGGCAGGACCGCGAGCGCGCGCTCGACGAGCAGCTCGGATTCGTGGCGCGGAATCAGGACCGCAGGACTCACGGCGAGCGTCAGGCCGTAGAACTCGCGCCAGCCGGTGACATACGCGACCGGTTCGCCCTGTCTGCGGCGCGCGCTCCAGGCGGTGAATCGGGCGCAGGCCGATTCATCGAGCCGCTGCTCCGGATGCGCGACGATGCGCGCCTCCGACAGCCCCGCGGCCCGCGCCAGCAGCAGGCGCGCCTCGCGCGCGTCGATCGCGGCACGCTGCAGCGCTTCGCCGATGGTCACAGGCATGGCGGCTCAGGCCGAGGCGCGCGCGGGTTCGGTTTCTTCGCCGAGCTGCGCGAGTAGCTCGGCCTGGAACTCGGCGGTCAGGGCCTCGACGATCTCGTCGAGCTCGCCCTCCATGACGCGCTCCAGCTTGTACAGCGTGAGATTGATGCGGTGATCGGTCACCCGGCCCTGCGGAAAATTGTAGGTCCGGATGCGCTCGGAGCGATCGCCCGAGCCGATGAGGCTCTTGCGCGTCGACGCGGTCTTCGCCTGCTGCTCGCGCACTTGCCGGTCGCGGATGCGCGCCGCAAGCACCCCCAGCGCCTTCTCCCGGTTCTTGTGCTGCGAGCGCGAGTCCTGGCATTCGACCACGATGCCGGTGGGCACATGCGTCACGCGGATCGCCGATTCGGTCTTGTTGACGTGCTGGCCGCCGGCCCCCGAGGCGCGGAAGGTGTCGATGCGCAGCTCGGCCGGGTTCAGCACCACCTCTTCAAGCTGATCGGCTTCCGGGAGCACCGCGACCGTGCACGCCGACGTATGGATGCGCCCCTGGGCCTCGGTTTCCGGAACGCGCTGCACGCGGTGGCCGCCGGATTCGAACTTGAGCTTCGAATACACGCCGCGGCCGACGACCCGCGCCACGACTTCCTTGAAGCCACCGATCTCCGCCGGGCTTTCGGAGATGATCTCGACCTGCCAGCCCTGTCGCTCGGCATAGCGCAGGTACATGCGCAACAGGTCGCCGGCGAACAGCGCGGATTCGTCCCCGCCGGTGCCGGCGCGGATCTCGAGAAAGGTGTTGCGCTCGTCGTTCGGGTCCTTCGGCAGCAGCGCCTTGCGAATCGCCTCCTCGGCGGCGGCCATCGCGTCCTGCGCCGTGCGCAGCTCGTCCTCGGCGAAGCCGCGCATCTGCGGGTCGGCGGCCATGTCCCTGGCGGCCCCGGCGTCGCCCTCGGCGCGGCGAAAACGCGCGTACAGCTCGACCAGCGCGCCGAGCTCGGCGTGCTCGCGCGACAGGCGCTTGTACTGCGCGAGGTCGCGCGTCGCGTCCTCGGCCGCGAGCAGCCGGTTGAGCTCCTCGAGCCGCGCCGTGAGGCCGTCGAGCTTGGAACGTAAAGAGGATTTCACGACGCGCGCGCCCGCCGTCCGGTCTGCCGGGCCTTAGGACCGAATGCGGAACAGCCGGACGAGGAGCTCGGCGAGCCGGCTGCGCTCGTCGCCGCGGGCCGCATTCAGCGCCTGCGTCGAGCCGTGCAGCAGCTTGTTGGTCAGGCCCTTGGAGAACGCCTCGAGCACCACGGCCGGATCATCGCCGCGCGCCAGCATGCGCGCGGCGCGCTCGAGCTCCTGGCGGCGCGCCGCGTCGACCTGCTCGCGCAGCGTGCGGATCAGCGGAACGCCCTCGCGCGCCTCCATCCAGTGCATGAACTGGCCGACTTGCGTCTCGATGATCACCTCGGCCTGCTCGACCGCCGAGCGCCGTGCATCCAGATTCGCCGCCACCAGATCTGCCAGGTCGTCGACCGTGTAGAGGAACACGTCGTCCATCTCGGCCACCTCGAGCTCGATGTCGCGCGGCACGGCGAGATCGACCATGAACATCGGCCTGCGACGCCGCGCACGCAGCGCGCGCTCGATCAGCCCCTTGCCGAGGATCGGCAACGACGAGGCGGTGCAGGATACGACGATGTCGTGCTCGTGCAGGTGCTCCGACAGCGCGCGCAGCTCGATCGCGCGCCCGCCGAAGCGGTGCGCGAGCGCTTCCGCGCGCTCGAGCGTGCGGTTGGCAACGGTGAGGCAAGCCGGATTCTGTGCCGCGAAGTGCGTCGCGCAGAGTTCGATCATTTCCCCGGCGCCGATGAACAGCACTTTCTGCTCGTGCAGGCTCGGGAAGATGCGCGCGGCGAGTTTCACTGCCGCGGCAGCCATCGATACGCTGTTCGCGCCGATCCGCGTCGTCGAGCGCACTTCCTTCGCGACGGCGAACGAGCGCTGGAACAGCTTGTGCAGCACCGTGCCCAGGGTGCCGGCGTCTTCGGCCGCGCGCGCGGCCTCCTTCATCTGGCCGAGGATCTGGGGCTCGCCCAGCACCATCGAATCGAGCCCCGAGGCGACGCGAAACGCATGACGTACCGCATGGTCGCTGGGCAGGGTGTACAGATAGGGCGTCAGGGACTCCGGGCTCATGCGGTGGTACTCGGCGAACCATGCCGCCGCCGCCCGCGGCTCGCCGGTCGCGAGGTACAGCTCCGTGCGGTTGCAGGTCGACAGGATCGCCGCCTCGTGCGCGCGGCCGCGGGTAATTTCCGCCAGCGCCTCGCGCAGGCGCTCGACGTGAAACACGACCCGCTCGCGGATCTCGAGCGGCGCCGTCTGGTGATTCAGGCCTAAGGTGTACAGGCTCATGGCTCGGTGGGCCGCGCGCCCCGCCGGGCGCCGCTAACCCGCGAGATTATAAGCGCTTTCCCATACCACCCGGGTTTGCGCCAGATCAAGCCTGCGGCGCGGGCGAGGCGCGCGCCGCGCGCATGCGCTCCATGAAGATCAACCCGCCCTGGGGCCGGCCGATCCCGGCCAGCTCGTGCAGCAGCGCGAACATCCGGTCCGCGTCCTCCTCGGCGACGAGCACGGTCACGATCTCGCTCTCGTCGGCGATGGTTTGCCCCCTGCTGCTCGCATGCGAGCTGACGTCGCGGGCGTGGTGCGCATAGGCGGTCGTCACCTCGTGCTCGCTGCGCAGCCGCTCGAGCAGCTCGAGCGCATGGCCCGAGGGAATGATGCAGGTGATCGTCTTGTAACGCTGCATGCGGCTACTCGGCGGAAAACCGCTCGACGATCTCGTGGGGCACGTAGGTGGCCATCTTCTCCAGCGGCGACATGGTGATCAGCCCCATGCCCGGCGTGTCGAGCTTTCCCGCGAGATAGGCGCGCTCGAAGATCAGCTCCGCCTGCTCGCTCGGCACGATGAACAGGATGACCTCCTTCTCGGCGCTCACCGTGACGCCGAGCACGCCGAGCGCGCGCTGCCGCACGCCCGTGCCGCGGGCGTAGAACACGGTCGCACCCTGCACCCCGGCCTCGAGGGCAGCGCCGACCACATCGTCGGCGACGCCGCGCTGGACCACGCAGGTGATCAGCACGACGTCGGTCAGGACGATCAGCTCCCGGCTCATGCTGCGCCCGCCAGCAGCGCCGCCGCGCGCCGTGCCCGTCGCTTGCGCAGCGAAACCCAGAGCCCCACTGCGAGCACCGACACGATCGGTCCGACCGACGCCATGGCGAGCACGCCGAAGCCTTCGGCGACGCCCACCGAGCGCCCGAGGCCGAGCCCCAGGGCGAGCACCAGCGGCACGGTGACCGGCCCGGTCGTCACCCCGGCGCTGTCCCAGGCCAGATTCACGTACTCCTCGCTCGAGAGCAGCGTCATGGCGAGCGCGAGCGCATAGCCCGGGACCAGCAGCCAGATCAGCGCGAGGTCGAACACGATCTTCGCCACGCCGAGCGCCACGCCGAGCGCCACGCCGAGCGCAACGGTGCGAATGAGCAGTGTGCGCGGAAACGCGCCTTCGGTGAGGGTCTCGACCGTGAATCCCATCGCCGACAGCGCAGGCTCCGCGATCGTCGCCGCAAAGCCGAGCGCGGCGGCAAAGCCGAGCGCGACAGCGATGCCGCCCCAGGCGCCGTAGAACACGTTCGACCCGCCCGCCCGCAGATCGAACGCGCCGGGCACGAGTGAACCGGTCTGCTCGCCGAGCGGGGTCAGGCCGTAGGCCAGTCCGAGGTTGAACAGCAGCATGCCGAGAATTGCGACCGTGAACCCATAGAGCAGGAATGGCGCGTCGCGCAGCGGTTCCTTCAGCCAGACGCGCAGGATGAACCACAGGAACACGATCAGGGGCACGATCGCGCGGAACGCGCCCAGCCCTTCCGCAAAGGGTGTCTGCTCGTGCCAGGCCAGCGCGCCGTGCGCGGCTGCGGCCGGTGGCTGCGCGGGCAGCCCGCCGGCCCACAGGCCGAGCAGCATCACCATGAGCACCGGAAACAGCGATGCGAGCGTGACGATGCCGAAGCCGGAAAGCGGGTTGTCTTCGTTGCCCGCCGCGCTCGCCACGCCGACGCCGATCGCGAGCACCAGCGGCACCGTGACCGGTCCGGTCGTCACCGCGCCGCAGTCCCAGGCGAGGCCGACGACCGTCGCCAGGCGAGGGTCCGCCGCCATCCACAGCGTCAGCCCGAGGCAGGGCGTCAGCAGCGCGATGATCAGCGTCTTCAAGCGCCAGCCGTACATCATGCGCGTGATGCCGAGCAGCACGGCGCTGCCGACGCCGAGCCCGACTGCGGCAACCAGCAGGTCGGCGTGCCCTGTCAGCATCGCGGCGAGCACGGGCGCGCGCTTCGCGTCGGTCAGCGCGCCCGCGGCCTGCAGGGCGCCGATCGCCGGCTCGGCGAGCGTCGCGAGCACGCCGAGCACGAACGCCACGCCGAGCACGCCGCCGAGCGAGACGCGCTGTGGCATCAGCCGCCCGATGGTTTCCGCGAACGGCATCAACGCCAGCCGCACGCCCTCCATGAACAGCGCGAGGCCACCGATCGTCACGATGATCCCGTAGAGGATCCCTTCCGCACCGCCGATCGGCGCGCGCAGGACGAGGAGCTGGAACAGCGCGAGAACGCCGGCGATCGGTACGACCGCGCGCGCCTGCTCGGCCATCCGCGAGCCGGCATAGGGAAAGATCAGGCGGTAGGCGTCCACGGCGCGCAGGCGCGCGCGTTGCCGCCGCGCACCGAGCGAGCGCACCAGGGCGTTGAAGCTGATGCGACGTTGCTCGAGCCGTATCGCGCCGAGATAGTCGCCGTAGCGCAGCGTGCGTGCCATGCGATGGTTTGCGGGGAGCGCGAAGCGTAGCACGCAGCCGAGCGCCGCGCCGCCGGCATTCAGGGCGCGATGCGTAGCCGTACGATGCGATCGTTGTAGGTGTCGATCACCCAGACGAAGGGCGAACGCGCAAGCACCGCCTCGGGCTTGTTGAATTCCGTCGGCGTGCGGCCGCGCCGCCCGCTGCCGAGGATGCCGATCGCTTTCAGATCGTGATCGAGCAGCACGATGCGGTGGTTGTTCTCATCGGCGAGCCAGATCCGCTCGCCGTCCAGGGCAAGATATTTCGGCTCGTTCAGCCCGAGATCGGCAGCGCTGCTCGCACGATGATTCATCTCGGCGTCGAATACCTGCACGCGATGATTGCCGGAATCGACGACGTAGACCGTGCCGTCGCGGCCGACCTCGACATCGTGCGGCCGCCGGAACTGTCCCGCACCGCTGCCGGTCGCGCCGACCGTGCGCTCGAGCCGGCCGTCGCGGAGAATGCTCACGCTGCCGGCGCCGGTGTTGGTCGCGTAGACGCGGCCGTCGGGCGCGACCGCGACGCCTTCGGGGCCGACCAGCCCTTTCCATTCGCCGACCAATTTCGGCTGTGCGCCATCGACCGCGTAGATCGCGATCCGGTCGTTGCCCGTATCGGCGACCAGCAGCCGGCCCTGCCGGTCGAACGCCGCGTCATGCGGGCGCGACAGCTCCCCGCGGCCGAAGGTATCGATCAGGCGCAGCGACTCGGCGTCGAGCACGCGCATCAGGCTGTAGGCCATGTCGGTGACGTAGAGGCGCCTGCCGTCGGGCGAGAACGCGCCGTCGTGCGGCTGCGAAAGGTAGTAGCCGAACTCGGCGAGCAGCGTCGCCTGCAGGGCGGGCTGCGCATGCACGTTCGGCACCGCGCAGAACAAGAGCACACAGCAGGCACGCAGCACACGCAGCATGTTCACCTCCCGGGACGCAAAGAGCCGCACGCGAACTGCACGATACACCGGCTCGCTCGCGTCTAGTCGACCGTCAGCGTGCCGACGACCGGGGGCTTGCCTGTGCCGTCCAGGCGCAGCACGGTGCCGCTACCCGCGCCGACGCCGCGCTCCGTGATCCCGCTGATCGTGACCTGGTGCGTCACCAGGACGACCGGACCCCCCATGCGCGGCAGCTGGGAAAGAAACGCTTCGACCGCGCCGAGGTTGCGCTCGCGCAATTCCGGTCGGCCGAAGAACGAGTTCAGCGCCGGCAGCGGCCGCACCGTGCCGAGTCCCAGCAGGCGCGCGGTCTCCAGGCAGCGGCACCACTGGCTCGAGTAGACCTTCGCCCGCCGGATGCCCGCGGCGCGCAGCCGCGCGCCGAGCAGGCGCGCCTGCTTGCGCCCGGCGGCGTCGAGATTGCGCTGCGTCGTGCAGTCGTCGACCTTGAACCCCGGCGGGTCGCCGAAGCCCGGCGCCGTCGCATGGCGCAGCATCAGCACGCGGCCGGGTTTGGACAACTCCGCGAGCGCCTTCGCGTCTTCGGTCTCCGCCCGCAGCGGCGCGACCGCGCCGATCGTCAACAGGAGCGCGGCCATGCCGCGCGTTATCATCGTCGCCATCGGCGCATGATCGAACAACGCACGCTTCGCTTCAACACCCGCGGCCGCGGCACGCTCGATGTCACGCAAGATATCGCGCGCGTCGTGTCCTCGAGCGGTATCCGGTCCGGTCTGTGCAGCGTGTTCCTGCAGCACACCAGCGCCTCGCTCATCCTGTGCGAGAACGCCGACCCGACGGTGCGCGACGATCTGGAAACGCTGCTCGCGCGGCTCGCGCCGGACGGCGATCCGGCCTATCAGCACGACACCGAAGGACCGGACGACATGGCGGCGCATGCGCGCTCGGTGCTGACGTCGAACGCGCTCACCATCCCGGTGACCGAGGGACGCCTCGCGCTCGGCAGCTGGCAGGGTGTCTACCTATTCGAACATCGCCGCCAGCCGCACGCGCGGCAGGTCATCGTCACGCTCTCCGGCGAGCGATAGCCGGGCGGCGCGCGCTGCGTCTCAGGCCGGCGCCTCGGGCACAGGCTTCATCGCCGCCAGTCCCTGGCTCGCGGCGGCGGCCGCTGCCGCCCCGCTGCTGCCGCCGACGTTCACCGTCGGGAAAGCGAACTTGATGCCGTTCTCGTCGAAGGCCTGCTTGATCATGGCGTTCGCCTTGCGCCGGATCACGAACTGCTCGCCGGGTCGCGTCTTCATCTTGACGCGCACCTCCACGGCGAAATCGCCGAACTGCTCGACGCCCTGCATCTTGAGAGGCTCGAGGATGTTGGCTGCGTACGCCGGATCCTCGGCCAGCGTCTGGCCGATCTTCTTGATGATCTTGCGCGCCTTTTCGATGTCGCTGTCGTAGGTAATGCCGATCGAGAACTTGTCGATCACCCAGTCGCGGCTCATGTTCTGGATCGCGCGCAGCTCGCCGAAGGGCAGCGTATAGATCGAGCCGCGATGATGGCGCAGCTTGACGGCGCGCAGGCCGATCGCCTCGACCGTGCCCTTGTAGGTCCCGCTGATGATGTACTCGCCGACCCGGAAGGCGTCATCCAGGATGAAGAACACCCCGGTCAGGATGTCGCGCACCAGCGTCTGCGCGCCGAAGCCGATGGCAACGCCGACCACGCCCGCACCTGCGAGCAGCGGCCCGATGTTCACGCCGAGGCCCGAGAGCAGCAGCATCACCGTCATCACGACCAGAATCGCCAGAACGAACTTGCGCGCGAGCGGCAGCAGCGTCTGCATGCGCTGGCTCGGCTGCACCCGCTCGCCGTCGACCATGCGCGGCGCGAGGCGCCGGTCGATCGCGATCTTGATGAACTGCCAGCCGATGACGGCGAGCAGCAGGGCCGTGACCAGGTCGAGGCTCGAGGCGAGCACCGCCTGGCGCACGCGCACGCCCGCTTCGCCGAACAGATTGACGCCCCAGAGCTCCGCCATTGCTGCGATAAGAAACAGCACCAGCAGCGCGCGCGCGATACGGTGCAGCGCCGAGGCGTATTCAGGGCGCTTCGTGTCGGCGGCGTCCTGCGTCTCGCCGACATCCGGTCGCTCGGTAGCGCCGCCGGAGAACAGATCATCGATGCCGCGCCGCATCCAGCGATCGAGCAGCGGAAAGGCGAACACGATGCCGACCGATGCGACCGCCGCCCAGACCGTCGAGGGGCCCTGGCCCAGCACCGATAGCGCCCACAGCAGGTAGACGACCAGCACGTACACGATCGCGAAAACGTGCCAGGTCGCCGCGAACAGATGGCGCAGCGTCGCCGCGCCCTTCGAATCCGCGACGCCGCGCGCACGGATCGCTTCGGCCACGATCGATCTCAGGCGTACGATCATCGCCAGCACGAGCACCAGCAGCAACGAACCCGTGATGAGCGAGATCACGAGCTGCGCCTTGAGCGGTACGCCGGTGAGAATCAGCAATCCCGCGGTCAACCAGGCGAACACCCCCGCGCCGGTGATCCACAACAACCAGCGATAGGCGAAGCGCGCTGCCGCATCGCTGATCGGCAGCAGGCGCAGCCCGGGAACCCTCGGCGCGAGCACGAAGCGCAACAGCATGGCCGCGGCGAGCACGATCGCCGCGCCGGTCGTGTAGGTCACGTGAAAGGTGCGGTCCGCACCGCCCGGCTCGAACAGCAGCACCGACCCTCCGAGGGTCACCAGGCAGAATGCCGCGAACGGCAGCAGCTCCAGCACGAGGCGCGTGCCCGCCATGCCGAGTCGCGCGGCGAACCCCGCGCCCTCGGGCACCGCGACGAGCGCGTCCTTGCCGAGCACGCGCCGGCGCACCAGCCACTGCACCACAAGCCCCGCGAGGATCAGGCCGATCAGCACCGCGGTCTGCCGGCGAAAGCCTGGGTATCCCCGGCCGCCGGCGATCTTGTCCATGCTCGTGGCGATGGAGCCCGATACCAGGGGCCAGCCCTCCTTGACCACCTGGGCGCGCGCGCGCAGCAGATCGCCCAGTCCCTCGAGACCCAGACGCGTGCTGACCAGCAGGTCGTCGAGGCCGCCGGATTTCCTGCCCGCCGCGCGCGTTTCGGCGTCGCGGGTCAGCTGGCGCGCGAGGAGCTGGCGGACTTGTGCGTCGGTCAGCCTGGCGAGCAGCGCGTCTACATCCTCGGGGGCGAGAGATCCGGGAACCTCTAGTGCGGCCGGCACCTTGTCGACGCCCTTGTCCGCCTTCGCCGCCTGCGCAAGCGCCGACCCTGGAGCCAGCGCGAAGGCCGCCGTCAGGATGGAAGAAAGCAACCAGCGCGGCGCGGAGATTCGCACGGCGCCGAGTATACGGCTGAGACGTGGAGAGGGTAGCCCGCCCAAGGCACCGCAAGCGCGGTGTATCGTCCGCTGCAGGATCGCAGGGGCCGCAGGCCACTGGGTGGTGCATTTGTTGATTCGCCACCGTATCGCTGCGGCGTTGCGTCACACATGGAAGGGAAAACCAAGAAGAGAAAAAAAGAAGAGCGGCGTGAGGAGGGCCTCGGGCGCTCGGAAGGTTGCGACCTACGACCTCCACAACCACGTCATTCCGGAGAGTGTGCTGCAGGCGATCGAGCGCAACCCAGATCTCTACGGCACGCGCATCGAGCAAATGGACGGCAAGCGCTATTTCGACGTCCACGGGCGCAGCGCCCAGCTGCTACCCGAGTTCTACGACCCCGAAGCGAAGATCGCGTGGATGGATCGCGTCGGGATGGACGTGTCCGTGATCTCGGTCGGACCGCCGATCTTCTTTTGCTGGCTCGCGCCCGACGCCGGAGCGGAAACCGTCCGTCTGGCCAACGACGGCATCGCGCAGATGGTGGCCAGGCACCCGGACCGGCTGCGCGGCATGGCGCACCTGCCGATGCAGGACCCCGAGGCAGCCGTCGCCGAGTTCGAGCGGGTGGTGAAGGGATACCGATTCAAGGCGGGGGCAAACCATATCGTGATCGGCACCGACCATCCCTTCGACATGGCGCCCAAGGGCGACGCGAAACAGCTTGGACAGGTCGACGCAATCCCCGGATTGACCGCCGCCGAGCGCGAATGGATCCGCTCGAAGACGGCGAAATCACTGCTCAGAGAGCGTTGACCCGATTCACTGTGGCACGGCTACGGCGTCGAAGCTCGCAAGCACGGCGTCTCCGCATTCGGCGAGCACCGACATGGTGCGCTGCACGCCTTCTACGCCGATGACGTACGGGTTGGGCTGGTCCTTGGTCCGGGTTTTCAGCGCTTTCAGCTTCGGTCCGGAACCGTCGAGTGCCGCGTGGTTCGACAGAAAGACGTCGATGTCCCTGTCCTTCGCAAGATCTCGAAAGCGCTCAGCCGACTTGATGTAGCTGACGAAGCGCCCGGCGTCTGCGCCGAAGTTGAAGCCGTTGCCGCCCCAGATCATGGCCGTATGCGCCTGGCCGTGATCCTTAACCGCGAAGACGAGCGAAAGCGTGCCGGGCGTGTGGCCCGGGGTTTCGTAAACCGTGACGGTCGTATCACCCAGCGTCACCGCGTCACCGTCGGAAACGCCAGTACCCTTCGTCGGCGGCCGCCCCCACAGGCTGTCGTCGTACTGAAGGACGGGCTTGGCGAGTTCCTGCCAATCTTTCTCGCTCATGATCACCTCGGCACCGTACTTGTCGCGCAGATACTGCGCGGACCCGTAGTGATCGCCATGGGCATGCGTCACGATGATCTTCTTGATTGAGGCCGGATCGAGCCCGAGCTCGCGCAGACCGGCTTCGATCGTGTCACGCGCCTCCTGCTCGTTGTTCAGCGTGTCGATGAGGATGATTCCTTCGTCGGTCCGAATGGCCCAGGCCGAAACCCATTTCGCCCCGACGAAATAGAGATTATCGAACACGCGCGCCGGCTCGAATCGGCCCATCGCGATGAATTTCTGCAGCACCCCATGAATGGCTTGCTTCGGAATGACCAAGGGCTTGCCGACCCTGCCGCAGTTCCCAAGCGCGGTCTTCAGGTCCTCGCCCGCCGCCGCCTTTGCCGCCTTGAGGTGCCTGTCGACCATTGCCTGGTCGCCCGCCGACCCGGCGTACGCCATGGCCACCAGGCAAAACGAGACCCAGGTCGAAGAAGCGACGGACCGAAAACCCCGGCGGAATATGTTCAATTCGACCCCCCCGATCCGTGGCATGTACGTGGGCGAGCCTAGCACGATGGACCTCGACCACCGGGCTCAGCGTCAAAGAATGCGGGCCGCCGCGAGTATCTCCTCTTCACTCGGGAACTTGGTCAGGTCGTCGGCCCGTGCGGCGGCTTCGATGAAAAGCCAGCGGATGATCCCGTTCCGGTCGATGAGAAAGTACCCCGCCAGCTGCGTGCCGTGCGCGGCCGCGACCTGCTGGTCGACGTCCGTCGGCTCGAAACCGTCACGCCGATTCAGCATGTCGTTTGCGGCGAACGGGTCCGAGGGTGCCGGCAGTTCGGCGTGATTGACGCGCGCCGACAGCAGCTCGTTCAAGGTCACTCTCAGGGGCCACGCGCTTTGTGACGCATCCTCGACGATCTCTCCGGCCGGAAGCCCGAAGGCGCGGTGCGTCCCAGCCTCCGGGTCCGCAGCGAGGAGCACCTGCACCGGTCGGTATTTGAAGTACAGCCGCGCGCGCTCGAGCGGCGTGTTGACCACCGCCAACGTTTCCACGCCGAGCGCCTCGAGCTTGTCCCGCGTTGTGCTCAGCTGTACAACTTGGCGCCGGCAGAAGGGACAGTGCAGGCCGCGGAACAAGCCGACCAGCACCGGAGTGCGCCCTCGGTAGTCGGCCAGGGAAACCTCACCCTCACGATTGACTGCGGGCAGAACAAATTGAGGCGCCGAATCACCGGGCCGAAGGTGCAAGTACGGCATGCGCGGAGCCCCCTCTACCGAACTTCGTGCGTTTGGTGGCCAAGGGCGGAATCATCCTTGGCCGATTTTGCTCGCTTCGCTCGCAAATCGTGGTGGCCAAGGGCGGAATCATCCTTGGCCGATTTTGCTCGCTTCGCTCGCAAATCGTGGTGGCCAAGGGCGGAATCATCCTTGGCCGATTTTGCTCGCTTCGCTCGCAAATCGTGGTGGCCAAGGGCGGAATCGAACCACCGACACAAGGATTTTCAGTCCTCTGCTCTACCAACTGAGCTACTTGGCCGTGCCGGGCGCGCCGGGCAATACCCGCCGCGAAAAGGAGCGCGGATTATAAAGGCAAACCCCTGCGCCCCAAAAGAAAAGGGGCGCAGGAAGCGCCCCTTTTCACAGCAGCCGGGAAGCCCGGACTTACATGTCCATGCCGCCCATGCCGCCCATGCCACCCATGCCGCCCATGCCACCCATGTCGGGCATGCCGCCACCTTTCTTTTCTTCGACCAGCTCGGCCACCATCGCGTCGGTGGTGAGCATCAGGCCCGCGACCGAAGCCGCGTTCTGCAGCGCGGTGCGCGCCACCTTGGTCGGATCGATGACACCCAGCTCCACGAGATCGCCGTACACGTCGTTCTGCGCATCGAAGCCGTAGCTGCCCTTGCCCTCGAGCACCTTGTTGACGACGACCGAAGGCTCGGCGCCCGCGTTCGCGACGATCTGGCGCAGCGGCTCTTCGAGCGCGCGGAGCACGATCTTCACACCGGCTTCCTGGTCGTGGTTTTCGGTCTTCAGCTTGTCCAGCGTCTGACGTGCACGGATGAGCGCCACGCCACCGCCGGCCACGATGCCTTCCTCGACGGCTGCCCGGGTCGCGTGCAGCGCGTCCTCGACGCGCGCCTTCTTCTCCTTCATCTCGACTTCAGTGGCCGCGCCGACCTTGATCACCGCAACGCCGCCGGCGAGCTTGGCCACCCGCTCCTGCAGCTTTTCCTTGTCGTAGTCGCTGGTCGCCTCGTCGATCTGGGTGCGGATCTGCTTGACGCGCGCTTCGATCTGCTTTTTCTCGCCGTGGCCGTCGATGATCGTGGTGTTTTCCTTGCCGATCTCGATCTTCTTCGCCTGGCCGAGGTCCTTCAGCGTGGCATTCTCGAGCTTGAGGCCGAGCTCCTCGCTGATGACCGTGCCACCGGTGAGGATCGCCATGTCCTCGAGCATCGCCTTGCGGCGGTCGCCGAAGCCCGGCGCCTTCACCGCGCAGGCCTTGAGGATGCCGCGGATGTTGTTCACCACCAGCGTCGCGAGCGCCTCGCCCTCGACTTCCTCGGCGATGATCAGCAGCGGCTTGCCCGCCTTCGCAACCTGCTCGAGCACCGGCAGCAGCTCGCGGATCGAGCCGATCTTCTTGTCGTGGAGCAGGACGTACGGATCCTCGATCACCGTGATCTGCTTCTCGGGGTTGTTGATGAAGTACGGCGAGAGGTAACCGCGGTCGAACTGCATGCCCTCGACCACCTCGAGCTCGTTCTGCAGCGACTTGCCGTCCTCGACCGTGATCACGCCTTCCTTGCCGACCTTGTCCATCGCGTCGGCGATGATCTTGCCGATGATGCTGTCGGCGTTCGCCGAGATCGAGCCGACCTGGGCGATTTCCTTCGAGGTGGTGCACGGCTTGGAGAGCTTTTTCAGCTCCTCGGTGACCGAGTCGACCGCCTTGTCGATGCCGCGCTTGAGATCCATCGGGTTCATGCCGGCGGCAACGTACTTGAGGCCCTCGCGGACGATCGCCTGGGCGAGCACCGTGGCGGTCGTCGTGCCGTCACCGGCGACGTCCGAGGTCTTGGACGCGACTTCCTTCAGCATCTGCGCGCCCATGTTCTCGAACTTGTCCTTGAGTTCGATTTCCTTGGCCACCGACACACCGTCCTTGGTGACCGTCGGCGCGCCGAACGAGCGCTCGAGCACGACGTTGCGGCCCTTCGGTCCGAGCGTCACCTTGACCGCATCGGCGAGGATGTTCAGACCGCGCACCATTCCGACGCGCGCATGATCATGAAAACGTACTTCCTTGGCTGGCATTACTTCTCTCCTGAATGTTTCGATTTGACTCGCTGCGGACCGCTTAGGCCTCGATCACGCCCATGATGTCTTCTTCGCGCATCACGAGCAGCTCTTCACCTTTGACCTTTACCGTCTGGCCCGAGTACTTGCCAAACAGCACCTTGTCGCCGACCTTGACGTCGAGCGCGACGATCTTGCCGTCGTCACCCTTCTTGCCCTTGCCGACGGCGACGATTTCGCCTTGATCGGGCTTTTCTGCCGCGGTGTCGGGAATCACGATGCCGCTGGCCGTCTTGCGCTCTTCCTCGATGCGCTTGACGATGACCCGGTCATGCAATGGACGAATCTTCATGATGTTCTCCACAATTTCTGGTTTTAGATCAAATACTTAATGGTATTTTGGTCGCTGCGACGGGGGACTTGCTAGCACTCCCCCTCAGCGAGTGCTAATGATAGGGGCGACCCTCGCATATTTCAAGCGTCAGCTGCCGAAATCGCGTCGTGGCCCGGCCGGAAAGCCCGGCCGCGGCTCCGGACGCCATCGCCCGGCGCGCCTCCTTAGAATGGCGGGCGTGTTGCGCCTCGCCCGATGGCTCTGTCTTGCCCTGTGCCTCGCGCCGGCCACGGGGCCGGCAGGGGCTGCCGGCGCGGCACTGCCGCCGACGGTATCCGACGCGCTGCGCGAGGCCGGCGTCGCGCCCGCGTCGGTCGCGCTCTGGGTTCAGCCGCTCGGCGCGCGCGAACCTTCGCTGGCGCTGAATCCGGATGTGCCGCTCAACCCCGCTTCGCTGGTCAAGCTGCTCACGACCTACGCCGCGCTCGAGACCCTCGGGCCCGCGTACCGCTGGGAGACCGAGGTTTATGCGGCGGGCACCCTGGAGGCCGGCACGCTCAGCGGCCACCTGATCCTCAAGGGCGCCGGCGATCCGAAGCTCACGCTCGAGCAGTTCTGGCTGCTCCTGCGCAGCGTGCGCGAGCGCGGCGTGCGCAACCTGGACGGCGATCTGGTGCTCGACCGGTCGGCTTTCGCGCCCGCGGCGTACGATCCCGCAGCGTTCGACGAAGAGCCGCTGCGCCCCTACAACGTCGGCCCCGACGCGCTGCTGGTGAATTTCAAGGCCGTTGCCTTCCACTTCGTCCCCGTGCCGGGCGACGCGTCGGTGCGCGTGATCGCCGAGCCGCGCCCCTATCCGCTCGAGGTCGTCAGCCTGGTGCGCCCGACGAACGGCCGCTGCGGGGATTGGCGGGCAAAGATTCAGCCCCAGTTCGCCCCCGCGGCGGCGCCGCGCAAGGCGTTCCGCGCCCTGTTCACGGGCAGCTATCCGGTGAGCTGCGGGGACCGCGCCTGGAACATTGCGCTGTTTTCGCATCGCGATTACGTCGCCGGCCTGTTCCGCCAGCTCTGGGAAGAGATGGGCGGCAGCTGGACCGGACAGGTGCACGACGGGGTCGTGCCCAGCGGAGCGACGCTGGTCTACACGCACAAATCGCCGCCGCTTGCCGAGGTCGTGCGCGACGTCAACAAGTACTCGAACAACGTCATGGCGCGCCAGCTGTTCCTCACGCTCGGCGCGAATGACGCGGGCGTGCCCGCCAGCCTGGCGGTCTCGCGCGCCGCCCTGGAGGCCGCGCTCGCGGTGCGCGGCATCGACACCACGGGACTCGTCGTCGAAAACGGTTCGGGGCTCTCGCGGCGCGCGCGGGTGAGCGCGAGGACCTTTGCGCAGCTCCTGCGTACGGCGTACGGCAGCGCCACGATGCCGGAATTCGTGGCATCGCTCCCGGTGGTTGCCGTCGACGGCACGATGCGCAAGCGTCTCAAGGACGATGCCGTCGCGGGCCAGGCGCATATCAAGACCGGTTCGCTGTCCGGCGTGCGCGCAATCGCGGGCTATGTCCTCGACCGCAACGGCAGCCGCCAGCTCGTGGTGATGATGATCAACGACCCGAATGCCGGACGCGCGCGCCCGGCCATGGAAGCGCTGCTGCGCTGGGTCTACGACGCTTCGGCGGCGCGCCCGAGCGCCGCGGCGCCGCCTAAAATCCCAGCGCCTGCCAGAGTGCGTCGACGCGACGCCTGACCGCGGCGTCCATCTCGATCGGGCGCCCCCACTGGCGCGTGGTCTCGCCCGGCCACTTGTGGGTCGCGTCGATGCCCATCTTCGAGCCGAGACCCGCCACCGGGCTGGCGAAGTCGAGGTAGTCGATCGGCGTGCGCTCGGCGATCAGCGTGTCGCGCGCGGGATCGACGCGCGTCGTGATCGCCCACACGACTTCCTTCCAGTCGCGCACGTCGACGTCGTCGTCGACCACGACGATGAACTTGGTGTACATGAACTGGCGCAGATAGCTCCACACGCCGAACATCACCCGCTTGGCGTGGCCGGCGTACTGCTTGCGCATGCTGATCACCGCCATGCGGTAGGAGCAGCCCTCGGGCGGCAGATAAAAATCGACGATCTCCGGAAACTGCCGCGTGAGCAGCGGCACGAACACCTCGTTCAGCGCGACGCCGAGCATCGCCGGCTCATCGGGCGGCTTGCCGGTGTAGGTCGAGTGGTAGATCGGATCGCGGCGCAGCGTGATGCGCTCGAGCGTCATCACCGGAAACCATTCGCGCTCGTTGTAGTACCCGGTGTGATCGCCAAAGGGACCCTCGAGTGCCAGTTCGTACGCACTGTCCGGCCGCGGCGGGGCATCGGCCGGGGTCGGCCGGGCATTGCCGCCCGCCGGCAGGATGGCCCCTTCGAGCACGATCTCGGCGCTCGCCGGCACCTGCAGATCGTTGCCCAGGCATTTCACCAGTTCGGTCCGCGCGCCGCGCAGCAGGCCCGCGAACTGGTATTCGGCCAGACTGTCCGGCACGGGGGTCACTGCCGCGAGGATCGTCGCCGGGTCCGCGCCCAGCGCAACCGCTACCGGGAAAGGCGCGCCGGGGCGCGCGAGCGCGTGATCGCGAAAGTCGAGCGCGCCGCCGCGCTGCGCGAGCCAGCGCAGGATCAGCTTGTTCGGGCCGATGACCTGCTGGCGGTAAATGCCCAGGTTCTGTCGCGGCTTGGCCGGACCACGGGTCACGGTCAGGCCCCAGGTGATGAGCGGGCCGGCGTCGCCCGGCCAGCAGGTCTGGATCGGCAAGCGCCCGAGGTCGAGGTCCTTGCCTTCCCAGACCACCTCCTGGCAGGGCGCCGCGTTGCGCAATTTCGGCGCCATGTCGAATACCTTGGCGGCGAGCTGACGGAACTCGGGCAGCCGCGTCCAAAGATCGCGCAGCCCCTTCGGTGGCTCCGGCTCGCGCAGCACCGCCAGCAGGCGGCCGATGTCGCGCAGGGCCGGCTCCGGCGCGGCGTCCGCGTCGCGCCCCATGGCGAGCGCGATGCGGCGCACCGTGCCGAACAGGTTGCCGAGCACCGGCATGTCGAAGCCCTCGGGCTTCTCGAACAGCAGCGCGGGTCCGCCCGCACGCAGCGTCCGGTCACAGAGCTCGGTCATCTCGAGCCGCGGCGAGACCGGCAGCTCGACGCGCTTCAGCTCGCCGAGCGCTTCGAGCTGTGCGAGGAAGCCTCGCAGGTCGGTGTATGCCATGAAACTCGATCCGTCGTTTCCCGCCGCCTGCCGCCGCGCGCTCGAAGGCCTGGCGGGCGATGCGCCCGCGTCAGGACCGCGGCTCCGCAATGCGCTCGCTGAGCACCTCGGCGAAGTCGAACAGCCGCCGGTTGCGCCCGCGTACGACATAGTGGCGCTCGATCGCGGAGAGCGTCAGGGTCAGCGTGGTCTGTCCCCACAGGCCGATCGCGAGCATCACCACCCCGATCGCGCCGATCACTTTGGCGAAGCTCGGCAGCATGCGCGCGGCCGCGCCAAGGCCGTGGAAGGTCGCGATCATGATGCTCGCGATGTCCTGCACGCTCGCCGCACCGTCACCGCGGACGCGCGTCGCCAGCGATTCGGCGAGCCCCGCGAGCGGCCCGGAGGCCGCCGATACCGCATAGGCCACGATCAGCAGAACGATCGCCCAGCCGATCTTGTGGATGTCGCGCTCGAAGGCGATGCGCACCGCAGCGATCGCGGGCAGCGGCACGGTCTCGAGGCGCGAGCGGCCGCGATGCATGAGCGCGTCCGAGCTGAGCGCGAGCGAACTGCCGCGCATGGGCCCGCTGCGGAAGTCGAAGTGGGCATAGCCGAAGCGGTCGTCTGGGTTCATGGCCATGGGAGCCTGAGCGGGTAGGAAAGGACGATACCGAGAAAGATCGCGAGGCCGACCCAGTTGTTGTGCCGAAAGGCCCGGAAGCACCCCTCACGCGTGCGCCCACGAATCAGGAAGTAATGATAGATCATCATGCCCCAGGCCGCGCCGAGGCCGGCAAAGTACGGCCACGGCATCGTCAGGGCGATGCCGATGCCTGCCAGGATCGCCAGCATGAGCACGTAGCTCAGCATCACCGCGGGCACGTCGTGCGCCCCCAGCGTGAGCGCCGAGGTGCGCATGCCGAGCTTCGCATCGTCCGCACGATCGACCATCGCGTACTCGGTGTCGTAGGCGAACGAGTAGCAGACGTTCGCCGCAAGCAGCGCCCAGCACTCGACGGGCAGCGCGTCGCGGATCGCGGCGTAGGCCATCGGAATGCCGAAGCCGAAGGCGACGCCGAGAAAAAGCTGCGGCAAGGCGAATACGCGCTTGGTGAACGGATAGGCCACGGCGATCGCGAGCGCGACGAACGACAGCAGGATCGCGAAGCGGTTCAGAAAAAGCACCAGGCAGAAGGCGGCCAGCCCGAGGAACGCCGCCACCGCGAGCGCCTCTGCCGGGCGGATTTCACCGGCGGCGAGCGGCCGGCTCCGCGTACGCTCGACATGGGCATCGAAATTGCGATCGGCGTAGTCGTTGATCGCGCAGCCCGCCGAGCGCGTCAGCCAGGTGCCGAGCACGAAGATGATCAGGATCGACGCGCTCGGCCGTCCCTCGGCGGCGAGCCAGACCGCCCACAGCGTCGGCCACAGCAGCAGCAGCGCGCCGATCGGCTTGTCGAGGCGCACCAGCCGTTCGTAGGCATCGAGTCGCCTCGCGATGAAGGCAAGATCCATGGCGGCGCCCAGTATCTCAGAGGCGCGCCTCAGACGCGTGCGTATTCCTGCCGCCCGGAGAGCCAGCGCGCGAGGTGGCGCCGCGCGCGCTCGGGCGCCTGGGCGAGGATTTCCTCGGCCGCCGTGCGCGCCGCCGTGATCAGCGCGGCGTCGCGTTCCAGGTCGGCGAAGCGCAGGAGCGGCGTGCCGCTCTGGCGCTCGCCGAGCACTTCGCCCGGTCCCCGCAGCAGCAGGTCCTGGCGCGCGATCTCGAAACCGTCGGCATTTTCGTAGATGATTTTCAAGCGGGCGCGCGCGGCCTCCGACAGGCGCGTCCCGTACAGCAGGATGCACACGCTGTCGCGCGCGCCGCGCCCGATGCGCCCGCGCAGCTGGTGCAGCTGGGCGAGCCCGAAGCGCTCGGCATGCTCGATCACCATCAGCGAGGCGTTCGGTACGTCGACGCCGACCTCGATCACCGTGGTCGCGACCAGCAGCTGCGTACGCCCTTCGGCGAAGGCGGTCATCGCCGCCGCTTTCTCGCCCGCGGGCAGGCGGCCGTGCAGCAGGCCGACCTGCACTCCGGCGAGCTCGCGCGACAGGACCTCGAAGGTGTCGAGCGCGGTCTGCAGCGCGCCGTCGTTCGATTCCTCGATGACCGGACAGACCCAGTAGGCCTGCTGCCCCTCGGTGCAGGCCTCCCGAATGCGCGCCAGCACCTCGGCACGCCGCCCTTCGGCGACCAGGCGGGTCTTCACCGGCCGCCGTCCCGGCGGCATCTCGTCGATCACCGAGACGTCGAGATCCGCGTAATAGCTCATCGACAGCGTCCGGGGGATCGGCGTCGCGCTCATCATCAGCTGATGTGGCACGCCGCCGTCGGCCTTGCGGCGCAGCAGCAGGCGCTGCTCGACGCCGAATCGATGCTGCTCGTCGACCACCGCCAGCCCGAGGCGCGCGAGCTTCACGCCTTTTTGAAACAGGGCATGCGTGCCGATCGCGATCGTCGCCTCGCCCACGGCGAGCGCCGCGAGCATCGCGCGCCGCTCGCGCGCCGGCTGTCCGCCTTGCAGCCAGGCGAGCTTCACCTCGAGCGGCGCGAGCCACTCGGAGAACTTGCGCAAATGCTGCTCGGCGAGGATTTCGGTCGGCGCCATCACCACCGACTGCCAGCCGCCGTCGGCCGCCGCGAGGCAGGCGAGCGCTGCGATGATCGTCTTGCCGCTGCCGACATCGCCCTGCAGCAGGCGCTGCATCGGATGCGGCTGGGCGAGATCGGCGAGCACCTCGTCGAGCGCACGCGACTGCGCCTTGGTGAGCGTGAACGGCAAGCGCGTGCGCAGCGCCGAGAGCAGCGGCCCGTCGCTCGGCAGCGCGGGCGCCGAACGACCGCGGCGCGCGCGGTACGCAAGGCGCATCGACAGCTGCTGCGCGAGCAGCTCGTCGAACTTGATCCGCTGCCAGGCCGGGTGCCTGCGTTCCATGAGCGCCTCGCGGTCCGCATCCGGCGAAGGCTCGTGCAGCGCGCGCACCGCCTCGGCGAACCCCGGCAGCTGGTAGCGGCGGCGCATGGCCTCCGACAGCGTGTCCTCGAGCGGCTCCCCGTCGAGCGCTTCGCGCACCCGGGCGCGCAGCTGCGCCTGCGACACCCCGGCGGTGGTCGGATACACCGGGGTCAGCGCGTCGGCGAGCGGCTCGCCCTCGCGCACGATCCGGTAGCGCGGATGCGCCATCTCTGCACCGAACCAGCCGCTGCGTACCTCGCCGTAGGCGCGCAGCAGCAGTCCCTCGTCGGCCGCGCGCTGCAGTTGCCTGAGCTGGCTCGGATAGAAATTGAAAAAGCGCAGCGCAAGCGGCAGCGCGCCCCACTGGGCGTGCACCACCAGCTGGCGCCGCGGCCGGTACGCGACCTCGGCGCGCAGCACGCGGGCCTCGAGGTACACCGGGGTCGCCGGCGGCGCCTCGCCCGGCGGCGCGAGCACCGTCTCGTCCTCGTAGCGCAGCGGCAGATGCAGCAGGAAGTCCGCGCGCGCGCGCAGCCCGAGCTTTTCGAGCTGCTTCGCGAGCCCGCCGGCTTTCAGGAGTTCACCCGCCGTGCAGGATCAGGTCGATCTCGACCAGCGCGCCGCGCGGCAGCTGCGACACGCCCACCGTGGCGCGCGCCGGAAACGGCTCGCGCAGGTACTGCGTCTGGATTTCGTTCACCTTGGGAAAGTCCGCGAGATCGGTGAGGTAGATCGTCATGCGCGCAGCGTGCTCGAAGCCGAGGCCGGCGGCTTTGGCCACCGCCTCGAGATTGCGGAACACGCGGTGCGCCTGCGCCTCGAGCCCGCCCTCGGCAAGCTGCATCGTCTGCGGGTCGAGCCCGATCTGGCCCGACAGATACACCGTATCGCCCACGCGCAGCGCCTGCGAGTACGGTCCGATGGCCGCCGGTGCATCCTTCGTTTGAATCATGCGCTTCATGTTCGCCCCAAGGTTAGAATCGTGCCGGTCGAATCTGCGCAAAACATGGTAGCCGAAATGTCCGCGGAGCAAATCCGCAACCTCGAGAAGCTGCTCGACACGCCGCGCGACGGCGCGCTGCTGCGCTACGCGCTCGGCACCGCCTATCTGAAAGCCGGCCAGACCGAGCCTGCGCTCGCGCAGCTGCGCGAGGCGCTCGCGCGCGACCCGCGCTACTCCGCCGCCTGGAAGGCGCTCGGCAACGCGCTCGCCGAGGCCGGGCGCGAGGCCGAGGCGCTCGACACCTGGCGCCAGGGCATCGCCGCGGCGCAGGAAAAGGGCGACCGCCAGGCGGAAAAGGAAATGACGGTCTTCGCCCGCCGCCTCGAGAAGCGCCTTGGCGGCACGGGCTGAGCCGATGACCGAATCGAAGAACGTGCTCGGCGGCACGCTCGAGTCCTGCAGCCTGGAGCCGCGCACCGGCTTTTTCCGCGACGGCTGCTGCAACACCGACTACGACGATGTCGGCATGCACGTCGTTTGCGCACGCATGACGCGCGAATTTCTCGAATTCTCGACGCGACAGGGCAACGACCTCGTCACCCCCGCGCCGCAGTCCGGATTTCCCGGCCTCAAGCCGGGCGATCGCTGGTGCCTGTGCGCGGGGCGCTGGAAGGAAGCGCTCGATGCCGGCGTCGCACCCCCGGTGGTGCTGGAAGCGACCCACGAGGAAGCGATTGCGGTCGTGCCGCTCGAGACGCTCGAGCGGCACCGCGACGACGGACGCTAGGGTCTGAACAAAAGACGGGCCCCTGCAGGGGCCCGTCCTTGAATGGGGCTGGTGGAGTGGAGGAGGATCGAACTCCCGACCTCTGCATTGCGAACGCAGCGCTCTCCCAGCTGAGCTACCACCCCATAGGCAGGGGGCGGATTTTACAGCACCGGAACAGTCGGGGACAATCGGCCGATGAACATCGCCCCCCCGTTTGGCTATCAGGACGTCGTCGCGCTTCAACGCAACGCCAAGGTTCGCCTGCCGCAGGCAGGTGCAGTGCCGGCGTTCGCGCGCGGGCTGAACGCGATTCCGATCAGCCTCGCGGAGTTCGCGCCGGCGATGCGCGACTATCCGATCGTGTTCACCTCGGGCGACCAGGGCAAGACCTACGCCCCGGTCGCGGTGCTCGGGCTTTCCGCCGGCGAGAATCTGTTTGTCGACGGCGAGCGCTGGATGCCGGGGCGCTACGTGCCGGCCTACGCGCGGCGCTATCCGTTCTGCATGGCGCAGGTGCGGGTGCAGGACAAGGTGCAGGAGAACCGACTGATCTGCGTCGAAAAAGGCTTCCTCGATGACGCCGGCGAGACCCTGTTCGACGAGGCCGGCAAGGCCCTGCCGCGCTGGGAGAACATCCAGCGCCTGCTCACCGAGTTCGAGGCCGATCTCGAGCGCACGCGCGAAGCCTGCGCGATCCTCGCCGACTACGCGCTGCTCGAGCCGTTCAGCATGCAGGCGACGCCGAAGGAAGGCAGCGCCGGCGCCGCCGTGCAGCTCACCGGCATGCACCGCATCGCCGAGGCGAAGCTCAACGAGCTGAACGCCAACCAGCTGAAGAACCTGATGCGCAAGGGCATCCTCGCGCGCGCCTACCTGCACCTCGTGTCGCTCGACAGTTTCGCTCGGCTCCTCGAGCGGCGGGCGGTGCGCGGCGCGGCCGCGTAGCGGGCGAAAAAAAAGGGCGGCTTGCGCCGCCCTTCGGTAGATCCTCCCCGCGCTCTAGTCGAGCATGTACTTGTAGCGCAGGCCGACGAAGGTCGCGTTCTGCGGCGAGGACTGAGTGAAGGTGGTGCCGTCGGCGGTCGCCCCGGTCGTGCCATAGCTGAATGGGTTGCCGTCGGCGAACGAGTACGACCAGTCGTTGGTCTTCCAGTGCTCGTAGATCACGTCGAGCCGCAGGCTGCCGTTCTTCTGCACCGCGTAGTCCGCGTACACGCCGAAACGCGCCAACTCGGTCTTGATGTCGGGCAGTTCCTGCGCCGTCTCCCCGCCGCTGGTCGGATAGCGCGCGGTCGCGCCCAGGCCCGTCGGATTCCAGCTTTCATCGTAGCTGGCGCGCGCCTTGGTATAGAGCACATCGGCGCCGATCTTCCACTTGGCGTTGATCTTGCCCTTCAGGCTGAGGCCGGCGGTGTCGTTCTTGTCCTGCAGTTGCGCGAACTTGGTCCCCTCGAAGACTTCCGTGACCCGGTCCCAGCGCCCGGTATTCTGATCCGCGTTGGTCTTGTCGTAGGCATACCAGCCGACCAGCTGCCAGTCCGGGTTGAACTGATAGGTCGCGTCGATCGAGTACAGCTGGGCTTTTCCCTTGGTGAGGCCGTAGGGGCGGCCCGCGTCCATCGGGTAGTCGTCCTTCGCGTATTCCGCCACGCCCTGCAGGGATAGGTTGTTGAGCGGGGTCCAATCGACCTTCGCGCGCACCTTGTTGCGGTTGCGGTCCGCAATATGCATCGGGTTGATCTGGTTCTCGGTAAAGGCCGTCGGATCGTTGATGAAGGTGTAGCCCGAGCCATCGCGCGTGCTGTACACGTAGCTGAGCGAGCCGTTGATGGTCTCGGACAGCCCGCGGCGCAGCTCGATGCCGTAGTTCCACTCGTCGAGATGGGTGTCGCGGTAAGGCACGTAAAGCGGCGGGGCCACCGGCACCGAACGGTCCTGGGACTTGCCGGTGACCGAGCCGATCACCTTGAAGCCCATCGGCAGGCGGTAACCCGCCTCCAGGTTGCCCGAAGTCGTGCGGATCGACTGCGGCGTGTTGTAGATCTGGTTGGGCGGCGTGCCCGCGGTCGGGACCAGCGGCGTCTTGTCGTGCATGTCGTAGTAGCGCAGCCCGGCGTTGATCGACAGCTTGGGGATCGGCCGCGAACTGAGGCTCGCCTGCAGCAGCGTGGTGTTGACCTTGCCATTGATCTGCTGCGGCACCCCGGGGGCGGGATTGTTCGGCGCCGGGAGGTTCCAGCTGGGAAACTGCTCGTCCATCGTCGCCTCGCCGTACTTCGCCTTCCACATCAGGCGGGTCGTCGGCGTGAAGTTGTAGCCGCCGTCGGCGTAGATCTCCCAGGACTGGTTGCTGAGCGGCTGCGAGAGCGGTGTCGGGTTCGGGTTCGACGTGGTGCCCGGCGTACCGGTGCCACTGCGCAAGCCAAAGAGCTGGGTAATGGAGGTATCCCACCAGGTCGCGTAGTACCCGGCGCGCATCTGCAGCTTGTCCTTGGAGTAGCTGAAATGCGCGTCTAGCAGCTGGGTTCTGCTGTCGATCGGCTGCACGAGAAACAGCGGCTGGCTGCCCAGGCCGTAGGGCAGCTGGCCTGTCTTTTCCTCGTTGCGGTAGTCGACGCTGAACTTCAATCCCGGCAAGAGGCTGTCGAGGTTCTTGAAGAACCCGGCCGTTGACCGGTCACGTTGCGTCCCGAGATGCACTTCGGCGGCCGTCGGCGTGCCGCCCGTGATCGTCATGTTGCTCTGCCCGATGCCGAGCAGGTTGGTGTTGATCGTCCAGGGGTTCTTGCGCGGGATCTGGTCGTACTCGAAGTAGCCGCCGATGTCGCCCTGGCGTTCGATACCCAGGCGAATATCCCGCGTGTCGAGGCCGACGTTGTGCGCATCGAGCGAAAACCAGGTTCCGGTCGCGTCGTTGCGCCGCCGTATGCGACTGTCGAACAGAAGGTACGTCCCCTCGTCCTGCATGCCGTCGTACTGACCCTGGTACGCACGGTTGTTGGACCAGTAGCCGACCCCCGCCGACACGTAGTCGTCCGCCGACGGGCTGATCAGCCGCGCCAGATCCGGGTCGACCTCGGAGGACTTCATCTGGGCCAGCGCGGATCCGTACGCCGCGGCGAGCGCCGCGGCCACCGCGGTCATCGTGAAAGTCTTGCCAAGCGTGGTTTTCATGATCGATCTCCCTCGGTCCGGTTAGCGACGGAACCGTCCGGCGGTCGCACTGTCGACCGTGCTGTTGCCGCCGTGGATATTGGTGTGGCAGTTCAGGCAGCCGCGTGCGATGGTGCCCATGAGCGAGGTGCTCGTGGTCGGCCCGGTCGGAATCCCCGCGACCTGGCCGGGGTGGCTGGTGTGGCTGTGGCATTCCTGGCAGAGGTACGGCGGCCGCTGCTTGAGCAGCGCGGCGATCACCGTGCCGTGCGGCTGGTGGCAGATGCTGCAGTCCTCGGTCACCGGCTGGTGGTTGTGCAGGAACGGCCCGCGCTTTTCCATGTGGCAGGTGTAGCAGACCTCGTTCACGCTCGCGCGCACCAGCTGCTTCGGATTGCCGCCGTGCACGTTGTGGCAGTCCGAGCAGTTCATCTTGCCTTCGCGGATCGGATGGTGCACCGGCCGGTTGATCAGCGAGCGCTGCTCCTTGTGGCAAACGAAGCAGACCTCCGACTGGCCGCCGAACTTGTCGCGCACCTGATCCTGCGAGGTGTGGATCCGGTGGCAGGACGTGCAGCCCGTGTCGCGGCTCGCGTGGGTGCTCGATTCCCAGTGCGTGCGATTGCCGCCCTGATGGCAGGCGAGGCAGGTTTCGTTGCGCTGCTCCATTTGGTTTTTCGAGTCCCGGCCGAACACGACATCGGGCGCGGTGGGCTTTTTCGCCCCGCCCTCGGCGTCCGCGATGTGCTGCGTGCTGTCGCCGTGGCAGCTCGTGCAGGTGCCGACGCGCTTGTCGGCGATGGTGCCGTGCTTCGTTCTGCCGATCTCCAGCACCTTGGGCGCGTCACCCTCGTCATGACAGGTGGTGCATTTCGCATCCCCCTTGAGAACGAGGTCCTTGGTGGGACCGGCCGCCTGAGCGGAGGCTGCCATGCCCAGGACGCCGAGACCCAGTGCCGCGGCGAACAACAGTCGACTGATTTTCATGTCCTGCTACCTCCCTGCTTGAGCCTTCAATCCCGCCGGTTCCCGCCGCGCGCATCCCCGCGCGCACGGCACCGGTCTCAATGCGAAAGAATCCAGGCCGCGAGATTCTTGATCTCGTTCGTGTCCTTGGTATCGATGACCTTGTGCTCTTCTTCCTTGCCGCTATCGAGCAGCTTCACCTTCGGCCCCTTGGTCATCTGCTCGATCGCCACCTGCTCCGGCGTGGAATTCTTCTTCGCCGCCTTTTCCTTCAGCTCCTTGGCCATTTTCTTCAGCGACGGACCCTTCTTGTCGCGGCTCGTGGCATGGCATTTGTTGCAATCGTTGCGCTTGAACAGCGCCTTGGCCGCGTCCTCGTCGACCGCCGATGCCGTGCCGGGAATCGCTGCCGAGGCGAGCGCGAACACCGCGCCCATGATCGTTACAGACAGTGTTGATTTACGCACCACGTATCTCCTCAAAAAAGCTCGTCAACCCGAATTGCATTCCGTTCATCCGCGCAGGAAGCCGGCAATCACCAGCACCAGCAGCACAAGGCCGATGGCGATCAGCACGAGGCCCAGCGCCTTCGAGCCGCGGGCCATCGGCCCGCTCGGGGCATCGACCAGGTATTTCTCGATCTCGCCCGATTCGACCAGCCGCTTGTACTGCAGCGGGTGCTCGCGGCGGTACTCCTCGATGGCCATCGATCCGGTGAACATCACCACATCGGGCGGCGGCAGCTTGTCCGGCCTGAAGTGGTTGTTGAAGAAGTGCACCGTGAACAGGAACACCGCAGCGAGGAACGCTTCCTCGCCGTGGACCAGCGTCGCCACGTTCAGGGTCCAGCCCGGCAGTACCGCCGCAACGTAGGTCGGGAACGCGAGCATCAGCCCGCTGCCGCCGATGATTGCCATCCCCCAGAACACCGCCCAGTAGTCGAACCGCTCCCAGTAGGTCCAGCGATCGAACAGCGGCTTCGGCCCCTTGCCGAAGAACCACTTGAACATGGCGATGATGTCTTTCAGGTCCTGCCAGGACGGCACCAGCGAGTCGGGGCCGAACCAGCGGAACGTCTTGCGGATCTTCCACAGATGGATCGCCAGGTAGACCAAATGCAGGAAGAAGATGCCCAGCATGATCGCGGCGGCCGTGCGATGGACGATCCCTGTAACCTCCGGGCCGCCGAACGCCCCCATCACCGCTTTTGCCCAGTGGGTCTGCGCGTAGAACACCGCCATGCCGGTCAGGACGAGCGTCATCACGCTGAGCGCGAACACGAGGTGCGCAATGCGCACCACCGGTCCGAAGCGACGGATCTGCTTGCCGGTGAGGTTCACGTTCGGCAATTCCTCGGTGCGCAGATGCGCCCGCGCGCGGCCCTCCTTGCGGTCCTTGTACTCGCGGTAGTACCACAGCGCCGAATGCGCCCAGAAGAAGATGAACACGCCGGCGAGCAGCGCGAACATGAAGCGCCCGGCGATCCACATCTGCGGATAGCGCTTGAAGTCGTGGGTGTTCGCGTGCGGGCTGAAGGTCGCAAAGCCGGCGGTGGCCTCGTGGCGGCCTTCCTTCTTGCTGTGGCATTGCCTGCAGGTTCCCAGCCGGTTGGCCGGATACACCTTGGAGTTCTTGTTGTCCACCTTGAGGATGTTGTGGCTGCCGTGGCAGTCGAAGCATTTCGCGGTGTAGCTGTAGCCGAGCTCGTTCACCTTCCCGTGGTAGCTGTCGGCATAGCTGCCGTAGTTTTCCTTGTGGCAGCTGCCGCAGCCGCCGGCGATGGTGAGCTTGAACGTCTCCGAGCCGGTGCCGGCAATCGAATGGCTGGTATGGCAGTCGATGCAGATCGCGCCCTTCGGGTCGTCCTTCTCGGTCACGAGCTTGCCGTGAACCGAGTCGCCCCAGTCGTCCAGCGCGTCCTCGTGGCACTTCTCCGCGCAGCGTTCGGGCACCTCGAGGCGCCAGGGCCCCTTGCGCGCCGCGCTGCCCGCAGGCGGCACGTCGAAGAAGTGCGTGTCGTGGCAGTCCTTGCAGACCGCCCGCGGCAGCTTCTCGCCTTTGCTCGGCTTGGCGTGAAACGATTTCTTGTACGCCTCGATATTCTTCACCACCACGCCGAGGCGCGGCTTTTCGGCGGCCTTGCCGTCCTTCTGCGCGGCCGCCCAGAGATCGGTGTGGCACTGGATGCAATCGGGCTTGGGCGCGTCGACCTTCTGGTGCGGCGCCTTGGCATCGACGATGTCCTTGTGGCAGGCAACGCATTCCATCTTCGCGTGTACGCTCTTCGCGTACTTCGCCGGTGCGATGCCGAGCAATGGACGCTCCTCGCCCTCGTCGTCCTTGGTTTCGAGCTTCTTCTTGCCGTCGTGGCAGCTGAGGCATGACGCGTTGCTCAGGTCTTCGGCAGCTTGCGCACGGCCGGCGATGACGCCGCCCTGCCACAGAACGAACACAGTCGTCGCCGCAACGCAGACCGCGGCCGCGCTTCTCATTCCACGGATGAGTACGGCCCACGCAGGCATCCTAGGCGCCCTTGGCCCGGTGAGTGGCACGGCGTGGCGCACCAAGAAGTGCATCGCACAATTGCTCGTGCGCAACACGCGTTGCATCGCCTCCGTCCAAGGGTGCAGACGACATTGCAGTTCGGCGCTCGATCAGCATCTTGTTAATTTTTGTATCTCCTCCGGATGGATTGAAACAATGCCCTGCGACGGACGCAAGCATTTGAGCAGCATCAATATTCGCCGTGGACCGGGACGCCATCGGAAATCCGCTCATCGCGAATCGTTATCAACGCCGTGCTGCAGCACAGCGTCCTGAGCCACACTCGACGAAACTTCAGTGAGTTACGCAGCGACCTACCGCCGGCATGCGGCGGTCGCAGCGCGCTTCGACGCGACGCTGTTGTTGACGTCGGTCAATACGAGCCGGTTTTGCGCTGCAACAATCGAGCAAACAAAGGAGCTCGTCATGGACACGACTGTCGGCCGTGCGTTGCATGGAGGCAACAACGGCAACAACGCCGCCTTGGAGCATCACATCGCGGTTGCAGAAGTCTTCCGCGGCGTCGGCCCCGCCGAGGTCGCGCTGCTCGCGCGCAGCGCGCGTGCTTGCGACTACAGGCGCGGCGAGTTGGTCTTCAAGCGCGGCGAGCGGCCGCAGGGCTTGCTGCTCGTCGCCGAAGGCACGCTCAAACTTGCGGTGCGCGGCGCCAACGGCGAGCAGAAGGTCATCGCCTTGGTCGAGGAAGGACAGGTCTGCGCAAGCGCGCTCGCGTTTCTCGATCGGCCGAGCGCGCTCGAGGCCTCAGCCCTGACCCCGGTGACCATTGTTTCGATTCCGGCGAATGCCGTATTCGCGGCGATGCAAAACGACGCCGACCTCGCGCGTCGCGTCGTCGAGCACCTGTCGCACCGCGTGCTGTCGCTCATCGACGAAGTGGAAGGCATCACCCTGCGCAGCGGGCTGCAGCGGCTGGCGCACTATGTCGAGTCGCTTGCGCGCGAACGCGGCAACGGTACGCACGCGGTCCGCCTGCCCGCCACCAAGACGCTGATCGCAGCGCAGCTCGGCATTGCCAAAGAGACCCTCTCGCGCCTGCTGCATGAGCTGGTGGAAAAAGGCTTGATCAGCGTCGCGCGCCGCGAGCTCTACATTCTCGATCGCGCGGGACTCGCCGCAATCGCCGAGGCACGCATGCACGGAAACGGCAACGGCAGCGGCAACGGGCGCAACCTGCACACGGCGACCGCGCCCATCGAAGCGCGCCGATAGCGCGCGGCGCCAAAACGAAAACGCCTCCCGAAGGAGGCGCTTCAACCGAGGACCGGGTCTCGCGTCAGTCCGTACGGCAGGTCGACGGACCGTACTTCGTCGGAATGACGTCGCAGGACCAGATGACCGTATTCGCCGTCGAGTTCCAGCTCGGCGTCAGCGTCACCGTGATGCCCGAGGTGCCCATGATGCTCGAGTCCTGACCGGTAATCGCCACCGCACCGGCCGTCGCGACCACCGCCACGCCGACCTTGCCGCCCGACATGATCGTCAGGCCCTGGCCAGCACTGGTCAGGCCGTTCAGGTTCTGCGCGTTCTCGGTGATCGCCGTACGCACCGCGCTCGCCGCCAGAATCAGTTCCGACACCTTGGCGCGGATCGTGTAGTCCTGATACGCCGGCAGCGCGACCGCCGCCAGAATGCCGATGATCGCGACCACGATCATCAGTTCGATCAGGGTGAAACCGCGTTGAATCCTATGCATACGTTCTCCTAGTCAGCCCGGGAAGATCCCGGCCCTTGTGAAACCCAGCATACGCGCTTGTGTCGCCGTCAAGTCGACAATTCGGCAAACAATCGGCAGATGCGGCACTAGTGCACAGTCGGGGTGATCGCCCGGCCTCTCGACTGGCATTCCGTCACGCGCGGCAAGCAGCGAAACGCCGCGCAGCGCTGCTATGCCTGGCGGCCCGTATACAGCGTCACCAAACGCGCAATCAGCACCGACAGATACAGGACGCCGGTCACCGCCTCGAGCACCGCCAGCATGCGCGTGACCGGCGCGGTAGGCGAGATGTCGCCGTAGCCTGTCGAGGTCAGCGTCACGAAACTGAAATAGAACGCGTTGAACCCGTCGAATCCCTTGCTCGAGACGACCGACGCCGGCAGGGCGAATGCGTTCGGTTCGAAAAAGCTGACGAGCAGGTAGAGCATCGCCCACATCTGCCCGAGCACGAGGAAGGTCGCGGCGCCCGCCGCGAGCACCTCGGCATCCACGTCTCGCGCCCCCACGATGAATCGCAGCAGCTGCACGGTCACCTGAAGGAAGAGCAGCGTACCGAGGCCGAGAAACAGGCCGTGCAAAAGCGGATTCGGCCAGTAATGCCACAGCCAGCGCGCCGCGAGCGCCGGGAGCGCGAGGCCCACGGCGAGGACAAGCGACTTGCGCCGCCCGCCGATCGCGAGCATGCCGCAGATCAGGACCATCGCGACCAGCGGGCCTTCCACGAGGCCCGGATCGGACAGGTACTGCGCGAACGGCATCGCAATCATGAACAACACGAGCGCGCCGAGAAAGATCGAAACCGAGCGGCGATACAAGCCGACTCGCGGCTGCGGCGGGATCGGGTCGGCTGCGGGTGCGGACGCCATCGTCAATCGGTTCGTGTTGGTGGGCCGGCCTGGATTCGAACCAGGGACCAAGGGATTATGAGTCCCCTGCTCTGACCAGCTGAGCTACCGGCCCGCCGGCGACAGTCTACTTGGGCAGCGGCTGCTTGAGCACCTTGCTCACCGCGTCGATCAGGATGCTCTTGCTGTAAGGCTTGGTCACGTAGCCGTCTGCGCCCAGGGTGAGCCCCTTCTTGATGTCCGCGACCTGATCATGCGAGGTGAGCATGACGATCGGCAGGAGCGCGAAATTCGGGTGGCGGCGGAACTTGGCCAGCATGTCGAAGCCGTTGCCGTCGGGCAGATTGACGTCGAGCAGGAGGATGTCCAATTGCGGGTCCTTCCTCAGCTCCTCGAGCAGCTCCCCCGCCCTGCGCGCGATGCGCACGCGGTAGCCGGCCATCGAGACACGCAGGTCGGCGAGCGCCATCTGGTCCGGATCGTCCTCGACGATCATGACCACGGTGTCCTCAGGCTTCTTGTCGGAAGGCGCGCGGTTCTTCAGCCGCTCCTGGTGGAAGAACGCCCCCGAGCGCGATAGCGCGGAGCCGGCCGCCTTGGCATCCTTTTCCAGCTTGCCCGCGTCCTCGGCGAGCACCTCGGCCGCCGCCGGCGCTTTCGCGAAATAGGCGGTGAAGTCGAGATCCAGCGGATCCGCGGGCGCCGCGTGATCGAGGTAGCCGAGCTCGACCAGCTCTTCGAGCCATTCCTCGATCAAGCGGTCGGGATACTGCCGCAGGCAGCCGCGCACCACGTCGATGTGCGTATCCTCCCCGATCAGCTTGAGCAAGCGCTTGTAGTCCGACGGCACCGCGGCGTCATCGGTCTTCAGCACATCGCTGGCCGCTTCGGTGCGACGGTAGATCCGTTCCTGCGTGGCCATCTGTGCGGTTTGCGCGCGCTCGTCGGTGACTGCTCTTTTCTACCCGTGCGCAAGCGCGCGGTCAACGAACTCCAGCCGATCCTGGCCCCAGAAAGGCTCGTCGCGTACGACGTAGGTCGGCGCCCCGAACACGCCGCGCTTCAGCGCCTCTTCGGTCATTGCGCTGAACCGCGCTGACCCGGTTTTGATCGCCGCAGGCGCATCGTCGATCCCGTGTCGCGCGGCGATCCGCGCGAGCGTGCCCGGATCGGCGATGTCCGCTTCGGCCGTCCACAGCGCCGCGAGCAGGGCGCCGGCGAGCGCAAAGCGCGCCGCCTCGGGTGCACCGAGGATGAGGCAGGACGCAGGCGTCGCGTTCACCGGAAAGTGCTTGGGCTGGATGTTGATCGGCACGCCGAGATGCGCGCCCCAGCGCCGCAGCTCGACCAGCCGGTAGGCCTGGCGCTGCGGCGCGCGCTTGGCGAGCGGCAGCCCGCCCGATTGCGGGAAGATGACGCCGTAGTCGACCGGCTTGACGCGCACCACGGCGCCGTGGCGCTGCGCGATCTCGCCGAAGCGGGCATGGCCGAGATAGGTCCACGGGGAGCTCGGTGCCATGTAGTAATCGACGATCTTTTCCATGTGCGTCCTCCACAAATCAAAAGGGCCGCTTGCGCGGCCCTTTTGTCGTTCTGCCGACGATCAGCCTTCCTGGTCGAGGTAGCTCTTCAGCCGCTCCGAGCGCGATGGATGGCGCAGCTTCCTGAGCGCCTTCGCCTCGATCTGGCGGATGCGCTCGCGCGTCACGTCGAACTGCTTGCCGACCTCCTCGAGCGTATGGTCGGTGTTCATCTCGATGCCGAAGCGCATGCGCAGCACCTTGGCTTCGCGCGGCGTCAGCGTGTCGAGCACGTCCTTGGTCACGTCGCGCAAGCCGGCGTACATCGCTGCATCGTTCGGCGCCAGCGTCGACTGATCCTCGATGAAGTCCCCCAGGTGCGAATCGTCGTCGTCGCCGATCGGCGTTTCCATCGAGATCGGCTCCTTCGAGATCTTGAGGATCTTGCGGATCTTTTCCTCGGGCATCTCCATGCGCGCGGCGAGCGTCGCCGGATCGGGCTCCTGGCCGGTTTCCTGGAGGATCTGCCGGCTGATCCGGTTCATCTTGTTGATGGTCTCGATCATGTGCACCGGGATGCGGATGGTGCGCGCCTGGTCCGCGATCGATCGCGTGATCGCCTGGCGGATCCACCAGGTCGCATAGGTCGAGAATTTGTAGCCGCGACGGTACTCGAACTTGTCGACCGCCTTCATCAGGCCGATGTTGCCCTCCTGAATAAGGTCGAGAAACTGCAGTCCGCGATTGGTGTACTTCTTGGCGATCGAGATCACCAGCCTCAGGTTCGCCTCGGTCATCTCGCGCTTGGCACGCCGCGCCTTGGCCTCCCCCGTCGACATCTGCTTGTTGATGTCCTTCAGCTCCTTCACCGAGATGCCGATCTTGTGCTGCACGCCCTGGATCCTGCCGAGCAGCTCGAGAATGTCGGGCTCGACCCGCTTGAGCATCTCGCCCCAGGGCTGATCGGCGTTCAGGTCGGTGGTCAGCCAGCGCTTGGAGCCCTCGGTGCCGGCGAATATCTTGATGAAGTGCTGGCGCGGCATCTGCGCCTTGTCGACGCAGATGCTGAGGATCTCGCGCTCGTTTCGCCGAATGTCGTCGACGAGGCTGCGCACGCCGTCGCACAGCCGCTCGACGGTGCGTGCGGTGAAGCGGATCGCCATCAGCTCGTTGGTGATCTGGTCGCGCAGCCGCAGGTACTCCTTGTCCTTCGAGCCCTTGCCCTCGAAGACCCGCTTCTGGCGGTCGAACAGCCGCCGGATCCGGGCGAATTTCTCGAGCGCTTCGGTACGCAGCTTGAGCAGACTCGCGCGCTGCGCGGCGCCCTCGTCGTCCTCGTCCTCGTCCCCGTCGCTCTCGTCTTCGGTCGCCGTGCTGTCGTCGTCCTCGGCGTCGCTCTCGGCGCGCTTCGGATCGAATTCGTCCTTGGCATTGGGATCGATCAGCCCGTCGACCACTTCGTCGATCCGCATCTCCTCTTTCTCGACCTTCTCGGCGAGGTCGATCACTTCGCGGATCGTCGTCGGGCAGGCGCTGATCGCCTGGATCATGTGGCGCAGGCCTTCCTCGATGCGCTTGGCGATCTCGATCTCACCTTCGCGCGTGAGCAGCTCCACCGAGCCCATCTCGCGCATGTACATGCGCACCGGGTCGGTCGTACGGCCGAATTCGGAATCGACCGTGGACAGCGCCGCTTCGGCCTGCTCCTCGACGTCCTCGTCCGCGCTCGCCACGGGCGTCGCCTCGTTGACCAGCAGCGCCTCCTGATCCGGCGCCTGGTCATACACCTGGATGCCCATGTCGCCGAAGGTCGAGATGATCGCCTCGATCTGCTCGGCGTCGACCAGGTCATCGGGCAGGTGGTCGTTGATCTCCGAGTAGGTCAGGAATCCGCGCTCCTTGCCGAGCACGATGAGGACCTTGAGCCGGGTGCGCCGGGTCTCGGCATCTTCCTTCGGCAGCTGCGCGATCGACGCCAGCCACTCCTCGCGGCGCGTCTTGCGTCCGCCGCGCCCGCGTCCCTTGCCCTTGCCCGCCTTCAGGCCCTCATTGACCTGCGCCTCGAGCAGCTCGAGCGCCTGCTTGGCGTTCTTGATGCCCGATTTCTTGGCGGCCGCCTTCTCGGCTGCCGCACGTTGCTTCTCGGCTGCCTTGGCGAGCGCCTTGAGCTGCGCTTCCTTCTGCTTGAGCGCCTTCGCCTTGGCCGCTTCCTTGAGCTTCAGCGCCCGCGCTTTGGCCTTGGCCGCCGCCTTGAGCTTGGCTTCCTTGCGCTTGAGTGCTTTCGCCTTGGCCCTGGCCGCCGCCTTGAGCTTGGCTTCCTTGAGCCGCAGCGCCTTTGCCTTGGCCCTGGCCGCCGCCTTGAGCTTGGCGTCATTGAGCCTTTTCGCCTTGGCCGCCGCCTTGCGCTTGGCGTCCTTGAGCTTTTTCGCCTTGGCCGCCGCCTTGAGCTTGAGCAGCTTGGCCTTCTGTGCCGCCGTCGGCTTGCCGGCCGGCTTGCGCGCTGGCCGCGTCCGCACCACTGCGCGCTTCTTCATCGCCTTGATAGTTTTGGTTTTTTTCTTGCCCGCGGCAGACTGCTTGGACTTCGCTTTTGGCTTGACCTTGGCCATCCTTGCCTCGAATCGTAGAACGTTGCAGCCGGTTTTCCGCCGGATTGCGGATTTCCGGAAAAACCGTGAATGATATCAACTTTTCGACGGTTTCGCGCTACAAACGCTGCCCCTTCAACTCGGCGAGCTCCTTCGCGCGGCGATCGATTTCGAGCATCAGCTCGCGGCTCGCACGCCCCGACGCGGCCTCCTGGCGGAGCGCCTCGAACTCCTCGTTCTTGCGCTGGATGCGCAGCGCGAGCTGGATCTGGCGGAATTGGCGTTCGGCATCGTCCTCGCTCAAGTTGTGCTCGAGCGCCGAGGCCTGCACCTGATAGAGGCGCTCGGCATGCGCGCTGTCGCGGAACCGCTCGATGAGCAGCGGCTCGCTCATCTCGCCACCCTCGGCGGCCCAGGCCGCGATCGCCTGCAGCACCGCGCCCTCGGGCGCCTGCGGGTCGAGCAGCGCCGGCTCAAGCTCGTCGATCAACGCGGGTTTGACCAGCACGCAGCGCAGCAGGTTCCGCTCCTGGCTGGCGGCGATCGGCGGCGCCGCGCGGCGCGACACCGGGCGCGCGCGCGCCGTGCCGGGCCTCGCCACCGTCGCCAGGCCGAGCAGCTGCTCGGCCTCGTCCTGCGACACCCGCGCCAGCTCGGCGACCGCCTTGACCAGCTGCAGGCGCAGACCCGGCGCCTCGGTGCGCTGCAGGTGGGGGCGCGCGGCGGCCAGCAGGCCCGAGCGCCCCTCGGGCGTGGCGAGATCGGCCTGCGCGCGCAGCGCGTCGAGCAGGAAGCCCGACAGCGTCTGCGCCTCGTGCAGCGCGCGCTCGAAGGCTTCGGCGCCCTGCGCGCGAATCTGGCTGTCGGGATCCTCGCCCTCCGGCAGGAAGAGGAACTTGATCGGCTTGTGGTCGGGCGCGAGCGGCAGACTGATCTCGAGCGCGCGCCAGGCGGCCTTGCGACCCGCGGCGTCGCCATCGAAGCAGAACACCACCTGGTCTGCCAGGCGCAGCAGGCGTGTGACGTGGTGCTGCGTGGTCGCCGTGCCGAGCGTCGCCACGGCATAGCCGATGCCGTGCTGCGCGAGCGAAATCACGTCCATGTAGCCCTCGACGACCAGCGCACGCCCCGCCGCGCGGATCGCCTCGCGGGCCTGCACCAGCCCGTAGAGCTCGCGCCCCTTTTCGAAGACCGGCGACTCGGGCGAATTGAGGTACTTCGGCTCGCCCGGGCCGAGCACGCGCCCGCCGAATCCGATCACCGCGCCGCGGTTCGAGAAGATCGGAAACATGACGCGGTCGCGGAACCGGTCGTAACGCTTGCCTTCGTTGTCGATCACCAGTCCGCATTCGACCAGCCCGCGGTCCTCGTACTCGGCAAACGCGGCACGCAGCGCCTGCCAGTCGTCCGGCGCATAGCCGAGCCGAAAGCGGGCCGCGATCTCTCCGCTCAGTCCGCGCCCCTTCAGGTACTCGATCGCGCGGCTCGATTTCTTCAACTCGGCGCGGTAAAAGTCCATCGCCTGCTCGAGCAGCGTGCCGAGGCCGGCTTCGCGCTCCTCGCGCACGGCCTCCTCGCGGGTGCGCGGACGCGACTCGGGCAACTGCATGCCGACCGAGCCGGCAAGGTCGCGCAGCGCATCGACGTAGCCGAGCCCGGCGTAGGCCATGAGAAAGCCGATCGCATTGCCGTGCGCGCCGCAGCCGAAGCAGTGATAGAACTGCTTGGTCGGGCTGACCGTAAACGAGGGCGTCTTCTCCCCATGGAAGGGACAGAGGCCGAGAAAATTCGCGCCGCCCTTCTTGAGCTGGACGTAGCGCGACACGACCTCGACGATGTCGACGCGGTTGAGGAGATCCTGCTTGAAGCGATCGGGGATCACGCGCGGATCCCGCTAGTGTACGGGCTCAGCCGGCGAGCCCGGATTTCACCCGCGCCGAGACGGCGCCCATGTCGGCGCGACCGGCGAGGCGCGCTTTGAGCAGCCCCATGACGCGGCCCATGTCCTTGGGCCCGGCGGCGCCGGTCTCGGCGATCGCCGCAGCGATCGCCGCGTCCACCTCTGCGTCGCTCAGCTGGGCGGGCAGGTAGGCCGTGAGGACCCCGGCCTCGAAGCGCTCGCCCGCGGCGAGATCCTCGCGGCCGGCCTTTTCGTACTGCGCGATGGACTCCCGCCGCTGCTTGAGCAATCGCTCGACGATCGCAAGCACCTGCGCATCATCCAGCGCAATGCGCTCATCGACCTCCTTCTGCTTGATCGCCGCGAGCAGAAGCCGGATGGCCGACAGGCGCGCGGCATCCTTTGCGCGCATCGCGGCCTTCATGTCGTCTGTGATGCGTATCTTGAGGGTCATGGCTCGGTCACCTGCCCGTCGCGGGCACGCCAGAAACACGAACGCCCCGGCGTCGATTCACGGCCGGGGCGTCCCGAAATTCGAAGGTGGAGCGCGCGGCTCAGTACATCTTTTGCGGCAGCGTCTGGCTGCGCAGGCGCTTGTGGTGCCGCTTGACCGCCGCAGCCAGCTTGCGCTTGCGCTCGGTGGTCGGCTTCTCGTAATACTCGCGCGAACGCAGTTCCGTGAGCAGCCCGGTCTTCTCGATCGTGCGCTTGAACCGGCGCAGGGCCACTTCGAACGGCTCGTTCTCCTTGACGCGAACGGTGGGCATCCAGTCTCCAGGTCGCTGAAAAGGGGCGGATTATAGCCCTATCGGCAAAGCGCTCGCCAGCCCCAAAGTAGAATCGCCCGCCATGCTGATCCTCGGGCTGGAAACGTCGTGCGACGAGACCGGTGTCGCGCTCTACGACGCCGCGGCGCTCGAGCGCGGCGGAGCCGCCGCCGATGGCCTGCTCGCGCACGTCGTCCACTCGCAAACCGACCTGCACGCCGCGTACGGCGGCGTCGTGCCCGAGCTGGCCTCGCGCGACCATGTGCGGCGCATTGTGCCGCTGGTCCGCGAGGTGCTGACGCGCGCCGGGCGGCACACCGAGGCGCTCGGGGCCGTGGCCTATACGGAGGGACCCGGGCTCGCCGGCGCGCTGCTCGTCGGCGCCGCGTTCGGGCACGCGCTGGCGCTCGCAGGCGGGCTGCCGGCGATTGGCATCCATCATCTCGAGGGGCATCTGCTCTCGCCGCTACTCGGGCGCCCGGCGCCCGCGTTTCCGTTCGCCGCGCTGCTGGTCTCGGGCGGCCATACGCAGCTCATGCGCGTGGACGGCGTCGGGCGCTACCGGCTGCTCGGCGAGACGCAGGACGACGCCGCGGGCGAGGCCTTCGACAAGACCGCGACGCTGCTCGGCCTGGGCTACCCCGGCGGCCCGGCGCTCGCGCGCCTTGCCGAGCGCGGCGCGCCGGACCGCTACCGGTTGCCGCGGCCGATGCTGCACAGCGGAGACCTCGAGTTCAGCTTTTCCGGCCTGAAAACGGCAGTTGCGCTGCTGGTGCGCGATGCCGGCGGCGGCGCGCTCGAGCCCGCGGCGCAGGCCGACGTCGCGCGCGCCTTCGAGGATGCGGTGGTCGAGGTCCTGGTGGCCAAATGCGCACGCGCGATCGAGACCACCGGGCTGTCGCGTCTCGTGGTGGCCGGGGGGGTTGGCGCCAACCGGGCGTTGCGTGCCGCGCTCGATGCCGAAGGCGCGCGGCGCGGCTTCGATGTGTTCTACCCGGCCCCCGAGCTGTGCACCGACAACGGGGCGATGATCGCCTTCGCCGCCGCGCTGCGCCTGCAGCACGGCCTCGTGCCGCGCGCGACGCACGCATTCTCCGTGCACCCCCGCTGGGAACTCGGCGCGGCGGCCTAGGACAGGCTGATCAGGTCGCTGACTCGATCGGCGTTTCGTCTGCAGTCCGGGGTTCTCAAGACGGCGGAGCCCCCTTGCCCAGACCTTCCCTGGCGGTCTGCCCCAGGCGGCTCTCCGTGCCGTGCAGCAGGCGGTCGATGTTCGCGCGGTGACGCCAGACGAGCATCAAGGCCATCGCGCCGACGACCGGGGTCAGCGGCGTGAGGCCGAACAGAAACCACGCCCAGAACACCGCGAACAGCGCCGCGATGACCGACGCGAGCGAGATCATGCGGAAAAACGCGACGAGTATCGCGAAGGTGGCCAGCGTTCCGAGGCCGAGCCAGAGGTTGAACGCGAACAGCACGCCCGCCGCAGTCGCCACGCCCTTGCCGCCGCGAAAACCGTGATACACGGGATAGAGGTGGCCGAGGAACGCCATCGCACCGGCGAGCGCCGGATCGACGCCGATGACCGGATTCTCGCCGGTGTAGGCCACCGCAAGCCCGACCGCGAGCGCACCCTTGCCGGCATCGGCGATCAGGGTGAGGACCGCCGCGGACTTGCTGCCCGAGCGCAGCACGTTGGTCGCGCCCGGATTCTTCGAGCCGTAGCTGCGCGGATCGGGCAGGCCCATGACCTTGCTGACGACGACCGCGAAGGACACCGAACCGAGCAGGTAGGCCGCTAGCATGATCAGCGCGGTTTGCATGGCAGGCCGATTTTACGCGGCCGCGCGCTCGCTATGATGTAATGCAGCAGCCCCATGGATCACATCTTCATCCGCGACCTGAGAATCGATGCGCGTGTCGGGTTTCACAAGCGCGAGCGCCACGCCGCGCAGACCCTGCGCCTCGATCTGGAGATCGGCATCGCGAACCACGCCGTGTTCACCAGCGACCGGGTGGCCGATTGCATCGACTACGACACCGTGGTCGAGCGCGTGCGCGCGCTGCTCGGCGAGCAGCACTTCAACCTGGTCGAGACGATCGCCGACCGGATTGCGCGGCTGCTGATCGACGATCTCGGCGCCAGCTTCGCGCGGGTGAGCGTGGCCAAGCTCGGCGTGATGAAGGGCGCCGGGCTTGTCGGCGTCAGCGTCGAGCGCCGGCGCTGAAATTCAGTCCGTCAGCGCGGCGTCGACCAGCACCGGGTCGAGCAGCCGCGCGATCGCCCGCGGCGCGAGACCCAGCAGATAGCCACGGCGCCCGCCGTTGATGTAGATCGTCGGCAGCTCGAGGATCGAGCGCTCCATGTACAGCGGCATCGGCTTGCGCAGCCCGAATGGCGAGGTGCCGCCGATCTGGTAGCCCGAATGGCGCTGCGCGACCTCGGGGCGACAGGGCGCGACGCGCTTGCGCTGGGCTTGGCGCGCGAGGTTCTTGGTCGACACCGATCGGTCGCCGTGCATCAGCACGACGAGCGGCCGGGCCTGCTCATCCTCCATCACGAGCGTCTTGACGACAGTGTGCTCGGGCACGCCGAGCTGCGCCGCGCCGTGCCCGGTGCCGCCGTGCTCGACGTACGCGAAGAAGTGCTCGCTGAATTCGACGCCGTGCCGGCGCAGAAACCGGGTGGCCGGCGTTTCGCTGTGGCTCGGGCGCTTCATCCGCGCGGATGGTGCTTCGCGTGCAAGGCCTTGAGACGCTCGCGCGCGACATGGGTGTAGATTTGCGTCGTCGAAATATCGGCGTGGCCGAGCAGCATCTGCACCACGCGCAGGTCGGCGCCGTGGTTGATCAGATGGGTCGCGAAGGCGTGGCGCAGCACGTGCGGCGAAATCGCCTTGCCCGGTATCGCGCGCGCGCCGTAGCGGCGGATGAGGTGCCAGAACGCCTGGCGCGTCATCGGCGCACCGCGTGCCGTGAGAAACAGCGCAGACGAGCCGCTGCGCTTGACGAGCGCCGGGCGCGCCTCGCGCAGGTAGCGCTCGATCCAGCCGACCGCCTCCTCGCCGAGCGGTACCAGGCGTTCCTTGGACCCCTTGCCGAACAGCCGCACCACCCCGGCATCGAGATTCGCCTCCACCGTCTTCAGCGATACCAGCTCGGAGACCCGCAGCCCGCAGGCGTAGAGCGTCTCGATCATCGCGCGGTCGCGCAGCCCCAGCGGGCGGCCGGGGTCGGGTGCCGCGAGCAGCGCATCGACGTCGGCCTCGGACAGCGTTTTCGGAAAGCGCGGCGTGCGCTTGGGCGGCTCGAGCCGCAGCGTCGGGTCTTCGGCCACGTGGTGCTCGCGCAGGCAGTACTGGTAGAAGCGGCGCAGGCTGGACAGCAGGCGCGCGTCGCTCGCGCTGCGTGGCGCGCGCCCACCCGCGGCCTGCCGATGGCGCGCGGCGAAAAACGCGTGCAGCGCGGCTTCGTCGACGCGGGTCAGTGCGCCGCGCTGCGCACCCGCCAGCCAGCGGCAGAGCCGCTCGAGGTCGCGCCGGTAGGCTTCGATCGAGTTGCGCGCCAGGCCGTCCTCTAGCCACAGCGCATCGCAGAACGCGTCGAGCAGGCGGCCGTCTTGCGCGTCGATCGCCGCGCTCATCCCGCCGCGAGGGCCTCGATTCTGTTCAACAGCGCGTCGGGCACCTCGAGGCCTTCGGCCGCAGCGCGCTGCGCGGCGAAGCGGCGCGCGCCGGGCAAGCGCACCTCCGGATCGGCGAGCATTGCCGCAACGACCGTCTCGATGCGCTCGAAGTAGCGTTCGCGACCGGCGAGCGCGCCCGGGTCGATCGCGACGAAGGCCTGTCCGACGCGCGGCCGGTTGCCCGCCTCTGCAAAGAACGAGTCCGCCTCCGGCCCGATCGCGGCGCCGGTCAGCGCGCTGCACATCAGCTCGAACATCAGCGCCAGCATCGCGCCCTTGACGCCGCCGATCGGAAACATGCTGCCGTGCTCGATCGCTTCCTTCGGGTCGGTGGTCGGCTTGCCGTCGCGATCGAGCGCCCAGCCCTCGGGGATGCGCTCGCCGCGTTGCGCGGCGAGCATGATCTTGCCGCGAATCACCGTCGTCAGCGCAAGGTCGATCACCAGGGGATCGCCGGCGGGGCGCGGAAATACGGCGGCCACCGGGTCGGTGCCGAACAGCGCCTTGCGTCCGCCCCAGGCGGGAATCGCCGCGGGCGAGTTGGTGAACGCGAAGCCGACCAGGCCAGCGCGCGCCACCGCCAGCAGATGGACGCCGAGCACGCCGACGTGCCCGCTGTTGGTGATGCCCGCGAAGCCGATGCCGTTGCGCCGCGCACGCACGACGATCTCGTCGATCGCCCAGGCGCAGGCTTCGTAGGGCAGCGCGTCGCGGTTGTCGATCAGGCAGACCGCGCCGCGCTCGCTGCGCATCGTCGGCGTCGCATTGCCGTCGGCACGCCCGTTCTTCAGCATTGCGCAATAAAAGGGCACGCGCGACATGCCGTGCGTCGGCAGGCCCTGCGCCTCGGCCTGCACCAGATGCTGCGCTGCGCGCTCTGCCATTGCGGCGCGCGCCCCGGCCCGCTCGAGCGCCCGGCGCGCAAGCTCGAGCAGCTCGGCAGAGGCTTTTTTCATGCGCGCGATTCTACCCGCGCCGCCTCGGTAAAATACGCGGCGTCGCAGACCGATTCAGGAGGAGGACGCCATGGGCAAATTCATCGAGCTCGTCGCCAGTGACGGGCACAAGCTGTCGGCCTATCGCGCCGATCCCGCCGGCAAGCCGCGCGGCGCGGTCGTCGTGATCCAGGAGATCTTCGGCGTGAACAGCCACATCCGCTCGGTGGCGGACGGCTATGCAGCCGACGGCTATCTCGCGATCGCGCCGGCAATGTACGACCGTCTCGAGCGCGGGTTCGAGGTCGGCTACGTTCCGGACGACATCGCCAAGGGCCGCGCGCTCAAGGACAAGGCGAAGCTCGACGCCGCGCTGCGCGACGTGGAAGCCGCGGTGAAGGAAGCCGCAAAAGCCGGCAAAGTCGGCATCGTCGGCTACTGCTGGGGCGGTTACATCACCTGGATGGCCGCCGCGCGCGTGGCGGGCCTCGCCTGCGCGGCACCCTACTACGGCGGCGGCAGCACCACCGACGAGGCGATCGCCGAGAAGCCGAAATGCGCGGTGATGGCGCACTACGGCGAGAAGGACGAGCACATTTCGGTGGACAGCGTGAAAAAGCTCGCCGCGGCGCACCCGACGGTCACGGTGCATCTGTACCCGGCGCCGCACGGCTTCAACTGCGATCAGCGCGGTTCCTACGACGCACCAAGCGCCAAGCTCGCGCGCGAGCGCACTCTGGCGTTCTTTCGCCAGCACCTCGGCTGAACGCCGGGCACCGCGGCGCGCTGCGCCGGCCTACTGCAGGTCGGCCAGCTCGCCGAGCAGGGCGCGTCGAAAGCGCGCCTTGAGCAGGGCGCCGTCGCGCGGTGGCAGGATGATCGGCAGCTTCTCGGCGCGCACCTTGACCGTCGCGAAGTTCGGTCCGGGGTGCGCGTGAATCGCCGCACGCAGCGCGGCGAGCTCGCTCGCCGCGTGGACCGTGCGGGCGTCGGCGAAGCGCGCGGCGCGCGCCACCGCCGCGAGGTCGACGCCGTGCGCGGTGTGCGTTTCCTGCATGCCGGTCTCGCCGTAGCGGCCGTTGTCGATGACGGCGATCGACAGGTTCGCCGGCCGCTGCACGCCGATCGTCGCGAGCGCGCCCAGCCCCATCAGCATCTCGCCGTCGCCGGTGACGACCAGCACGCGGCGTTCGGGACAGGCCAGCGCGAGGCCCAGGCCCATCATCGCCGCCTGGCCCATCGCGCCCCACAGGGGAAAGGTCAGGTCGTGGTCGCCCGCGGCGGTGCAGTCCCAGGCGGTCGAGCCCAGCCCGGCCACCACCAGCAGCCCGCCGCGCTCGGCGAGCAGCGCGCCAACGACGTCGCGCCGGTGCAGGGTCGCGCTCATTGCGCCGCCTGCTCCTGGAAGCTCTTGATGCCGATCACGCGCTGCGAGATCAGGACCGCGACCGCGGCATAGCCGTTGAATGCAAGCCGCAGCGCGGCATCGACCGCGGGCGCGACCGCCTGCGGCTCGAGCGCCGGCTGGACGATCACGCCCATCGCTTCGAGCACGCCGGGCGTGGCCTGCCCCATCGGGATCTGCCAGGGATTGAACTCACCGTACTCGCCGCGCATGGTGATGATCATCGGCAGCGGGATGCGGCATTCCTTGATCGTGCCGAGCACGTTGATCACGTTGCCGACGCCGCTCGATTGCATGAGCAGGACCGAGCGTTCGCCGCCCAGCCAGGCCCCGGTCGCGAGGCCGAGGCCCTCTTCCTCGGTCGTGAGCACCACGCTGCGCATCGAAGGATCGGCCTGGCACAGCTCGATCAGGCGCTTGTGGCCGGCGTCGGGAACGTAGCTCACCATCGAGATGTCGGCTGCCTTCAGCACGCCATGGACCTCGAGCGGCCAGTCGATGCCTGCCGCCTGGGGCGCGTTCATGCCGCGTCCCTCAACAGCGTCTCGCCGGGGCGCACGCGCGTGAATGCGACCGGCTTGGTCGTGATGTCGATCGCCCCGTCGCGCAGGCGGGCGCTGGTGTAGGTCGAGCGCTCGAGCGCGCCGGCCTCGGGAAAATCCTCGCGGAAGTGCGCCCCGCGCGAGTCCTCGCGCGCGCCCGCCGCCGCCGCGATCACCCGGCTCACCTGCGTCAGGCTCTTCATGTTCATCCAGTCGTGCCAGGAAAGATTGAACGCCCGATTCCGGTCCGCGAGCGCGCAGCCATCGAGCGCGGCGTCGAGCGCGGCGAGCGTCTGCGCCGCCTGCGCGAGGCCGGCTGCGTCGCGGATGATACCGACACGATCCCACATCACGCCAGAGAGCGTTTCACGCAAGTCTTCCAGCGCGCCATGGCGCTCGCTACGGCGCGCGAACGGCTGCTCGCAGCGCGCGATCGCCGCCTCGAGCGAAGCCGGATCGGGCGTGCGCAGCGCGCCTTCGCTGCGCACCCAGGCCGCCATCGCGTCGCCCGCAACGCCCCCGTAGACGGTCGAATTCGCCACACCGTTGCCGCCGAGCCGATTCGCGCCGTGCACGCCGCCCGAATCCTCGCCGGCGACGAACAGCCCGGGCAGCGCGGTCGTGCAATCGGCGCCGAACTCGACACCGCCCATCATGTAATGCGCCGTCGGCACGACTTCGACCAGCCCGCCGGCGAGATCAAAGCCGCAGTCGGCGCAGCGCTCGACCATGCCCTTGAAATCCCGCCGCACCCGCTCTGCGCCGAGGTGCGCCATCGCGATGTACAGACCGCCGTTCGGCGTGACCCGTCCGGCGCGCATCTCGGCGTACATCGCGCGTGAAACGATATCGCGCGTGGCGCGCTCGCCCTTGGCATCGTAACTCTGCATGAAACGCTCGCGCGCGCCGTTCAGCAGGTAGCCGCCCGCGCCGCGCAGCCCTTCCTCGAGCACAGTGCCGGTCATCCGCGTATGCGGGCCGGCGAGCAGCCCGGTCGGATGAAACTGCACCATCTCCATGTCGCGCAGCGCAAGCCCCGCGCGCAGCGCCATCGCCAAGCCGTCGCAGCTCTTGTCGCCCGAGGGCGTGTGATAGCGGTACATCGTCGGTCCGCCGCCGGTGGCAAGCAGCACCGCCTTCGCGCGCACGAGCAGGTATTCGCCGCTGCGCATGTCGATCATGAGCACGCCGGCGAGCGCGTCGCCCGAGCGCGTCTTCACCAGCTCGACCGCGCGGTGCTCCTCGAGCCGCGCGACGCGCCGCGCCCAGACCTGCTCGGCCAGCCGATTGATGATTTCGATGCCGGTCAGGTCGCCCTTGTGCACGGTGCGATCGAAGGTCTGCCCGGCGAAGGCCTTCTGGTGAATCGTGCCGTCGGCATTGCGGTCGAAAAAGCAGCCGAGCTCGTTTTCCAGCTCGCGGATCCGCTCCACCGCGAGCGTCACCAGTTTCCAGGCGAGCTCCTGGTCGGGCAGCCACTTGCCGCCTTCGATCGTGTCCATGAAATGGCGCTCGACCGAGTCCCCCGGCGCAAGCGCGACGTTGTAGCCGCCTTGCACCATGCGCGTGCAGCCGCATTTGCCGAGCAGGCCCTTCACCGCAACCGTGATCGACAGCTCGGGCGCCGTCTGATGCGCATGCAGCGCGGCGAACAGGCCCGCGCCGCCCGAGCCGAGGATCAGCACGTCGGTGTGGATCTCGCGCAGCGCGGCTCTCACCTCGTCTGGCCCCTCGCCTCGCCCGTTGCGCGCCGCGCCCGGCTATTTGACGCCGAGGCTCGAGAGCGCCGCCGCGCGCCGCGCCTGCGCTGCGGCGTTCACCGTGTCGTAGAGGCTGCCGCCATGGCTGTCCATCGCGACGAGCAGCGGGCCGAAGCCGCGCACGCGGAATTTCCACAGCGATTCGGGGTTGAGATCGTCGAGGTCGACGTCCTCGATCGCCTCGATCCAGGTGGTCTCGAGCGCCGCCGTGCCGCCGATGATCGCGAGGTAGGCGCCGCCGAGCTCGCGAAACGCGGCCGCGGAGCCCTCGCGCAGGCCGCCTTTGCCGATGATCATGCGCACGCCGTACTGGGTCATCAGCGGACGCGTGAAGCGCTCCATCCGGTCGCTGGTCGTGGTGCCGATGCACACCGGTGCGTAGCCCGTCGGATGCGCCGCGCTCTTGTCGACCTGCTTTACGTTCGGCGCCGTGTGGATGACTGCCTGCCCGTTCAGATCGAAGCGCGTCCTGCGCCCGCGGTCGAACATGTGGATCTGGGTGGCGTCGCGAATCCCGTAGAGCGTCCCGTTTAGCGTGACCGTGTCGTTGACGCGCAGCGCGCGGACCTGCGCTTCGCTCACCGGCATGGTGAAATCGTGGTGCGCCATGACCGCTCGCCTCAGGCCTTCGCGCCGAGCAGCGCGGCCTTGAGGTCGTCCTGCACCGGGTTCGGGCCGAGCCAGATGCGCAGCAGCGCGCGATAGAAGTCCTCGCCGACGATCGGCTGGCCGATCGCCTGGCCGTCGACGCGCAGCCGCAGGCCGCCGCCGGGAACCCAGTCCATGTCGATCGCCATGCCCTCCTTCGCCTCCTTGATCTCCGCCATGATCGCGGTCAGCTGCGCGATGCGCGGCCCGAAGCGCACCATCTCCGCGTCGCTGTGGTTCTTGCGCAGGCCGTCGATCAGCGCCTCGGTAAATGACTCCGCGCTGACGTCGCGCAGCATGTGGATGGCGATGCGCTTCGGTCCGGCGAGGGACAGGATCTCTTCGGCCTTGGACTTGCGTTCCGGCAGGTAAAGTCCCATGGCGTAGACTTTTAAGAACAAGCGCGTGCGCAGGCCCGCGCCGTTCAGCACGAGCTTGGCGTCGCCCGGGCCGACGACCTGCTCGGGAAATTTCACCCCGGCGACCTCGGCCGCCTGCGCGAGGTTCAGCGCGAGGGCACACAGGAGTGCAAGCAGAACCCTCATCTCAATAGCCGTAGTCGATGCCTCGTGGGCTGAACACGGCACGTGCGCGCCGCGCCGAGTGACACTGCATGTTGACCGCCACGGGGTTCATCGTGATGTGCGTCGCAGCGGTCTCGACATGGACGGCGAACGCGGTCGAATCACCGCCGAGACCCTGCGGGCCGACGCCGAGTTGATTGGCCGCCTGCGAAAGCGCCTGCTCGAGCTTGGCGCCTTCGCGGTCGCTGCAGCGCGAGCCGAGCGGGCGTGTCGCCGCCACCTTGGCGAGGTGCATGCAGAGGTCCGCGGTGCCGCCGACGCCCACGCCGACGATCGTCGGCGGGCAGGTCTTGCCTCCGGCCGCCAGAACGCAGTCGACGACGAAAGTCTTGATCGCGTCGACGCCTTCGGCCGGGATCGCCATGCGCAGCCAGGAGTTGTTCTCCGAGCCCGAGCCTTTCGGCACCATCTCGATCGACAGGCGGTCGGTCTCGTCGGAAAAATCGAAGTGGATGACCGGCACGCCGCGGCCGCAGGACGTGTGCTCGTTCTTGCGCGTCACCGGGTGCACCACCGAGGAGCGCAGCGGGTGCTCACGCGTTGCCCGCGCGCAGCCCGCACGGATCGCGGCCTTCAGGCCCGCGCCGTCGACCTCGACGCCGCGCCCGATGACCACGTTGTAGATCGGGATGCCGGTGTCCTGGCACAGCAGGTTGTCGGTGTCCTCGGCAACCTTGATGTTCGCGATCATCGTGCCGAGGATGCGCTTCGCGGTCGCATCGGTCTCGGTCGCATCGAGCCCGGCGAAGCCCTGCTTGATGTCGGGCGGCAGCAGCTTGACCGCGCGGATATAGAGCAGCTTCGCTGCTTCCTCGACTTGCTTGAGATCGATTTGCATGCGGGGTGATTGTAGACCCGCGACGCTACAGGGCCAGCGCGAACGCGAGTCCGACGGCAAGCGCGAGCGCCGCCGCGGCGGCGGCGAGGCGCTTTTGCCAGTCGCGCCAGGGCAGAAACTCCAGCACGAGAAGGCGCAGGCCGCCGGCCAGATGGGCGGCGAGCAGCACGACGATGCCCCACTCGGCGAATTTGACCGCCGGCAGCGTGGTCCAGGCGAGAAAGCGATCGAACTGTGCCGCCCCCTGCAGCGACTGGCTGAGCGCCCAGAAATGCACCGGCAGGAACAGCGCGAGCAGGATCCCCGAGAGCCGGTGCACGAGGAACGCCCCGTAGGCCGGATGCCGGCGCGCGCGAAGGTCGTTACGCCGCACCGCCGAATACCCCCGCGACCGCGCGCAGGCCGAGACCTGCGAGCAGCGCCGCGAACAGCACCAGTGCGACATCCCGCGAGGCGCCGCGCCAGCCGAGCCATTCGCCGAGCGTCGCGCGCAGGCCGATCGGCGCGTGCACCGCCGCGGCGATGACGAACGTCGTGTAGAACACGAGCCCTGCGACGTTGCCGCGCGTGCGGCCGAGAATCTCCGCTGCCGACAGACCGCCCTGGACCGCGACGATGATCGTGGCCAGATGCACCAGCACGCAAAACGCAAGCACCGCCGCGCTCGCGCGCTGCACGAGCCAGAGCAGCGTCTCGCCACGCGCGTTCACAGCGTCCCCTTCAGCGCGGCGTGCGCCAGCGCGCGCTTCAGGCCGGCGATCCCCGCGGTCGGCGAGAGCTTTTTCGGGCATCGCTCGGTGCAGCCCATCTGCGTATGGCAGGCGTGGCAGCCCGCGTCGCCGCCGACCGCACGCAGGCGCTCACGGTTGCCGACGTCGCGCGCGTCGCAGGCGAGCGTCCAGGCACGGTTGAGCGCTGCGGGACCGAGATAGGCGGGGTTCCAGGCCACGAGGTCGCAGGCGGCATAGCACACACCGCAGCCGATGCATTCGATGCCCGCGTCGACCTGGCGCCGGTCCGGGTCGTCCGGCGCGATGCGCGCGAAGTCGTCGTGACGCGATCGCGCGCCCTGGAACTGTCCACGGGCGCGCGCCCACTTGTCGAAGAACGGCGCCATGTCGGTGACCAGATCGCGAATCACCGGCAGATGGCCGAGCGGCGCGACCTCGAGCGCGCCGCCCTCGGCGACCGCATCGACATGCGTGCGGCAGGTCCAGCGCGCGACGCCGTTCACCGTCATCGCACAGGAACCGCACATGCCGACGCGGCAGGCGAAGCGATAGGCAAGCGAGGCATCGAGGTGGCGCTGGATGTACGTAATGACGTCGAGCACCGTCTGGCTTTCGTGGCGCGGTACCTCGAAGCGCTGGAAGGCGCCCTGCGCGGCACCGCGCCAGACCTTTACCCGCAGGCTCGCCATCGCTCGCCGTCCCTCAGTGCGCGCCGCCCGGCGGCGTGCCGGTGCGCGAGAGCATCGGCGCCGCCTGCGGCGCAATTTCGACGTTGACGCAGGCGGGCTTGCCCGCCGCCAGCGCGCGCTCGAGCGCCGCGCCGACATCCGCCGCGCGCGTCACATGCTCGCCGTGACCTCCGAGTGCCGCCACGGCCAGATCGTAGCGCGTCGGCTGCATCGTGCAGCCGATCGCGCGTGCCGGGCCGTAGCTGCGCAGCTGGATGAGATGCTCGGCGTTCCAGCGCGCATCGTTGCCGAGCACTGCGACGAACGGGGCGCCGCAGCGCGCAGCGGTCTCGAACTCGGCAAGGTAAAAGCCGGCCGAGCCGTCGCCGAGCGTGGCGATCACCGGCGCGCCGGGTCGCGCCAGGCAGGCGGCGATCGCGTAGGGGATCGACCCGCCGATGCCGCCGGCGGGGCCGTTGGTGATGCGCGTTGCCGCGCTGGCGCAGGCCTGCGCCCACTGGCCGAACTCGCCGCCGTCGCACACCAGCACCGCCTCGGGGCGGGCGGTCAGCGCCCGCTGCACCTCGCGCGCCACGGCGAGCGGGTGCACTGCGCCCTCGGCGGATTCGGCCTGTGCCCACTCGGGCGGGCGCCAGGCGCGCGCGGCGTCGACCGCGGCCGCCCACGCCGCCTGGGTAGCGGCGCCCGCAAATTCACGCTTCGCGCCCGCGATCAGCGCCTCGGCCGCGGAACAGGCGTCGGCCTGCGCCGCATGGGGCAGGCGTTCGACGTCATGGATCGCCACCGCGCTGCGGCGCAGCGCCTCGGCCTCCGGGTCGATGTGGATGAAGCGGCAGCGTTCGGAGAACGCCGGTGACTGCCCGAAGCGCAGCGTGAAATCGAGCTTGCGTCCGAGCAGTAGCACGAGATCCGCTTCGGCCAGCAAATCGGGCAGCGCGCCGAGCGTCGGGTCGGCGATGCCGCGTGGGCTTTCGCTATGCAGCACGGGAATTCCGGTCGCCGCGCGCAGCGCCTCGCGCAGCCGTGCGCCGCGCCCCGCGGCCATCGCCGGCGCGGCGAAGATGAGCGGGCGTGCAGCGCGCGCAAGCAGCTCGAGAATCGCGGCGACCGCAGCATCGCCGAGCGGCTGCGCGGCCGTGACGAACGCCTCCGCGGCCGGCAGCGTCGCGTCTGCGTCGTCGATCTTTGCTTCGAGCAGGTCGTAGGGCAGGCTGACGTGCACCGGCCCGGGACGCCCCGATTTGGCAATGCGGAGCGCGCGCGCCATGTCCTCGCCGAGCGTCGCCGCGCTTTGCGCGGTCCAGGCCGCCTTGCACAGCGGCGCCGCGACGTCGGCCTGGCGCAGTTCCTGGAACGCGTCGCGACCGAGTTGGCCGAGCGGCGCGTGCCCCGAGAGCAGCACCAGCGGCGCTTCGGCGCCGAGCGCGTTGTACAGCGCGCCGACGCCGTTGGCGTGCCCCGGTCCGGCCGTGAGCAGCGCCACACCCGGCTCGCCGGTGAGCCGCCCCCAGGCGTCGGCCATGTGCACCGCGGCGCCCTCGTGTCGCGTGTGCACGATGTCGAGCCTGGCATCGATCGCGGCGTCGTACACCACCATCACCTGGTTTCCCGAGAGCGAGAACAGGCGCTGCGCGCCGCCGCGCGCGAGCGCGCGCGCGACGAGGTCGGCGCCGCGCAGCGTCGCCATGGTCCGCCGTCCTTTGGCCTAGGCCGATTCGTACAGGCGTGTCAGGACGAACTCGCGGTGGCCGAGCGCCTCGGCGGCGGTCAGCCGGCCGTTGGCGGTGCGCAGCATGCACTCGAGCAGCGCATCGCCGGCCTGGTCGGGCGTCATTTCGCGCCTCAGCAGGCCCGAGACGTCGACATCGATGTGCTCGCCCATGGTGCGCACCGTGCGCGGATTCGCCGACAGCTTGATCACCGGCAGGATCGGGTTGCCGATGACGTTGCCTTGCCCGGTCGGGAACAGGTGCACCGCGAAACCCGCGGCCGCGCACAGCGTCACCATCTCCGCTGCCGCCGAAGAGGAATCCATGAACCACAGCCCGGGACCGGTCGGCGCCTCCGCCTTGTCGAGCACGCCGTCGACCACGCACTTGCGGCCGATCTTCTGGATGTTGCCGAGCGCTTTTTCCTCGATCGTCGTCAGCCCGCCCTCGATGTTGCCCTTGGTGGGCTGCGAATCCATGAGGTCGCTCGTCTTGTGGCGCTCGACGAGCGCCTGGTAGCGGTCGAACATGAACTGGAACTTCTTCCTGACCTCGTCATTCTTGCAGCGCGCGGCCACCAGATGCTCGCCGCCGGTGAGCTCGGTGGTCTCGCCGAAGCACAGCGTCACGCCCTGCGGGTAGAGCTTGTCGAAGGCGTTGCCGACCGTCGGGTTCGAGCCGCAGCCCGAGGTGGTGTCGGATTCACCGCACTTGGTCGAGACCCACAGTTCCTTCAACGGGCGCTCCTCGCGGCGCCGCTCGCCCGTAGCCTGCACGAATTCCTTCGCCGCCTTTGAGGCACGCTGGATCGTGTCGAGATCGCCGTGCTGCTCGATGCCGAAGTGCGCCACGGGCTTACCCGTCGCGCGAATCGCGTCGGCCACCTTCTTCGCCCAGCCCTCCTCGATGCAGATCACCACCACCGCGGCGACGTTCGGGTTGCAGCCGGTGCCGATCAGGGTGCGGAAATGCAGGTCGAGGTCGGCGCCGAACTGCAGCCGGCCGTAGGGATGCGGCAGCGCCAGCGTGCCCTTGATGTTGTTCGCCACCGCTTCGGCCGCCGCGTTCGAGATGTCGTCGACCGGCAGGATGATGACGTGATTGCGCACACCGACCCGGCCGTTCTCGCGCTTGTAGCCCCAGAAAGTGGCTTTCGAAAGGTCCATTGCCATGCCCGTCTCCCCGGCCTACCAGCGTTTTGTCTTGACGTTGTGTACGTGCAGGTGCTCGCCCTGCTTGATCGGCGCCACCACCTTGCCGATGTCCACGCCGTACTTGATCACCGTGTCGCCGGGCTTGTAGTCCTTGAGCGCCACCTTGTGACCGATCGGAATGTCGCTCTTGGCCTGGACCTTGAGGTCCTTGTCGTCCTCCATGATCCATCCGGCGAGCGTCTGACCCGCCTTGACGCCTTCCACGACCACCACGCCGACGCCGTCGCCCTCCTCATGCACCACAAATTGAATCATCGCTCGCCCCAGTGCCCCACTCGATGTCCGAAGGGCAGGTATTATCCACCGCAGCGACCCGTCGCGCGGCGTCAGCCGAGAAGGGTTTCGCTGCGTTAATCCCAAAATGCCGAATCGACGCGCATTTCTCCTGGCGCTGGGTGCCGCACTGCCGCTCGGGATGCGCGCGGCCTGGTCGTCGACCGTCCCGCGGTTCGCGCGCGACCCGTTCGCCCTCGGCGTCGCGAGCGGCTACCCCCGGCCGCGCGGCGTCGTGCTGTGGACACGGCTGATCACCGACTTCGCGCAACCCGACGGCGGGCTCGGTGCCGCGGTCATCCCGGTACGCTGGGCGGTTGCCGAAGACGATGCGATGCGCCGGATCGTCGCCGCCGGCACTGCGGAGGCATCGCCCGAGTGGGCCCACGCGGTCCACGTCGAGGTCGAGGGGCTCGAGCCCGATCGCTGGTACTGGTACCGCTTCGCGGCGGGCGACGCGCTGAGCCCGGTGGCGCGCACGCGCACCGCGCCCGCGGCGCACGCGCAGCCGGCGGCGCTGCGCTTTGCGTTCGCCTCCTGCCAGCAATACGAGCAGGGCTACTACGGCGCCTATCGCCACATCGTTGCCGACGCACCAGACCTCATCGTGTTTCTCGGCGACTACATCTACGAGTCGTCCTGGGGACGCGATCACCTGCGCGCACACGAAGCCGGCGAGCCGTACACCCTGCCCGAATACCGTATGCGCTACGCGCACTACAAGGCCGACCGGGACCTGCAGGCCGCGCACGCCGCCTGCCCGTGGATTGCGACCTGGGACGACCACGAAGTCGACAACGACTATGCCGCCGACCGGCCCGAGGACGGCATGGATCGCGCGCGCTTTCTCGCGCGCCGCGCGGCGGCGTACCGCGCCTACTACGAGCACATGCCGCTGCCTGCGCGCATGCGTCCGCGAGGGCCCGACATGCGGATCTACACCCAGCTCGGCTGGGGACGGCGCGCGCGTTTCTTCCTGCTCGACGACCGCCAGTACCGTAGCTGGCAGGTCTGCCCGCGCCGCGCCGGCGGCAGCAGCGTGGTCGATGCGGCGCGCTGCCCGCAGCTAAACGACCCGCAACGCTCGATGCTCGGCGCGCGCCAGGAAGCCTGGCTGTCGCAGGCGTTCGGCAGATCGCAGGCGCAGTGGAATTTCCTCGCCCAGCAAACGCTCATGGCGCAGGCCGCCCGCAGGCGCGGCGAGGCGCGCCGCTTCTGGACCGACGGCTGGGACGGCTATCCGGTGGCGCGGCGCAGGCTGCTCGCCGACGTTCAGGCCCGAGCGCTATCGAATCCCATCGTGATCGGCGGCGACGTGCATTACCACGCGGTCGCCGATCTCAAGGTCGATTTCGACGATCCGCAGGCCCCCGTCGTGGCGAGCGAATTCTGCGGCACGTCGATCACGTCGCAGGCGCGTTCGCAAAAGTCGCTCGACGCCATGCTTGCCGAGAACCCGCATCTGAAGTTCGGCGACGCGCGCCATCGCGGCTATGTGCGCGTCAGCCTGTCGGACAGGGATTTGCGCGCGGACCTGCGCGCCATGGAAAGCGTGCAGCGGCCCGACGCGGCCTGCAGCACGCTCGCAAGCTTCGTGGTCGAGAACGGCCGACCCGGTCCGCAGCGGGACTAAAAGGCAAAAAAGGGGTCAGACCCCTGTGGATAAAGTACGTAAGCACGCGTCAGCGGACAACGATCTCACGATGCTGCATTGCGGCCGCTGTTCGCCGCATTGCAGCGTCGGGAGACAAAATCGGCAATCGACCTAAGACGCCGCTCGTCGAAGGCAGCTTTGTCTCGCGTCCTTGCGCATCGCCGAAAGAGCACCGGCAATGCGCAAGAACACGAGATCGATATCCAATGACGAACGTGATCTTAAGATTTGGGCTTATTTGCAGCGCAGATTCGCCAGCGAATTCTCGATCGGCTTCGAACAGTCCTGCTCGCTCACCAGCCGGTCGGGCGCCATTTCCGGCACCCAGCGCCTGTCCTCGAACCCGGAGCCGGGTGCCCAGACTTCGCTGTAAGGACCGTGAAAAGCAAATCCGAGCAGCGCGATCCCGGCAAGCGCACCCCAGGCCGAGCTGCTCGCGAAGTAGGCGTTCACCGAGCCCGCGTAGGCGCTGGTGCCGACGGGCACCGAGGTCACCGTGTACCCGCCGGTGTGGATGGTGGTGATCGACTGCGCCGCGCAGCCGGCCAGCGACGCCGTCACGACCAGAGCCGCGAGAATTCGCATGCAAGGATTCTACGTCGCCGCGCAGGCGCGGCCGAGCCGGTCGTTGACCGCGGCCCACTCGGGCGCCTCCGGCGGCGACTCGATGAGAATCGCATCGCAACCGCTGGCGTCGAGCGCACGCAAAGTCGCATAGAGTTTCTGCGCGTAGGTCTTCGGCTCGCGCGGCATGCGCCGCCAGGCGCGCACGCGCGCATCCGGCCGCGAGAAGGCGAGCACCGCGAGCGCGCCGCGCGCGGCGTCGATTTCGCGCTCGAGCGCATGCGGCGCGACGAGGCGCGCAGGGCTGCGGGGTGCATAGTGCCGCTCGAGCCCGCCCGAGTGACGCGGCCCCGCGCCGCCCGCCGCCGCTTTTTCGATCACCGGCTCGCCCAACAGCGCTTCGAGCGCTGCCTGGTCGATCGCGCCGGGCCGCAGCAGCACCGGGCGCGCGTCCGACAGGCCCGACAAGTCGACGATCGTGGACTCGATGCCGATCGCGCTCGTTCCGCCCTCGAGCACGCAATCGACGTCGCCGCCGAGATCGGCACGCACGTGCGCCGCGCTCGTCGGCGAGAGCTGGCCGAAGCGATTCGCAGACGGCGCCGCGACGCCGCCGCCGAAGGCCCGCAGCAGCGCCTGCGCCACCGGATGCCCCGGCACGCGAACGCCGACGCTGTCCTGGCCGCCGGTGACGAAGTCGGCCGCCTTCGCCGAGCGCCTGAGAATGAGCGTCAACGGCCCAGGCCAGAACGCGGCGGCGAGCTTGTTCGCCGCCGGGGGCAGCGCGCGTGCCCAGGCAAACGCCTGCGCCGCATCGGCGAAGTGCACGATCACCGGATGGTCGGCGGGCCTGCGCTTGACTGCGTACAGGCGCGCCATCGCCGCGGCGCTCGAGGCATCCGCCCCCAGGCCGTAGACGGTCTCGGTGGGAAAGGCGACCAGCCCGCCGCGCGCGAGGATCTCCGCGGCGCGCCGGACCTCCGGGCTCACAGCTTGAGCGGCGCCGTCTTGAGGACCGCCTCGGTCTGCCGTGCGCGGAAGGTCTGCAGCTTTTTCGTCATCTCCGTGTCGGCGAGCGCGAGCAGCGCGACGGCGAACAGCGCCGCGTTCGCGGCGCCCGCCTCGCCGATCGCGAAGGTCGCCACCGGAATGCCCTTCGGCATCTGCACGGTGGACAGGAGCGAATCGAGTCCCTGAAGGTGCTTCGAAGGCATCGGCACGCCGAGCACGGGCAGCGTGGTGTGCGCCGCGACCACGCCGGCGAGGTGCGCCGCGCCGCCTGCCGCAGCAATGATGGCTTTCACGCCGCGCTTGGCCGCGCCCTCGGCCCACTCGGCGACCTGCTTCGGCGTGCGGTGCGCAGACATCGCCTTCGCCTCGTAGCTGACGCCGAATTCCTCGAGCATCTTCGCCGCCGCCTTCATCGTCTCCCAGTCCGAGGTGGACCCCATCACGATGCCGATCATCTGAGCTTTCTCCCTGTCAGGCGCTCGAGCGCCTCACGGTACTTTTCGGAGGTCTTCGCGATCACCTCGGCCGGCAGTTTCGGCGCCGGCGGGGTCTTGTCCCAGTCGAGCGTTTCGAGGTAGTCGCGCACGTACTGCTTGTCGAACGAAGGCGGGCTCGTGCCCTCGCGGTAGGAATCGGCCGGCCAGAAGCGCGACGAATCCGCGGTCAGCACCTCGTCGATCAGCACGAGGGTGCCGCGATCGTCCAGGCCGAACTCGAACTTGGTATCCGCGATGATGATCCCCTTCGTCGCGGCGAAGTCCGCTGCTTCGCGATAGAGGCGGATGCTGGCCTCCCGCACCCGCGCGGCCAGATCCTTGCCGATCAGCCGCTCGGTCTCGGCGAAAGAGATGTTCTCGTCGTGGCCTTCCTCAGCCTTGGTCGCCGGGGTGAAGATCGGCGCTGGCAGCTTCTGCGCCTGCCGCAGTCCCGCGGGCAGCTTGATGCCGCACACCGCACCGGTCTGCTGATAGTCCTTCCAGCCCGAGCCGATCAGGTAGCCGCGCACCACGGCCTCGATCGGCAGGGGCTTCAGCCGCTTGACGACGATCGACCGGCCGCGCAGCTGCGCTTTTTCGTCTTCGTCCGCGACCACGCTTTGCGGGTCGATCCCGGTCAGCTGATTGGGCACGACCGGCGCGAGCCGCTCGAACCAGAAGTTCGCCATCTCGGTGAGCACGCGTCCCTTGTCGGGGATCGGGTCGGGCAGCACGACATCGAAAGCCGACAGGCGGTCGCTCACCACGATGAGCAACTTGTCTGCGCCAACGGCGTAGATGTCGCGCACCTTGCCGCGGCCGATGCGCGGCAGGCTTTTGAGGTTCGACTCGAAGAGTGCTTGCACGGTGCGCGGTTCGTCATCGATGGGGGCGCGGCGGAAAATAACATGGCCCGGGCGCGGGCGCACCGGGCCACGTGAACGCGGTGGGGCGTCCGCGCGTCTAGGCGGCCCGGCGCTCCAGTTCGGGCTTCCACTTGCCCTGCGCCGCAAGCCCGTTCATGTGCGCGCGGTGATAGAACGCCTGCTGCGCAGCGTCCCGGTTCGCGGCCTGCCCTTTCCAGGCCTTCAGCGGCGGGTTCTGCAGCGCGCGTGAATAAGAGAACGTGAGCGGCCAGGGCAGCCCCGGCATCGCGGCCATCGCATTCAGGTGCGCGGTCGCGTCGAGGTCGGATTGCCCGCCCGAGAGGAACACGACGCCGGGCTGCGCCGCGGGCACGGTGCGTTTGAGCACCCGCAGGCTGCGCTCCGCAACTTCCTGCACCCCGGCCTGGCGCGGGCAGTCTTTGCCCGAGACGACCATGCTCGCCTTGAGGATGGTGTACTCCGGCGCGACGTTGTACGCGGCGAGCGCGGCATAGGTCGCCCGCAGCGTCGCCTCGCTCACCGCCTCGCAGCGCTCGACCGTGTGGCTGCCGTCGAGCAGCACCTCGGGCTCGATGATCGGCACGATGGACGCCGCCTGGCAGGCCGCCGCATAGCGCGCCAGCGCATGCGCGTTGGCATAGATGCAGGTGTGCGAAGGGATGGCTTCGCCGATGGTGATCACGGCGCGCCACTTGGCGAAGCGCGCTCCGAGCTTGAAGTACTCCTCGAGCCGCTTCGACAGACCGTCGAGACCCTCGGTCACCTTCTCGCCGTGCGCGAGCGGGATGTCGACGGTGCCCTTGTCGACCTTGATACCGGGGATGATGCCCTTGCGCGCGAGGCTGTCGGCAAACGGCGTGCCGTCGTCGGCCTTCTGGCGGATCGTCTCGTCAAAAAGAATGACGCCCGAGATGAACTTCTCCACGCCCGGGGTGGAGAACAGCAGGCCGCGGTAGCTGCGGCGGTTTTCCTCGGTACAGGCGACACCGATCGACTGAAAGCGCTTCTCGCATGTGCCGGCGGATTCGTCCGCGGCCAGGATGCCCCGGCCCTTGGCGACCATCGCGGCCGCCGTCTTCGCAAGCAGTGCCTTGTCCATAGGATCCTCGATGAGTGCGTTGACTGGTTTACAGCGCTGGGTTGCAGCAGATTGCGCCTTGTAGCTCGTATACGCTCGTATACGCTCGTATACATATACGAGGACGAGGCACGAAGCGCCGGCTGCGAACGATGCAGCAGCGCCGATTTTACGCGCTGCGCCACGGCTTCGGAACTCCGCGGCACGATCGCAGGTCAACACCAGGCAGGCCCAGTTGTGGGACAATCGCGCCCGCTCACGCCCGGAACGGAACCCGCGATTGCGGCGGGCCGGCACCGTTCGCCGCGGCGGCGCGCGCAGGCTGCGCGCGCCCGTTGAACTCGGGGATCGATCTCCACGTGCCGCGAAGAATTGGATCCGGCTCTGCTCGGAATTTATAACGCCATGATACAAATCGAGAATCTCGTCAAGACGTTCGGCGCGAAGCGCGCCGTCGACGGCGTGTCATTCGCGGTCGAGCGCGGCGAGGTGCTCGGCTTCCTCGGTCCGAACGGGGCGGGAAAGTCGACCACGATGCGCATGGTGACCGGCTTCATCCCGCCGACCGAGGGGACGGTGCGAATCGATCGCTACGACGTCGTCGATTCGCCGCTCGCGGCGAAGCGCCTGATCGGCTACCTGCCCGAGGCGGCGCCGTCGTACTCGGACATGACCGTCGAGGGCTTTCTCTCGTTCGCCGCCGACGTGCGCGGCCTCGCCGGCGATGCGAAAAAGCGCGCGATCGGACGCGTCGTCGAGCGCTGCTTTCTCGAATCGGTGATCAAACAGTCGATCGATACGCTGTCCAAGGGCTACCGGCACCGCACTTGTCTCGCGCAGGCCTTGATCCACGATCCCGAAGTGCTCATCCTCGACGAGCCCACCGACGGCCTCGATCCGAACCAGAAGCACGAGGTGCGCAACCTGATCCGCGAGCTCGGCGCCTCGAAGGTGATCGTCTTCTCGACGCATATCCTGGAAGAGGTGGACGCAGCCTGCACGCGGGCGATCATCATCGACCGCGGCAAGATCGTCGCCAATGGCACCCCCGACGAATTGCGCGCGATGTCGGATCTCGCTGGTGCGGTGACCCTGCATGCGAGCGGCGTCGACCTCGAGACGATGGCGCGCACGCTCTCCGCGCTCGAGGGCGTGGTTCGCGTCGAGGTCGTCGACGGCGCGTTGCGCGCCTATCCGCAGGACAAGGCGAACGCCGGGGCGCTCGCGGGCGCGATCGTCGAGCGCGCCGCGCGCGAGCGCTGGCGGCTCGACCTGGTGCGCACCGAGGAAGGTCAGCTCGACGAAGTCTTCCGCCGCATCACGCTTCCGGACACGGTCAAGGGGCCCGGCCGATGAGCCCCAGGAATCTGGTCTGGACGATCGCCCGGCGCGAGCTTGCGAGTTACTTCGCTTCGCCGGTGGCCTACGTGTTTCTGGTCATTTTCCTGCTGCTCACCGGCTTTTTCACCTTCACCGCAGGGGCGTTCTTCGAGCGCGGCGAGGCGAGCCTGGCGTCGTTCTTCCTGTGGCATCCCTGGCTGTACCTGGTGCTGGTTCCCGCGGTCGGCATGCGCCTGTGGTCCGAGGAACGGCGCGCCGGCACGCTCGAGCTGCTGTTCACGTTGCCGATCGCGCCCTGGCAGGCGATTCTCGGCAAATTTCTCGCGTCCTGGATCTTCCTCGCGATCGCGCTCGCGCTCACCTTCCCGGTGGTCCTCACGGTGAACATCCTCGGCGCGCCGGACAACGGCCAGATCCTCGCCGGCTACCTGGGCAGCCTGCTCATGGCGGGCGCCTACCTGGCGGTGACCTGCATGACCTCGGCAATGACGCGCAACCAGGTCGTGTCCTTCATCCTGTCGATCGTCATCCTGCTGTTTCTGATCCTCGCGGGATTCACCCCGGTGACGGACCTGCTGGTGCGCTGGGCGAACCCGGCGGTCGTCGATACGGTGGCGGCGTTTTCGTTCATGACGCACTTCGACGCCTTCCAGCGCGGCGTGCTCGACTCGCGCGACGCCCTTTATTTCCTGTCGGTGATCGGCTTCGCGTTGTTCGCCACCGGCGTGGTGCTGCGCAATTACCGCTCGGGCTGACGCCATGAAGAACAGGAACCCCTGGCTTTACTCGACATTCGGGCTCGTCGCCCTGCTGCTCGTTCTCGTCGCGCTCAACTATCTCGCCTCGGCGGCGGCCGTGCGCGTCGATCTCACCCAGGGCAAGCTCTATACGCTGTCCGACGGTACCCGCCGCATCCTCGCGCGGCTCGAAGCGCCGGTGAAGCTGAAGCTCTATGTCAGCCAGGGCGAGGCGATGCCCTTGCCGATGCGCAGCTTCGCCAAGCGGGTGGAGGACATGGTCGACGAGTTCGCGGCGGCGGCAAACGGCAAGCTGTCGGTCGAGCGCTACAACCCGAAGCCCGATTCCGACGAGGAAGACGCAGCGCAGCTCGACGGCGTCGAGCCGCAGCAGCTCGCGAGCGGCGACGTGTTCTACCTCGGCATTGCGGTGAGCCAGCTCGATCGCAAGGAGGCGATTTCGAGCGTCAGTCCGCGGCGCGAGCGCTTGCTCGAGTACGACCTCACCCGCGCGATCGCGCGGGTCGGCAGCGCGGCGCGGCCGAAGGTCGGCGTCATGGCGGGGCCGCCGGTGCTCGGCGCGGGCTTCAATCCCATGACGCGCCAGCCGGCCGAGCCCTGGACGCTCGCCACGGAGCTGAAGCGCGACTTCGACATCACCCAGATTCCGCTCAGCGCCAGTGAGATCCCGAAGGACATCGGCGTCCTGCTCGTCATCCACCCGCGCAACATCCAGCCGCGGACCGAATACGCACTCGATCAGTTCGTGCTGCGCGGCGGCAAGCTCATCGCCTTCGTCGATCCGTACGCCTATTTCGACGCGCAGCAGGGCATGCCCGGCATGCCCCCGATCGGCACCAGCTCGAGCCTGCCGACGCTGTTCAAGGCCTGGGGCGTCACCCTGCCGGACAACAAGCTGATCGCCGACATGGAATACCGCTCGGGCGCCGGCCAGCGCGAAACGCTGACCGTGCTTTCGCTCAATCGCACCGCATTCAATCGCGATGACGTGGTCACCAGCCAGATCGAATCGCTGCTCTATCCCTGGGGCGGCGCCTTCGAGGTCAAGCCGGCCGAAGGCCTGAAGGCCCAGACCCTGGTGCACAGCTCGAACAACTCGATGATGGTCGACAGCGCGAAAGCCACGGCCTCGGGCGACGCGGCGCTCAAGGGCTTCCTGCCCGACGGGCGCGAGAAAGCCCTTGCGATCCGCCTGAGCGGCCTGTTCAAGACCGCATTCCCCGACGGCCCGCCGCCCGATCCCGCCGCAAAGGACGACAAGGACGCAAAGGCCGCGATCGCCGCGGCCGGTACGCCGCAGCGCAAGCAGGCGGACAAGCAAAACTCGGTGCTCCTCGTCGCCGACATGGATCTGCTCGCCGACCCCGCCGCGGTCGAGGTTCAGGAGCTGTTCGGGCACAAGGTCGTCGTGCCGTCCAACGGAAACCTCGCCCTCGCGCTCGGCATGGTCGAGCAGGTTGCCTCTGGCGACGAGCTGATCTCGCTGCGCAGCCGTGCGGCGGCATTCCGACCGCTGACCGTCGTGCGCGCACTCGAGGCCGAAGCCGCCAAGCAGTACTACGGCAAGATCGGCGCGCTCGAAGCCGAGCTGCAGAAAACGAGCGACAAGCTCGAGGCCCTGCAGGGTCCCAAGGGCGCCTCGGGCTCGGGACAGATTCTGAGCGCCGAGCAGCAGGCCGCGCTCGAGCGTTTCCGCAAGAGCGTCGCGCAGACGCGCAAGGAGCTCAAGGCGGTGCGCAAGAACCTGCGCAAGGACTCCGAGGCACTCGCGTTCTGGACCAAGGTGGCCAACATCGCCCTGCCGCCGCTCGTGGTCGCACTGTTCGGACTCGGCGTCGCCCTCCTGCGGCGGCGCCGCGCCCGGCGCACGCCTCCGGCGGGAACGGCCCAATGAGCGGCCGCGGCCTCGCGATCCTCATCGTGCTGGCGCTCGTGCTCGGCGGCGGCGCGCTGCTGCTGCACCAGCAGCAGCGCGGACGCGAAGCGAGCAATGTCGCGACGCTCGGCCAGCCGGTGCTGAAAGACCTGAAAGCAGCCGACATCGCTGCGATCCGCATCGCGGCCCCGGGCGGCACGCTCAGCATTGCGCACAAGGACGGTCGCTGGACGATCGCCGAGCGTGACGGCTTCCCGGCCGACCTCGAGAAGGTGCGCGCCTTCGTGCTGAAGGCGATCGAGCTCAAGGTCGGCCAGAGCGAACCGATCGGCGCCAGCGACCGCGCGCGCCTCGGCTTGAACGCATCCGGCGAAGGCGCCGGCACCCGAGTGAGCTTCGAAGCCGCCGACGGCAAGCCGATCGCGGCGCTGATCGTCGGTCATCAGTATTTCAAGGCGCGGCCGGACGACCCCGACACGGCTTCGGCAGACGGCCGCTTCGTGATGCGTGCCGACGACCCCAAGACGATGCTCATCGTGTCCGATCCGCTCCCGCAGGTATCGATCGAGACGGCGAAGTGGATCGACCGCCGCGGCATTGCCGCCGACGCGGTGAAGACGCTGGCGGTGCAGCTCGCAGACGGCGAGCACTGGAAGATCGCGCGGGAGAGCGAAGACGCCGCCTGGTCGCTCGACGGCGAGATTCCTGCGGATCAGCAGTTGGCGGTGACCAAGGCGAATGCCGCGTCGTATTCGATGAGCCTGCTGGAAATCGACGACGTGCTGCCCGCGAGCACGGGACCGGCCGACACCGGCCTGGACAAGCCGAGTCTGGTCACCGCAACGACCTTCGACGGCCTGACCTACACGCTGAAGATCGGCAAGCTGATCGACGGCAAGTATCCCGTGACGGTGGCCATCGACGGCGCGCTGCTCAAGCGGCCGCGCACGGTCAAGGCGAACGAAAACGAAGCCGACAAGGCGAAGCTCGACAAACAGCACGCCGAGCGCCTCGCGAAGCACGAGCAACGCCTGGCGCGCGAAAAGGCGCTCGTGGGACGCGTGCTGATGATCGCGAAGATCAAGCTCGACGACATCCTGCAGAAGCGCGCGACCTTCCTCGAGAAGAAGGAAGAAAAGAAGGACGAGAAGAAATAGGCGTGACAAAGTCGGCACTCGGCCTGCCGCCGCTTGACGCAGGTCAAAGACGGCTGGAAATCTGCACGGCCCCTGCGATCCGCGTCGCACAATGCCTGCCATCGGAGGTCCCGTATGGCACAGATCACTGACCGCATCGACAACGTCACCCGCATCCCTGCGGCGTATCTCAAGGCCCGCCTGCCGGCACCAAAGAGCGTCAAGATTGAAATATCGCCGCGCTGCAACTATCGCTGCGGCTTCTGCGCGCTGCGCTCGCGCGAGGTGCAGCCCAAGTGGGACATGGACTTCGCGCTGTTCAAGCGCATCACGCGCGAGATGCGCGATGCCGGCGTCGAGGAGATCGGCGTGTTCTATCTCGGCGAGTCGTTCATGAATCCGCGTCTGCTGGTCGACTGCATCGGCTACCTCAAGCGCGAGATCGCGATGCCCTACGTGTTTCTCACCTCCAACGCGTCGATGGCGTTCCCGGAGGCCGCCGAGGCCTGCATGCAGGCCGGGCTCGACTCGCTCAAGTGGTCGGTGAACGCCGCGGACGAGACGCAGTTCGAAAGCGTCATGGGCGTGTCGGGCAAGCTGTTTCATCGCGCGCTCGAGAACATTGCCGCGGCATGCGAGGCGCGCCGGCGCGGCGGATATGCCACGGGCCTTTACGCGTCGTCCATTCGTTACGACGGAGAGCAGCAGGAACGCATGGAGCAGCTGCTCAGCGAGCGCGTGCGCCCCTACGTCGATCAGCACTACTGGCTGCCGCTGTATTCGATGGGCGCCTTCGCCACGCAGCGCGAGGAGCAGCTCGGCTACCGGCCGACGGCGGGCAATCAGGGCCGCATCGGCGCGCTGCGCGAGCCGCTGCCCTGCTGGTCGGCGTTCACCGAGGGCCACGTGACCGCCGAGGGCAAGCTGTCGGCCTGCTGTTTCGACGCGACGGCGAACTGGACGATGGGCGATCTCACCCGCGAATCGTTCATGGACGCCTGGAATTCGGCGGCCTTCGTCGCCCTGCGCGCGGCGCACCTCAAAAAGGACGTGCGCGGCACGGTCTGCGAAACCTGCATCGCCTACAGCTGATCGGGCACCGCCGGAATCGACCCGCGGGCTTCCCCGGCCCCGCGGGATGCTGCTGAATCCGCCCTATCCAGTCCGACAGCCCACGTACCTTCGCGCCTACCGGCAGACGTTCTTCAGAACACCTCCCAAGGGGGACTCCGACGGCGTGGGCGTTCTCCAGGACTTTCGTCCACGCGGCCCACGCAGGATCGGGCGTGCAGAACCCACTCTCACGCGGGGAAGCCACCAAAGGGAGCGATAACCAGAATCTGAAGAACGTTAGTCGTCCCACGGCCACCATGATTTGCCTGGCCTACGGCAATGGAGGGGGCGATAGTCATTCTCAAGGGTTCCGCCAGTGCAATCCCAGTCGCCTACCGATTTTTCCCATACGGGTCGAAAAACAAGCGTCGCCGACCCGTGCTGAGAGACACCGAAAGTGGTTACGACGATCTCCGTCGGCGTCAACGTGATCTCGTAGCTCAGCTTTACCTTCTCCAGCGTATCGTGAATATCCCAATCGACCTCATCCCGTTCCTTGGCCTTCGCTTCTTGTGGCGTGGTGGGCACCTTTCCAGAGTTGAGGTAGTACAGACGCATCTGCGCCAACTCAGGAATCGCACGCCACACGAACGCCTGCTTCGAGACCGAATCTTTCACATGGCCCATGTAGAGGGCCGACCCAATCATGCAGGATGCAGGAAGGAGCACAACGCAGGCCACAATGAGCAGCGGGCGAATATTCTTTCGATCGTTCTCGCCGGAGCTCAATGTCGGACCCTTTCCGATCGACGATCGCTTCGGATCATTGGCGCGCGCTGTTGCCGATCACGAATCGAGCGACGTACTACCGGAAACGGTTGCCGGAGAATCGCTTCCTATCCGGCGCATCGATGCCGGACAGTCTCACCCGGAAAGCCTGTTGGTCAACCAAAATGGTCGGCGTGTCTCCGTCCGAGACCTTGATCAGCTTGCCGACCAACGCCTCCGCATGAACAGGACCCGCACAGACCAGCTGCAGGCATACCAGCACTTCTCGCCATTTCGCGGCGCAGCAGACGATGCGTCTTGCCGGACCTGCGCTCATTCGGTCGGGCTGCTGGACGGACACCACCTGTTCTGTCAACGCGCCAGGATCGTTCCCGTTTGCCCGTGCGGGTCGTGGGAGCGCACGGCGGCGCAGCTCGAGGGGGGAGGCGGCGATACCTAGGCGAATCGATTCGTCGCTGAAGCCCCGGCGGCTCGCTCGCACTCTGTATTCAGGCGGCGGATTAAAGCATCAATCCGGCCGCGAATTCGGAACAGCCCGCCGATCCGCCGCCAGCTCTGCCTGTTGCGCCGCCTTTACGCTCGCGCGAGCGCCGATCCTGCCGAGGTAGGCGACGAGATGCGGCCACGGCGAAGTATCGATCTCGTGCAGCTTCGTCCACATGACGATGGTGTAGCAGTAGGCATCGGCAACCGTGAAGTCCGGCCCGGTCAGGTACTCCCGATCGGCGAGCTGATCGTTCAACCACAGCAAACGGCGACTCAGGTTATCGCGGGCGATTTGACGATACGCCTCGGGTGTGTTCGCTCGAAATAGGGGCGTGAACCCCTTGTGCAGTTCCGCGCCGATGAAGCTGAGCCACTCCAGGACCCGATAGCGCTCCAGCGAGTTGGCCGGCGGCAGGAGGCGGCTCTCGGGCCGCCCATCGGCAAGGTACTGCACGATGACAGATCCTTCGGTGAGGAACTGGTCGTCGGGCAGCCGCAGGGTGGGTACCTGCCCCTTGGGATTGATCCGGTAATAGTCAGACCCGTCGCGAAGACGCTTGGCACGGACATCAACCCATTCGAGCTCCAGCGGGATCTGCAGTTCGCGTGCCACGATGTCGACGGCGAGGGAGCACGCATGTGGTGCGAGATAGAGCTTCATGTGCCGTTTCTTCTCAGCGGTTGCTGTCTCACGCATACGGAGAGGGAAATCGAACGATCCTGGCCGTGCACCCATTCGGTTCCCTCGAACGGGGCCTCCAGCGCATGTTACCTCCGGCCATCGGCTGCCTGGGCGATGACCGCTCCTGGCCGGTTGCCGTCGGTCGAGCTACCTGGATAGCGGACCTTCAGCTGAGTCGGCGGACAGTTAAACCCGATGCGTAGAGCGCAGTGCTCGTTCGCCTGTCTTGGCGCGCCTCTGGGTATCAATTCGCAAGTACTCTGAGCCTTGCGCTCGCGACACGCGTCGCCTGCGCCTGCGCGTGATGGGGTAGGATTGAATGGCTCCATCAAGGTAACGCTCTCCCGCCTCAACGTGGCTGGGTAGGCGTTAAACCAAGGAAGAAATGATGGGCACAGTGATGGGTAAATCTGTCCCCGAAACTTTAATGCGCTGATTCATTTAGTGAAATAAACCGGGACGGGCAGGTGCTATAACTGCCCACGGGCCCCGCGCGCGGG
>Ga0210060_1000047_pt1 | contig 81614 bp, 79 predicted proteins | sample Joice_CattailNLB_FD_184871 | JGI IMG/M metagenome (GOLD analysis project Ga0210060, IMG submission 184871) | Wetland microbial communities from San Francisco Bay, California, USA, that impact long-term carbon sequestration - Joice_CattailNLB_D2... | ecosystem: Environmental > Aquatic > Marine >...
GATGCGATTTTATCTTTCCATCCCCCCTTTTCCGCTCGCTGGAAAACCCGGTCCGGGATAGCGTTAATGGAAAGTATCCCGTGGACGTACATCCTCTTCCGCAGACGCCGGACCTCGTTCACCAGCTCCTTATCCGTCCCCGGACCCGCCGCCTCTACCACGCGCTCTGCCTGCGATCTCACCTCGGGGGCGTACCCCGGGAAAAAGTCCTCCGCCATGCAACGCCCGGGAATCGTCAGCGACAGAAGAAAGAGGAACGGAAGAACGGCCGCGAGGGAGAGCAAAGCACGACCCTTGTGAGGCTCAATCCTCATAAATACTGTATGATATCATCGGTTCGAGGAAAAACCGATATGAGCAATTTCCAGTCCCTTGTGGACATCATGGCGCGCCTTAGGGGCAAGGGCGGATGCGAATGGGATCGAGCGCAGTCGCTTTCCTCTCTCCGGCAGTACCTGCTCGAAGAGGTCCACGAGGTCGTGGACGCCATCTCTCGAAACGATGCAGGCCTGCTGCGCGAGGAACTGGGGGATCTCCTCTTCCAGATCCTGTTCCTCGCCCAGATCGCCAGCGACCAGGGGGAGTTCGACATCTCCGACGTGATCGACTCCATCTCGGAGAAGATGGTGCGGAGGCACCCGCACGTCTTTTCCGAGGCCATCGCCGCCACACCCGAAGCGGTTTCCCTCCAGTGGGAACATATCAAGAAGACCGTGGAGAACAAGAATCATTCCTCCCTCGTTGGCGGCGTCCCCAGGAGTTTCCCCTCCCTTCTCCGGGGCGCCAAGATCACGAAAAAGGCGGCCCGCGCGGGATTCGACTGGAAGAGCAGCGAGCAGGTGATGGAGAAGGTCGAAGAGGAGATGGAGGAGCTGAAAGAAGCCATTTCCGGGGGAGACCCAGAGAGAATGGAACACGAGTTGGGGGATATCCTCTTCGCCCTGGTAAACCTGGCCCGATTCCTCAACATCAACCCGGAGATCGCCATGGGTACGGCCAACGAACGCTTTTTGCGTCGATTTGAGGCGATGGAAAAAATCGCAAGAGAATCAGGGTGTTCTATCGAGAATACGGACATTTCAATACTCGACCGATTCTGGGAAAAAGCGAAAAAGATGACGAAATGATCCTTTCTCCCTTTCCACACAGAATGGGGAAAGGCTGTGGATTGCCTTGTGGAAAACCATCATCCCACATGACGGCTGCACGGGTTATACATTTTGCCTATTTCTTGGGCACCCCGTCGCGACGTCGGGGTTCCTCTCCTCAAACGGGAGAAGAATTCTTTTCGCATTGATCCCGTTTCCGCACGTGCAGTCTCGAGCCTTTTTCGGGAGCTTTCACATTCCGCCGACCAAAAGGACAGCAACGCGAAGGACAGCGAAAGCGAAGCCGTAGGGGAGGGAGACCGCCCGCGTACGGAGGAGATCCCCGGCCTTTCCGGTTTGCCTGCTCGACCTGCGTGCTACCCCGCCGCGAGCATCTCCGCCGCTGTTCTTTTCCTTTGACATTTCTTCCCTTCTCGTATCAAATACTCTTTTCATATTCATTTTTCGTATCTCGCAGGAGGGACCTGTTGGCCAGGATCAAGTCCGCGATAAAAAGACACAAGCAGAGCCTGAAGCGGAGAGCGAGAAATCGTCACGTCCGCTCTTCGGTGAAATCCGCCATCAAGGAAGTCCGTTCCGCTCTGGAGAAAAAGAACGCCGAGGAGGCGGGAAAGGTTCTTTCCAAGGCCGTCGCCGTTCTATCCCGGGCCGGGTCAAAAGGAGTTCTTCACAGGAAGAACGTGGCCCGAAAGGTCGCCCGGCTCTCCCGGGCTGTCCACAAGGCAGCCGCAAGCAGGTCGTAATACTCCCTCTTCAGGCAAGAAGCTTCAGCAGCTCGATCTCGAACACCTGCTCGGGAGAGAGGCCGCTTCCTCCTTTCAGGTTCCGGTCGATCCGCGACAACACCGTAAGGATTTCCGCCCCCCTCTGGACCGAAAACGGTTTCCCCGCCCCTCCGGACCGCGTCGCGATTCCCATGCCGCGCCGCCCCGTGTCTGCCAGTTTCCTCCGTACCGACCACGCAATCGCCCCGACCAGGGAGTGGTAGTCCCCGCTTTCGGCGGAAGCGGCATACCGCCTAAGCTTCTCAATGCACCCTTTCCGGTTTCGGAAGATCAGGTCGTCCGCCAGGCGGAACGGATCCACCGCCCCCCCGGCAACGCACACTTCCCGGATCTCCTCTTCCCCGATCTCCCCGCGCGACGCCCCAAAGGAGAGCAGTTTGCCCATTTCCGCCCGGAACCGGGGGAAATCCGCCCCCACCCATCTTGCCAGAAAAACGGCAGCGTCCCCGGACAGGACCTTCCCTTCCTCGGCCGCCAGGGAGACCGCAAAATCGGCCAAAGCGTCGACGACTTCCTCCTCCCCGGGGGAGGCCGATCGAATCCCGCGGACGGTTGTGAACAGTTTCCGGGCCTTGCGGTCGGAACAGGGGACCACGAGCAGGACGGAAGGGTCGGGGGACTCGAGATACTTCAAAATCTCTTTGCGTGGTCCCTGTTTCCACTCCCCCGCATCGGGGAGGAGAAACACCCTCCACCGGAAGAAGAACGAGGGGGACCGCCATGCTGCGTCGGGAGACTCCCGTTCCAAGTCCGCGACGCTCCAGTGGACCAGTTCCACCGTTTCCCCTTCCTTCCGGAACCGGGACACCAACCCTTGCGCAACCATTTCCGAGAGTCTGGCTCCCTCTCCTCCCAGGACGTATGCGGGCGCCTGCGCTTCCCGCATCCAGGACCCGAAAACGGAACGAACGGAGGATCCTCTCACAGGGTCTCCCTCAGGGTCTCGCCGATCTTGCGGGCAAGCCGCCGGCAAACCTCCTCGAACGCCAAGCGGCGGTTGGACTCCGTGTACTGGAAGTCGGAACCGGCGTAGAAGGATGCGGCATCGGTGAGCCCATCCTCCTTCCAGAGAAGCCGTCCCTGCTTGATCTCGACGACCCGTATATCCACGGAGACCGTCATACGGTATTCGAGAGCATACTCATCCTTCCCGTGGGAGAACACCTCCTCGTGGATTTCCCGCATCGTCCCCTCGACAAGGTAATCGGCCTGACTTCGCTTGAAGCTCCCCCGGAATCCTTTGACCCGCATCTCGTCCCGCAGACGGGCCGTGAGGTACGCCCCCCCGTCCGGGACGAGGGATTCGTTCGCAAAGGGGCGCAGGTCCACCCGGATCCCCGGATCGCTGAACCGGGAACCTGCTTTTCCCTGCAGCCGGTAACCGCACGCGGGGAGGAAAAGGAACAGGAGAAGCAAGAACCCCCATCCTGCACGATACGCGACCGAGAGAATACGATCTCTGCGCGCGGCATCGCGGGACGTTCGGGAAACGATGCCCGGATACCTCCCGGGAGATGTCAGACCCGGGCTCATGGGTCTAGACGACGATGCTCACGAGCTTCCTGGGGACGTATACCATTTTCCGTATCTTCTTTCCTTCCGTGTATTCGAGTACGCGGGGGTCGGCCATGACCATCGACCGGATCTCCTCCTCTGTCGCCCCGGCGTCCACAGTAATCCGCGACCGAAGCTTCCCGTTGATCTGCACGACCACGAGGATCTCCTCCGCCCGTGCCACCTCCGCGTCAAACCTGGGCCACGCCCGGGACGATACCAGTCCTTCCCCTCCGATCATCTCCCAGAGCTCCTCGCTTATATGGGGTCCAAAGGGGGAAAGCATGAGGAGCAGTATTTCGACCGCTTCCCTGAGCGCCGGGGACGTTCCGGGGGAACCCCAGGCGGCGTCCTCGACCAGGTAGAGAAAATTGACCATCTCCATGATCGCGGAAAGAGCCGTATTGAAATGGGACCTCTCTTCCACATCCCCGGTCACTTTCTTCAGGGTCTGGTGTGTCATCCTGCGAATCCGCCGGGTGTCCGCCGATTCGTCCCACTTCTCTCCGGCCCGGGAGACCGCCTCCCTGCGCTGGGAAATCAGCCGGAACACCCGGTTGAGGAACCGGAAAGCCCCCTCGACCCCCTGCTCACTCCAGTCGAGATCCTTTTCGGGGGGAGACGCGAAGAGGGAAAACAGCCTCGCCGTGTCCGCGCCGTACCGTTCGATGAGTACGGAGGGTTCCACGACGTTGCGTTTCGACTTGGACATCTTCATCGATCGCCCGACATCCACTTTTTCCCCGCACTGTCTGCACTTCCCTTCCTCGTCGACCTCCTCCGGATACCGCCATCCGTGCTTCGGACATTCCATCGTCTGCATGCACACCATTCCCTGGGACAGGAGCCGGCGAAACGGTTCGTTCCCGTGGGCGATCCCTCGATCCCGCAGATACTTATGGAAAAACCGGGCGTAGATGAGGTGCATGCACGCGTGCTCCACGCCTCCGATGTACTGGTCCACGGGCATCCAGTTGCGCATCTTTTCCGGGTCGAGCGGCGCCTTGTCGTTCTTCGGGTCGATGTACCGGAGGAAATACCAGCTCGACTCGAAGAAGGTGTCGAAGGTGTCCGTCTCGCGTCTGGCAGGAACGCCGCAGGCCGGGCAGGGGACCCGGATCCAGTCCTCGGCGGCGGCCAGGGGGTTTCCCTTCTCGCGTGTGTAGGGGAGGTCCTCGGGCAGGACCACCGGGAGGTCCCGGGCAGGGACGGGGACGACACCGCAATCCTGGCAGTGGATGACCGGAATGGGGCAACCCCAGTACCGCTGCCGGCTCACCCCCCAATCACGCAGGCGGTACTGGACCTTTCCTTTCCCGATCCCCTTCTCTTCGAAGTACGCCGTGATCCTCTTTTTCCCTTCCTCGCCGGGCAGGCCGGTGAACGGACCGGAGTCGACCATTCGTCCCGGTCCTTCGTAGGCGCAGGTCATCGTCCCGGGGAACAGTTCCTCCCCATCGGGCTGGATGACGACCGTGACGGGAAGTCCGTACTTCCGCGCGAACTCGAAATCCCGCTGATCGTGTGCCGGCACCGCCATCACGGCACCGGTTCCGTATTCGTACAGGACGAAATTGGCTGCGTATATCGGGATCATGTTCCCGGTCATCGGGTTTTTGCAGAATCCTCCCGTGAAGATCCCCTCCTTTTCGGTCTCCTCGCCGGACCGGGCAATCCTGTCCTGCTGTGCGACCCGCCGGACGAATTCCCCCACCTCTGCCTCCCGCCCCCCCTTCCGGGCGAACGCGAGGACGAGCGGGTGTTCAGGCGCCATGCTCATGAACGTGGCCCCATACACCGTGTCGGGACGCGTCGTGAAAACGGTGATCTTTCCCTCCCCGTCCCCGAGAGGGAAGTCGATTTCCGCACCCTCGCTTCGTCCGATCCAGTTGCGCTGCATCTCGAGTATGTTGTCGGGCCATCCCCCCCGCAGTTCCTCGTGACTGGACAGAAGCTCCTCCGCGTACTTCGTGGTGCCGATGAACCACTGGTCGAGCTCACGCTGGGTAACGCGCTCCTGGTCGTGAATGAAGCATGTCCCGTCCCGGTTCACCTGCTCGTTGGCAAGGACGGTCTGGCACTCCTCGCACCAGTTGAGCTGCGCCCGCTTCCGGTACGCGATTCCGTCCTCCAGCATCCAGAGGAAGAACAACTGCTCCCACCGGTAATACTCGGGGGAACAGGTGGCGAACTCGCGCTCCCAGTCGTACGAGATCCCCAGCTCCCGAAGCTGCTGTTTCATGAAGCCGATGTTCTCCCAGGTCCACTTTGCGGGGTGGGTCCCGTGCCGGTGCGCGGCGTTTTCCGCGGGCAGTCCGAAAGCATCCCACCCGATGGGATGCAGGACCTGAAAACCCCGCATCCGCTTGAACCGCGCGATGAGGTCCCCGATCGTGTAGACGCGGACGTGTCCCATGTGGATGCGGCCGGAGGGATACGGAAACATCTCGAGGCAGTAGAATTTCGGAGCGGTGATCGCGTCCGGGCACCGGAAAATTCCATCCTCCTCCCAACGCTTCTGCCACTTCTTCTCTATGGCCTTCGGTTGATATCTCACGGCGTCACCTTTTTATTCGTGATTTCCGAGATCCGGTCCAGGATTCCGTTGATGAACGCCCCGGACTCCTCCGATCCGAACCGCTTGCCGAGATCGACCGCCTCGTTGATCGCCACAACAAACGGTATGTCGCCGGATCGGCCGATTTCGTAAGCCCCCAGCCTAAGGATGTTCCTGTCGACAAGTGTCATCCGCTCCAGGCGCCAGTTCTCCGCCGCCTGGCGGATCAGGTCGTCGATCGCCGTCCGGTGTTCCCAGACTCCCCGTACCGTCACTTTGTAATATTCCGCATCCGGGGGAGGAGCGGACACCGATGCAAAAAGGGGGATGGCCTCGTCCGGGCCAACCCCCAGGAAATCCATCATGAACAGAGTTTGAAAGACCTTTTCCCGAGATTCCCGGCGCAATCTCCCTCGCCCCTAACTCCCCATGCCGTTACATCTGGCGCAGGAGCTTCGCCATCTCGATCGCGGACAGTGCCGCCTCGAATCCCTTGTTCCCTGCCTTGGTCCCCGCCCTCTCGATCGCCTGCTCCACGGTGTCGGTCGTGAGCACGCCGAAGGAGACCGGGACACCCGAGTCGAGCATCACCTGTGCGATCCCTTTCGTTACCTCGGCGCTCAGATAGTCGAAGTGCGGAGTCCCGCCGCGGATGAGCGCTCCGAGTGCGATCACCGCGTCGACCTTTCCCGAGGACGCGCGGCGCGCTCCCAGAGGCAGCTCAAAGGAACCGGGGACTTTCACCAGGGTGATGTCCTTTTCCTGGACTCCGTGCCGGCGGAGCGCGTCGAGTGCTCCCTCCATCAGGCGGTCCGTGATGAAACTGTTGAACCGCGAGACCACGATCGCTACTTTCAGGCCCTGCCCCTGGAGGTCGCCCTCGATTGTCCGCACCATCTCCCCTCCCCTATTCCACGCTCAGGATGTGCCCCATTTTCTTCTTCTTGGTCTTCAGGTAATCGACATTCTCGTCGTTGGGGGAAACCTCGACGGGGACCCGCTCGACCACCCGCAATCCGTATCCCTCGAGCCCGATGATCTTTTTCGGGTTGTTCGTGAGCAGCCGGATCTCCCGGACACCGAGATCGACGAGAATCTGGGCCCCTACCCCATAGTCGCGCAGGTCCGGCTTGAAGCCGAGCCGCTGGTTCGCCTGGACCGTGTCGAATCCCTTGTCCTGAAGCTGGTATGCGCGAATCTTGTTCTCCAACCCGATCCCCCGCCCTTCCTGCCTCATGTAGAGGAGGATCCCCGCACCCTCGTCCTCTATTTTCCGCAATGCACTGCGGAGCTGTTCCCCGCAGTCGCATCGGATCGATCCGAACACGTCCCCCGTCAGGCACTCGGAATGCACGCGGACAAGCACCGGAGCGTCCGGACGGATTTCCCCCTTGACCATGGCGATGTGGGTGTCGCCGTTCATCGTGTTCCGGTAGGCGAACGCGGTGAATTCCCCGCCGGCCTGGATGGGCATGTGGGTCTCTCCCACCCGTTTGACCAGCCGCTCCCGGTGCATGCGGAATTCGACAAGATCACGGATGGAGGCGATCTTCAGCCCGTGCTCGGTCGCGAACCGCCGCAGATCGGGCACACGGGCCATCGTCCCGTCCTCGTTCATGACCTCGCAGATGACGCCCGCGGGGGTGCACCCGGCGAGACGGGCCAGGTCCACGGACCCCTCGGTCTGCCCCGTCCGTACGAGGACGCCGCCTTTCCTCGCCACGACGGGAAACACGTGGCCGGGACGCAGGAGGTCCTCGGGCCGGGCGTTCGGCGCAATCGCCACCCGGATGGTCGTCGCCCGGTCATGCGCCGATATTCCCGTGGTGACGCCTTTGCGCGCCTCGACGGAAACCGTGAAGGCGGTCCCGAACGGGGAGGAGTTGTCCTGGACCATCGGCGGAAGATTGAGCTGTCTGGCCCGCTCCTCCGTGATGCTGAGACAGATGAGCCCCCGCCCGTGCCGTGCCATGAAGTTGATCGCCTCGGGCGTGACGTGATCGGCCGCTATCGTGAGGTCTCCCTCGTTCTCCCGGTCCTCGTCGTCGACGAGAATGATCATCTTCCCCGCCCGAATGTCTTCGAGGGCCTCCTCGATCTTCGAAAGTATCATCCTGTCGACAGCCTTTCTATGCATACCCCTGTTTTTTAAGGAAATCCAAGGAGATGCCGCTTCCCCGGCCTTCGAGGTACTTGAGAACGTATTTCCCGATGATGTCCGCCTCCACGTTGACCGCTTCTCCCGGACGCAGACGATCGAACGTTGTCCGTGCCAGAGTCAGGGGGATCAGGGTGACCTCGAATCCCTCCGGACGAACGGAACTGACCGTGAGGCTCACCCCGTCCACGGCCACGGCTCCCTTGAAAACAACGTATTTCATTATAGAAGGATCGGTCCGGATATGGAATACCCGGCTCCGGCCCGCGTGACGGACGTCGCGAACTGTCCCGGTCCCGTCGATGTGCCCGTACACCAGGTGACCGTCGAGACGCCCGGAAAGGGAGAGGGAACGTTCCAGGTTCACCCGCGATCCCGCGGCAAGCGTCCGTAACGTCGACCGGGAAATCGTTTCCTCGGAAACCTCCGCGAAAAACGTCCCCTTCTTCTTTTCGGTAACCGACAGGCACACCCCGGATACCGAGAGGGAATCCCCGACGCGGACCTCGTCCAGTGGGATTCCGGTGGATACCCCCAGAAGTATGCCCGTGGCCCGGGAAACTGCTGAAACGACGGTCCCCACATCTTCGACGATACCGGAAAACATATCTCCTCAAACCTTGGGGGCGGGCTCCGCGACGACCATGATGTCGCCTCCCGCCTTCACGGCCTTCGTAATCACCAGACGTCTCCCCTCCTTCAACCGGCGTGTCGCAAACCCGGCGACCGACCGGATTCCTTCCCCCAGAAGAAGCGGGGCGATGAATACCACGTACCGGTCCACCACGCCCGCCTCTATGAGCCACCCCGCCGTTTCTCCTCCTCCTTCCGCGAGAAGGGAGTTGACCCCCTCCCTTCCCAAGGCGTCGAGGAACGCACCCGCCTCGATCCGCCCCTTCCGCGCCGGCAGGAGGAGGAGACGTATTCCGAGAGATCGAAGCCGTTCCGCCCTCTCCCGGGGAACGCTCCGGGGAGCCACGACGATGACTTCCCCGCCCTTGTCCGGGAAACGTCCGATTCGTTCCAGGCCGGTAGCCCTCGAGGTAACAATCACCCTTCTCGGGTTCCTCCCCCCCCGTGTCCTCGAGGTGAGCCGCGGGGCGTCCCGCCGGAAGGTTCTTCCGCCGACCAGAACGGCATCCGCTTCCGAACGCATTCTGTGGACTATCTTACGCGCGGGCTCGCCGCTAATCCACCGGGATTCCCCCGAGGCGGCGGCGATCTGCCCGTCGAGCGAAACGGCAAGCTTCAGGGTGACGAACGGTCTGCCGGATACCACCCAGCGGCAGTAGCCCCGGTTAAGGGAACTCGCCTCCTTCTCCATCACTCCGTAGACAACCGGGATGCCGGCCGTTCGAAGGGCCCGGAACCCCTTCCCGGCGACGAGCGGATTCGGGTCCTGCATGCTGGCCGCGACCCGTTTCACGCCGGCCTCGATGATCGCCTCCGCGCAAGGACCAGTGCGGCCCGTGTGGGCGCACGGCTCCAGTGTCACGTACAGGTCCGCCCCGCGGGCGGCGGTCCCTGCCTCCCGGAGGGCCTCCACTTCCGCATGCGGCATTCCCGCGGCACGGTGATATCCCGCGCCCACCACCTTGCCTCGCTTCACCAAAACCGCCCCGACGGCCGGGTTCGGCGACGTCCTGCCCGCCCCTCTGCGGGCGAGGCGGAGGGCCAGATGCATGAACTCCGGGCGGGGAAAACGCATTCGTTTTACGACTTCGGCGGCCGTTCGGGAGGCTCCGAGATCAGTGTCTTGATCTCCTCCACGAACTGGCTGATGTCCTTGAACTGGCGGTAGACGGAGGCGAATCGCACGTAGGCGACGTCGTCCATCTTGAGAAGCTCCGCCATCACGCTCTCCCCGATCTGCACCGAGGACACCTCCTTCTCGCCGTATGCCTGGAACCTCGACTCCAGCGAGTCGACCACCTCCTCGATGACGGCATAGCTCACCGGACGCTTCTCGCAGGCCTTAAGGACGCCCGTGAGGATCTTCTGCCGGTCGAACGGCTCGCGTCGCCCGTCCCTCTTCACCACGAGAGGAAGCTCCTCCTCGACCCTCTCGTAGGTGGTGAACCGGCGCCGGCAGGAAAGACATTCCCGCCGCCTCCGGATTACGGAACCATCCTTGCCGGCCCGGGAATCGACGACCCGGTTGTCCCCGTGACCGCACCGTGGGCACTTCAAGGGGCGCTGTCCTCCATCCGAACCAGCTCCACCCCCACTTCGGCCAGCATTTCTTCGGTGAGAGGATCGCAGTATCCGTCGAGATAGACCACGCGCCGGACTCCCGAGTTGATCAGCATCTTTGCGCAGATGATGCAGGGAAGATTCGTGCAGTAGAGAATCGCGTCCCGTGTGGAAACCCCGTGCAGGGCCGCCTGTATGATTGCGTTCTGTTCGGCGTGCAGGCCCCGGCAGAGTTCGTGCCTCTCCCCGGAAGGGACATTCAGCTCCTCCCGCAGGCAGCCGGTGATCTCGCAATGGGTGACACCGGAGGGAACGCCGTTGTAGCCGGTGGCCAACAGGCGCCGTTCCTTCACCAGTACCGCGCCTACGGCCCGCCGGAGACAGGAGGATCGCCGGGCGGCAAGTTTCGCCATGTCCATGAAGTAGGAATCCCAGTCCGGACGGACACGCGAAGCGGTCTTCATCGCGCTACCTCCCGGCGTAGGCGGCGATCCTCTCCGGGTACAGGGGAAAGGCATCGCACAGCGCACGCACCTCCCGGGATACTCGTTGTTTCACCGTCAGGTCCTCCGGAGCGTTGAGGACGTCCGCGATCATGTTCGCGATCCGCTCCATCTCCGGTTCTTTCATCCCCCGCGTCGTCACCGCCGGGGTTCCGATCCGGATGCCGCTGGTGACGAAGGGACTTCTCGTCTCGAAGGGAACGGTGTTCTTGTTGACGGTGATCCCCACCCGCTCCAAGTCCTCCTCGGCCTCCTTCCCGGTAAGCGGCGTGTCCTTGAGATTTACGAGCAGGAGGTGGTTGTCCGTCCCGCCGGACACAAGCCGGAATCCCCGGGCCGACAGCCTTCCGGCGAAGGCCTGTGCGTTGGACAAAATCTGTTTCTGATAGGTGTGGAATTCCGGCGTCATCGCTTCGCGGAGCGCCACGGCCTTGGCGGCTATGACGTGCATGAGCGGACCGCCCTGGGTACCGGGAAAGATGGAGGAGTTGAGTTTCTTGGCCATGTCCTCACGACACAGGATCATCCCCCCCCGGGGACCCCGAAGCGTCTTGTGGGTGGTGGTGGTAACGAACTCGCAGTACGGGACGGGGTTGGGGTGCAGCCCCACCGCCACCATGCCCGCCACGTGGGCGATGTCGGCCATTACCATGCAGCCCGCCTCGTCCGCAATTTCCCGGAACGGGGCGAATTCGATGATCCGCGGATAGGCGGACGCCCCCACCACGATCAGCTTGGGACGGTGCTCGAGCGCCAGCGCCCGGACCTGGTCGAAATCGATCGTTTCCGTGTCGGGGCGGACGCCATAGGCGACGACCCGGAACAGCTTGCCGGAAAAGTTGACGGGGCTGCCGTGCGTCAGGTGCCCCCCGTGCGTCAGGTTCATCCCCAGCAACGTGTCGCCGGGGTTCATCACCGCCAGGTAGACGGCCATGTTCGCCTGGGACCCGGAATGCGGTTGCACGTTGACGTGGTCGGCCCCGAAGATCTTCTTCGCCCGGGAAATCGCCAGCGACTCGGCCTGGTCGACAAATTCGCATCCCCCGTAGTACCGTTTCCCGGGATATCCTTCGGCATACTTGTTCGTAAGGAGGGATCCCGTCGCTTCGAGCACGGCATCGCTCACGAAATTCTCTGACGCGATGAGCTCGAGCTGATGCGCCTGGCGTTCCGTCTCCCGCCGTATAACCTCGTAGACCTCCGGGTCGACGGTTTTCAGATGGGACATGCTTCTGCTCCTTTAACTATTTTCGCTCCGGCATCTCTTCCCCTGCCGGGGGGCGTGACGGCGGCCATCTTGCCGCTCTCTGGGAGGATCCTCATCCGGAGAACTTGCCGAAGAGCAGACACGAGTTCGTCCCCCCGAAACCGAACGAGTTGGAGAGGACGTACCGGACTTCCTTGCGGCGTGCCGTATTGGGCACATAGTCCAGGTCGCAATCGGGGTCGGCCGTCTCGTAGTTGATCGTCGGGGGAATGATCCCCTCGCGGATCGCCAGCACCGAAAAGATTCCCTCGAGAGCGCCGGCAGCTCCCAGCAGGTGCCCCGTCATCGATTTCGTGGAACTCACCATCAGTTCCCGTGCGTGGCCCCCGAACACCGTCTTGATCGCCATCGTTTCGAACATGTCGTTGTAGGGTGTTGAGGTCCCGTGTGCGTTGATATACCCGACCTCTTCGGGACGTACCCGGGCGTCCTCCATGGCGGCTCGCATGCACCGCACGGCACCCTCTCCGCCCGGCGCGGGCGCAGTGATATGATGGGCGTCGCCCGATGCGCCGTAGCCGCAAAGCTCCGCATAGATCTTCGCACCCCGCTTTTTCGCGAACTCGAGCTCCTCGAGGACGAGCATGGCGGCCCCCTCCCCCATGACGAATCCGTCCCGGTCCCTGTCGAACGGCCTTGAGGCACCCGTGGGGTCGTCGTTGCGCGTGGAGAGTGCCTTCATCGCGCAGAATCCCCCCAACGCCATGGGAGTGATGGTCGCCTCGGTTCCCCCTGCGATTACCGCGTCGCAGACGCCCCTCCGGACTGCCAGCAACGCTTCCCCGATGGCGTGGCTGGACGCCGAGCACGCGGTGGTCGTCGTGATGTTGGGGCCCTTCGCTCCGTACCGGATCGCAATGTGCCCCGGGGCGAGATTGGAGATGAGCATAGGGATGAAGAACGGGCTGATCTTCCGCACTCCGTCCTCGAGGTAGGCCTTGTGGTAGCGCTCCAGGGTGGAAAGACCGCCCAGCCCGCTGCCCATGTACACACCGACGCGCGGCGCAATCTCTTCGTCGATCGTCAGGCCGGAGTCGGTCATCGCGAAATGGGCTGACGCCATTGCCAGGTGGATGAAAGGGTCCATCCGCTTGACCTCTTTCCTGTCGACATGGTCCTCGGGGACAAATCCCTTCACCTCTGCGGCTATCGTGGTCGGGAAATCCGACGGGTCGAACTTCGTGATCCGACCCACCCCCGACCGGCCGGCGAGGATCGCCTCCCACGTAGGTCCCAACCCCACGCCCAGCGGCGTGACTGCCCCCAGTCCCGTGACTACCACCCTCCGCATCCTGACCTCCCGGCACCCGGTTCCCGCAGCCGGAGGGAAAACCCTCCTCCGGAACCCCGAACGCCCCGCTTGTTACTTCGCGTTCGCCTTGATGTATTCGATGACATCCTTGACGGTTTTGATCTTTTCCGCCTCCTCGTCCGGAATCTCGATCCCGAACTCGTCCTCCATCGCCATCACCAGCTCGACGATATCGAGGGAATCCGCTCCCAGGTCGTCGATGAAGGACGCCTCGTTGGTTACTTCACTCGAGTCCTTTCCCAGCTGTTCGGCAACGATCTCCTTCACTTTTTTTTCTACCGACATCTCACGCCCTCCCTCTAGGTAGTATACCCTTCACATGTATAATCCGCCGTTAATCCCGATCACTTGCCCGGTGACGTACGAGGCGCCATCGGAGGCAAGGTAGACCGCGAGTTCGGCTACGTCATCCGGGGTGCCGAATTTTCCCATCGGGATCTGATCGAGAAACCCTTGCCGGACGTTCTCCGGCAAAGCCGCCGTCATGGCCGTCATGATGAAACCCGGCGCGATCGCGTTGACGGTAACGCCTCGCGAGGCCAGTTCGCGCGCCATCGACTTCGTGAACCCGATGATACCGGCCTTCGCCGCGGAATAATTCGACTGCCCGGCGTTGCCCATCTGCCCCACGACGGAACTCAGGTTGACGATCCTGCCGCTTCGCTGCTTCATCATGGACCTCGAGACTGCCTTCGTCAGAAGAAATGTCCCCTTGAGATTCGTCCGCAGGACGGCGTCGAAATCTTCCTCCGACAGTCGCATCAGCAGGTTGTCCCGGGTGATGCCGGCGTTGTTCACGAGGATGTCGATGCGGCCCTGCTCCGCGAGAATGTGCTGAACGGCGGCGTCGGCCTGGGCCGCATCGCCCACGTCGAACATTTCCACCATACCCTTTCCCCCACCGCTCACGATGGCGGAGAGCGTCTCCGCCGCTGCCGCCTCGTTGGTGACATCGCTTAACACCACGACGGCGCCCTCCGCGGCAAATCGTTCCACGATGGTCTTCCCGATGCCTCGCGCAGAACCCGTGACCAATGCCACCCTGCCGGAAAGCCGCATCTTGCCCCCTCCCTCCCCGAAGTTCATACCCACAAATTCAGCGACCGTACAAGGAAAAACTTCACCCGGCCAGACCGCGGACGGACGGCAGGTCCGCAGGCGAGCAGAACGCCGTCGCCGGCACATCTCTCTCGATCCTGCGCAGCAGTCCGGTGAGAACCTTCCCGGGCCCGACTTCCAGATACGATGTCACCCCCATGGCCCGCATCCGCCGGACGCACTCCTCCCACCGCACGGGGGAGACGATCTGCCGGATGAGGATCTCCGCCACCCCGTCTCCGTGAGGGTACGTGTCCGCCGTGACGTTGGCCACCACCGGAAAGGAGAACCTCCCGGGGATCGCCGCCCTCAGGGCAGGGGCGAGCCGTTCGGCGGCCGGTTCCATGAGAGCGCAGTGGAACGGAGCGCTCACCGGAAGCGGCATCACCTTTTTCGCGCCTGCCGATTTCGCCGCCTCGCAGGCGGCCGCCACCGCCCGGGCGCTCCCGGAGATCACGATCTGGTCCCCTCCGTTGAAGTTCGCCGGCTCGACTACCCCTTCCCGACGGGCATCGCGGCAAATGTTTCCCACGGCTTCCGGGGAAAGACCGATCACGGCGGCCATCGCTCCCTCCCCCGACGGAACAGCCTCCTGCATGAACCTTCCCCGCGACCGCAGCAATCGGACCGCATCGGACAGGGACAGGGCGCCGGAGGCCACAAGGGCCGAGTACTCACCGAGAGAGTGCCCCGCGGCGCACAGGGGACGGATTCCCGTCTCTTTCGCGAGAACCCGATAGGCAGCGACGCTCACGGCAAAGATGGAGGGCTGGGTATTCTCGGTCATCCGGAGGTCCTCCGCCGAACCGCGGAAACAGAGATCGGCCAGGGAGAACCCGAGAGCGTCGGAAGCCTCATCGAAGACCTCCCGCGCGACCGGGTAGGCTTCGTGCAGTTCCTTTCCCATTCCCGGAAACTGGGACGCCTGTCCGGGAAAGAGCAGTCCGATTCCCATCTCTCCCCCTACATTCGAAGCAGGGCGGCGCCCCAGGTCAGCCCTCCTCCGAAGGACGTAAGGAGCACCAGGTCCCCCTTCGCAAATCGGCCCTGTTCCCGGGCTTCCGTGAGGGCGATCGGGATGGAGGCGGCGGAGGTGTTCCCGTACCGCTCGAGGTTTACGAACACTTTCTCCTCGGAAACTCCGAGCCGCTTCCCGACCGCATTGATGATTCGCATGTTGGCCTGGTGGGGCACGAAAAGGGCGACATCCGAAATGTCCACGTTGTTTCGCCTAAGGGCCTCCTGGGCAACCTCGACCATTCTCGTGACCGCCTGCTTGAACACCTCGTTTCCCGCCAGACGAATGGCGTGCATCCGCTTCTCAACAATTTCCGGCCCGCACGGGTGAATCGTCCCGCAGCCCGGGGCGTAAATCAGTTCCCACAGGCGACCGTCGGAATGGAGATGGCAGCTCAACACCCCCTCCTCGTCGGCGCACTCGGCAATCACCACTGCTCCCGCCCCGTCCCCGAAGAGGATGCACGTGTTCCGGTCCGTGTAGTCGGTGGCGGTCGACAGGAGGTCGGCTCCCACGACAAGCGCCTTCTTCCCGCGGCCGGCGCGGATCAACGCGTCCGCCGTGGTAAGGGAGTACAGAAAGCCGGAACAGGCCGCGTTCACGTCCAGCGCGAAGGCGCGCTCCGCCCCGACCTTCATCTGCAGAAAACATGCGGTGGAAGGAAGCGGCATGTCGGGAGTGCAGGTCCCGACGACGATGATGTCGATCTCGGAGGGGTTTACGCCCGCTTCCGCCAGCGCGCGACGTGATGCCTCCAGGCAAAAATCGGACGTGGCGCTATTCGGTTCCGCGATTCGCCGCTCCTTGATTCCCGTCCGTTCCATGATCCAGGTGTCGGACGTATCGACCATCTTTTCGAGGCCTGCATTGGTCAATGCTTTCGGCGGGGCGTACATCCCCAGCCCGACGATTTTCGATCCCATTATCGCTCCCCCCTTTCTTCCCCGTCCCCGGTCCTTCCGCCCCGGGGAGCTCGCTCGTTCCGGCGCTCCCGCCGCCGCCAGACGTTCGTCTTCAGGCGACCACCCGTGCGATCTCCTCTTCCACCCTGTCCCGGTGGAGCGAGCCCGCGGAACGGATCGCGTTTTTCATCGCGCGTGCGTCCGACGATCCGTGACAGATCACGACCCCTCCCTTCACCCCGAGCAGCGGCGCGCCGCCGTATTCGGCGTAGTCCAGCCTCGTCTTGACCCGCCGGATCGCCCCCCCGGCAAGGAGGGCTCCGAACTTCGCCATCTGCGATTTGAGAATCTCCTCCCGCAGGAAATCCACCAGGGCCGTCGCCATCCCTTCCATCGTCTTGAGGATGACGTTCCCCACGAACCCGTCGCAGACGAACACGTCGGCCTTCCCGATGAAGAAATCCCTCCCCTCCAGATTGCCCACAAAGGGCAGTTCTGTCTTGCGAAACAGGGCGGCCGTCTCCCGGGTGAGATCCGTCCCTTTCGAATCCTCCTCGCCGATGCTCACCACTCCCACGCGAGGTCGCGGGATCCCGAGGATCTTTCTCGCGTACGCTTCACCCATCCACCCGAACTGCACCAGGTGATCCGGCTTGCAATCGACGTTCGCCCCTGCGTCGACGAGAACGATGGGGCCCGTCGGAGTCGGAATCGTTGCCGCGATCGCCGGCCGGTCGATCCCGCGGATCTTCCGGAGCACCATAAGCGCCCCGGCCATCACCGCCCCGGAATTGCCTGCGCTCACGAAGGAGGATGCCTTCCCTTCCGCCACAAGATTGAGACCGACGCGCAGGGAAGAATCCTTCTTCTTCCGGATGGCCACGCCGGGGGGATCGCACATCTCCACTACCTCGGAGGCGTGCTCCACTTCCAGTTCTTCCGCTTTGGCCCGGCGCAACTCCTCACGGATCAAACCCTCCCTCCCGACGAGAACGATGGGAAAACCGAACTCACGGAAGGCATCCACTGCTCCCCGGACCACTTCTCCCGGGGCGTGATCCCCTCCCATCGCGTCAACCGCTATTTTCATCGAAGGCAGGAAAAAATGGGCGTCAGGCCTTGGCAATAATTTCCCGGCCGTTGTAGGTTCCGCAATTCGGACAGACGGCATGTGGCCGCTTCACCTGCTTGCATTGCCGGCAGGTGCTGCGTGCGGGATCGGACAGCTTCTTGTGGGTCCTTCGCTTGTCCCGACGGCACTTGGAGCCCCGTCGTCTCGGATTCGGCATCGCTTACTCCTTTTCTCTCCTCAATGTCTTCAATACGTCGAACGGTCCTTCCCTTGCTTCCCCGGGACAATCGCACTCCGAACGGTTCCTGTCCCCGCCGCAACGGGGGCATACGCCCCTGCAATCTTCCCGGCAGAGCACCTTGGTGGGAAGGGCAAGGGCCACCTGCTCCAGAAAGATATCCTTCACCTCGATCCCCGCGCCGTCGTAGAAGCCGATATCGAGGTCGTCCGCCTGGAGCTCGAGGTCTCCGGACTCGGTAGGACCCCGGTCCACCGGGACGAAAACCGTCCGGAAATCCCGTTCCAGGCGCAGGGTGACAGGCTCCGCACAACGGTCGCACACCGTTTCCCCTTCGGCGACGAAGGACCCGCTGGCCTCCAAATCCCTTCCCTCCAGAGAGAGGTAAAGGGTGACCTCCCGCATCCGGCATTCCCGGAGGGGGTGCGCATTCATCCCCTCCAACAGTCGGGGGACCCACGCCTTCCCGCGGTTGGCGACAACATCCAGCCCATCGCGGGGAATTTCGGACGTTCGTATGTACAAACGACGCACTTCCCCGAAAAGTAAATAAAATACTATAGGAAACCCGATCCCGTGTGTCAATCGCGAATGTGGCTGTTTGGGGGAGGTCCTGTGATATAAAGTACCGTATGAGCAGGGGACGGAATCCCGCCGTCGCGGGGCAATTCTACCCGGGGACGGCGCGAGAACTGGACCGGGTAGTCCGCCTCTACACCCGGGACACCGAGGATAAACTCCAGGCCAAGGGGATCGTCGTGCCCCACGCGGGTTACGTCTACTCGGCCGGCGTGGCGGGGGAAGTCTTCTCATCGGTGGAGATCCCGGACCGTAATGTCATCTTCTGCCCCAATCACACGGGAGTGGGCGACGTCGCAGCCGTCATGTCCCGGGGGGTCTGGCGGATGCCGTGGGGCGAGGTGCCGATCGACGAGGACCTTGCCGGACGCCTTCTTGCCGAATCTCCTCTTTTTTCGGAAGACGCATCCGCGCACCGCGGGGAGCATTCCCTGGAGGTGCAGCTTCCGTTCCTTCGGCGGTTCCGGGAAGCGTTCCGTTTCGTCCCTGTCGCACTTGGGCGGCTCTCCCTTTCGGATTGCCGGGTACTGGGAGAGGTCGTGGGGCGTGTATCGGCAGAGGATGCGCACCCGCCCCTGTTGATCGCGAGCTCCGACATGTCCCACTACGAACCCGACGCGCTGGCGCGCAAGAAAGACCGCGCGGCGATCGACCGCATGCTTGCGCTCGACCCGGAAGGGCTCCACCGGATCGTCCGCTCAGAGCGGATTTCGATGTGCGGCGTAATCCCCGCGACCGTCGTGCTGTTCGCGTCCCTGGCTCTTGGCGCCACATCCTCCATCCTGATAAAATATGCGACTTCCGGCGACGTGAGCGGCGACCGTGAACAGGTGGTCGGATACGCGGGTCTGGCGTTCCTCTAAGGCCCGAAAGCCCGGACCAACCCACGTCAAGAGAGGTACCGCATGCCCGACGTCGTAACGCGTTTCGCCCCCAGCCCGACGGGGTACCTCCATATCGGCGGCGCACGTACCGCCCTTTTCAACTGGCTCTTCGCCCGGCGCAACGGGGGAACGTTCATCTTGCGCATCGAGGATACGGACCGGGAACGTTCGACTCCGGAGGCCGTGAAGGCGATCCTCGAGGGGATGACCTGGCTGGGGATCACTTGGGACGAGGGCCCCTTCTTCCAGACGGAGCGAATGGAACGGTACCGGGCGGAGGCAGGGAGGCTGCTTGCCGAAGGGAAGGCGTACCGGTGCGTCTGCACGCCGGGGGAGCTCGACGCACGCCGGGAGGCCGCCCGGGCCAGGGGGGAGACCCCGCGCTACGACCGGAAGTGCCGGGATATGTCCCCGTCCGAGGCGGAAGGAAAACCCTTCGTGATCCGCTTCCGTGCCCCCCTCTCGGGCAAGACGATCGTACGCGACCTTCTCCGCGGAGACGTCGCCTACGAAAACGGGGAGCTGGACGATCTCATCCTTCTTCGGTCGGACGGTCTGCCGACGTACAATTTCGTCGTGGTCGTCGACGACGCATCGATGGGAATCACCCATGTCCTCCGCGGCGACGACCACCTCAACAACACTCCCAAACAGATCCTCCTGTACGAGGCACTCGGGTACCCCCTGCCGAAGTTCGGTCACTTCCCCCTCATCCACGGGATGGGGGGGGGAAAGCTCTCCAAACGGCAGGACGATGTCTCCGTGACCGCCTACCGGGACCGGGGGTATCTCCCGGAGGCGATGGTCAACTACCTCGTCCGGATGGGCTGGGGGCACGGCGACCAGGAGATCTTCTCCGTGGAGGAGCTCCAGGGAATCTTCTCTCTGGAAAGCGTGGGGAAATCGCCCTCCCGCTTCGATCCGGAGAAGCTCCTCCACCTGAACGCCCACTATATCAAGACGGGGACCCCGGAGCGGCTGGCGGGCCTTCTCGTCCCGTTTCTCGGGAAGCGGGGAATCGAAGCGGAACCCTCTCCATGGCTGACGAAGGCGGTTCGCACGTTCCAGGAACGGTCGAGGACGCTGGAGGAGATGGCGGATTCGTCGGAATACTATTTCCGTCCCAGGGATCCCGACCCGAAAGCGGCGGAGAAGTTCCTGACGCCGGAAATAGCCCCCCTTTTCGAGGAGATCGCCCGGGAGTTTCGCGCCCTTCCCGAGTTCACGCCCGCTGCGATCGAACCGGTCCTCCACCGTTTGGCGGAGAAAAGAGGGACAAAGCTGGGGAAGGTGGCGCAGCCGGTCCGGGTCGCCCTCACGGGCGGAACGGTGTCTCCGGGGATTTTCGAGGTGATGGACGTACTCGGCAGGGACGAGGTGATCCGCCGCCTTTCACACGCCTTGGCAAACATCCGGGGGAAATAACCGGCATCTCTTCGGCCTTGCCGCCAGACGACGATCTTCACGGGCCCCCGGAACCTATTCCGGTTTTCGGACGAGCAGATCCCTGACCGTCTGCCGGTACCTGTCCCGCAGCGCGACGATGCGGTTGAACACCAGAGCGCCCGTGCGCGAATCGACTTCGTCCGCGACGAAAAAACCGTGACGCACGAACTGGAACCGATCCCCGGGCCGGGCCTGCGCAAGCCCCGGCTCGAGAAGACAGCCGCCAAGGACTTCGGCAGAATCCGGGTTCAGGAAGTCCCGGAACGTCTTCCCCTCCTCTACCCCTTCCGGATCGGCAACCGTGAACAGCCGGTCGAAGAGCCGCACCTCGGCCGCTATTCCGTGCGCATTCGATACCCACTGGATCGCCGTGGTTTTCTTGCGCGCCCCCTTCGCCGGTTTGCCAAGGGATTCCGGGTCATAGCTGCAGCGCAGCCCGACCACCTCCCCGGACGACGGGTCTTTCTCGACATCCTCGCACCGTATGAAGTATCCGCTTCGCAGGCGCACCTCCCCGCCGGGACGCAGTCGGATCCAATCAGCAGGGGGATTCTCCATGAAATCCGTCCGTTCGATCGAAATTTCCCGGGAGAGCGGAACCTTCCGCGACCCTTCCCGGTCAATGTCGCGCGGCCAGTACGGGGCATCCAGCCATTCGACCTCGCCTTCCGGGTAATTCGACAGCGTCACCTTCAAGGGGCGCAGCACCGCCATCACCCGGGGGGCGCATGCGTTCAGGTCGTCACGGATCGCATCCTCGAGCAGTTCCATGCTGACCCGGCTGTTTGCCTTGTCGACCCCGATGCGGGACGCGAACAGGCGGATCCCTTCCGGCCGGTAACCGCGTCGCCGCATGCCTGCGATCGTCGGCATGCGGGGGTCGTCCCAGCCGGAGACGAGTCCCTCTTCCACCAGTTCCAGGAGTTTCCGCTTGCTCATGACCGTGTAGTCGAGATTGAGGCGGGCGAATTCGTACTGGTGCGGCCGGGGCTCCGGGAAGAGATTGCCAAGCAGCCAGTCGTAGATCGCCCGGTTGTTCTCGAATTCCAGGGTGCAGATCGAATGGGTGATGTTCTCGACGGCGTCCGACAGCGGATGGGCGAAATCGTACATGGGATAGATGCACCAGTCTTCGCCCGCCCGGTAATGCGCCGCGTGGCGTATCCGGTAGAGCAGCGGGTCGCGCATCTTCATGTTGCTTGCCGCCATGTCCCCTTTCGCGCGCAGGACATGCGTTCCGTCGGGGAACTCACCGGCCCGCATCCGCCCGAAGAGATCCATGTTCTCCCCGACGGATCGACCGCGGAACGGGCTCTCCCGGCCGGGCTCCGTGACGGTCCCGCGGTTTTCGCGGATCTCCTCCTCGGTCTGGCTGTCCACGTACGCCTTGCCGTCCCGGATGAGCCGCACTGCGAACCCGTAGAGCTTCTCGAAGTAATCCGAGGCGTAGAAAAGCTTCTCCCCCCAGTCGAACCCAAGCCATCGCACGTCGCGCATGATCGACTCGACGTACTTCATGTCCTCCGTTTCCGGGTTCGTGTCGTCGAAGCGCAGGTGGCATGCTCCGCCGTACTCCCGGGCGATTCCGAAATTCAGGCAGATCGATTTCGCGTGGCCGATGTGCAGGTAGCCGTTCGGTTCCGGCGGAAAGCGCGTCCGCACCCTGCCGCCGTAGCGTCCCGAGCGCGTGTCGTCACGTACGATCTGGCGGAGGAAATCGAGGGATTCGCTTCCCCCGGCGGGCGGGGAACCGGAACGGGTTTCAGCCATGGGAGCGCATTCCCCGGGGAAGAGGATTATCCGGTCTCGATACGGATTCCGGATTCTCATCCATAGCATGCCGCGGGACCGGAGTCAAAACGGCTCCGCTTCTTCGCGACAGGGACCGGATGGGCCCGGTCACTCGCCCCCCGGGATCTTCCGGCCGCGGTATCCCCTGTAATCCGGGACGAGGCGTTCGTAGTCGGCGGTCATCAGGGGGGAGGAAATCAAAAAATCCGCGGACGTCCGGTTGCAGGCGATGGGAATGTTCCATACGACCGCCATTCGCAGGAGCGCCTTGACATCGGGATCGTGGGGGAGCGATTCGAGCGGGTCCCAGAAGAAGATGAGAAAATCGACCTCCCCGTCGGCGATCTTCGCCCCGATCTGCTGATCTCCTCCCAACGGACCGCTCTGCAGCTTGGTGATCCCGAATCCGAGTTCCTTCTCCAGGATCTCTCCCGTCGTGCCGGTCGCGTAGACCCTGTGCCGCGCCAGGAGTTCCTTGTTGTACCGGGACCATTCGACAAGATCGGACTTCATGTTGTCGTGTGCGATCAGGGCGATCTTCTTGATCTGTTCCATCATGATCTTGTTGGCCTGCATGTGCCTTGTCTCCTCCCGTCCCGGGAGAGAAGCGATTTCCCTCCCCCCGTTTCCCTTGGACTACCCGGGGAGCGTGGTGGTTCCATGACCGGTATCCGTTCCCCGGACCATATGCCGGTTCGCCTGCTTCCTGCAGGATGCTAGGAGGGAACGGGGACGACCGGCGGTGATTTCCCCTGTCCCGCAGGCTTTCGGACTTGACGGGCTATTCACCGCTCGGATATGCTCTTTTCCCTGTTGAGGAGTGGTGAAACGGCATCACGCCTGGCTCTGGACCAGGTTTTCCAGGTTCGAATCCTGGCTCCTCAGCCATAACGGTCCCATCGTCTAGTGGACTAGGACACCGCCCTCTCACGGCGAAAACGCGGGTTCGAACCCCGCTGGGACCACCAAGGAAAGCAAGGGGATTTCGGTACATACCGGAATCCCCTTCCCTTTTCAATAGCCACTCATAACGCTACTCATAACAACGCTGGAAGAAAAATCCGTCCCCATCCTCATCAACGGACCCGGAGGTTATTATCGCCCCAGAGGGCGTTCTCACGCGATACAAGACCATCCTCGCGGGCGGTTGCGGTCAGAACGTTTCCATTTCCCATCCATGGAGCTTCGGTATACTCCCCTTACGCCATCCACGCTCGAGTGATCCATTAATCTCTTAATGTCTGATCCGTGCAGGGCCGAGAGGTATATAAGCACAATCTTCGCCTGGAACACCACCACACCGTACAACTCCCTCTGGTGCCGTAACGGAGCGGTTATTTTTTTTCCTTGTCTGCATCTCCGCGGTGGGCTTTTACATCTACCAATATAAGTTTATTAGTTTCGCATCTATCGTAGCCGCACCGTGTGCATGCAGAATCTGCCTGGCTGTTCCATAAGGCAACGCGACGTGGGATCATCTCGGCCGCGCCCTTGCTTTTTATCGCGTTACTGATCTTCCCGGGAAAGGAGGGGTAGACGGAATCCAGTAAGAAAGAGAAGAGGCAAACATTTTTATGAGCAACTCGTTGCATTGCTCTGTCCAGAGAAGCATCGGGGAAGGAGCACGCCGATGAAAGGAATGCAAAAAGCCGTTCCAGCTCGAAGGAAGTTCCTCACGTCAACCCTCATCATAGGTTTCCTGCTCCTGCCTTCGGCGGGACCGGCCGCCGCGGAGGAAAGGCCGCCCCTTGTTTCTCACCCGTCGGAGGGCATGCCCGCCGGCGAGTACGGGCACATGCAGTCCACGGTACAAATCACCGGTGTCCCGGGCTCACCCAGCGCCACTACCACCATCGACGGAAAACAGATTCCGGCGCCGCCTGCGAAGTTCGGCGGCAAGATCGACCGCACCGTGGAGAAATCGAAGCCGTACTGGCCTCCGCGCATCGTGCCCCCCAAGGGTGCGCCCAACGTGCTTTTGATCATGACCGACGACGCGGGATACGGTGTCGCTGGCACCTTCGGCGGCGTGATCCCAACGCCTGTGCTCGACAAACTCGCCGCCAACGGCCTCCGGTACACCCAGTTCGCCTCCACGGCGCTGTGCTCCCCGACCCGGGCGGCCCTGATCACCGGGCGCAACCACCACTCGGTGGGCTTCGGCGTCATCGCCGAGCAGGCGACCGGCTATCCGGGATACGACAGCTTCATGACGAAGGACAAGGCGACCGTCGGCACCATCCTGCGGGACAACGGCTACCGGACCGCATGGTTCGGGAAGAACCACAACACCCCGGCGTTCCAGGCCAGCCAGGCCGGTCCGTTCGACCAGTGGCCGACCGGCATGGGCTTCGAATATTTCTACGGCTTCATGGGCGGGGACACCAACCAGTGGGAGCCGGGCAATCTCGTCCGCAACACCACTCCGATCTACCCCTATATCGGGAAACCGGGGTGGAACTTAAACATCGCCATGGCCGACGAGGCGATCGACTATATCAACCGCATGAACGCGCTCGCGCCGGAAGAGCCCTTCTTCGTATACTACGTGCCGGGCGCCACGCATGCGCCGCACCACCCGACGCCGGAATGGATCAAGAAGATCAGCGACATGCACCTGTTCGACCAGGGGTGGAACAAGCTGCGCGAACAGATTTTCGCGAACCAGAAGAAGCTGGGCGTGATCCCCTCCAACGCCAAGCTTTCGCCATGGCCCAAGGACATCCTCAAGGAGTGGGACCAGCTAAGCGCGGACGAGAAGAAGCTGTACCTCCGCCAGGTCGACGTTTTCGCCGCCTACGCCGCGGAAACGGACTACGAGATCGGACGCGTGATCCAGGCGGTCGATGACCTGGGCAAGCTCGAGAACACGCTCATCATCTACATCACGGGCGACAACGGCACCAGCGCCGAGGGGACGCTGCACGGCACGCCAAACGAGGTCGCCATGTTCAACGGCGCCAATCCGTCGGTCGAGGAGCAGCTCAAGTACTTCTACGACGTCTGGGGCACGGACAGGACGTACCCCCACATGGCGGTACCCTGGGCGTGGGCGTTCGACACGCCGTTCTCCTGGACCAAGCAGATCGTCTCGCACTTCGGCGGCACCCGTCAGGGGATGGTGATCTCCTGGCCGAAAGTGATCCAGGACAGGGGCGGCGTCCGCCACCAGTTCCACCACGTCATCGACATCGTGCCGACCATCCTGGAATCAGCGGGGATCCGCCAGCCCGAGGTGGTGGACGGCATCAAGCAGAGCCCGATCGAGGGCGTCAGCCTGATGTACACCTTCGACAAGAAGAACGCCAACGCGGCAACGCGGCACAAGACGCAATATTTCGAGATGATGGCGGACCGCGGGATCTATCACGACGGATGGTTCGCCGGCACCAAGGTCATGCGCGCACCCTGGGTTCATTTCCCGCCCAAGGAAAACCTGCTGGATTACCCCTGGGAGCTGTATAACCTCCGGAACGACTGGACGCAGTCCGAAGACGTAGCCGCCAAGAACCCGCGCAAGTTGAAGGAGATGCAGGAGCTGTTCTGGAAGGAAGCGAAGAAGTACCAGGTGCTGCCGCTCGACGCGTCGTTTATCACGCGGGTCATCACGCCGCGTCCCAGCCTCACGGCCGGTCGCACAGTATTTACCTGGCGTCGCCCGCTCACCGGCACGCCCAACGGCGATGCGCCAAGCCTCCTGAACGCCTCGTACAACTTCAAGGCGGAGATCGAGGTCCCGCAGGGCGGCGCGGAAGGGATGCTGATCACCCAGGGCGGCCGGTTTGGCGGCTACGGCTTTTACCTGCTGAAGAATAAGCCGGTCTTCCTCTGGAACCTGGTCGACCTGAAGCGCGTCCGATGGGAGGGTCCGGAACTTGCGCCCGGCAAGCACACAGTCGCGTTCGACTTCAAGTATGCGGGGCTCGGTCCCGGCACGATGGCGTTCAACAATTTCAGCGGCATTGGACAGAGCGGCACCGGCGTACTGAGCATCGACGGCAAGGAGGTCACCACGCAGAAGATGGAGCATACGATCCCGTTCATCCTGCAGTGGGACGAAAACCTCGATATCGGCTCCGACACCGGTTCGCCGGTGGACGACGCGGACTACACGGCACCGTTCCCCTTCACCGGCAAGATCGACAAGATCACGCTGACGATCGACAGGCCGAAGCTGTCGCCAGAGGACATCAAGAAACTCAAGGAGGCAGAGATGAAGATGGAGGCCAACAAGTAGACCCGGGCGATCGGGATAAAAACTATTGTGGGGCCGGGGCATCAATCCCGGCCCTTTCCATGTCCACTATCACAAGCCGTAAATGATTCTTATATATGTCATTATTGCCTTATGACGGCGAAATCGCGGGTTCGAACCCCGCTGGGACTACCAGAATCGAAAAGCCTCCAAAAGGAGGCTTTTTTTTTTGGCCGGTCTTGAATATGGACTGGTACGGGAAGATCCTTCCCCGATGGGCCGATTCTGTCCGCCGCTCCTTTACGTCACCGCCGATTCTTCCATCCCCTTACTACCCATGTCACCCGTATCGTCTTCACCGAACGAGGAAAGCGCCTTGTTGACCACATCCTGGAAACCCTGCAGCGTACACGGTTTCGGGAGGATGAAATCGACCCCGGACTCCCTGATACGGGCATCGTCCTGCTGGATCGCCCACCCGCTGACGAGAATCACCGGGATACGGGGATTTTGCTTTTTCACCCGTTCCGCCACCTGCCACCCGGAAAGCCCCGGCATGCTCAGGTCCGTGATGACCAGATCGAACGGGGTCGTTTCCAGGATTGGAAGGATCCCCTTTCCGTCGGCGGCAAGGACGGCTTCGTGACCCATTTCCGCGAGGTACCCGTTGAACAACTCCCGATTGATGTCGTTATCCTCCACGACGAGCACCTTCGCCGGTCTGCTTTCTCCCTCTTGCGGAACGTTTTCAACAGGTTGATCCAACACCGACCCGTTCGCGACCGGAAGATGCAAGAGGAACGTGGTCCCCATCCCTTCCTCGCTGCTTACCTTGATCTCTCCCCCGTGACGGGCGACGATTCCGTATATGATGCTCGTCCCCAGCCAATACCCGTTATTTTTGGTTGTGAAAAATGGCTGAAACAGCTTTTCCTGGACCTCTGTGCTCATCCCGTCCCCGGTATCGGACACCTCAAGAATGATGGTATTTTCCTCCAGGGATGTCTTCAGGGTCAGCCGGCCCCCCTCGGGCATCGCATCCACGGCGTTCAAGATGAGGTTGCTGACCATCTGTGTGAGATCGGCGGCGTTTCCCTGGATCGTGGGAATCCGTCCCCCCTCGAATCGCACATCCACGCGAACCCCTCTCGTTTCACATTCGTTTTCCCATTTTGCCCTGGTTACTTCCACCGCATTGTCCACAACGGAATTCATGTCGACGGACTCGGAGGGGGAATCCTTCCGGATCCGCGAGAATTCCTGGATGCGCCGAACCGTCGCCGCCCCCTGAAGCGCAAGTTTATGGAGCTTTTCCAGCTGCGATTGAAGGTACGGAAGATCTGCCCTTTGTGTGTCGATCTTCGTCTGCAGAAGCTCGACTCTTCCGAGTATGCCCGTGAGCAGATTGTTGAAATCGTGGGCCACCCCCGCCGCCATCTGTCCCAATGCGTTCAACCGCTCGGCATCCACGAGGCTTTTCTGGGCGGCCTTCAGGGATTCGTGCGCTTCCTGAAGTTTTTCATACTGTACGGTTCGTTCGATCGCCACGGCTGCCAGGCCCGCCAGGCTGTATAAAAATGCCATATCCTCTTCGTCGAACGACTGACCCGAGCGCCGGTTCGTCACATTGATCACTCCCAAAACTTTTTCCTGGAGCAGGATCGGGATGCTCAATACGATCGGAGCGGAGATGAACGAGGTTGCTTCCGTGGAATGGAGGGACATCTTTACCCTTGGGTCCGTAACGACATCCTTCACCAGTACCGGTTTCCCTTCCTTTGCAACCCACCCGGCGATTCCGGTGCCCACCGTCATCCGCACCCTTTCTTTCACCTTCTCATCCAGCCCGCGCGCGGCGACTATCCACATCTCCTGGGTCTTCTCGTCGAGAAGCATCAGGGAGACCCTGTCGACCTCCAGCTCGTCGGCCACCACGCCGACGAAGAAGTCGAGAAGGTCGGAGAGGACGCAGATTCCTCCCATCGCCCTTCCCGCATCGATCAGGGCCTTGGGACGCTTCACGGCCGCCGACAGTTCCCGGCGGCTTATTTCCAGCTGGCGATGCAGATCCCGGCTCGTCAGGGCAAGGGACCTCTTCTCCAAAGCCCTGCGAACGGTGGCCAAGACATCCTCGAGGTCTTCGAACGGTTTTCTGAGATAATCATATGTTTTATCCCGGATCGTTTCGTTCCCCCCGTCAGGGAGAGAGTTGCGGCCCGTGATGATGACCTCGGTGTTGGGGGAAATTTTCTTTATTTTCGCCAGAATCCCGAGCCCGTCCATCCGGAGCAATCCGTTGCATAGCATCGCCACGGCCACCATTTCGTCGTTCAGAATGGACAAGGCTTCCTCTATGGATGCAACCGTCCTGGTCCGGCATCCGAGCCGACCGAACAGCGGGGATAATTCGTCGCAACCCGACTGCTCGTCGTCGACCACCAGGATAAGGTCCGATTCCGCGAACATATCGTATCCTCTTTCCCGACGTGATTTACGATCTGCTGTCCTTTTATCGGCAATAAAACGACTTTTATTTAGGAAACCGGACCTTTGCCAAAGGGGTGGTGTCCGTGCCCGACGGATCCACTCTTCCGAACCCCGTGGACAGATGCGGCAAAGGTTGACTGTGTCCGCTGATTCGGAGGAGAATAGTTTGGTTTACTCTATGTTATGAGGGTGGAATGCAAAAATCGGCGTTCTACGCCATCGTGGGGATATCCCTGCTCGTCACCGCCGTCTGTCTCGGGTTTTCCACGAGCCGTTACCTCTCCACACGGTTTTACGCTCCCCCTGCCCCTCCGCCTCGCAATGAAGAAGCGGCCCCGAAGGAGCGGTCACCCGGACCTCCCCCGGAACAGTGGACGAACATCTTCGCCCCATCGAGCGGCATGAACATCCCCTCGCAGTATGCCGATACGGTCGCCGAACCGGTCACGACTTCCACCAGCGCGTACGTCCTGCTCGGAACGATCTCCTCCGACTCCCCCTCCACCCGCCGCGCGATCCTGTGGACGGAAGGGATGAAGGAACCGGTCATGGTCCGGGAGCATGCGGAAATCGAGCCGGGAGTCCGGGTGGGGACTATCGAACGGGAGCACGTCTGGATCCTTCGCGGGCAGGGAAAGGAAAGGCTGGACCTCCTCCCCGTAGGTTCCCAGGCGAAAAATGTGACTCGTTTGGCGTCGCCCCCGGTGACCAGAAGCGCTGCCCGGAACGTCGCCCCGAGGGTTTCCGCGACGAACGCCTCCATTCACGTGAACAAGATCGGGGAGAACGCCTACTCCCTCGACGAAGCCACGGTCACCGAGCTGACGGGGAACATCAACCAGTTCATGACGCAGGTCCGGATCGTCCCCTATTTCGTAGCGAACGAATCGGCGGGATACCGCCTCGCCGCCATGCGCCCCGGGTCCGCCTTCGCGCAGCTGGGGTTCCAGGGAGGGGACGTCATTCAGCGCATCAACGACGTCGAACTTACCAGCCCCGAGAAGATGTACACGATCTTCCAGAACCTCAAGGACGAAAAGCGTGTGACGATCGACATTCTCCGGCGGGGGAAGAAGGACACGCTCACGTACGAAATTCGATGAGCAGGGAGAGAACCATGAGAATGATGGCCTTGGCCGCCGTACTCTTCGCGCTTTTCTCCGCCTGTGCCCACGCAACGGCGGACCTTCCCACCCCGGGGAGTGCGCCGCCCACCCTTGATAACCAGGCACCCACCGCGGCCGGGTTTGTGGACAACCAGGCGCCCGCCGCTGCCGGATCCGTGGACAACCAGGCACCTGCCGCTGCCGGGTACGGGGAACCCGTCCCCGCGGCCGACAACCAGGCCGTATTCGAAGGAAGAATCCGTGACGTCATCTTCTCGAGCACACCCGATTACACCAATGTCGAGGTGGTGATCGACGGGAAAATCGGGGACTACAATTCGATCAAGCTGACCGACCCGTTTCGGATAATGGTGGACATCTCGGGAGTGGACCGGGGTACGGCGGCATCGGAGATCCCGGTGGGAACCCCCCAGGTGAAGACGATCCGGCTGTTCCAGATCGACAACACGCTGCGGATGATCGTGGAACCGGCCGGGGACCGGGTTGTGCCGTTCATCGTCAGTCTCGAAGGAGACCGGCTTGTGCTTTCCATCGGGGGAGCGAAGATGGGGACGACGGCGGCGGCGACCGATAACCGGGCGCCCGTTGCCGGCACCGGAACCGGCACGGGTGAGGCCACAAAGCAGGCGGCGCCACCTCCCCGGGCATCCGGTCTGCCTCCGGTCTTCCTGTCGATGGACTTCACCGACGTGGACCTTCCCGTACTGATCAAATTCATCAGCGAGCAGACGAAGAAGAACTTCATCTTCGACGAGCGCGTCCAGGGCAAGATCACGATCATCTCGCCCCGCAAGATAAGTCTCGACGAGGCGTACAACGTTTTCCTATCGGTCCTCCACGTGAAGGGGTTCGCCACCGTGGAGCAGGGCAACACGATCAAGATCATCCCTATGCGGGACGTCAGGCAGGAAGACATCCCCACCGAGACAAAGGGGGACGGGGGACCCGACTCCCGGATCATCACCCGGCTGATTCCCCTGCAGTATATCGATGTCGCCGATATCGTCCCCCTGCTGACCCCGCTGGTCTCCAAGGACGGACTGCTCACGTCGTTCCCCCCCTCCAACACCCTCCTCATCATCGATTCGCGGGCGAACATCGACAAGATCCTCCGGATTCTCCAGGAGATCGACCAGGAGGGGACCGGGAGCACGATGCAGCTCTTCTCGCTCAAGAACGCCTCCGTGACGGAAATCGCCAAGACCCTCGACCAACTCTACAAGGAGACCGCGGCACCCCAGGCGCCGGCGCGCCGCGGCCGGACAACCCGGCCGACAGTGTCCGGAGGAAACGCCCCGAGATTCATCCCCGATGTCCGCACGAACATCCTGATCGTCGTCGCGGGGCAGGACGTGTTGTCGGAAATCGGGGACCTGATCAACCGCCTGGATATCCCGACGCCTTCGGGCACGGGAAGGATCAACGTCTACTACCTGGAAAACGCGGACGCGGAAGAGGTCGCCAAGGTCCTCGCGTCGCTGACCGAACAACGTCCGGGCACAACCCCGCAGGCCCAACGGCAGGGCGCCACGATCAAGGGCGTCATCGCAGCGGAGCTCGAGGGCGGGGTGAAGATCACGGCGGACAAGGACACCAATTCCCTCATCATCATCGCCTCGCTCAACGACTACCAGACGCTCGTCGACGTCATCAAGAAACTGGACATCCGCCGGCGGCAGGTGTACGTGGAAGCCCTCATCATGGAAGTGAACCTGGACAATGCGCGCGACCTCGGAATCGAATTCCGCGCGGCGGGGGAGATCAATAACGACGGCGCGGTGCTCGGAGGGACGAACTTCAACTTCGCGGGAAACCTCAATGAACTGCTCGCCTCCCTGGCCACCGGGAACCCCCTCCTGTTTTCCGGAACCGGTTTGCTCGCAGCGGGGATCGCGGGAAACGTCACCTTGCCGGACGGAACGGAAATCCCCGCCATCACGGCGGTCCTGAGGGCGGCTCAGACCGCCAACAACGTCAACATCCTGTCCACGCCGCACCTGCTGACCATGGACAACAAGGAAGCGGAGATCATCGTCGCCGAGAACGTCCCGTTCATCACCAGCCAGTCGCGGGACACGACGAACCTCTCCAACGTGATCAACACGGTCGAACGGAAAGACGTCGGGATCATCCTCCGCTTCACGCCGCGCATCAACGAGAGCGATTTCGTCAGTCTGGATATCTACCAGGAGTCGTCCGCCGTCAAGGACATTTCCCTGCTGCAGTCCACAACCGTCGGCCCCACGACGACGAAACGGTCCGCCAGCACCAGCGTGCTCGTGAAAAGCGGGGATACGGTGATCCTGGGGGGGATGATGCAGGAGACCGTCTCTAACAACGAATCGAGGGTACCGCTGCTGGGAAGCATCCCGATCCTGGGGAACCTCTTCAAGTTTTCGTCGGTCAGCCGGAAAAAGACGAACCTGCTGATCTTCCTGACGCCGCACATCATCAAGTCCCCCGAAGACATGTTCGAGGTGACCACCGAAAACCAGAATAAGATGGACCGGTTCCTCGAAGAGAACAAGGAAGAGGTGAAGAAGATCTTACCCAAGGGAAAAAAGATGGAATGGCAATAATGGGGAAGGAAGCGAAAAAGGAAACGGCGCAGGACCTGGCGGCGCTCGTTCCCGAGGCCGACCTGCTCGGGAAGATCCCGATAGGATACGTCAGGAAGCATCTTCTCCTGCCCTGCCGGGATGCCGACGGGACCCTCGTCATCCTCTCCGGCAGGCCCGACTCCACCCACGCCCTGGACGAGATCCGCTTTCTGGCCGGTCCCGCAACCGTCCTGTCCGCCCCGGAGGACATCATCCTGGGGAAGATCGACACGGCGTACGAGCGGCAACATGCCCCCGAGAAGGAGATCGTGGAGGGGCTTTCCGGGGAGTGGGACTTCGACGTCGAGGCGGCCATCGAGGAGACCCGCGATCTCCTCGAGTCTCCGGACGAGGGACCGGTGATCAAGTTCGTCCACTCCCTGATCTTCCGCGCAATCCAGGAGCGTTCCAGCGACATCCACATCGAGCCGTTCGAGAAGGAACTCGTCGTCCGGAACCGCATCGACGGGATCCTGTACCCCATGGTCAGCCCCCCGCGGAAATGGCACGCCCCGGTCCTGTCCCGCATCAAGGTCATGGCGAATCTGGACATCGGCGAGAGAAGGCTTCCGCAGGACGGCAGGATCCGGATCCGCCTCGGAGGGAAGGAAATCGACATCCGCGTGTCCGTGGTTCCCACATCGTTCGGGGAGAGGGCGGTCCTCCGAATTCTCGACCGGTCGAATCTCCTGCTGGGGCTCGAGGACATCGGACTGGCCCCCAACGAACTGGCTTCCTTGCGGCGTCTCCTGGGAAGGCCCAACGGGATCCTGCTCGTCACCGGACCGACCGGCTCCGGGAAGACCACGACTCTCTACGGAGCGCTGCGAACGCTCGACTCGGGAACGAAAAACATCATCACCATCGAGGACCCGGTGGAGTACCAGATCCAGGGGATCGGGCAGATCCAGGTCAATCCGAAGATCCACCTTACGTTCGCCGGGGGCCTGCGTTCGATCCTGCGCCAGGACCCCGACATCATCATGGTGGGGGAAATCCGGGATTCCGAGACGGCGGAGATTGCGATCCAGGCGTCGCTGACGGGCCACCTCGTGCTGTCCACCCTCCACACGAATGATTCCGCCAGCGCGGTGACGCGGCTGGTGGACATGGGGATCGAACCCTTCCTGGTCGCCTCCTCCCTCTCGGCGGTCATCGCCCAGCGTCTCGTGCGCAAGCTCTGCCCGGGCTGCCGGGTTCCGTACGACCCGTCCCCTGCGCAGTGGAGGGAGATGGGGCTCGCCGGAAATCCCTCTGGGCAATTCTTCCGCGCGGGCGGGTGCCCTTCCTGCATGAACACCGGCTACCGCGGGCGGGTGGGAATTTTCGAGATCCTGATTGTGGACGAGCGACTCCGCGCCCTCATCCTGGAGCGGGCGGATTCCGAGGGGATCAAAAAATTGGGCGTCTCGCGGGGAATGCGGACGATCCTCGCCGCAGGAGCGGAAAAGGTCTGCGCCGGCATCACCTCCGCGGAAGAAGTGTTGCGCGTCACCCAGGAAGATTAAGAGGTCTGCGTGCCCACGTACCGGTATACGGGGGTTTCCCGGGAAGGTATCGAGAAAAAGGGGGTCGTCGACGCAGAAAGCGTCTTCGCCGCTCGCCTGAAACTGCGCACGGACGGGATGTATCCTATCGCGCTTACGGAGGAGATCGAAAAAGGCAGGCTCTTTCCCTCCCTCTCCCTGCTCGGCCGAAAGGAGTTCCTCCCTCTTCTCACTCGCCAGCTTGCCACCCTCGTCGGGGCGGGCGTCCCGGTGGTGTCGGCGCTTCAGTCGCTCTCTGCGCAGGTGGACGACCCCGAAAGCCGCCGTGTGCTCGTCGAGATCCAGGAGGGCGTCCGCAGCGGGATGTCGCTCGCCCGGGCGGTCGAGTCCCAGCCCGGGACGTTTTCCGAACTGTACGGAAGTATGGTGCGCGCCGGCGAGGAGAGCGGCACGCTACCCCTTTCGCTGTCCCGGCTGGCCGACCACCTCGAGGAACAGGCCCGCACGGTAAACCGGGTCCGGTCGGCCCTGACGTATCCTCTCCTCATGGCGTCCGTGGCAGGGCTGGTGATCGTCTTCCTCCTGTCTTTCGTGGTGCCGAAGATCGTCGGCGTGTTTTCCCATCTGGGCCAGGCCCTTCCCCTTCCCACCCGTGTGCTGATCGCGGTCTCCGGCCTCTTCGCTGCCGGATGGTGGGTGCTGCTCCTGCTGCTCGGAGGGCTGGTGCTGGCGGGCAGGCGGTACCTTGCCACCGACAAGGGAAAGCGGGTCCGCGACTCCTTACTCCTTCGCCTGCCGATCCTGGGGAGGATCGTCCATCTTTCCGCCCTCTCGCGCTTCGCCCGTACCCTGTCCACCATGGTGGCGGGCGGGATTCCCATCGACCGGGCGCTGCGGATCGTCGCCCCCGTCGTGGGGAACGCCGTGTTCTCGGAGCGGATCGAGGCGGCGGCGGCCCGCGTCGTGGAGGGATCCTCCCTGTCCGAGGCGCTGCGCCAGCACGCGGAAATTCCCCCTACGCTCGTCCAGATGGTGGCCGTCGGGGAGGAGAGCGGAAAGCTCGATTACCTGCTCGAAAAGATGGGGGAGGCCATCGACGCCGAAGTGGAAGCGCGGCTGTCGCGCGCACTCTCTCTGATGGAACCGGTTATCATACTTATCATGGGAACGGTCGTCGCCTACATCGTCATCTCGGTCCTGCTGCCGTTGCTCGAGATCTCGACAATCGTCCGCTGAGGAGGCAAGTCATGGAGAGAATACCGAACGGAAGGGACCGGCTGCGGGGGCGGGCCGGGTTCACCCTCCTGGAGATCATGGTCGTCATCGTCATTCTGGGGCTCCTCGCCGCCCTCGTGGTCCCGAAGCTGATCGGACGGACGGAGGAGGCGAAGCGCACCCAGACACGGATCCAGATCAAGAACATCGAGCAGGCACTGCAGCTCTTCAAACTCGACAACGGGTTCTATCCCGACACCGAACAGGGGATCGAGGCCCTCGTGCACGCCCCGGAAATCGGCAGGGAACCGAAGAACTACCGGAAAGAGGGATACCTCGATCGGGTACCGAAAGATCCCTGGGGGAACGTTTACGTCTATGTCTCCCCCGGCACGCACGGGAACTACGACATATCCTCCTACGGGGCAGACGGTGTTGCCGGCGGGGAAGGCGAGGATGCGGACATCAACTCCTGGGACGCCGAATAACGCCGGCTTCACGCTCATAGAGCTGTCGGTCGTACTCTTCGTGCTGGGGCTCATGCTCTGGCTCGTCATCCCCCGTCTCGCCACGGTCATGGGCCCCGACCGGAACACGGTGTTCCGCGAGATCGCCGCGGGCTCCGAGGAGGCATTCGACACGGCGCTCTTCGAGAAGCAGGAGGTGCGGTTCATCATCGACCCGTCCGCCGGAACCTTCCGGTTTCAGGTAGCGGGCGAGAGCGGTCCGCCGCAGCCGCCCCGAAGCCTGTCGGAAGGGCTGACGATCACCGGGATCCGGGTCGATGGGGAGGACCGCCCTCCCGACATCGTCACCGAGATCCTGTACCTCCCCGGAGGAAAGGTCCCCGCCTTCCGGATCTTCTTCCGCGAATCCGGCGAAGGCGGGGCCCCTCCCGAGTGGACCCTCCGGGTCAACCCCTATGACGGTTCGGTGGACGTCCTCGAAGGGAACGTCCCGGTCGATGCGTAAGAGACCCTTTTCCACGCAAGGCTTCACTCTCCTCGAGGTCCTCGTGTCCCTGGCAATACTTTCCGCCACCCTTATCACGGCCTACCAGGTCACCTCGGGCGCTCTGGCCGCCGAGCAGAGGGCGGAAGCATGGACAACGGCAATCCTCCTGGGCGAGGAGAAGCTCCAGGAAGTCACGGAAACGTTTCCGGAGACCCAGGAGACGAACGGAACGTTTCCCGACCCCCACAAGGAGTACGCCTGGAGCCTGGTCGTCAAGCAGGCCCTTCACCCCGACGCCCGGGAAGTCTACCTGACGGTGTCCTGGGATAATGACGGCACCGAGGAAAAAATCACGCTTGCGGGACTTGCGGTGCGTTGAGCATGACGACCGACAGACGCGGGTTCACCCTGCTGGAAGTTCTCCTGACGCTGGCGATCTTCTCCGTGATCGTCGTGCTGCTCTTTTCCGCCTTCCAGGGGACCAATCGCGCCCGGGAGATTCTTTCGGACAGGTCCCGGGACTACCGGCAACTGCGGATGAGCATCGACCGGATCGGGACCGAACTCGCCGGGGCATTCTCTTCCGACACGATCGAGGAAACGGCGCTTACCAGCCACGAGGACACCTTTTCCGGGAAACCCGCCGCCACGCTGGTCTTCACCGCCTTCGTGCTTCCGCAGTCGTCCGGCCCGCGCCCCTCGGACGACATCGTGAAACTCAAATACTTCCCGAAACTGAGCAGGGACGGCAGATTCATCGAGCTGTACCGGGAAGAATCCTTCCTCCCCCTGATCGAGAACCGGATCCCTACGCAGGAGGTCCGGCTGGCGGACCGCCTCCTGGGTTTCCGGGTGGAATGCTTCGACGGGAATACGTGGTCGAAGGAATGGCCCACGGGCGGCCGGAAGAAGAGCGCTCTCCCCGAAAAAGTGGCGTTTATCCTTACGTCCTCGTCCGGGGAGGAGTACCGCCGGGTCGTTGTGCTTCATCTGGCGGGAATGGAGACGCAGATCCCGTATTCGGGGAAACGCAAGGCGGCGGGGTCGTGAGGGCGCTGCGGGTCGGCGACAGGGGGGTGGCCCTCCTCGTCACGCTCATGATTCTCGTGCTGATCGTGACCCTGGTGTGGGAAGTTTTCCGGCTCGGCGCGCGGGCTGCACAGACGGGAGCATACTCCCGCGACTCCATTCGCGCGGCCATCGTGGCGGAAGGGGGCATCAACGCGGCCCGGATCGCCTTTCGGGAGGATTCGGATAACAACAATTACGACACGCTGGACGAGATCTGGTCGAGACCGGTGCCCCCCATCGAACTGGGCGAAGGAACGATCAGCATCATCGTGGAGGACGAGGAGCGGAAGATCAATATCAACCGGCTCGTGCTGCCCAACGGGAACGCCCCCGACGACCAGCAGCTCGCTGTCTTCCGGAGGCTTCTCGAGATACTCGAGATCGACCCGTTGCTTGCCGATGCGATCGTCGACTGGATCGACAACGACGACACGCCCCGCGTGGGGAGCGCGGAAAGCGCCTTCTACCTTTCCCTGCCGTTTCCCTATCAGGCGAAGAACGACTTTCTGGACACCGTCGACGAACTCCGGCTCGTCCGGGGCGTAACCCCGGAGGTCTTCGAGAAACTGAGGCCGTTCATCACCGTCTACTCCTCGGGAAAAGTAAACCTCAACACGGCCCCCAAGCAGATCCTCATGGCCCTGTCCGCCGGGCGGGATGCGGCCGACGCCGGGGAGATCACGGAGACGAGCGCCAACGAGATCATCGAGTACCGGAAGGACAAGCCTTTCCAGAAAATCGAAGAGATCCGAAACGTGAGCCCGTTCCTTTCCGACCTCTACCAGAAAACCCGGTTCCGGGACCTCCTGGAGGTCCGGGGGACCGCGTTCCACGTCCGCTCCGTCGGGGAGGTCGCCGGCACGATCCGGACGATCGACGCCGTGGGCATCCGGACCGGAAAAACTATACATTGGCGGTACTGGAGGGTAGAATGACCCACCAAATTCGACGAGTTGCGGGGTGACCATGAAACGTATCCTGATGTCGGCCTGCCTGGCATTGCTGGCCATCATGTTGGCGGCGACCGCGGGAGCGGAACAAACCGTGACCGTGAACGATCCCGCCATCCCCGGTGTCTTCGACCAGCCCTCCGCCGTTGCGGCCGGGGATCTCGTTCACGTGGCCTACATCGGAGCGGCCAGCACGGCCGGTCCCTTCCTCCTGTTCTACGCGGCGATCGACGGAGGTTCCAATTTCACCGATCTGTCGCTCTCCCGGACCACGGCCGGCTTCCTTATCACTCCGCCCACCGCTATCGACAACACGGCTCCGGGAAACAACGCCTACGTGGACGCGCGGCACCCCCGGATCGCCGTCCGATCCTCCAATGAAGTGGAAATATTCTTTCAGGCCAAGGCGGTTTCCTCTCCGGACCCGTCCTATGCCCTTTATATGGCAACGTTAACGCTGCAAAACGGCGCGGTGGTGAAACAGTCCGTGCGGCTCGTGACCGGTCTTAGCGGGTTCAACGAGGATGTCTCGTTCGCGCTGAACACCTCGGACGGCACCGCGCGGATTGCCTATGCAGGCAGGGCGGGAATCACGGGCGATTTCAACGTGTACTACGCGAGGGTCTCCCTGGATACCGCCTCCGTGACGGGTTCCCCCGGGACACCTCTTCTGCTTTCCTCGGTTCCCGGCAGTTCCGGCTCCCGCCCGCTTCCCAGCCTGCGACTCGACGACTCGAAGGAGGCCCACGTCGCCTGGGCCGCGAACAGCGACTCCGCAACCGCAAACGGGGTCTATTACGCGCTGGTGAAAGAGACAAACGGAGTGGACACCGTCGCGATCGCGGCGACGGAGATTCTCGGCCGGTCCAAGAAATGGGGTTTCCCGATCCTCCTCGTCTCCTCGACAAGCTCCATCATCATCATGGCGATCGACGAGTCCCAGCCGGAAATCGCCGGGGAGATCGGCCTGGTGAACATCAACCCTGAACAAGATGATCAGGACGGAAGCCCCGTCCAGGTAAGGACCGATACCAATTTCCTGCGTACCCCGCCGGGGGAGGCAATTCTTCCGACGAACTTCAACCTTTTCCGTCCGGAGGCGTTCCTCGACAGCCTCTCGCAGATTCATATCACCGGGTACGGCACCGGCGGAACGAGATCCACCTACTACGGCTTCAGGCTCACAGGCGCCTGGCCGTATGTGCAATTCCAGAAGATTCCCGTCCCTGTGGGCCTCGGTTCGTCCGAGTTCCCCGTCTCCCTCACCGGGGACTACACACGCTCCGCACTCGCTTTCCTCACCGCGGGGAAGGTCATCATCTTCTGGTCCGGCGAGGTGACGGGGACGGGAAACCGGAACCTCGACGTGACCGGCCTGCCCGCGGCCAGCGCGATAGAGACCAGTGAATCCGGGTGCACGGTCGTGTCCGCCCCCGGGGGTGAGAAAACGGTCCGGATCCCGGATATTCTTCTCCTTGTCCTCCCCCTGGGCCTGCTGTGGATTCGACGCGGACGTAAAGCGACCAATCGTTGAGAATGCGTTTTCCCCGGGGCCGCTGGCTGTGGCTGGCCCCGGGCACCCTCCTGTTCCTCCTCGTCTTCCTCTCCGTGCTCACCTATACCCTTCCGGGCGACGTTATCCTCTCTTCCGTCCGCCCTTTCCTTTCCCGGGCAGGGCTTAGTATCTCTTCGGAGTCCGCGCGCACGGAACTTCCCCTGGCCTTCCGGATGGACAACGTGGTCATCGGCGGTCCCGGCGGCGACAGTCTCCTGCTGGACACGGTACGGGTCAGCTGGGAGTGGACCGGCCTGCTCCGATGGCTTCCGTTTCACGGTGTCGCCTCGAAGGGAAATGCCACGGTGGAAATCCGTACCTCTCCGCGGTTCTGGGACCCGGGCAAAGGGCGTCTCGCGCTTGCATCCCTCTCCAGCGAGGACCTGTCCCCCCTGATCCCGATCTCCTCCTCCGGGGCGGGATTCCAACTGGATACCGCGGGTATGCGCTGGAAACGTTCGGCGTCGGGAAAAATGACCGGAACGGGAAATGGACGGTTCGCCTGGGTACGTGTGCCAATTCCCGAGCCGTCCTCGCCCATCCGGGAAGCGTTGCTCCAGGATGTCACGATCCTGTTCGCGTTGCGGGAAGGGTCCCTGATCATCTCCTCGTTCACGGCAACGTACGAGGGTGCCCGGGTCGAGGGGACCGGCGAGATCGCGGGGATCTTCACGCCCTCCCGGTCGGCGATCACGTTTTACCTGAAAATCGAGAATCCCCTCGAGGGAAAGATTGCCGCCATATTTGACCTGCTGGCGAAAAACGCCAAGAATGCTAATCTGAGAATTACGGGCACGCTCCTGTCTCCGAAGGGCGAGTTCCAATTCTTCTAAAGGAAAGGACGCATGAAAAGCCTGGGGATATCCATCGGGCGCAACACCCTCTCCGCCGTCCTGTGGGAGCAGTCCCTCTTGTCATCGAGGATGGAGGGCGCCTGTTCCATACCGTGCGAGGAACCTTACGGAGGTCCCGAAGATATCGCCCGTCTCGCGCAGGAGGTCCGCACGATTGTCGGTGCCGGAGGGTTCCCCCCCGCCGTGCTTTCCCTCCCTCCCGCGTGGACTTTCCTGCGCCGCGTATCGTTGCCCGTTTCCGATCTCCCGCGCGCGAAGAAGATGCACATCGCGGACCTCGAGGGAAATCTGCCGATCGAGGACGAGGAGATCCTCTCCGACATCCTTCCCTCCCCCCCCGGGGAGAAAGGGACGTTCTTCGCCATTGCCGCCCGCCGCTCCGTCGTGGAGAAAACGGTGGCCGCCTTCACCGCCGCCGGATTCCGCCCGGACCGGGCAATCACCGACCACGTATCCCTTCTTTGCGCCGTTCTTTCCACCCGAGGCGGATTCTCCGGCCTGGTCTATTCCGACCGGAACGACATCGTCGCCCTGCGGCTGTCCGGGGGCGCCTTGGTGTCGGCCCGCCAGTTCCCCGAGACGATCACGGCAAACCCGGAAGAGCTGGAGGGCGGAATTCGGGAGATCCTGGGCGAAGACGAGTCCGGTTCCCCGCCGCCTGTCGTCCTGCTGGGAAATCTTCCCACGTCCCTTGCGGATATCGTTCCTGACGCGGTCCCCTTCGTTCCGCCCGCCGAAGCGGCGGAGGATGCCTCACCGTTTGCCTACGGCGCGGCCCTGGTCCCCTTCTACGGCAAGGAGACCGGAGGGTTCTCCCTTCGCACCTCGGCGGAAGCCGAATCGGAAAGAGCGAAGCGCCAGTTCCGGCTCCGCGTCGCGGCCGTCGCCGTAGTGGTCGCCGTCCTTGCCGCTTCGGCCTCGCTAGGGATCGCGCAGTGGTCCGGGAGCAAAAAAGTCTCCCGGATCCGCGCCGAGATCCGGAAGGAATTCACGGAGGCCGTCCCCGGAGTGAAAGTGGTCGTCCAGGAGACGGCGCAGATCCGCGGGAAGATCCTTTCGCTTTCCCGGCAGAGCAAGGAGCTCGGAACCGACTTCCCGGAAGCGACCTTCATGCTGGGATTGGTATCCCGGGCCCTCCCGGAAGGGGGAGACATCTCCGTCCGGGAGGTCTCGTTCGACTCCGGCCGCCTTCAGATCGCCGGCGACGCGGGGTCCGCGAAGCAGGTCGAGACGTTCCGGACCGCACTCGTCAACGCCTTCGATCCGAAGACGAAAATAAACGTCCAGGAATCCGAGGGAAGCGCACGGGGCGGCAAGCTGCGATACACGATTCTCATCGAGAAAGAGGCCAACGGCCGTGCTTCGTAGCCGGGAAAAAATCGTTCTTGCCCTGGGTGCGGCCGCGGCGGCCCTGATTTTACTCCTTTCCTTCGTGGTGATCCCCGGAATCTCCCGCGTCCGTTCGCTGTCCCGGGCGGCGGTGTCGGCCGAGAAGGACCTGGCGGAACTGCGGAGGATGCGCCCGGAGCTGATGAGTCTGGACCGGGAGGTCCGCCGGAAGATGGCAGTAGTAACCGCTGCCGCCAACTCGTCCGAGTCTCCCCTGACCCGCCTGACCGCGGAAATCCAGCAGGCCGGGTTACCCCAGTCGGCGTTCAGCCTCAAATCCGCCGGCCCCCGGAACGGGGAATACGTTTCCGAAGAGGCATTCGATCTGAAGGTGGAAAACCTGACCTACCTGGAGGCGATCCGGCTCCTCAGCCGGTTGGAGGACGGACCGCTGCCCCTCGTCGTCCGGTCCGTGAACCTGAAAAGCCGGTACGACGACAACAAGTACCTCGACGCCACCCTGCGCATCGGGTTTCTCCTCCCCGTGAACAAATGACCCGGCGAATCCTTTCCCTCGCGCTTCTCCTTTTGTTGCTTCTGCCCGCCTGCCGGGAAGACCGGCCGCGGCCGGAACTTACACCGGAGGAGGAGGCGATCCTCAAGACAAAGGCGGACGAAAAGATCGGCCTGATCATCCGGGAGAACCTGCCGGCGCTCTTCGCCGGGATCGTCGTGTTTACATCCGACGTTTTCCTTTCCCAGTCGGCGATGCTGGATGAGCGCGATCTGTCGGTGCTCGACTCGTTCGGAAACGCGGCCATCGTCCTTCTCAACTCCCCCGACATCCCTCCGCTCCTGAAAGAACCGTCCGTGAAGAAAGTCTACTACCTCTGCCGGCAGGGACCCCTGACCCGGATCCACCCCGCATTCCTGATGGGGATTCTTCGGCAGTTCAGCGACGGGAAAGAGATTGAAAAAGCGCAATTTCTCGTCCGGTTCCGGGATATGCCCCAGGAAAAGGAGGAGAAATTCGTGGAGGCGGCCGGATTCACGATATCCTCGCGCGCCGGGCTCGTCTGGTCCCTCTCCGGCCCGCTCACCTCCCTGCCCCGCCTTTTGGAGGACGATCGAATACTTTTCTACGAAGGTGCATCTAAAGCCCGGACGATGTGACGCGCCCGAAAGGTACCCATTTGTATTTCAACCCCCGTCCGAGACATCTCCTTCTCCTTGTCGGCATTCTTTTCGGGGTGGCGTCCCTTTCCGGCGTGGACGTGGCCCCCGACCGGCGAAAGATCGACCCGGCGATCCTGTTCCGCAGCGCTCCGGGCACGATATCGGCGCCGCAAAGTATCCCCGCGCCGGAGGAGCCCCCGGTTTCCGTACTCATCCGGCTTGCGGCAGACGACGACGGTCTGCCCGATCAGGTACGGAACCTGGGGGGCACGGCGCGCAAAATCTACCCGCGGATCTACGCCGCCCGGTTGCCCACGGACGCGACGCGATATCTGTCGCACCGCTCCGCGATCCTGTACATGGAACCGGACAGGGTCGTATGGCCTCTGCTTGACGTGAGCAGGCCCGCCGTCTCCGCCGACATCGTCCAACAGGGATCACCCCCCCTGCCTCAATCCTTCCGGGGAGACAACACCTATGTCGGCATCGTCGACACGGGGCTGTCCGGCGCGCATCCCGATTTCGCCGGACGGATCGCCCATACCTATTCCGTTTCCCTGGCGTTGGATCCCCTGGAGGATACGAACGGGCACGGCACACACGTGACGGGGATCGCCGCCGGGGACGGCACCGCATCCGGGGGGACGTACACCGGCATGGCCCCGGGAGCCCGGCTTCTGATCGGAAGGGCGGGGGCAGACAGCTTCCAGACCTCAGCCATAATCGCTGCGATCAATGACTTCCTCCTCTTCGCAGGACCCACTCCCGTCTCGATCAACTTGAGTCTCGGCGTGTTTCTCGGTCCGCACGACGGCACGAGCAGTTTCGAATCCACCATCAATTCGCTGGCCACGGGCACGGCCGGGAGCAAGCAGATCATCACGGTGGCGGCGGGAAACGAGAGAAATTCCAACGAGCACTTCCGAACGACCTTGCCCCCCTTCGGGATTATAAATCAGGTCGTGGAATTCGCTTCCGGGACGCATTTCGCAGACGTCGAAATCTGGGCGGACGGGGAAGACGAATATTCGGTCACCGCCACAATGGGGTCGGAAAGCATCACCTTTCTTTCGGGAACGGCGGGCACCTCCCCTTCGGGCAGGATCGCCATAGGCAACAAGTCATCCACCCCGCCCAACGGAGCCACCCTGATATTCCTGACATTCCAGCCTCCGCCGGGCACGGGGACGGCCAGCATCCGGCTGACGAGAACCCGCAACGGGGGAACAGGCACTGTGGACGGCTACATCGACCGCTCCGAGGGGACTTTCACGGCAACGACCACTGCAGGTACGATCTCGGAACCGGCAAACGCGGAAAACGTTCTCTCCACAGGATCTTTCAACACGAAAACAGGCGGCGGAGCCGGGCCGCTCGACGACATTTCCACGTTCAGCAGCATGGGGCCGACGCGCGACGGCAGGATGAAGCCGGACCTTTCCGCTCCGGGTTCGTTGATCTACTCGGCAAGATCCCTCGAAGCGTCTTTCGCACCCATCGAAATCGCCCCGAACGACAATTACGTCATCATGCAGGGCACCAGCATGGCGACCGCGCACGTGACGGGGATCGCCTCGCTCGTCTGGGAGTCGAATCCGGCCCTCACGGGCGCGCAGATGCGCGAGCGGCTCAAGCGAACGGCCGACCTGCAAACAGCAGTTCCCGACACAACCTGGGGGCACGGCAAGGTCAACACCATGAGCGCGATAACCGAAACGGTAGCCGGGATCAGCGGACCCGCGAGAACCCTGCCGGGCCAGAACCTGACCCTTCGGGCCGATGAGAAAAGCTCCGGACCGTACGGCACCGCCGTTACGTACTCCTGGTCGGCCCCCGGGGCCACGGTCACGCCCACGGGGCCGGTGTCCACGTTCTCCGCGAACACGCCGGGCGACTACCCGGTCACCCTCACGGCCGCACCCGGATCCGCTCCCTACAACCAGACCAGCGTGACGATCCGCGTAAACAACGTACCGACCGCCTCGATCTCGGGCCCTGCCGCGGTGGACAACCTCACGTCGATCCCATTCACGGGGACGGGACTGGATGCGGACGGGCAGCCGCTCTCTTTCCACTGGATCCTCATTGCCAGGCCTTCTACCAGCTCCTCGGTTCTGACGACCGCGAATGTGGACAACGCCGCGCTGGTCCCGGACGTTTCCGGAACGTACGAGGTGGGTTTACGGGTAAACGACGGCCTGGACGACAGCGCACTGGCAACGCACACGGTTACAGTAGCCCTCGTGACAGGTTCGAGCGATGGAGGGGGCGGGGGGGGAGGTTGTGCGATCGGAAGCCGGAATTCCAAAGAGGATGGGGCGTCATCGGCGGACGCCCTTCTCCTGCTGTTGTCCCCCCTGGGGGTGCTTTGGGCAAGGAAGCGGGGGTACCGGTTCCCCCGCCAGTGCCTTCGCAGGAGTTCCCTGCGGCGTTAGGAAGGAGAACCCGGTTTTTTCGCAGGCCCTTCCAGCGCGGCGATCCGTTCCTTCAATTCCCTTTCCTTCCGCCAGCGGACGGTCACGTCGCGCAGCACGGCCGATACGCCGAGAAGAACGCCGTCCTCGTCCCGGATGAGCGCAACGGAGAACTCGAGAGAGACCCGGGAGCCGTCCTTGCGAATCCCCGGCACGGAGAGCATATCTTTCCCGTACTTGGTCACCCCGGTCTTCATCACCCGATAGTACCCTTCCCAGTGCCTCTCCCGGATCGTTTCGGGGACGATGATGTCGAGCGTCTCCCCCACCGCCTCCTCGGCGGTGTACCCGAAGATCGCCTCGGCCCCGTCATTCCAGAGCCGGATGATCCCGTCCTGGTCGGAGAAGATGATCGCGTCGGGGGAGCTTTCGACGATCCTTTGGCAGAGGAAATCGGCAGTTTCCGTAGACATGCGGTCCTCCCGGGCGGATGGATTCACTATTAAATATTGCGATGCGATCTTCCCCTCAAGTATTCGGGATATTCATGATTCTATTATCAACGAACAAGTTAGGGGAAGCGGCGAGATGGAAAATAAGGTAAGATTCCGGCATTCCTTTTGCTCACGAGTACAGTAAACACACAGAGGTTTCCCATGATTCCGGCAGAAAATCCGGCAATCCTGTCTGTCTCGATCTCGAACGGTATGACCGTCGAAATCCGGCTCGGTTTAAAAGAGGTCAGGATCGGAAGAAGCAAGGAGGCAGACCTCTTGCTGCCCGATCCTTCGGTAAGCCGGCTTCACGCACGTATTTTCCGGGTGGGTGATCAGTATTTCCTGTCCGACAACAGCAAGAACGGAACTCTTGTCGATGGGAAACGAATTTCCCAGGTGCAACTGGAGGGAGGCGTTTCTTTTTCCATCGGACCATACCAGATCCACTTTTCCCGGGATGGAAAATCGCCTTCTGCGCCCGAACCTCCAACAGTTGTTTCCGGTTCTCCCGTGGATGCTCTTCCTCGCATCGAAAAGAAAATTTCTCCAAAAACATCATATTCTACCTTAGATATGATAGGAAATAGTACTGTAATAAAAGATTTAATATCAAACATATATAAGGTGGCCGGTTCCGACTTTCCCGTTTTGATTGAGGGTGAGACCGGCAGCGGTAAGGAACTCGCATCACGGGGAATCCACGAATATTCCTACCGGAAAGATAGCCCGCTCGTAATCGTCAACTGTGGTGCAATTTCCCCGGAGCTGATCGAAAGCGAACTCTTCGGCCACGAAAAAGGGGCGTTCACCGGAGCAACCACACAAAGGAGAGGGGCCTTCGAGATCGCCCACGGCGGGACCATTTTTCTGGACGAAATCGGGGAACTCCCCTATCGCCTGCAGCCCAAGCTCCTGCGTGCTCTTGAACAGAAGGAGATCAAACGGGTCGGAGGTAACGAATCTATTCTCGTCGATGTCCGAATCCTCGCAGCCACAAACCGGAACCTGACAAAGGAGCTGTCCGAAAAAAGATTCCGCGACGATCTCTACTTCCGTATCAGCACAATCACCCTCACAGTCCCTCCTTTGCGGGACAGACGCGAGGATATCCTCCCGATTGCGACGCACTTTCTTGCGGATGCCGCTTCCCGGGCAAATCGAGCGGTCCCGGAACTTTCCGGTCCCGCGGTGGAACTCCTTTCCTCGTACGACTGGCCCGGTAACGTGCGTGAACTCCGTAACGCCATCCAGCGGGCGGTGGTGATGAGTGATTCTCCCTCTCTCACACCCCGGGATTTCTCCTTCCTCCTCCCTGCCCATTCCGATGCTTCCCCGGAAGTTATTGGCCAATCCCTGTCCCGATGGGAACAGTCGGAGAAAACCAATATCCTGAGCGAACTGTCCCGACAAAAGGGGAACAAGACCCGCACCGCCCGGGAGCTTGGTATCGCCAAATCCACCTTGTTCGAGAAACTGAAGAAGTACGGTATCCGAACGATGCAATAGGTTCGATAGCCGGCCCTGCAGTCTGAAATTCAAACTCTCCTGTTCCCCACTCCCCCTCTCCTCGTGATCCCCTTCGTCCATCTCTCCTGATTTTCATCATTATTCGGCGACCCTATCCCGGACATCTTCGGGTATGCCCTTTGCTCGTATTCGTCTGCAAACCCGCAGAGGGAAGGAGGGACACCGGCATGAAGCGAATAGGGACAGGGATGAGGAAACAAAGCGGCCAAGGCCTTACCGAGTACATCATCATTGTCGCACTGGTCGCCATCGCCGCGATCGGGGTCGTAAACATCTTCGGCAACCAGCTCAGGCATCAACTCTCCACGATCGTTGCCGCCATGTCCGGAAGTTCCGTGCAGGTGAAGTCTCTCTCGACAAAAGCGAAAGAGCAGACGAACCAGAGAACCCTAAAGGACTATGCCTCAGAAAACCGGTAACCGGAGAGGAGCGGCAATGGTGGAATTTCTTATCGGAGGTCCGGTCCTCCTAATGATAATGATGGGGACCATTCAGCTCTCCCTTCTTTGGGCGGGGCAGAGTGCGGTGGAGACGGCAGCCCATTTTGCCGCCAGAAAATTCGCGCTTCATGCCCGGACCGATGTTCGGAAAGCCAAGGAGGCAGCGCTTGCAGAAGCCGCCTCGGTCTGTCTCCACCGCCCCGGGGGAATATCGGGATCCACTCGAATCACATCGATCGAATTTTCCCGTCAGGGGAAAGGGACTCCTGCACATACCGCTCTCCGGGGGGAGGCCTATTGCTTGCGGCTTACCCACTGGCTGGAACTCAGTGTCCCATTGATCAACCGGATCCTTTACGCTATCGCTCCGGTTAAGAAAACACGGACAAGGGACCAATATTTCCTTCTTCTTCATTCATCCCGATGGGTGACCGTGGAGTAACAATGATATCGTTGTTTCCCAGACAGATCTTGTACCTTCGACAAGGTGCATACGGGCAGGCAGCTGTGCTTCTCCTCACCATCCTCACGGCCATTCTTTCGGTTGTGTTCATGGCAGTGTACCTTTCCCATCTCGGAACCGAAAAGGTCGCATCCGCCAATGCGGTCGATGCCATCGTCCTTTCGGCCGCCACCTGGGAAGCACGTGGGCTGAACATGATCGCCGCCCTGAACGGCGGCATCGAGCAGTGTTTCCGGCTTATCCGGTGGACATCCGTGTTATGGGCCGCCATGGCGATCGCCGCGTTGACAGGATTTGGTTTGTCTGCCTTTTTGAAATATTCGAGGAAGGCAGCACAGGTCATACGTTCCGCCTGGAACACTGCCCGCCGATTCGCAAAATGGGCAGAAAAAATCAAGGAGGCGATCCCCTATTTTGTGTTGACGGAAACCGTCAGGCTGTCCAGGGAATTACAGGTTAAGGGAGTTCTCTACCCATGCGACCCGAGAGGACCTCATGACCACGAAAAAACACTTGAACTTCACCTGACCCGAAGTTCTCCCCTCACCCTCGCCGATGCCATCTCCCCCATCAACGATGTGAAACGAAAAATCCGCAAATGGAAATGGGCGAAAAAGATAGCCGGAAAGGTCGTGGGAATCATCGACTCGGCCCTGCGATCCTTCCTTGGAACGACTCCAGAACCGATCTATATGCTGGTTCCCGAAATCGATCTCCCGGTTCGCCAAAACATCCGATTTACCGGATTCAAGGCAGTATCTTCCATTCCCGTCCCCTTTTTCCCTCCCGCATCAAAGAACCGGTTCGTGTTGGAGACTTCCGCCGAGGCCTACGGAGGAAGCGCGACGGAAATGTCCTGGAAATCAAGATTCATAGTGTCTAGGAGGAAGAATGACGGTGCACCGAGATGAAGGACAAGCCCTTCTGGAAATTGTTTTGACAATGCCAATCCTTCTTGTCCTGCTCCTGGGCGCTTACGCGTCGACACGGACCTCCATTCTGAAATCCAGGGCGGAATCCGCTGCGTTTACGGAAACACTTCGTGTGGGGAGAAATTATCGAGGGATCGAACGAGAACTTTCCATGTCCATACTCCCCGAGGAAGAAACGGTTGACATACATTCCGTAAGAAACAAAGGGGGCCGCCTTCTTCCGGCGCCTTTTCCCTCCCTTGCGGGCAGTACGACAGCTGCCGTAGAAGTACGGAAGAGATGGAATGAGATCGGAGCGCAACGATGGATGCCGACTGTGAGAATCCTTCAGCAGACAAAATCGAATGTGGATTGCTGGGGAAAAGACACTTCCTCCGGAAAACGTGTGCGCCAATGGGTTCAGGGTATTGTTCTCCTGGGGGTTATCCGTTGAAACCTTTCGGCAGCTTCATTGCCGCTTTGCTGACGGCCGGTGCATTATCCGTATACGCATTTCCTCTCCGCGTAAACGGATTGCTTACTGCCACGCGTTCCTTCTCCCTGGATGGCCAATGGTACTCAGTGGGAAAAACATCCGCCGGTAATTCTGTCCTGCGTGAGGAATTACGCAAGCAGGGGATCGATTCCGGCCGTATCCCCCGGGAGCCCCTGGTTTCAGGGGATTGCGTCCTCGACATACTTTCCGAGGAACCGCCGAGAATGCGATCCCGGTCCTTCCCTTTGCGATCCTGTCTTCATGTAGAAGACAATATGGAGATGGAATCCGGACTCGGATTCCTCGATATCACCAGCGGAAAGATTTCACCGAACGGAAGACACGCCAGGAAGGAGCTTGCCGCCAAAGGGTGGACGTTTGTCGACATCAAGGAACACGCAACGCCGGTTAGCATCGGGACAATTCGCGCCGGAAGGGAGACAGCCATTGTCTTTCTGGAAGAGAACGAAGGGGAATTCCTGTACGTCAGGCAACGGGAAAAATAAAAGGATGGATTTCCTTCCTCTCATCGCCGGAATGATTCTGACGATGCTTGCCATCTTTGTAGCCAGACAACGTATCTCCACTGTTGAAAGAGACATTCTGGGGAAAGCCGCGCCCACGGAAATCGTCGTGGCAGCCACCTCGATCCCCACCGGAGCGTCATTTTCCCTGGAAAACCTGTCCAAGAAAGCCGTCCCTTCCTCCGGAACAAGCAGACGTAATGTCCCGGCATCGGATTTTTCTCTTCTTCTGGGGGCAAGAGCAAAATTGGAAATATCGGAAGGTGAGCCGGTATTGTGGACGGACGTGGAAGAACCTTTCGCGGCGGATTCGTTCTCCCTGACGATTGCGAAAGGAAGGCGCGCCATGACGGTTGAGGCTGACAGGAAAGCATCATTTTCCGGTCTCCTTCGACCTGGAGACCATGTGGACCTCCTGAAGGAAGAAAAAGATCATCGGGGATTCACTCCCTTACTCTTCCATGTACCTGTGTTAGCTGTGAATCGCCATTTTCTTCCCCTTTCCTCCGATAGAGAAGAGGACGAAATCGACACCATAACCGTTTCCGTCACACCGGATGAGGCAACTCGGCTTTCCACGGCTGCCCGCGGAGGAAGTATCTCCTGGCTCCTCCGAAATCCTGCTGATCCTGACGTTCGGCAGAAGAGAAAGAGAGTGCTTCCGAAAACCTCTCCCCCCATCGAAATTTGGAAAGCGGGAATTCGGGAACGAAGCGCGCAATCCATGTTCCATTCGTGGGAGCTTGAATGATCCGCTTTCCTTATATTGCTTTTTTCCTTCTCTTCTGTGTCCTATGGAGGTCCATTTTTCCTCCCATCTCGTTTGGAGAAACGATCCGCCTCCGACCGGGATTCCAGCACATCATCGAATTTCAGGACACAAGGAGGGTATCCATCGGGAATCCGGAAATCATTGAAGCGCATGCCCTTCCCCGCAATGACGGAATTCTCGTCGTGGGGAAAAAAGAGGGGGAAACGGATCTCGTCCTCTGGAGAAAAAATGAGAAACGGGAATGGATGATTCATGTCGTGGGGGAAGCTAGCGCCTTGGCTGAGGAAACAAGGAACCTTACGGCAACATTTCCCGGATTGATCGTCACTCATGTCGGATCGTCGGTGATGATCACCGGCACCGTGCCTACAATCCGGGACAGGAATCTTCTCGAGACATTCGCACGGACACGGGACGGGGTCCATCTCCGGATTTCCCTCCCCGAAGAGAAAAGAACACTTCTATCATACGACCTGAAAATAATCGAGATCAGCAAAGGAGCGACAACCCATCTCGGAATCCGGTGGCCGGATTCTCTCCCTGCAAAGGGAGCCTGGTCCTACGGGTCCGGGGAAAACACCTCTTTTGGAATCACATCTGAATTCGAGGCAAGACTCAATATCCTCATGGCGGACGGTCGGGCGAAGATACTGGCAAACCCCAGGCTGGTTTGCGAAAGCGGAGAAAGAGCGGAATTTCTTGCGGGAGGGGAAATTCCGATTGTGATCATCACTCCGGAAACAAGAACCGTGGAATGGAAAACCTACGGAATCATTCTCAGGCTTGGGCCGATTATGGACCACGACAACCGCATTCGAACGCAGTTAACGGCCGAAATCAGCACCGTAGACCACGGAAGCGGAGGATCGGATGTCCCGGGGTTCCTTACCCGGAGGGTGACCACGAACTTCTCCACCACTGCCGGAGAGACTGTCATGCTTTCCGGACTGTTGAAAAACGAGATGGCAAAAGACGTGACAAAGGTCCCGTTGCTTGGCCAGATCCCGGTTCTAGGGGAATTGTTCAAGTCCCGAAGCTTCCGGGAAAATAAAACCGAACTTGCAATTTTCATTACACCTACGGAAGTCCGGGACGACGGCAAGAAGGAAGTCGCAGCATGGCAGGCAAAGGAGGCGCAGGAACAGGAACGGATGCGCTTCCGAATCATCGATTAAAGGAGAACCGGCATGTACGCAGAACTTCGTCGTTCCCTTCATCAAAAGGTCGTATCCCACCTGGATTCCCGAAACACGGGGAAAATCGCACAAGACGAGGAATCCATGAAGGAGCGGGCTGACCAGCACCTTCGCGCGGAACTGAAGCGGATGGCTTTGCCGAAAGAGAAAGAGGAAACCATCAGGAAAGGAATTCTGGACGAGTTGTTCTCTTATGGCCCCATCACCCCATTACTTTCCGACCCTCACGTTACAGAAATCATGGTCAACGGGAAAAACTCCATTTATGTCGAAAAAGCGGGGAAATTGACCCTTACCGGCATTTCCTTCCTAACCACCGAAACCCTCCGCGGGACGATAGACCGAATGATATCCGGTGTAAACAGGCGTCTCGACGAGTCCTCCCCTTATGTCGATGCGCGCCTGCCGGACGGCTCCCGAATCAACGCGGTTATCCCCCCCGCATGCCTCACCGGGCCGTGTCTCACCATTCGGAAGTTCCGAAAAAAACCGTTCTCACTGGAGGAACTCATCGGGCTCGGCACTCTTTCCGAAGAGGCCGCGGAGTATTTACGGGAAGCAGTCATACGGAGAATGAACATCATCGTTTCCGGAGGAACTGGGTCCGGCAAAACCACTCTCCTGAATGCGCTCTCCCAGTTTATCCCGGAAGAAGAACGAATCGTCACAATCGAAGACGCAGCGGAAATCCAGTTGATGAAACCTCACGTTATTGTTTTGGAAGCCCGCCCCCCCAATATCGAGGGGGTGGGGTCCATAACCATCCGGGATCTGGTGCGAAATTCTCTCCGGATGAGGCCGGACCGAATCATCGTGGGAGAATGCAGAGGCGGGGAAGCCCTGGACATGCTTCAGGCGATGAACACCGGTCACGACGGATCTATTACCACCGGCCATGCGAACACTCCCCGTGACATGCTTCGTCGGCTGGAAACGATGGTCCTGTTTTCCGGAGTGGAGATCCCCGTCAAGGCAATCCGGGAGCAGATCGCATCCGCAATCGACATCCTCGTGCATATATGCCGGATGGGCGACGGAAACCGAACCGTTACATCCCTAACCGAGGTGACGGGAATGAGCGAAAGCCAGATCCTGCTGCAGGAAATTTTCCGGTTGACAAAGGAGAGAGGATCCTCGACTTGCGGGAAACTACTCCCGACAGGAATCCCCTCGAAATTTCTTATCTCGGGGGATACCCCATGGGCATGACCTTCACCGAATATTCTCTTTTTATCGGTGGTGCGGCATCCTTATCCTGTTTTCTCATTCGTACCCTCGCCCCTTTTCTTCGGTCTCGTTTGGACAACACCTCGGAATCCACATCGAGAATTCTTCGGGAAGAATTCCTGTCCTTCGCACCGGGACAAGTTCGGGTAATCCTTCTCGCGGCCGGCGGCATAGCAGCTCTCAGCGCCATTGTCTCGACGAGAGATATTTTCTGGTTTTTTGTAGCCGGGGGGTGCCCCCTTCTTCTCTGCGGCGTCTTAGCGCGGTATGTTCGGTCGAAAAGACGAAAGAGAATCGTGTCCCAGTTGCCGGCTTTTCTCGAAATCCTCTCCGGTCACGTCAAGACCGGGCATAGCATCCCCGAATCTCTCCAGGCGTCAACTACCCTTCTCCCCTCGGGAATCCGAGAAGAGATCCGATGGCTCTGTCAGACGATCCGGCTGGGAACCCCCTTGTCGGACGCCCTTCGCATGTGGGAAGAGCATATGGCGTGTGAGGAGATATCCATGATCGTTTGTCCTCTACGCATCGCCATCCCCGCCGGAGGAAACGTCTACGACCTCCTCACCCGCTGCCGTGACATCCTAAATGCAAAGATACGGCAACAGAATAAGATGCGGAGTCTGACGGCACAGGCTAGACTCCAGGCTCTCGTGCTGACTCTCCTCCCTCCCGGGTTCATCGCAGTCTTGTCGAAAATCGACCCCGTATATCTCTCTCGATGCCTGGATTCAGGGGCAGGGAAAACCATATTGGGGATCGCCGGTGCGCTGCAGCTTCTTGGTTGGCTTTGTATCCGGAGGATCATGGCAGCAAGCAAATGAATACAATCGACTTCATGATAATCGGGTTTCCGTTGATGACCGGTTTATTTCTGCTATGCCGGTGTCTTAAGCAAAGTCCCCTCTCCCGCGTGATCGTTTGCGTCCCGGAGAAGGTAATCAGGTTGCACAGAAAGGCACACAGAAGACTGGTCGACGGAAAATCGTTTCCCATCCCCGGCGGGGGGCTGGTCACTTCGCTGCGTTGCTGGTTTACGGGAGAAGTTGTCGGGTTATCGATCACGGCGCTGAACTTTGCCCTCAATCCGTCCCCTTCCCGGATCCCCCTTTCGGTAATACTCGGTCTATGTCTTGGATTTACCACAACCCTGTTTATCTTTCGGGGGGAAGCGATCAGGCAAATTGAAAGCGTCCGTTCCTCCCTTCCCGTCGCCTCCTTTCTGCTCTCTCTCCTCCTCGAAGCGGGGATGGGATCTCACGCCGCCTTCCAGGAGGCGGCACGCGCAATTCCGAATGGCCCACTCGCAAGGGAACTGGAAGATATCTCCCGGGCCCGGATCCTGGGAATTTCCAGGGAGGAAGCCGTGGAGAGATCCCGCAAGCGGGTTCCGCTCGAGGATTATCATATTTTTCTGAACCTTGTCCGCCAAGGGGAACGGCTGGGAGTGGGCCTTTCCCGAGCATTGCGCGAACATTCGTCGAAAATGCTGGAAGGAGAAACGTTCCGCGCGGAAGCAACTGCCCAGAAAGCTGCGGTGAAGCTCCTTTTCCCACTGGTAGTCTTCATCTTTCCCGCAGTCGTATTGATAATATTATCCCCCATCTTATTGAATATCTGGGAAATATGGGGGCGGTAAGTGTTGAAAACGAATTATTCCCTACGTAAAGCAAGAGGTGCGGTGGCAACAGTGCTGGTTTTGGTCTTTGTTCGTGGGCCGCATGCTTGGGGAGGGGAAACCGAAATATCCGGTCGAAATCCTCAAACCAGTACGGACTCGAGCAGAGAGCTGACCCTGTCTCTGCGTATTGCAGAGGTAAAAGGGAATGATACCGTCCGGGAATATGTTCAATGTCTCCTGCGACAGAACAAGAGAAAACCGATACGTCACAATCCCTAAGGTGATGCGGTATCCCTCTTGGTGCTTGATTATAATAGAAAGTCTAATCCTGTCCCGGAGGAAGAATCACGGATGACCATCTCGTGAAACCGCAGAGAACGCATTACGGCTGGGTCATCGTACTCACCGGAGGGTTGACCGTCTTCTCCTGCCTGGGACTGGCGCGGTTCGCCTACAGCATGCTGCTCCCCTCGATGGGGAAGTCCCTGCACCTTGGTTACGACCAGATGGGCTTCATCGGGACCGGGAATTTCGCCGGGTACCTGGCCGCCGTCGCCATGGCGCCTTTCTTCATGCACCGGTGGGGTGGGCGCCGCACGATCACTATCGGACTGGTTCTTCTCGCCTCCTGCATGGTCCTCATAGGCTACGGCACGGGCTTTGTTCCCGTCCTTGTCCTCTACTTCCTGACGGGCATCGGGAGCGGCCTTGCCAACGTGCCCATGATGGTGCTGGTGTCCCACTGGTTCACGCAGGCGAAACGTGGACGGGCGGCCGGGCTCATGCTCGCCTGGAACGGGCTGGCGATCATTTTCGCAGGCATGCTCGTTCCCGCCCTCAACCGCGCTCTGGGAACCGACGGGTGGCGAACCGGGTGGCAGGTCCTGGGAGCGATATCCGTCGTGATCGCCGTCACCGCCGGTTTGCTGCTGCGCAACTCCCCTTCGGACCTGGGATTGGCGCCTCTCGGCCACGGAAACACCGCCGGGGAGCACCCGTTGCCTTCCCCCCCGAACGCGGCCGGAAAGGGAACCATGCTCCACCTCGGCATCCTGTACCTGATTTTCGGCCTCACCTACATGATCTATGGAACCTTCATCGTCACCACGATGGTCGCGGAACGCGGCCTCCCCGAGGTAACGGCGGGCCGGTTCTGGGCATGGGTGGGGTTCTTCTCCCTTTTCTCCGGCCCCCTGTTCGGGACTCTTTCGGACCGGATCGGGCGCAAGGGAGGGTTCATGGCGGTTTTCGCGGTGCAGGCGGTCGCCTACGCCCTCGTCAGCGTCGACATCGGGATGTGGGCACTCTATCTGTCGATCGCCCTGTACGGAATCGCCGCCTGGAGCATTCCGACCATCATGACGGCCGCGGTAGGCGATTACTTCGGTCTGGCCGGAGCCGCCGCGGCATTTTCCATCATCACCTTCTTCTTCGGCGCGGGGCAGACCCTTGGTCCGGGGCTGGCGGGAATCGTGGCCAAGCACACCGGCACCTTTTCCTCATCCTACCTGCTGTCAGCGGGGGCGACCGGGTTCGCCGTTTTACTCGCCTCATTTCTCCGAAAACCGTTCGCTGAGGACACGGTCACCGATCCGCAATCCAGGTGACGGACCAACATGGAGGTGAGATCGATGAGGGGCAAAATCCGAAAGCGCGGCGGCACATATCGCTATCTGACGTTGGGGTTGCTTACCCTGTTGTTTTCTACATCATTGGCGTTTTCAGCGGTCGTAGGGCGATTCGACGATGCTGTCGCCGCTTATGAACGAGGCGACTATGCAACAGCGTTCCGATTGATGAAGCCGTTTGCCGAAAAAGGAGACGCCAAGTCCCAGCACAACCTCGGCGTCATGTACGATTACGGTCGAGGCGTCCCGCAGAATTATACCGAGGCGATGAAGTGGTACCGGAAAGCCGCCGAGCAGGGACTCCCTGACGCCCAACACAACCTCGGCGTCATGTATGAAAAAGGCCAAGGGGTCCCGCAGAACTTCAACGAGGCAGCCAAGTGGTACCGAAGGGCCGCCGAGCAGGGACTCCCCGAATCCCAGGTGAACCTCGGCGTCCTGTATTACAGCGGCCAGGGAGTCCCGCAGGACTACGTTCTTGCTCACATGTGGCTCAGCCTTGCGGCTTCACGGTACCCGGCATCGGTAAGGAAAAATGTGAATGATATTGTCCATTACAAGGAAATTGTCGATGCAAAAATGACCCCCGCCCAGATCGCCGAGGCGGAAAGGCTGGCAAGGAAGTGGAGGCCGAAGTTGGAGGGAAAGTAAACGTGAAGGCATCAGTAGATCCCCGTTCCGGAGACACGCTTGGCATCCCGTCCTCGTTCATGCCAAATCCCTTCCCCTCTTGCAACCTTCCTCGCTGAAAGGTACATTGCACCCATAGTTTTCAATCAACCTCGCCTGCCCATCGACCGGTTCCGCGTGCCGTGCATCTCCGGCAGTGGAAATCAATGAAGAGGATGACCATTCACACCACCGAGCAAATGGGAATGGAAATCGAATGAGCTTATCCATAACCTACCTGATAGCCATATTGGTTGGCGTGTTCGGTGCGTTTATCATTTCGAAACTTGCAAAGAACACGAAATCTCGAGCAACGAACATGAATCGTTCGATGGAATTTGATACCGATACGGAAAAAGACCTGGTTGCCATTAAATCAACAATTATGCTTTCCCCTGATTTTTCTATCGGCGGTTATACTCTTAATTCTCCCATTCGGGAAAGTTCAGACATTGAAGAATTGAGTGATAAGGAATATCTGGTTATAGAAAAAAAATTCGAAAAAGAAACAATTTACAAGGCACCTCCTATAGAATTTCTTAAACAAAAATGGGGCATGCTTATTGGAACTGTAGGGGGGAAAATTTACAAATTGCACCTGAACAGTACTTTTTTAACGGATGAGGAGGCTTTTCGTTGCAAGGCGCTAACTTGTTATAGCTTCGAGACCCGATTGGGGGAGGCAACAGATAAAAGTTTTGAGGATCATTTAATAAATCATATTTGGGATACTCATTATGGAAATATTCACCTCGGATATATCAGTTCAAGGAAAACTTATAATATAAATATATCGGCAACATCCAATATGGTAAGAACTTTCAACCGCCTTTAATATAAATTCAAATACCGCGTGGAAGGATGCCGAAACGTTGAGAGACCTTGTTGCCTTGAAAATGACCCCGGCCCAAATCGCCGAGGCGCAACGGTTGGCGAGGGAGTGGAGGCCGAAGAAGGAAGTGCAGTAAGCAGGGGGAAAAAACGAGGTGTGACAAGGTCCCGTGTTGCATTGGGATGGTGACTGAATTCGAACCAGTGTCCTTCGTGACCTGCCCCCCGTGATTGGTCCACCGGTATCTTAGTGCAAGAGCCCTCTGCGCCTCACCCCATCCTTGGTCCAATCGGAAGGTTAAAAAATTCCTCCTTTGCGCCTCACCCCATCCTTGGTCCAATCGGAAGGTTAAAAAATTCCTCCTTCGGGGTCCGGGATAGATGCCATTCCGCCTCGAATTGCTCTGGCGTCTGATTGCCCAGGGACGTGTGCGGTCGGTGCTCGTTGTAGTCAGTCCGCCACGGCTCGATCAGGACACGGGCCTCTTTCAGCGTGTAGAAAATCTCCCGGTTCAGCAGTTCATCCCGCAGCTTCCCGTTGGACGACTCGATGTACCCGTTCTCCCAGGGGCTGCCCGGCTCGATGAACAGCGTTCCCACGCCCAGTCGCGATAGCCACTCCCGGCCCGCCCTGGCGCAGAACTCCGGCCCGTTGTCGGACCGGATGTGCGCCGGGATTCCACGACGGATGAACAGGTTCGCCAACGTGTAAAGAACATCGTTGGAGTTGATCTTCCTCCCAACAACAATGGCCAAGCACTCCCGTGTGAACTCGTCGATCACCGTGAGCATCCGGTATGCCTTGCCGTCGTACGTCCGGTCCGCCACGAAGTCGTACGCCCACACGTGGTTCGCACGCTCCGGCCGGAGCCGCACGCAGGAACCGTCGTTGAACCACAGCCGGCCCCGCTTCGGCTGCCGGGCCGGAACCTTCAACCCCTCGCGCCGCCAGATCCGCTCTACCCGCTTCCTGTTGACCTTCCATCCGGATTCCCGCAGGAGGCCGGTCACCCGCTTGTATCCGTACCTCCCATATTGCCCAGCCAATTCCACGATCTATGAGGTCAACGCACCCTTATCCGATCTGACCCAAGCCACGTGCCGCTGCGTCGAGCGGTATTACCCCAGCACCTTGCAGGCGCGACGTTCCGATACGTTCGGCCCCTCACACACGGCCTTCACGCAGGCCCGGCGGCGGGAGGGGCTCAGAAGTTTCCCCTTGCCGCCTCCTTCAGGATCATCTTGTCCAGGGTCAGATCCGAGACCGCCTTCCGGAGCCGCTCGTTCTCCTTCTCCAGTTCCTTGAGGCGTTTGGCCTGAGGTACCGACATCCCTCCGTACTCTTGTCGCCAGCGGTAATAGATGACATCCGTGATACCGAGGGCCTTGATCACGTCGACCACCTTCTTGCCCTGGCTGATCAGGACGTCCGCCTCGCGCAGTTTGCCGATGATCTCTTCGGGACGGTAACGCTTCTTCGGCATGCCGGCCTCCTCCTCGAATCGGTCTGAAAACCATTAACACACCTCGGACCGATTTGAGGGGGGCAGGTCACTTCCCCCTGTTCGTCCGGCGCCAAACCGGCCCCCGCCATCCGTCCGCAACTCCGTTTCACCCCGTAGAGGCAGGGGGGCTCACCATCTTTCCCATCGAGCGGAACACCGATTCCGCGCTCAACGCGGCGGATGACGTCGACATCCTGTCCACATCCGCCCCCAGCCGCTTGCCTTTAATCTATGGAGCCGGCCGAAAACGCATGGTACCGCTATCCAGAGGAAGCTCGAGGTACAGATCGCCGTCCTGAACGAAGAACGAAACAACCCGTTGAAGATCCTTCATGAACGGCCCGTCCAGGGAATCCGGCGGACAGGCCATGCGCGTGGACAGCAACGGGCCGAAGGAAAGTCTGCCCTCGGAGATTTGATAATGCCCGCCCCCGCCGTTGCAGTCGAACCGTGCCTGAACCTTGCCGTCGTCCGTCAACCGGATCGAGTACCGCTCGGGATCCGGGACCGTGATTTTTTCGACCGGTGTTACCGTCGCAACCCATTGCCAGGTCCGGTTCAACACGGAACGGGGTTCCTTCGTATGCGTGGCCGGCCCGGGTCGGCCGCCCGTTGCGCAGCCCATAACCAGCACCGCAAGCAATGCAAGGGAAAGATATCGCACCATCCATTTCGTCCTTCCGGATGAAGTTCTCATCGTGGGTCCATCCACGTGTACCCACCTATCAGTACATCTCACCTGTCCTACTGAGCGAAGGAGGCGTTGGTACGCTTTTGCCCAGCGCCGCGAAAAGTCGGAAGATATCGCCATACGCTTTCGCTATAATGACGCCCAAATACCGACAGGTGAACCTTCATGCACGAGTATCCCGTCTTCGTCTTTGCCGCCTTGCTGTTGTTCACTTACGGCCTGTTTTCCGGCCTGTCCGAGAAGTCCCCGATTTCCGCCGCAATCGTGTTTGTATCCGTCGGGATACTCGCCGGCCCCCTGGGCCTTGACCTCGTCGACGTTGGCCTGGGGGCACCCGCCGTGCGGGTGATCGCCGAGGTGACGCTCGTGCTGGTCCTCTTTATCGATGCGTCGACGATCGATCGCCGGTCGTTGAGGGGGTTACCGATTCGGCTCCTCTGCATAGGCCTCCCGTTGACCATGTTCCTCGGCCTGATTCTGGCCGTGCCTCTTTTCAAGGACATGGGCCTGTGGACGATCGCCCTCATGGCGTTCATTCTCTCTCCGACGGATGCGGCCCTGGGCCTGCCGGTCGTGACAAGCCCGCTGGTTCCGGAGAGGATCAGGAAGGCGATCAACGTCGAAAGCGGGCTAAACGACGGGATCGTACTGCCCCCTATCCTTGCCTGCATTGCCGCGCTTGCCGTCGCCGAAACCGAAACGTCAGGCGTTACATATTGGATCGTGTTCACAATGAAGCAGTTGCTGTTCGGCCCGTTGTTGGGTGCTCTCGTGGGATGGGCCGGCGGGACACTGGTCGACAGGACTTCCCGACGCGGGTGGATGAACCCGACGTTCCAACGTCTGGCCGCATGGTCCCTGGCGATCCTTGCGTATGCCCTTGCGGAGAAATTCCATGGCAACGGCTACATCGCCGCATATTTCGGCGGCCTGATGCTGGGCGTGCAGACGCCCGACGTCCGGGAGCGGATCCAGGAGTTTGGAGAGGCGGAAGGTCAACAACTGGGACTGTTTGTCTTCCTGCTGTTCGGATTGGCCGCAGTGCCGAAGGCAATACCGCACTGGGACGTCAATGCCTGGGTATACGCGATCCTGAGCCTGACGATCATCCGCATGCTTCCCGTCGCCGTGAGCCTCAAAGGGACAAAGCTCCCGGGATTCTCGATTGCCTTCATCGGGTGGTTCGGCCCGCGCGGGATTGCCTCCGTACTGTACTTGCTCGTTGTCGTCGGCAGACTCGGCCTGGAGGGACATGAGCGGATGCTGTCGATCGTTGTGCTCACGGTCCTGATCAGCGTCTTCCTGCACGGGCTAACCGCGGTTCCCCTGTCCCGCCTGTATGCGAGATACCCTGAGGAGGACAGCACCTGACCCGGGGCTCACTTGACCCAGCCGAGCACGTCCCGGGTGACGGACCGGCGGGGCGGCGGGCAACTTGCCCTCAATCACCACCTCGGCGTGGGGAATACCGCTGCCAGCCGCAGGTTGCCCGGAACGCTGCACCAGCCAGGCAGCAAAAGCGGTGGTTGCTGCAACCGTGGCACAAACCAGAACGAAGCCCAGCACCGGCCACTGGTGGGCCCAGGTGATCGTGTCGGTGCGAGCAGTGTTCATGTGTTTCAGTGCCACCCGAAAGCACCCGATGACAAGGCCGATTGCGGCACCTGTGAGAAGCGACAACAGGGCCAGTTTTGCCAAGCCAAACTTTCCACTTTCACTGGCCTGGACCCCTTCGGGGTTCGTACTCATAGCTGTGAGATTCCTGTAGTTTGAGGGAGTAGCGATTCAGTCATTCGCATCTCTCCATAGACAATACGTAACGCTCGAAAAGGTGAATGAAAAATTGAACCAGAGCAAAAATAATTAATGTATGGCAACTAGTCAGCCTGTGCCTGACGAGTCTGATTCTGGGATAAAGTATCAGGAATATTGATCGGGTGTCGAGAGTAAATGACCAGCCTGCGGGCTAGAGTCCCCGTAAGTGTGTAAATCGGATTTTGGTTGGCCGTTGACGAGGTCGGCCACCGCATGGTCCTCATTATTCTTGATTCCGCGAAGAACACGAGAGGAATGGCGACGAAGATCGGGACGGCGAAATAATTCCCCACCGCCGCGCCCCCTCCGGCAAACATATCTCACAGACGAACGAGGATGGCGTAGGTTGCGACGAAAGTGAAAATGCCAGGGCGAGTGTTATGAGTGCTGTTATGAGCGGTCAGAAGACATTAACAAGGGGTGCGGATATTCACACAACCCCTTGTTATAATTGGCGCCCCCGGAGAGACTCGAACTCCCGGCCAAAGGTTTAGGAAAGACAGTAGCTTATGACCTTCGGGGGGGGATGGTCGAAGGTCATGTAGCCTCCACCGCTTTTCCCTCCCCGATTATGACTCGGATCCCAAATTCAATCGCAGCACAACGTAACCGGATAACCCGGAAACCAGCGTGCCGATCAGGATACCGAGCCGCTCCAGCCCCAGATATGCCGTGGCGCCCTGCTCGAATGCCAGCGATGCGATGAACAGGCTCATGGTGAATCCGATGCCGCATAATAACGACGTGCCGTAAAGTTGCCACGGGCCGACTCCTTCAGGAAGCGACGCAATTCGCAACCTCACCGCAAGCCAGCAAAGCGCCAGAATCCCGATCTGCTTGCCGAGGAACAAGCCGATCACGATGCCAAGCGGCACAGGATGGAGGATGTCGGTGATGGACAGTTCCAAGATCGAAACGCCCGCGTTGGCGAACGCGAAGACCGGCAGGACCCCAAAGGCCACCCACGGATGCAGCTTGTGTTCGAGGTGATGCAGCAGAGGCTCGTGTGTTTGCGAAGCCAGGGATTTCTCCGGCACGCGCATCGGGATGAACATCGCCAGCACGACGCCTGCCAGCGTCGCATGCACCCCGGACTTCAACACCGCCACCCACAGCGGAATGCCAAGAAGGAAATAAGCGGTGGACCTCGTCACATTCCAGCGATTGAGGCACGCGAGGCCTAGTATCAGGCAGGCCGCGATAACGAGGGAAATCATAGACAGCTCGGCCGTGTAGAACAGGGCGATCACGACGATTGCCCCGAGGTCGTCGAAGATGGCGACGCTCAGAAGGAAAGCTTTCAACGCAGCCGGGACACGCTTCCCGAGAAGTGTGAGCACCCCCAATGCAAAAGCGATGTCTGTCGCCGTCGGGATAGCCCACCCCCTCATCGCGACGGAGTCACCCCGATTGAGCGCGGCGTAGATGACCGCTGGCGCCAGCATGCCACCGATGGCGGCGAACGCAGGCAGGCTCGCCTGGCGCAGGCTCGACAGGTGCCCCTCGAGCACCTCGCGCTTCAGCTCCATTCCGACGAGGAAGAAGAACACCGCCATCAGGCCGTCATTGATCCACAGCAGCAGGGGCTTGGCGATTCCGAAGGTGCCGATCCTGATCTCGAGGGGAAGATCCAGAAGCTTGGCGTAGTACGGCGAAAAAGGCGAGTTAGCGATGATCAATGCAAATACGGACGTTCCCATCAATACCAGCCCGCCCGATGATTCCAGACGGATGAAATTCTGGAGCGACCTCAGCACCTTGTCGAGTGGTCCAGGTGTGCTCGTTTGCATGGGGAATCAGCAACTTTCCCGTAGTGGGAACACGGGCGGCGAGCGCATCTCCCTCCCCGGTTAAGGATGTGGGCCTGGACCATCGTCGTACTGAGATCCTTGTCCCCGCCATGCGATCCATACGGCGAGTCAGGCACCGGAGGCGCAATCCTTAACGGCCCACAGGGAGTGTAACGTAGATATCGTCTGCCTTCAAATCCGTTTCACGCTGCCGACCGATGTTCAATACATCCCCTTGGCTCGTTCTCTCGCGGGGAGGATTTCCATGCATGTCGTCCACCACCCCGTCTCGACCGTCTCCACAAAGGGCTCTGCGATCCGCTCGGCACGCATCTCGTAGGCAAGGCGTTCATGGTCGTACCTTAGGGGGATGAAGGTGGCATCGGGAGCCTCTCCCGACAGGTCCAGCACGGCGTACCAGACGTGCCTCTTCCCGTCGTTGGCGGGCCGCCCGATCGCCCCGACGTTGACGACCAGGCGACCGTCGGACAAGTGTCTCTTCCAGGGGATGCCCGTGTGCGTCACGGCGAGGATGTCGCATTGCGCATCGCCGAGCAATCGAGCGAGGAACGGGTCGGGGGACATGGACTCCCACAGGAATTCGTTCTGCCTCCGGGGCGAGCCGTGGCATAACAGAATCCGTTTCCCTCTTGGACAGCGGAAGCGGATGTGGTCCGGGAGTGTCGCCAGAAAATCCTTGTTCCGCTCCGAGGTGTTCCGAAGGGTATAGGCATACGATAGCGCGGCAAAATGGTTGTCCCGCGGGTCGGTATAACCGCAGGTGCAATCTCCCCTGCGCATCCCGACCGAGCGGTCGTAGTTCCCCTGGACGATCGGGACCCCCGCTTCCCGGAGAATACCGATGGACCGGTCAGGATGAGGCCCGAAGGCGCCCACGTCCCCGAGGCAGTAAATCTCCGAAGCGCGGGAGGGAGCGTCGTCAAGAAGAGCAGCCAGGGCAAGGTAATTATTGTAGACCCCTCCGAAAAGCGCCACATGCCCAGAAACCTCTCGTTCTCCCCAAGCATAATGGCCCCGGGGATACCGCATCTCGGTGCCCATCCGCTACTCCTCCCGAATTGCCATGGCGGCGTTCGCGCATACGGCCCCGTGCCGGAAGCAGGTGGAGCAGGCCCCGTACGCCAGAGGGAAGACACGGAACGAGTCCTCGAGTGTGCTCCCCATCCGTCCGTCCGGCTCGTTCACAAGGATCGGGCAGACCCACACCCCCCGTGACGTCGCCACCCTCACCGTGGAGCACAGGAACTGCTCGGGATCCAGGAGTTCCAGCATCTCCGTGGTTATCCTCTCGTTTTCCCCGTACCCCCCGGATCGTTTCTCTTCCCGGCCGATGCGGAAAAGGGGGAGGAATTTTACCCGGGGTTTGCGTATCCCCCTTGAGCGCAGCAGACTCTCGAATGCTTCCAGCTCCGTCCGGGAATTCTCCTCCTGAAACTGCACGGAGGTAACGATGGGAAGGAAGCCCGCCTTCTCCAGGCGGGCGACTCCCGCCATCGCCATTTCGAAACTCCCCTTCCCCCGGATCCTGTCGTTTTCTTCCTCCGATGACGCGTCCAGGGAGATCCGGACTTCGAGCGAGTAGGTCGAGTCCCGGCCTGCATCTGCAAGCCGATCCACGATCCGTTCGGCAAGGAGGGTCCCGTTTGTCAAAATCGTCGCCGGAAACCGGCTCAGCGTGTCACCGGCGATCTCCGCCATATCCGGGTGGAGGAACGGCTCCCCCCCCGTGAAAACGACGTCCCGCACGCCCACCCCCTCCGCCTGATCGAGAATACTCCTCACCTCCTCCCGCGTTAGAAACGGAAACTCCCGGTTCCCGGGCCCGGACGTGTTGAAACAGTGGACGCACCGGAGGTTGCAGGAAAGACCCGTCACCTGGATCCAGAGGCTGTCGAGCCCCAGAAAGGGACAGTCCGGAGCGTTCATGCCTCCTCCGCGGCAGGGGCCGGACGCAGCCAGGCCCCCAAAAGATAGACCAGAAAGCACAGGGAGATCCCGACGAGGTTCACCCACAGTAAAGTACCGTATTTCCCGGCCCCGATGCTCCCATGGAACCAGTGCAGGCTCAGCCCCAGTCCGAAGAGCAGCCCCGACCATACGCTGGCATGGTAGGAGACGGCCCCTGCCCTGCGCCACCCCGAAAGCAGGAAAACGGGAGTGAGCCCGATGACCATCGTACCGCTCACGGTAGTGGCCGAGAGGATGGCGGGCCGGGCGTAGAGCATCAGGTTCCCGAGGATCCCCAGCAGAACCATCGAAACCCGCGCCAGGACGACCTTGTCCACTTTCCACCTCGACAGCACCTCCAGGGAGACAAGCTTCCCTATGGAACTGAACGTGGAGTCGATTGTCGAGCAACCGCTGGTCAGCATCATGATATTCATCAGGAAGAGAAGCGGGAGACCGAAGGCCGCTGCCGTGCTGACCGTTGAATTCCCCCCGATCCCCTCCACACGGTTGTAGATCCCGACGAAGCTGAACAGCAGGATGAACAGGACTCCGAGAAACCCCGCCAGGGTAAACGATCGCAGCATCTTCCCGGGCTCGGTGACGAAGGCACGGTCGGTCATGACGGGGTCGTGGAAGGGATAGGAAAAGACCTGGAGCAGGGCCACGAGTATCAGGTCCACCCCGCCGGAGAGGGTCCAGGAGCCGCTTGCAACCATCTCTTTCGGCCTCCCCGCTGGGAAGATGTACGCGAGGATCAGAACGAGGATGATGGCGGCCATGATTACCTGCACGGCGTCGGTGATGATGCTGCTGCGAAGACCACCCTTGAGGATGTACGCGAGCACGAGAGCGGTGATCGCCCAGGAAGCGACGTAGTACCCCTGGCTTTCCCGCGGTCCGAAGAATTGGGCCATGACGATCGTGTTGCTCCAGATCTCATTCCAGAGACGGATGACGAGAATGAACGAAAAAATCCAGACGGCGCCCGTCCCGTATCGACTCCCAAGGTAATCGTGGATGCTCCGGTATCCCTTCCTCCGGAGGCCGTGGAGCACGGTACCGGCTACGAGAAAGGAGATCCAGTAGACAGCATACGCCACGCCGCCCGGGAACCCGAACTTCTGCCCCAGATCCGCTGCGTTCTGGATTGACTTCGCGAAGATCCACGATATGAGCACGCTCGACGTGAGGAAAAAGAACCCGGGCTCCCTGCCGAACTCGTCTTTCCCCCGGAAGAACTGGTCTGCCGGGTTCGTTCCCCGGCTGCTGGGGGATATCGCGATCATCGCAACCCCGAATACTGCGAGAATCCCCCAATTCGCCCAATGCGCGTCCACCAGCTACTCCTCTACCCGGGGCTCTCCGTTCCATTGATACGCCAATCGTAGTCGTATGAAACCTTCCCTTGGAAGTTATCAAAGCACTTCAACTTCTTCGCCAGTTCCTTCGAACCACCGGAGATCGAAATCGAATTCCGATATCGTTCCCTCATAACGTTTCCCACTGCCGGTTGAGTCGACCTGGGCAGAAGATCCTTACAGTCCGTTACCAATTCCCATCCCACGGATATGGAAAACCATCGTAGGTTTCCAAAGATGGGGACATGGTACTTGTCGGAGATAACGGAAATATCACAGGGGTGTAACGATTCATTCCCGGGAACCCGGCCTGATTTCTCTACCGTCGCCCAGATGACATACAACCCGTTCCATTGCATTGCTGGTCACGAAGCGTCTTGCCGGAATGAAACTCAATATTTAATGCGTTTCATCCGAAACAACCAACAACGGGATTATTGGGCAATACATTAAAAGAATAGACCGGGAGATCGTGGCGGCAATGGATTCCAGGCTTTTTTATTTCGGAATTCCGTCAGGAATTGTACTGATTCTTTCCATCGGGTTTCTCTTTGTTGTGATCTATCAACAAAAATCAAAAAATAGATATACTGAAAAAGTCAAACTGCTTCAGTCGCAATACAAGGACATATCCCACTCATTTAAAGCAAGCCAGGAAGAACTGGCTCGAAAAAAGGAAATTGCCGAAAGCGTCCCGGGAATAGTGAGAAGACTAACCGAAAACTTGCCCGAAAGCGCCATCCCACCGATCGTAGTACGTTTTGCAAAGGAATTCTTTCACGCATCGAGGGTAGGGTATTTCGTGGGGCAAGAGGAGACGGGCGATTATACCTTGCGGGATGGTGCAGGCTTTCCTCCGGATTTGATGGGAAGGATCAGGCTGCCAAACGATGAAGGGATTCTTGGCACGGCCGTCCGGAAAAAGATGGTTGCCTCCAGGGAAGACCTTGCCCCTACCGAGACGAGATCGGCAGGATCTTCTTCAGGACATGCACGGATGGAGTTGGATTTCGTCGCCCCGATTACAGTAATTTCAGTAACCAGAGGAGTTCTCGTCCTTGGCGGTTGCGGCGTGGACATCGCACACGAACGGCAAAACGTCGCGATGCTGGCGGATCTCTTCGGTGCCGCTCTCCAAAATGCAATCACGGGAAAATTATTGGAGACCTCCGCCTCTCTCGACGATCTTACCGGATTATTCAGCAGGAGACATTTCACGCTGTGGTTCGAGACGGAGATTCGACGTGCCAGGAACTACTTGACCCCCCTGTCCATCTTCCTGTTCGATATCGACCATTTCAAGAAAGTGAACGACACCTGTGGACATCATGCCGGGGACCTGGTCTTGAGAAAAGTGGCCGAGGTGGCCCGGAAGAATACCCGCAGCTCCGATCTTGTATCGAGGTACGGAGGTGAGGAATTCACGGTGGTTATGACCTCTGCGAACAAAGAACAGGCGCTATCCTATGCAAACCTATTGAGAGAAAAAGTTGCCGCCACAGGGACAAAGATCCCGGGCCTTGATAAGCCTCTCCGTGTCACCATTAGCGGTGGAGTTGCCACGTTTCCTGGCGATGGGGAAACCACATCCGAATTGCTCAAGGCCGCGGACCAAGCCTTGTACAGAGCAAAAAGTGACGGGAGAAACAAAATATTTCCTGCGAATTCTGTCGGGCTCGATGGCAGCCCGATAATGTAGAGCACACCTGACCCACCCCTATTTAGTGACAGTCCGCACAGACGCCTATATGGACACGGGACGGATGGACCATCGTGGTCGGTACGTGGCAGCCCACCCTTCCTGCCTCAAGGTGAAACAGTTGTCAGATTATTCTTATCTTAATAGAAACATGCTTTTTTGTCGGGAGGTGGAAAATGAAAAGGATTTTTGGTCTTTTAGTCATCGGGATGGTTCTGTGTTCGTTTGCGGCGGGAAATGCCTGGAGTGCGGAGAATCAACCCCCCAAGAACGTTAAATATCATGTCATTTGTGAAACCAGTTCGATGGGGAGTACAGATGAAATCATAAATAATCTTTCCTTGAAAGTTACTGAATTAATGAATTCGGGATGGAAGCCTGTCGGTGGCGGTTTCAGTTTCGGGGCCGTAATGTGCCAAAGTTTGACCAGATAATAAAACATGCTGGTGCAAATAACCTGCCCCCCATTTTCGGATGACAGATGGTTCTCGCGGCACCAGATCCCTTCGCCATGCTGCCGGGATACCCTAATCATCGACCATCAGCCGCCAGTGCCGAATCAGTAAAAGTCGTAGCGCTTCAAAATGCCACGGTAAATGATCCCGGACACATTGCGGATCACCGCACCGCGTGAGTGGATCCAGGTAGTGTAATCGCGGGCGCGTTTCTCCTTCTCGATGATGCCAATCAAGGTGTATGGGTAACGCTTGCCATCCGGACCCTTGGCTATGACGATTCCCACATCGCCGCAAACGCGCGCGGTGCTGCCCGTCTTGTTGTAAACCCGTGTGCTTACCGGGATGCTCGCTACCCCCGTGAAGATCCTGTCGGGTCCCGGCAGCGCCATCAGGCGTTTGATCTCCCGGGCACTGAAGATATCCCCCTTCCAGAGCGCATACAAAAAGCGGCTGTAGTCGTGGGGGGATGCCTTGTTGCGATACGTTCGTCCACCGCGCGGTATATATTCGACGATGCGCGTATCCTGGAAGATGCCGGGGTATCTTCGTTTCAGTGTGCGTTCAACCGCTTTCGGCCCGCCGATCTTCCGGATCAACCAATTGGTGGCGGCATTGTTCGAATGGTGGATCGCCAACTCCATATATCGGCGACTTTTATTGCCGTAAATCAACTCCCCCTTCTCGACCTTGGAAAAGAAAGCCGCGGCAATAAAGACCTTCACCATACTGGCCGCTTCGAACTGCTCGTCCTCATTAATGCTGACCAACTTTTCGCCGGAGGTAAAATCATATACCGACCAGGCGGTGCGCTCGTCGGCATTGATCTTGCCTTCCCGGCGCAGGAGGTTGATATAGTCTTCGACGGCAGCCTCGAGGTCGAGGATCTCGCGACTTCGTTCGGTTTTCGTCATCTCGTTTCGGGAAACCTGTGAAACGTCGACTGGAGTGTGAGACGCTTGCCTGGCGTCAACGTTGTCGATTACCTCCCAATCCTGCGAACGCATCGGCATGGCACCTTCCAGACCCTGGGATTGCAACAGCCGGGTATGGACTTGCGCGACCCTTTTTGCCCCGGCGCGGTTCCCATGGCGCACGTAGACCAGACCGTAGAGATCGCCCCTGGCAACCACCTTGAGACTGTTGGTCACTCCCGTGCCCAGCACTCCGGCTACCCGGTCGCGGTAGTCCTGGACCCCGGCGAGATTCCGTGACCAGATATAGGAAACATCGTAGCGATTCGCAGCGGCCGCAGCCGGCGACATCGCCGCCAGTCCCAGCAGGGCGACGACGATAGCAAGGATGGGGCGCCCAATGGTTCGCAACGTTTAGCATCCCTCGCGAGAGAGCATTTTTTGTTTTTTAACATAAATGATCTGTATGGCAAAAATATTATTGCGCGGGAAATTTGGCCAATAGTAAAAGAGAAAACGGAGGACCCGATGAAATGTTCTCCCGTCATGCGCCGGCGGCCGTCGTTCTGTCCCTCTTTTTTACCCAACCATCCACGCAGATGAAAGACAGATGATTGAATTCTCGATTACCAGCACGGCGTTTCCCCATAACGGGATGATCCCGATAGAATACACGCGTGACGGGGCCGACGTGAGCCCGCCGCTCTCGATCGGCAACGCCCAGGGAAGACCGGGGCGAGGAAGCGATGGGCAGCCATATCCTCGGAAAGGCCTGACTGGCAGGTTTTTACCGGCGGGAATAACGGGACGGGGATCGATCGCATTTGTTGCCGGCACCCGGGATAGGGGGCATCGACCGAACGTTGGAGACTGGTGACAGACCACATCTCGTCCGTGCGGCATGGGATGTCTGGCGGACAACCCGCGGCGATCCCTTGTTTCTTGTACATCGACAAAAGGCGCGCATCGCCTCTCTGATCGCATTCGCGAAAGGCCGGTCCCTCTTTTACCGGAAACGATACGAGCATCTCCCCGATCCCGCCCCGGACCTCCAGTCTCTCCCGCCGGTGACGAAGCAGGAACTCATGGAGAACTTCGAGGGATGGGTGACGGATCCGGCAGTAACGCAGGATGGGGTGGAAAGATTCGTCGGCGACCGGACACTCATCGGAACCAGGTACCTGGGGCGCTACATCGTATTCGCAACGTCGGGAACCACCGGACGGCCGGCCGTCTTCGTCCATGACCGGGGCGCCGCGACCGTCTACTTGGCTCTGGCGGTTGTGCGCCGACTTCTTCCGCTTACGTCCCTACATATCCTGAGGAAATTCCTTCGGATGGGGTGCCGGACGGCGGCGATCGTCGCCACGGGAGGGCATTTCACGAGCAGCGTAATCGACGGCCTCGCCCGACAGCGGTTCCCTCGCCTGTCGGAGGGGAACCGGACCCTCTCCCTGCTCGCTCCCCTTCCCGATCTGGTGCGGGAGCTAAACGAATTCAGGCCGGCGATCCTGGGAAGCTACCCCACGGCGATGACGGTCCTTTCTGGCGAGCAGGAGGCCGGATCGTTGCGGATCGCTCCGGCGCTCACATTGACCGGCGCGGAGTGGCTCTCCCCGTCTAACCGCAAAAGGATCTCCTCTGCGTTTCGGTGTCCCGTGCGGGACACCTACGCGGCGTCCGAGTTCATGGGGATCGCGTACGACTGCGACCGCGGACGCCTTCACCTGAACGCCGACTGGCTGGTACTGGAGCCGGTTGACAAAGGGTATCGCCCGGTTCCGCCCGGACAGGCGTCACACACCACCCTGCTCACCAACCTGGCCAACCGGGTGCAACCCATCGTGCGGTACGACTTGGGCGACAGCGTCACGGAAATCCCCGGACCGTGCCCTTGCGGCAGCCCGCTTCCTTCCATCCAGGTGGAGGGGCGGCATGACGAGATCCTCCATTTCCGGTCTTCCTCGGGAAAAACGGTCCCTCTGCTGCCGATGGCCCTGGCCACCGTGGTAGAGGAGACTCCCGGTGTAGGCAGTTACCAGCTCGTCCAAACCGGCCCCGCTCATCTGCGCATACGACTCGAAGAGGCCCCGGGACATGACCGGACACGAGCAGGCAACCGTGTTGCAGACCGCCTGCGGGAGTTCCTGTCCGCGCAAGACCTGGAAGAGGTCGTCGTTGAAGTGACGGAGGAACGCCCGGTCCGGGGTCCGGAGGGAGGGAAGCTGCGCCAGATATTCGCCGACATGTAGCTACAGCGGCAAGAGTGCGTGGTCTCCCTCTTTGATGGAACGCTTACTACAGGTCGTATAGGGATTCTTGGAACCCTGCGGACGTCCACGGCGATTTTGCGGGCGAGGGGAAGGATAGGACATGAGGAACAGGTTATAACTAAGCGAGTACTTTCTGTCCGCGTCCTCTAGCCACGTAAATAATGCTCCCAAGTAACGGAAGAAAAATTATCACCAAGACCCAAATAATCTGGTTATTTCCTGAGAATTCACCTTTTAAAACATCAACAAGTGTCCAAAGGGGAAACGAAAAAACACATATTATAGGGAGTAATGAAAGAATTTCCTGGAAACCTAAACCAAACATATTATCTTCCAAAAAAAATGAATTTCCCTGACTTCTTATCGGAAAAACACAAAAAATCTTTAGCGATCTTATTCAATCGACAATCTCGGTTTGATTCAATCCTCTAGATCGAGAATATCAAGCCAAACTCTATACTGTCTTTTTTCTCCATCACGATCCCACCCTCCACGGATAACCGCATAACAAGCGAGATCGGCACGATTGATGGGGATGTTTTCTTTCTTTATCCTCTCCCGGAAGGATCTTGCAAATTCTTTGTCCATATATCCCACGGTCATTCCCTTGATTTTCACGCATACGGCCTGATAATCATCATACGGGTTGGAATCCTCGAAGATAAGCAAGGCAACTTCTTTCCTGTCCTCCCCCTCCTCTTTCCGGGGGCCGCAAATCTGCCGCAAGTTGTATTGATAACCGGCCTCACCGACTATATCAAAACTGTAACTGCCATCGCCCAGGATGAAATTTACATTCTCTGGAATGGCGAACCGTTTTGCCCGGCGCGTTTTTTTCGCTATTTGTTTTCTACCGGTTTGAGCGAAAAGCTTGTAGAAAAGGCCCATGATTCCCCCATTTCCCCATATTCATATCGGAAGGATATCCAAAAAAAGTTATCCCTTAAAAAGATAACCGGCAAAGGGAATGGGGGGGGAGCAGATCGTCGCTCCAGGACGCCTAGTACGGGCTATCGTCCTTTCGATGTCTTGGCACGAGTAAGGAAAATAACAAAAAAAAACAGGGAGTCACGATTTCTCGTAACCCCTTGAATTAATTGGTAGCGTGGACTGGATTTGAACCAGTGACCTTCGGGCAAAATCCGACTTCACTGGACCTGGGTCTGGGCAACCCGAAGGTCAGTCCAGCCTACGAGTCACTTACCCACAGGTCAGGGCTCCTGGCCGGCCCCTCTTCGCCGCTTCGTGATTACGGGAATCCGGCAGAATCGGGAAACCCAGCAACGTCGGGGAGGATCCAATGATCATCTTCTGTATTGAAAAGGGGAGGAGGAGGTATTTTATGGCAAAGGTCATAAGTTGTCGGGACGCGGGTGTGGATTGTGATTTTGTTGCCCGGGGGGAGACGGAAGAGGAACTGTTTCGCAACGCCCTTGAGCACGGAAGGAAATTCCACGGCATGAAGGAAATTCCGAAAGACCTCCAGGAAAAGATGCGGAAGCTCATCCGGGAGGAGAAAGCAGCGTAGGCGAGGTCCGCCCAAGACAATTTTACGGTCATGCAAGGGCCCGGGATTCTGGCCGGGCCCTTCTCTCCGAGTCAAATCGGGATCTGTAGACCCTGGGTCACTGGGTCAGGAAATAGTACAGGCTTTCCCCGGCAACATCGTTCCGGCAAGACCCCTTTTCACCCCGAAAATGGTTGTTGTTTGGGCGGGGTTTGCAGTCCGTTCAATCGCATCCCATCAAGAACGGGCCCAAACTGTCGATGAAATCCTCTGCCCACCTTCCCTGCCATCCAGGCATCGGCTCAACGAAGTTTAGCGATGATTTCTTCCGGACGGTACCGCTTCTTGGACATACCAACCACCTCCTTTAACCGGTCTGAAAAGCATTATCACGACCTGGACCGATTTGAGGGGGGCAGGTCAATATGACCATCCTTGTGATCGTATTCCACCTTAAAGACCGATGATTCACCCCGCCTGGAGCCGGACCTCATCGACAATTATAGCTGAAAACATTCTGAAATGATCTTATATGGACATAATTGTAGCTACCAGCTGGTCATTGAAACCGCTAATGCTGTATAAAGCAAAGGTTATTCCAATCTGCATGTTTCTTGCAAGAAATCCTTCATCCCCATCACCTGTCCTCAGGAGGATATCAGTCCATGAACAACGGCGACACGGCGTGGCTTCTCGTTTCGGCAGCTCTCGTGATGCTCATGACACCGGGACTTGCGATGTTCTACGGAGGGATGGTCCGAAGGAAGAACATCCTCGGCACCATCATGCAATCGTTCATCCTCATCGCCGTGATCAGCATCGAGTGGATGCTCGTCGGGTACAGCTTCGCCTTCGGCCCAGACCTGGGCGGTATCATCGGCGACCTCTCCTGGTTCGGTTTGAGCGGAGTTGGCACCCTGCCGTTCAAGGGGTACGCGGCGACGGTACCTCACCAGACGTTTATGATCTACCAGATGATGTTCGCGGTGATCACGCCGGCGCTGATCTCTGGCGCCTTCGCCGAGCGATTCAAGTTCTCCACCTATCTAGTCTTCACGATCCTCTGGGCGCTTCTCGTCTACAACCCCGTGGCGCACTGGATGTGGGGGATCGGCGGCTGGCTGCGGAATCTCGGCGCTCTCGATTTCGCGGGGGGGACGGTCGTCCACCTCACCGCGGGGGTAAGCGCGCTTGCCGCGGCGTTCATGACCGGGAAACGAAAGGGGTACGAGTCCGAAAACCTGGCGCCGCATGACCTCCCGATGACGGTACTGGGCGCGTCCATCCTGTGGTTCGGCTGGTTCGGGTTCAACGCCGGGAGCGCCCTCGCGGCGAACGGCCTCTCCTCGAGCGCTTTCGTGTCTACCCACATGTCGGCCGCCGGGGCAACCGTATCGTGGATGCTTACGGAGTGGTACCACCGGGGGAAGCCCACCGTGCTGGGGGCCGCATCCGGGTGCATCGCCGGACTCGGGACGATCACTCCGGCTTCCGGGTTCGTTACGCCGCCCGCGGCCCTCGCGATCGGGCTGGTCGCCGGGATCGTGTGCTACATCGCCGTGATGCTCAAGACCAAGTTCCGCTATGACGATTCGTTGGACGTCGTCGGCATCCACGGCGTCGGGGGTATGCTGGGCATGCTCGCAACGGGGCTTTTCGCTACGATCGCCGTCAACGCGGGAGGATCGAACGGCCTCTTCTACGGCAATCCGAGGCAACTCGCCGTTCAGGCGCTTGCCGCCGGGGTGATTCTCGTCTACTCCTTCGTGGCGACCTACGGGATCCTCAAGTTCCTCGAAAAAACGATGGGGCTTCGAGTGACGGACGAGCAAGAAATCATGGGGCTTGACCTCTCCCAGCACGGCGAGGCCGGCTACAATTGACAGGCCCCTGACGCGGCGATGAAGCGAGGATTTTCAGGAAGGCGTTCAGGAAGTTTTCGGCCTGCGCTGCCTGCTTGTCGAACCGCGTCCGGCGAGAAGACTATCTTTCAAGCAGTGGGATTTAATACGGGAGCGGAAGCCTCCTGATCAACCCCCGTGATCGGTCCACCCGTATCTAAATGTAAGAACCTTGGCCTACTCCCTTTAGACCCTCCAACTGCACAAGGGGGGTATTCGTCTTCTACGCGGATGAAGGCGTCGTAGAAACGGGAGAAGAGATCGTAATACCTGCCCCTCAAGAGGCCGTTATTTGCAAGGGGTTTGCGACCTTTTCGTACCCCAGGAGTGGGCAGATCGCATAATCTGCGCTTGGACAGGATTCGGATAGGAATAGCAATCCGTGGAATGGATAAGGACATGGATAAGGGAGCATTTGGTGAGAAGAAGGGGGCACGGTTTCCCGTAACTCCTTGGAATTGTTGGTAGCGGGGACTGGATTTGAACCAGTGACCTTCTGGGGACAAACCCTCTCTATAAGCCCAAGGCCGGCGGATCCTTCGCCGGTCCTAGCCCTCCCTGCCCATCGAGAACCTGGCTACTTGTGGATCCCCCCCTTCTCGGTTCAGGATGGCCTGTGGGACGGGGAAAGGGATAAACCAGGGAAACGATGATGACGAACAAGCGATCGATATCCCGGGCGGCAATGAAATATCTGCTCCTCCAGTTGCCGGGCGCAGTGTTGTTCGTCATCGCCCTGATCCTGATGCGCCGGTGGGTAGACCTGCCCGCATGGCTTTTCTGGAGTCTGATTGTGTTGTGGGTGGGCATGGACGTGGTCCTGTTTCCCTTCGTCCGGAAGGCCTACGAACCGCAGGATGGCGGAAACCCGATGATCGGCGCCCTGGGTGTGGTCGAGAACAGGCTTTCGCCCTCCGGATTCGTGCGTATCGGAGGGGAGCTCTGGAAGGCACACGTCCTGGAAGGCAGCATGCCGATCGACCGAGGGGAACCGGTACGGGTCAGCGCCATCGAGGGTCTGACGCTGATCGTGGAGCGCGCCGCCGAAAGACCCGAGGAAGAACAGTGACCCCGCTGCTGTTTTTTGATCCACCCTGAGTGTCCCAATTTACATAATTCGCGGTCCTCGTTTCGAGGAAGACGCTGAAAGACAAGACGATTACGGAGGCCAAATTGGCCTTCGGGCGGGATGTCTGCGGGAATGGGTGTCACTTTTTCGGGTAGTGTTTGCCCCGGAAGTGTGTTGATTGAATAAACCCTTGCCCGCCTCTCCAATGAAATAAGGACGGAGCCGATGGCCCCGTCCTTACGGGAATCGGCGACCCTATTTCAGGTTCAGTTTCTGCCGTTCCTCATGGACCTGCTCGGCGGTGAGCTTCTTCCCCCGCAGGGCCTTTACCTCGGCGGCCGTGAATTCCTTGTGCCCCTTGGAGAGCATTTTGTCGTTTCCCCAGCTGGCAAGGACATAGTTTAGGACTGCCGCGATCTCATCGTCTTTGAGCTTGTTTCCAAATGCAGGCATCTTTCTTTTGTACGTCGTTCCCTCCACATCGATCCCGCCCTCGAGACCGTACAAGATCACTTTGACCATGTAGGTCCGGTCGGCACTAAGCAGCTTCGGTGCATTCCCGGCAAGGGGAGGGTAGAAGCCCGAGCTGCCTCCCCCGTCCGACTTGTGGCAAATTGAGCACTGCTTATAAACGCCGGCGCCGTCTGCTCCGGCGAGTGCCGTTCCGATCAGAACGAACGACAAAACAATCCCTCCTATCGTCATCCAGGTCTTTTGCATGGTCCCCTCCGTACCCCGCGGGTCGAATCAGGGTGGTTTGTTGGGTTGAATGATTAGCGGTTGCCCGAAGGATGACGGATGCCTTACGAATAAATGGGTTGGTTTACAGGAGGTTAACCTTACTTTCTCTTATATGGAAACCCTCCATCGAAGTCAATCGATATTGCTTTCCCAACGAGACCCGGAATCAGTACTTGGCGATCGCTTTTAGGGAACTGGGGAAGCCTATTTGCCCCTATGCCTGAACTCCCCCGGAGGCTTCGGATTCTTCTCCTGCCATAGTCCGACTTTCTTCGCTTTCGCTTCCTGCTCTGCGAACACGTATCGCCCCTGGCCCTCGGTTGGCTACTCGTGCCTGAGTAGTTCACATTACCACCAACGTCGTCTCGATCGCTGCCGCGATCACCAGGAGAGGTATGACGATCGCAGCGTACCTCTGTAGAGCGTGTTTGATCATACCTCGGATGTCATGGTCCCTTCGGTCCCGAGCCCGCTGGATAGCCGCCATGCCGATCCACAAACCGTATGCTGACGCTAATAGAAGTGCCGGTATTTCGAAAAGCCCATGCGGGAGAACCCTGAGTGCTGCCTGCCCGTATCCGGAAATTTCTGCCCCCTGACGCCACAAGACGCCAAGGAGAAAACCATTGGACACAACGCCAATCACAGGAAGGATCCCAAATACCACGCCGAGGGAAACAATAAGGATTGTCGCAATAATGTTGTTGAGAAGAATTAAAAGAAAGAGAACGCCACCGCTCTGATTCGTGTAGGGCTCCGTCGCCATTTCGAACACGTCCACCAGTCCGCCCCTGATCGATGGCGGCGCGAGCATCCCTGCAAGGAAGGCAACGACGAAGAGCGCGGTCAGAATAATGAGGTAAGGGCGAACCGCCGGTTCGGGCAGCAACGAAGTAAAATGGGGTCGGGATACCAAGGTGATAGAACCTATTTCTCGATCGTCTCCATCAACGATTGGAGTCAATTCCTGGAGCTGCGGGTCCACAAGTCCCTCGGCATGGCAGCCGTCAGCTTCAGTCTGTAGTCAGGTGTCCTTCCAGCGAGGAGTGACCACATAGATGATGAAAAGGCCGAAAATAACAGCGAGCGACACCCAAGTTCGCATGAACGCAGTGCTCTGCGCAGACCACCACTCGACAATCGTCCGAGTGCGCTCTACACCAAAGAAAGGCGTAATGATTCCAGCAAGAACGATGAAAGCACCGAGAATCCGTAAGGTTCGTGGCATACGCGATGTGGTCGCTGCTCCAATCAGGACAAGTCCGAAAGCAATTCTTATGGCTGCCACGATATAGAGTCCAAGTGAAGTTAGCGTGAAACGCGTGGCGTCTAAAAGCAATGCCGGGTCCACCAGCCCCACGATTCCGATGAAGGCAATCACAAGCCCGAAAGCAATAGCGGCCCATCTCATGCTGCCTCCTTTGTCCTTCTAACCATCAGGCTAAAATACGAGGCCGCAGTGATTCGTTTGGGAAAGCATCAATAAATAGGATATACCTGCTTTCGGATAGCATCACAGAAAACAGGACGGAGCCGATGGCCCCGTCCCGCTCTACCCACTGTCGTGAAAGGAGAGAGGACACCTAATACGCGATGACTCGTCCCGCCCCCATGGGGATGACCACCTTATCGCCGAACTTTTCCCTGAAGTATTGGATGGTCTTATTCCCGGTGCAGTGTCCTCCATAGAAGGTAAACCCCTCGGCCTTGATGGAATCGGTATATGCGACCGCTTCCGCCAAGACCTTCTCGTTTGCGTTCTTCAGGTGCAAACCTCCAACAACGGACAGCAGTTTGTCGTTGGGGAACTCCTTTTGGATGGCCTTGAGGATATTGATGTGCCCGGCATGGGCGCAGCCAAAGATGGCGACCAGTCCGCGGGGAGTCTTCACTACCAGGGTGGCATCATCCATGATCGGACATGGTCCGGTTCCATCCTCGTTGAAGTACTTTCCCCCGACCGGGGCGTAGCTCCCCGGTTCGCGGGGAATATCGGTGAAGAAGAACAGACCTTCATCCAGCTTGACAGTGTGGTTTACGGGTTTGAACACCGGATCGGCATATTTTCGGGCCAAGAAAGGCATATCGAGGACGCGGACAGGTTCCCCTTTCTTGATCTGGTACTGCTTGGCCCAGATGTAGGGATGGCCGTATACGGGAGGCATCCCTATCAGGCGGGGGTAGAATGCCAGGCCACCGGTGTGGTCTTCGTGCCCATGGCTGATGACGATTCCGGTCAGGTCAACGAGGCTTTTATTCATCCGCCCGGCGTTCTTAAGGAAAATGTCTGTGCTGCCTGTGTCCATCAGCCATCGGTGGCCGTTAGGCAATTCGATGAGAATCGAGAGGCCGTGTTCTGCCAGATACTTGTCCGACGCAACCGTGTCATCGACGAGTATCGACAATCCCAGTGTGCCAATTTCGGAGGCCATCATAGAACCTGCGAGCATTACGGTGAGGATACACGATACAGCGAAGTAAGAGAGTTTTTTCATGACCCTACTCCAGAACCCCGACGCAACGGTTTTGCGAATAGCGGCGGGGCCGGTTCAAGTCTGCTTCGGAATGCAACAGCGCAGCCGTTTTTCCCCGACAGCACTTATTCTTGATATTGCTATTCCGTCAAGCCAGGATGGAATTTCTTGTAGACGCAGCATGAGGAAAGAACCGGTAGAGAGTGGGTGGACGTGAAATGGGCAGATTCGTGGCGAGAAGGCAAAGAGTGTCCGGATTGGGAAGGTTGTGTATGTGCAAGAAGCACAGACGATCCTCCCTCACGGTGTGCTTGAGATCCCCGCAGTGATCTTCTCGGCGGCTTACGGTCTATGGCTTGGTGTGACGTTCGCCAAGCGAATACGACAACGTGACATGGCAGGGTTTGGAGACCAGGTCATTCATGGGATCAGGATGTTCTTCAAAATTGCTTTCCCGCTGTTCATCCTTGCGGCCTTCATTGAGACGTTCCTGATTTGTTCGATAGGAGGAGGTTTGCCTCGATGAAAACAGGTGGTAGGTGCGAAGCAAGCGTGGGGGGAAATCCAAATATGGAATGAATGTAGCCGTGGCTATTGTGACTAATGTTGGGACCAAAAGGAGCGTGCCTGGCCAGAAAAAGAAAAGGGGTTACGCTGAGATGCGTAACCCCGACTGTTTTCCGTTAGCGAATCCAAGGTGGGAAGACATTCGCTTCCCGGTGAAAAAAACCGCCCCGGGGCGACGTTCCCGGGACGGTTTTAGGAATGA
>Ga0210060_1000049_pt1 | contig 81306 bp, 73 predicted proteins | sample Joice_CattailNLB_FD_184871 | JGI IMG/M metagenome (GOLD analysis project Ga0210060, IMG submission 184871) | Wetland microbial communities from San Francisco Bay, California, USA, that impact long-term carbon sequestration - Joice_CattailNLB_D2... | ecosystem: Environmental > Aquatic > Marine >...
CGTCTTCGGGCACGAAGAAATCGGGTTCCTTCGGCCAGCCGAGCGCCTCCTTGGTGAGGGCCACCTCCTTCTCCCCGAGGGGAGATCCGTGGGCTTCCGCCGTGCCCTGCTTGTTCGGACTGCCGAAGGCTATGATCGTCCGGACGATCACGAGCGTCGGGCGATCCCGTTCCGAACAGGCCGCTTCGATCGCCCCGGACATTCCCTCGAGGTCGTTGTTCCCGTCGGCGACCGTCAGCACGTTCCAGCCGTAGGCGCGGAACCGGCCGGCGACATCCTCGCGAAACGCCAGGTCGGTCGACCCCTCGATCGTGATCCGGTTATCGTCGTAGAAGGCGACGAGGTTGCCGAGGCGGTGGAAGCCGGCCAGCGAGGCGACCTCCGAGGCAACCCCCTCCATGAGGTCCCCGTCGGAGCACAAGACGAAGATCCTGTGGGATACGATTTCGTGTCCCGGCCTGTTGAAGCGCTGCGCCAGCATACGGGCTGCCATCGCCATCCCCACGGCGTTTCCGAATCCCTGTCCCAGCGGCCCGGTGGTCACCTCGACCCCAGGCGTGTGGCCGGCCTCCGGGTGCCCCGGCGTATTGCTTCCCCATTGCCGGAACGCCTTGATCTCCTCCAGCGGGAGGTCGAACCCGGTGAGGTACAGCAGGGAGTAAAGAAGCATCGACGCGTGTCCGCAGGAGAGAATGAACCGGTCCCTGTCGGGCCAATCGGGATTCCTCGGATTGAACCGCAGGTGTCTGGTCCAGAGAAGGTACGACAACGGGGCAAGCGCCATGGGTGTGCCGGGATGGCCGGATTTCGCCTTCTGCACACCGTCCACGGAGAGAAACCGTATGGCGTTGATCGCACGCCAGGAGAGAGAACCGTAGTCCACGAGCATCGACCCCCAAGTGGTTTTTTTAAACGGAATTCGGGTCGCTCCCCGGAACGGCTCTGACAGGGAGCCCGTATTATGCCTGGAGGGGTTACCCCCCCCCGGTCTGCTGTGCCTGCAACTTCTCGTTCGGCCGGATCTCCAGCTGGACACGCCGGTTGAGCTGCCGTCCCTCCGGCGTCGCGTTGTCCGCGATCGGGTCCGTCTCCCCGTACCCGCGGACGCTCAGCCTCACCATTTGCACACCGTCTTGTTCCAGGATGTCGCGCACCCGCAGCGCACGGCGCTCGGAAAGCGACTGGTTGTACTCGTAGGATCCGGTGGAGTCGGTGTGCCCCTCGACGGTCACGTAGGTGTCCGGATACTTGATCAGTACGTCGGCCGCGGTCTTGAGGGACGAATAGGCCTCCGGTCGGACCTGGTCCTTGTCGACGTCGAACAGAATACCCGACGGGAGGGCGACGTACAGCTTGTCCCCCTGCCGCGCCACGGCCGCCTCCGGCAAACGCCGCTTCATTTCCGCCGCCTGACGGTCCAGGTAGTTGCCGATCGCTCCCCCCACCACGGCGCCGGTGGCGCCGCCGATCAGCGCGCCACGGCCGGCCCGTTTCTTGCCCCCGATGAGCGCCCCGGCGCCCGCCCCCACCGCGGCGCCCGCCATCGCTCCGATCGCGGTCCTCTTGTACTCGGTGGTACCGTCGGGGTTGGTGGCACACCCGGCCGGCATCATAAGCAGAACGGCCAGGGCAATGCCGAGGAACCTATCTTTATGGTTTTTCCTCAACTCTGCCTCCTTTGCACATTGGTAATTAACCGCCCGTCCTCCCGTCACGCGACGACATCATACCATCTGCCTTCCCGGGCGGGCGTCGCCATGCGACAGGCTGATATCCCAGAGATTATTCCCCACCACTTCGTCGATGATACCCCCCACCGGCGGTTTCCGGAAGCGGCAACGGGCAAGTCCTGCCGGATTATTCACATCCGGCGCAGAGGCGTGCCCAGGCAAACCGTGAGACAATAGTGTTCCGGGTCCGGAAAACCGGGGAGGAGCGTGATGAAGGTCCGGGTCGTCTGCTACGAGGGATATCGAGCGGTAGAGACGCCGCGCGCTTTCACCATCGGGGAGCGTCGCCTCGAAGTCACCTCCGTGCACGACCGTTGGCGGGGAGAGGACCACGAGTACGTGAAACTCGACGCCTCGGACGGGAACCGGTACATCCTCCGGTACGACACTGTCCGGGACGAGTGGGAGATCCACCTGATGGAAGCGGGACGGACGGGAGGACGTTAACGCCAGGGGCTAAGCACCCGGCCCCGGCAGTCGGTCCTCCTATTTCCCTTCACGGATCGATTCCAGCGCGGCCAGGATCTCCTCGATATCCATCCGTACGGTGTGATCGGGGTCCGCTACGCCCGCCCGGACCACCCCCTGCCCGTCGAGAACGTAGGTGGCGGGAACGGGAAGCTCCCACCGACCTTCCCCGTTGTGTTTATCGAGGTTGATCCCGAACTTGTCCCGGTAGAGCTCCTTGATCTCCTGCGGAACCGCAAACCAGAGGCGGTACTTCTTGAGCACTTCGCTCCTGGCGTCGCTCAACACGTCGATCGGAATGTTGTGCTTTTCCGCCATTGTCAGGGTGAAGTCGGGAAGTTCCGGACTTACGGCGATCAGGTCCGCCCCGAAGGACCGGATTTGCGGTAGTGCCTTGGCCAGAGCTGCCAGCTCCAGGTTGCAGTACGGTCACCACTCTCCGCGATAGAACGAGAGAACGATCGGCCCCGAGGCAAGGCGGTCGGCAAGATGCACGGTCTTCCCCACCTGATTGGGGAGAGTGAAATCCGGCGCCCTCTCCCCGACAAGTAATCCCGCCGCCCCGGAAGCCCGGATGCTCTCGACCCCCCGCTTCATCGTCGCCGCGATCTCCGGGGGAATCTGCCTTCCCGCCTTGAACTGCGCGATCTGTTCCGAAAGTTTCATGAGACCTGCCCTCCCTGTGTAGTCTCTACCGAACAGGTAGGATGCCGGGAAGTTCCCTTCGATTCCACCGCGTCACGGATGCTTCTCCCGTTCCCCCGGCGAAAATGCCCCCGCCGGAAAGCAGGGGATGCACCGTCCGTGGTACCATTTTTCTACCACCGACGCGGGGAGGGGGCCATGAAGAAGAAGACCGGCGACAGCTTCGGCGCCAGAGCGAAGGAGGCCATCGGGAGAAGGAATTACGAGATCTTTCGCCTGGAGGCTCTCGAGAAACGCGGCGTGGGGAATATTTCCCGCCTGCCTTTATCCCTCAAGGTTCTCCTGGAGAACCTGCTGCGCCACGAGGACGGCACATCCGTGCGTCCTGAGGACATCGAGGCCCTGGCCCGCTGGAAACCCGGCGCACCGCCGGAGCGGGAGATCGCGTTTCGCCCCGCTCGCGTGCTGCTTCAGGACTTCACCGGAGTTCCGGCCCTGGTCGACCTCGCCGCCATGCGCGATGCCGCCCGCCGGATGGGGGGAACCCCCGGGAAGATCAACCCGCTGATGCCCGCGGATTTGATCATCGACCACTCCGTCCAGGTGGACCGGTTCGGTTCGACGGTATCCTTCGCCGCTAACGTGGCGCGAGAGATGGAGCGAAACGGGGAGCGGTACGCTTTCCTGCGGTGGGGACAGGAAGCGTTCCGAAACCTGCGGGTGGTCCCCCCGGGGACCGGGATCTGCCATCAGGTGAATCTCGAATATCTGGCCCCCGTCGTCTTCCGGAAAAGAACCGGGGGGGGAACGCAGGCGTACCCCGATACCCTGGTCGGTACCGACTCCCATACCCCGATGATCAACGGCCTGGGGGTGGTCGGCTGGGGGGTCGGCGGCATCGAGGCGGAAGCAGCGCTTCTCGGCCAGCCGGTCTCCATGCTCGTTCCCGAAGTGGTGGGGTGCCGGCTCTCCGGGCGGCTCCCTGCCGGTGCCACGGCGACCGATCTCGTCCTTACCGTCACCCAGATGCTGCGAGCAAAGGGAGTCGTGGGGAAATTCGTCGAATTCTGCGGACCGGGGCTCTCCTCCCTTTCGCTGCCCGACCGGGCGACGATCTCCAACATGTCCCCGGAGTACGGCGCCACCATCGGCTTCTTCCCCGTGGACGAGGAAACGATTTCCTATCTCCTGTTTACCGGCCGGAACCGGGAGCAGGTTGCGCTTGTGGAGGAGTATTGCAAACGGCAAGGCCTGTTCCTCACGGGCGATTCCCCGGACCCCGATTTCTCGGATACCCTCTCCCTCGACCTGGCCACCGTCGAGCCCTGCCTGGCGGGGCCGAAGCGGCCGCAGGACCGGGTGCCCCTGAGCAAAGCCAGGGTATCGTTTTCCGAATCCCTCGTCGGCTGGGGAAAGGAACCGAAGGCGCCCTCTATCGACGACCATGCCCGATGGCTTGCCGAAGGAGGAAGCCCGTCGGAAGAACCGGACATGCCGCCGCCGGGGGAATCGGCGGAGGTCGGAGTGCTGGTCACCATGGGCAGAACCTCCTTTCGTCTTTACGACGGATCGATCGTGATCGCCGCGATCACCAGCTGCACGAATACCTCCAATCCGGCCGTCATGCTCGGCGCCGGTCTCCTCGCCCGGAAGGCGGTTGAACGGGGACTCCGCACGAAACCATGGGTCAAGACCAGTCTTGCGCCGGGATCGAAGGTCGTAACCCAGTACCTGTCCAAGGCCGGTCTTACCCCCTATCTGGAGGCCTTGGGGTTCCACCTGGTCGGGTACGGGTGCACCACGTGCATCGGCAACTCGGGACCTCTCCCCGGACCGATCGCCGAGGGCATCCGCCGGGGGAACCTGGTCGCCGCGTCCGTCCTTTCCGGGAACCGTAACTTCGAGGGGCGCATCCATCCGATGAGCCGGGCCAACTACCTCGCCTCCCCGCCTCTTGTCGTAGCCTACGCGATCGCCGGAAACATGGACATCGATCTGCTGCGGGAGCCTGTCGGGTTCGACCCCAACGGCCTCCCCGTCATGCTCCGCGACATCTGGCCGTCGCCGGAGGAGATCACGACGGCGATCCGCTCCTTTGTCACCGCCGAAATGTTCCGTAAGGAATACGCGGCGGTGTTCGAGGGCGACGAGGATTGGAAGAAGCTCCCGGTTCCGAAAGAGGAGTGTTTTCACTGGGATCCCTCCTCCACCTACGTCAAGCATCCCCCCTTCTTCACCGATCTTCCCGCCAAATCGGTCCCTCCGCGGGATCTTAAGGGCTTGCGGGTTCTTGCGTCCCTGGGCGATTCGGTGACCACCGACCACATCTCCCCCGCAGGGGATATCCCGGAAGACGGTCCGGCGGGGAAGTACCTCATCGGCCACGGCGTGGCGAAGAAGGACTTCAACTCCTACGGAAGCCGCCGGGGGAACCACGAGGTCATGATGCGCGGCACGTTCGCCAACATCCGCCTGCGGAACCTGCTCGTGCCCGGCACGGAAGGGGGATGGACGTCGCATTTGCCGGACGGGGAGAAGATGACGATCTACGATGCGGCAATGCGGTACCAAACGGAGGGAGTCCCCCTCCTCGTCATCGCGGGAAAGGAATACGGCGCCGGCTCCTCAAGGGATTGGGCGGCCAAGGGACCGAAGCTCCTCGGCGTGCAGGCGGTGCTGGCCGAGAGCTTCGAGCGGATTCACCGGAGCAACCTTGTCGGAATGGGGATACTTCCCCTTCAGTTCGAAAGCGGCGCAGGCAGGGAGTCCCTGGGGCTTACCGGGAAGGAGACATACGCGATCGAGGGGATCTCCGGCGGGATCTCGCCGGGAAAGCCCCTGTCCGTGCGGGTCTCCTCGGACGGGACGGAGAGGACGTTTCCCGCGATCGCACGTATCGACACTCCTGAGGAGGTCCGCTACTACAACCACGGCGGGATCCTGCCCTACGTGCTGCGGCGACTCGTGGGGCGCAGGGCGAGGTGATGCGCTAAAGCACTAGAGCGTATCGGATGCCGGATCGAGGACGTCGAACTTCTTCGCCCGTAGCGCGCCCCGGACCATCGGTCCGTTGACCGTGTCGAGACGCAGGAGGACGACCATCCGGTCGGATCCCCTTGTCTCCTGTGTGATGAGACAGCTTCTAAGGCCCACGCCGAGTTCCCGGACGGCACCGACAAGCTCTTCGAATCGGTCCAGGGACCGGGGAAGAATCACCTCGATCCGCAGGCCCACGCCGTCGATGTCCAGGACATCGATGAAGGCGTTTAGCATGTCGAGCTTGGTGATGATCCCCACCAGCCGGTCGCCGGAGAGCACGGGAAGCGCCCCGAACTTCTTCCGCTGAATGATGAGGAGCGCGTCCTCCACGGCATCCTCGGGGGTCAGCGACCAGACCTCGGTCTTCATCACCTCACGCACCTTCCGGTCCTGGGGGTTCGGTTCCCGTGGACCGGAGGGACGATCGCTCGTAAAGGAAATGTTGCGGAGATCGGTGTCCGACAGGATTCCGACGAGCTTCCCTTCCTCCACCACGGGAAGGTGATTGATCCGGGACGTGCGCATGATGTCCGCGGCGCTCGTCAGGGGGTCGTCGGGTCCGACCGTTTTCGGGTCCTTCGTCATCCTCCGTCCTACCAGCATGACCCACCCCCAGGCGAATTCCCTGTTTCCCGAGGCGCACGAAGAGCACCGGGTATCGCCCCCATTATAATCCCTGCCTCCCCCGATGCATCCCTTAAGAAAGCGTCCCTTCCCCCCGGGGGAGAAACAGGGGGCTCTGCCGCCCGGGAACCCGGGAAAGAGGGGCCGCGCACGGGAGGCAGATGGCGCCCCGGTTTCACCCGTCCGGAGCCTCGGGACAAAAAAACAGGGGGCGACCCGGAAACGGCCGCCCCCTGCCGTACCTGTTGCCTTTACGTTTATGAAACCGGGAATTACCTCCCGTTTTCGGGTTTCCTCCTCCGGAGAGCCAGCCCGAGCAATACAAGGGTGAGGAGACCGTACGACCCGGCCGCCTCCTTCCACCCTCCACCGGAGCCGACCACGGAGCATCCTCCGCCAGCCGCGTCGGGAGTCGCACCGGCCGACCCGTCTCCGGTGGCAGTCGGGACCGCCACGCCGACCGGATCAACGATCACGCCATTGGCTTGCCCGTCGGAATCCCCGTCCCCGCCGTCGGTCACCGTCATCGTGAAGCGATTTCCGCTGATCTCCGCGGGGATCTCGTGGAAGCCATCCCGGTCGGACCGGAAGACCTTGCTACCCGAAGGAATCTCCTCCGGGTATTCAATGTTCACCTCGACCGTTTCCCCCGGAGAGATGCCGTGAACCTCGAAATCCACGAGACCGTCGCGGAACTCGTACCCATGCGGTTTATGGTCCTGGTTGATGGAGAAATGCGTGTCCGAGATCCCGCGGACCTTGCGCAGATGCCTATGCCCGTCCTTTTCGACGGATACCCAGAACTTACCTTCCCTCTTGGACTTGGGAGGCGTCGCTTCCGTGTCGTCGTTCGGATGGTCGTCTTCGCCATCCTCGACCCCGTCCTCGTCCGTATCCGCAGTCTGGACGATCGTGGTAAACGTCGAGGTCATCGGCTCCGTGTCCCCCTTCGGGGTTATCGTCACCGTGTAGCTCATTCCGTTGACCAGCGAGCAGTCCGGGGTGAACGTCGCATTCATGAGGAAATCATCGTATGCGATTGTTCCGCTTACGACCCCTCCATTGACGCACATGATGCCCCCCGGGTCCGAAGCAGCAACAAAGGAGGGGGTGCTTTCCGCCAGTGTGATCGTCGCACCATCCAATGCCCCGGCAACGTCGGCCGAAATAACGACCGCCGTCGTGACGGGTACGTTCGTTGCGCCGTCTGGCGGCATAACGGAAAGATCACCGGTGGTGGACGGCGGAGGCGGAGTCTCCGGATTGATCGTGATGCTGAGGCCCTTTGTAGCGGTGCCGCCGCCCGACACCTGGACCGTGAAGTTGGACGTAACGGCGGACGTGCTACTCCCCGTCGGCGTCCCGCTGATCGTCCCGCCGGAACTCAAGCTAAGGCCCGCGGGCAGACTCCCTGCAGTCACCGACCAGCTGCGCGGGGTCGTCCCCCCCGTGGCCGCCAGTGTCTGACTGTACGCCGTACCCACCGTCCCGGAAGGAAGCGACGACGTCGTGATCGAGGGAGGTGTGGCCGTCGGGGGTGTGTCCGATGCATTCCCGGGGAAGGTCAATGCCCCGATTTCAACAATGTTGGTGGCACCATCTCCGTCCGAATCCATCCCCTCTATATTCGTAAAGGAATGTCCATTGCCACCGTATGCGCTGCCGAAAGAGTTTCTGGACCCGCCTGAACTGCTGTTATGGCACAAGATGCAGACATCCAGTCTCGTTCCATTTGTAGCCGGGTATTGATTTGTAAAAGAAGTTAAATAACTTGGAACCGCACCGGCCTCGGTGCCCCCCCAAAAAAGCAATACCAAGGCAAGTGCCCCGATCAGAATCCAATTTTTGTGATAACGACTACTGTTTCCGTAATCCATCTTTTCCTTACCCCCCTGTATAAATATTGAACAATTCTTTCGGCTAACAGTTCGAATAAGGTAAAAAAATCCCCTCCTTTCCCCTGTTTTTTCCCCCAATGAAATCCGGTCGAGTGACAATTTTCGAGATGTGTTAACTGATGAATATTGCAACAGGTGTGCCCGACATCATAGGGAGTCGGAGGAAGGGATTTTCCAAGACGCAAAACAATTCGGGAGCAGGTGCAACATGTTACTTTTACAAGGATAATTATGTATTACCCGCGCCCCGCCGCCGAAATGGGGGAACGGGGATCGTCCATGACGCCGTTGCCCGTGAGGACCCGGTTCTCCCCCGGCGAAAGAAATGTGTAACGGAATGGGACCGGGGCAGACGACTAATCTGCGGTAAATTGCAACATGTTATATTTAATCTTCAATAGAAAGGGAACATGCTCCTGTTCACGCTGCCTGGCGGGGAATGCCGGCAACGCAAGGTATAATGGTTCCATGGATCAGCATGCGCGTGGGCGGCAGGAGATGGAGAAAACATACGGCGAGGTAGAGTCCGGGGCGACTACCCTCGTCATCCGCGGAGTGACGTACCGCCTGCGGGAAATACTCGCCCGCTGGATGATGGATGTTCCGGAGATCATGACGCTGGACGGGGGTACACTGGGGGAAGACCGCCACTGGATCCGCTTCATCGACAAGGACGACCGGTGCTACGTCGTGTTCGAGTTCAACGCGGAGTTCGACATCCTCTCGGAGATGCGGGCGGACAGCCTTGCCTGGGAAGGGGAGGACTTTTTCGCCTCCCGCTGGAGATAGGGCCGGGCGATCCGAAGACGTTCACGCCTCCCACCAGGTTTCGGGCCGAAGGGGCGGGATGCGTTCCCGGACCGCTACCCCGAGCCGGCCCAGGACTCGCAGGATCTCGGCCTCCGCAGCCGGTAGAGCGTTCCTCACCGGCGTGCTCAGCCCCATGCCAGATCCGATCCGAAGGGGAATCACTCCGACCACCAGCACCTCGCCAGGGAGGCCCCCGGCAAACCGGAGTTTCAGGAGGGCTTCCGCGAGTCCCGGCTCATGCGGAGAGACGACGGCCGAGTGGGACCGTTTGAGAATCTCCTCGCCGCGAACCAGCCGCACCTCTCCCCCTGCGCCGGCCGCCTTTACGGCATCGACGACGATGAGAGCCCGCCACCCTTCCATGTACAGGGGAAGATCGTGGCCAGGCGTTCCGCCGTCGATCAGCTCCACTTCGTCCGGGAATCTGTAACGGGCCTCCAGGAGCTTGATGAGGGATGGCCCGAAGGCGTCATCCCCCATCAGGACGTTGCCGAGGCCGAGAATGGCAATGTCGCCCGGTACGGCCTTCGCAGGACCGCCCAGCGTCATGACACCTTGACCCGGGACAGCTCCTTCCCGGACGCGTCCAGCGTATGGATGGCGCATGCCAGGCACGGATCGAAGGAGTGAATCGTGCGCAGAACCTCCAGCGGCCGCGCGGGATCAGCCACTGGATTTCCGACAAGGGAGGCTTCGTAGGGTCCCGGGCGCCCTTCCCCGTCCCTTGGGCCGGCGTTCCACGTGGAGGGAACAACAGCCTGGTAATTTGCGATCTTCCCGTCCCGGATGACGACCCAGTGGGAAAGCGTCCCGCGGGGCGCCTCGTGAACCCCGAACCCGCGCTGTTCCCCCGCGGGAAATGTGGGCTTTACGAAGATGGACGTGTCCCCCGCGCCGATGTTCGCCACCAGCAGATGCCAGTGCTTGAGCGCCAGTTCCCCCATCACGGCGCAGCGGACGGCGCGCGCAAGGTGCCTTCCGAGGGTGGAGTGCAGGACTTCCGGTCCAAGCGTCGACCCCGCGACATCCGATGCCGTTCGAAGAGCCAAGTCGGCCCACCGTTTCGTCGGCTCGTGGCCCGAAATATACCCGATCAGGACCTGTGCCAGCGGTCCCACCTGCATCGGCCGCCCCTGAAAGCGCGGAGACTTGACCCACGAATATTTCTTGTCGGGATCGAATTCCCCGTGTTGGGGGACGGTTTCCTCTTCCCAGGGATGCTTCCGCCAGTCGCCGTCGTAATAGGAACGGGCGATGCTCTCCGTGACGTTTTCCCGGAAATAGGGATCCTGGAACGAGGAGATACGCCTGTACGTTTCCGGTTTCCCGTCGAAGAGTGTTCCTCCGGGAAGGTCGAATGCCGTCCCCGCGGAATCGAGGGGAAGGTCCGGAACGGCAAGGTAGTTGGTAACCCCCGCCCCGTACTTGAGCCAGTCGGCGTACAGACCCCCGATGGCGCAGACGTCCGGAATGTAGACCTGTCGGACGAATGTCACAACCTCCTCCAGAAGGTCCCTGATCATGTACAGCTTGTTCATGTTGAGCGCCGTCTCGTTGTCCAGGTTGATGGCGTTGGCCACACCGCCCACCGCCAGGTTCTGGATGTTGGGCGTCTTGCCGCCCAGGATGGCCACCGCCTGGTTTCCCTTGCGCTGGATCTCGAGCGCCTGGAGATAGTGGGCGACGGCCAGGAGATTGACCTCGGGCGGGAGCTTCATCGCCGGGTGCCCCCAGTAGCCGTTGGCGAAGATCCCCAGCTGCCCACCCTTGACAAACTCCTGCAGCTTCCTTTTTACCTTCTCCATCTCCTTCCGGGAGTTCCCCGGCCAGGGGGAAAGCCGTTCCCCGAGCCTCGCGGCCTTGGACGGGTTGGCCGAAAGGGCGGACACCACATCGACCCAGTCCAGAGCGGACAAATGGTAGAAGTGCACGATATGATCGGACAGGCAGTGCGACGCGACGAGCAGGTTCCGGATGTACTGGGCATTTTTCGGGACTTCCATCCCGAGGGCGTTTTCCACGGCCCGGACGGAAGCGATCGCGTGGACGGTGGTACACACACCACAGATCCTCTGGGTGAACACCCAGGCCTCGCGAGGGTCGCGCCCCTTCAGGATGACTTCGATCCCCCGCCACATCGTGCCGACGGACCAGGCGTCGCTCACGATCCCCTCGTCCACTTCGACGTCTATGCGCAGATGTCCTTCGATTCGCGTGATCGGATCGATCGTGATTTTCTTGCTCATCGATTATCTCCCCGTCGCCGGAACGTGCGAACCCTCGCCCGGCCCGGAATCGGACGCGGCGGGAACGATGCCGGCGAGAATTGGAAATCTCTTGACGACGATGATGAACACCATGATTTCCAGTGCGACCAGACCGAAGGTGATGAACATTTCGGGGATACTCGGGAAATAGGACCATCCGGGCCCCGGGTTGAACCCGACCAGGTAGACGTCGAACCGGTACAGCATCCCGGCCAGGATCATCATCATGGCAGCCAGGAACTGGGTTCCCGGGTTCTTTCTTCTTTCCCGTTTCCGCAGGAGAAGGGCCGGCGTCAGAAAGAGCGCCATCTCGAGCAGGAAGGCCACGCTGTAGCCCCCCGAGCCGAGGATCAGCCCAAACCTCCCCCGCAGGGCCAGGTCGCCCAGGCGCAAGGCAAGGTAGAGAATCGACACGGCGGCCACGATCCCGGACAGGGAGGAGAGCGTCTCCGTTTCGCGCGGCCGTCCGAACATCCGGGAGGACAGGGTGGATTCGAAGACGACCACGGAATACCCCATGAGGAGGCAGGATGCGAGGAAGAGCAACGGAAGGAGCGGGGTGTGCCAGAGCTTGTGCAGCTTGCTGACCGCGATGAGCATTAGTGAGCCGAGCGAGGATTGGTGCATCGTGGGGAGCAGGATGCCCACGGCAAGAATCCAGATCATCGCCTTGTCCAACCATGGGCGGATGACCTTCGAGACCTTGCGCAGCCCGGGAAACGAGTCGCTCTCTTCCAGCTTCTCCAGGAATGCCGGGGAGAGCTCGATCCAGAGCACGCCCACATACGTCATGACGCATATGGCCACTTCGAGAAGGACGGAGTTCCGGTTCCAGTTCCAAACGAGCGGCACCTTCCACAGGTTCCAGTACCGGCCGACGTCGATCACGATGGCGAAACCGGCCATCGAATACCCCAGCGCGCTGGTGAGGACGGCCGGACGGACGAGAGGGTGGTACTTCCCCTGATTCAATACGTAACAGAGAATGGCGATAGCATACCCTCCGCACGCCAGACCCGTCCCCGCCACCACGTCGTACGCGATCCAGATTCCCCAGGGGTAACCGTCGCTAAGCCCCGTGGTCGGGCCAAGACCGGAAACGAATCGCCAAGCCATGAGCGGCACGCTTGCAGTCAGAACGGCGAACAGGATTTTGAAGGGCACGGTCAGAATGGACCCCCCGACGGGCTGGGCTCGAAGGTTCATTCCTTCCCCTCCTGTTCGGAGGAAGTCCCGATACCATCTCCACCGTTGCTGTTTTCTTTGCCATTGCCGTTTCGGATCATCACGTACCCCAAGGCGGCAAAGAGGGCGGCCGGAGCGACGAATCCACGATAGATGGCGTGCTGCAGGGATTCAACCAGCTGCGGGACCGGCTCATCTCCGAGCGTCGGCAGCCCGAGCTTCTCGAAGGGGATCCCCGCCGCGGAGAGGTAGAGCACCTGCGATCCCCCGCCGTCCGACTCCCCGTAAACCTTGGGATAGTACCGGTCGGGATCCCGGGCCAGCCGGTCCTTGGCATCAGTCAGCAGATCCGCGTACTTCCCGTATATCACCGCCTGTCGAGGGCATACCTCGCAGCAGGCGGGGATCCCTCCCTTCGCCAGCAGATGCCGGCACATCTCGCATTTCACGATCTTGGGAAACGCCGTGTTCCATTCGTACTTCGGAACGTTGTAAGGGCAGGCAAGCTGGCAGTACCGGCAACCGACGCACTTGCCCGGATCGTAGGCCACGATCCCGTAGTCGCTCTTGTGGAATGCGCCGATCATGCACACGGATACGCAGGCGGGGGCCACGCAATGCATGCACTGCGCTTTCACATAGGACGTTCGCCCCCCTTCCTTGTAAAGCCTGATCACGGTGTTCGTCGAGGCGGAGAGGTCGACGGGGGCGTCGTAGATGCTGCCCGTCGCCGGGTCCGTCTCCGGCGGCAGGCCGTTTGCCTCCTTGCACTTCACCACGCACGCCTTGCATCCGATGCAACGGGTGGCGTCATAGAGCATGCCGACGGCATCCGACGGCGGCGTCTTTCGTTCGCGGGCGGAGGCAACCGGCACGCCCACTGTCACCGCCGTCCCCGCGGCGACCAATCCCTTGAGCACGCAACGACGGGTGACGGACATGTCACGGGTCCTCCTCTTTCTTATCTTCCACTCCGAGCTTCTTCCCCATCATGACGCCCGCGCCGACGAGAGCGCCGCCCACCAGGCCGGCAAACCCCACCGCCGCTGTGCTTACGTTGCCGTGATCGGGGTGGACCGGAGGATAGGTGTCGGGCGGGGTGGGGCGGTCGATCTCCACCGTCGCATGCAGAGGTACCCGGAATGCCAGCGTTTGCTCGGTGCAACCCACGCAAGGATGTCCGATCCCCACCGGCCAGGCGCCGGGGACCTCGGAGAAGGGTTTCAGGGAGCAGCTGGCATGGGTTGCGGGGCCCTTGCAGCCGATCTTGTAGAGGCAGTAGCCATTCCGGTGCGCCTCGTCCCCGAACGTTTCCGCGAATCGCCCTGCGTCGAAGTGGGAGCGGCGGGGGCAGTCCTCGTGGATGGTACGCCCGTAGGCGAACCGTGGACGCCCCAGACCATCCAGGGCAGGAAAAGTCCCGAACGTGGCGTATTGGAGCACCGTCCCGAGCAGGTTGTACGGGTTGGCGGGGCAGCCGGGAAGGGTAACGACCTGCTTCTCTCTCAGGATCTGCGGGACGCCGGTCGCTCCGGTCGGGTTGGGTTCGGACGACGGGATCCCCCCCCAAGAGGCACAGGATCCGATGGCGATGAGGGCGCCGGCTTTCCCCGCGACATCGTTCAGGATCTCGAGCGCCGTCCGTCCTCCGATCTTGCAATAGACGCCGTTGTCCTTGAGCGGGACGGCACCCTCGACGATGCAGACATACCTGCCGGCGTTCCTCTTCATGGCCTCATGCAATGCCTCTTCCGCCTGAACGCCCGAGGCGGCGAAGAGGGTCTCGTGGTAGTCCAGCGAGATGAGTTCCAGGATGAGCTCCGATACCGCCGGGTGGGAAGTTCGGAGGAGCGTCTCGGAGCAGCCCGTGCATTCCTGGAAATGGAGCCAGATGACCGAGGGGCGGTTGCTCGGCTCAGCCGCTTCCGCGAGACTCCCGACGCACCATGCGGGAAGCCCCACGGAGGCTGCGGCGATGGTGCACACCTTCAGGAAATCCCGCCGGCTGACGCCGCGCGCTTCCAGCCGGTCAACGATCCGTCTGTTGTCTTCGTCCTTTCCCATGGGGGCCGCACCTCCTCGTGTTGTTCCGCTCATGGTGAATGGCATCAGAGGAACCGGATCGCCCCCATGGATGCGCCTCAAAGGGGAGATTCCCTGATGCCGCGGGTGCATGGCATGGATATCGGGATGGTTGAGGAGTCTTATCGAAAGAGACCGACGAGAGCGTACAAAGGCACAAGGCACCGGGGAAATACAACCAACGAAACATTTCCCGTACGTGGATGGACTTCATGGCATCCCCCACGGCGAAGCAGGCTACGATGGTTTACGGCATACTGTATACAGGCCTTTCGACATCTTCGGTCCTAACAGATATATGGTCCTGTTAACATATTCTAAGCACAATGGTCTGACCACCCGACCAGCTTGTCAAGGAAAATTTCACGGGATTCCGACGGGAGAAAAACCGCTTGTGCGGATATTCTTTATGATATAGTGGCCGTTTTAAAATCATACATATCTCTGTTATAGTTCAAATATTATATAAATAAAACAACGCGGACAAGGGGGCGCCCACGTGGCCTCTGAAGCGGTCCAACTTACGATACGGGGAATCGTGCAGGGGGTCGGTTTCCGTCCGTTCGTCTACCGGATCGCCCAACGGTGCCGGCTCGCCGGCCGGGTGCACAACCGGGCAGGGAGCGTAATCGTCCATGTCGAGGGGCGGCCAGAGGCTCTCGGGAAATTCCGGAAACTTCTGGTGGAGGATGCCCCTCCGGCGGCACGGATTGTCCAGGTATCGGCAAAGCGTGTCCCATCGGCCGGCTTCACGGAATTCTCCATCAGGGAAAGCGAGGGAGGAGGAGCAGCGCTTTCGACCATCCCGCCGGACATCGCGATCTGCCAGCACTGTTACACCGAACTCCGTGATCCGGCGAACCGTCGCTACCGGTATCCTTTCATCAACTGCACCGATTGCGGACCGCGATTCACGATCGTGAAGGAACTCCCCTATGACAGGGAAAGCACCTCGATGGGCGCCTTCGTGCTCTGTGCGGCATGCCGGGAGGAGTACGAGGATCCCGCCGACAGAAGGTTTCATGCCGAGCCCAATGCCTGCCCCGTCTGCGGTCCCTCCCTTTCAGTCACGGGAGGAGACGGCACCGTCCTCGCGACGAACGATCCGGTGGACAGGGTCGCAGAGGCTCTCCGGTCAGGGCAGATCGCGGCCATCCGGGGGCTGGGGGGATTTCACCTTGCCGCGGACGCGACGAGCGACAGGGCCGTCCAAACACTCCGGGACCGGAAGCTTCGGGACGAGAAGCCGTTCGCCGTGATGGTCCGGAACCTTGCCGCCGCGCGGTCGGTCGCCCGCCTGAGCGCCGCCGACGAGGCGATCCTGCTCTCCCCTTCCTCCCCGGTGCTGCTGGCCGACAGCGCGAAGGGATCGCCCCTGTCCCCCCTCGTGGCACCGGGTTTGAGAAACGTGGGCATCTTCCTCCCGTACACACCCATTCACCGCCTTATCCTCGACAGTGTGGACCGGCCCCTCGTCATGACCAGCGGCAACGTGACCGACGAGCCGATCGCGACGGGAAACGAGGAAGCGCTGGAACGGCTTGCCGGGATTGCCGACATCTTCCTCCTCCACGACCGGGAGATCGTCCAGCGAAGCGATGATTCCGTCGTCCGCCGGGTCACCGGCAGGGCATACCCGATCCGCCGTGCGCGGGGTTTCGTCCCCGCGCCCGTCGTCCTGGGACTCTGCCGCGCGCGCAGTTCCCGGGGCGGGAACGGACGGTCCGCAGTTGCGGGACTCGGGGGCGAGATGAAGAGCGCCTTCTGCATTCTCAAGGAGGAATACGCCTACCTGTCCCAGCACATCGGAGACCTCGACATGGCACCCGCCCGGGATTTCTACACCGGTACGTTCGACTTCTTCCGGAGATTTCTCGACGTCGAGTTCCGGGCAGTATGCCGGGATCTGCACCCCGGCTACTTCACGACCTCCTTCGCGGACAAGGTTTCCGCCGGGCGGTTCGTTTCTCTCCAGCACCACAAGGCGCACCTGTACTCCCTCTTGGCGGAGACGGGATTTTCTGGAAAAGCCGTCGGGGTCGCGTTCGACGGGACAGGATACGGGGAGGACGGCGCCATCTGGGGAGGAGAGTTATTCGCGATCGACGGCATGGAGATGCAGAGAGCGGGGGCCCTCGACGACTTCCCTCTCCAGGGTGGGGACACCGCCGTGAAGGAGCCGTGGAAGATCGCCCTCTCCCTCCTGCGGGAGACGTTCGGCCCCGGGGAAGGAGCCGCAACGGCGTTTCGACTGTTTCGCGACGTCGACCCGGACCGGATTGCCCTCGTCCTCGACGCGCTTTCAAAAAACGTGAACGTCGTCCCGTCGTCCAGTTGCGGTCGCCTCTTCGACGCGGCGGCCTCGCTGATCGGGGTCTGCCGGCGGGCAAGCTACGAGGGGCAGGCTCCGATGCTTCTGGAAGGGGTTCTCCGGAAAAGCGGAAAACCCGCCCCTTACGATTTCCGGATCCGGGACAACAGCAATGGGCTTCTTCGGGTAGACTGGAGAGGCGCGGTCGCGGGGATCGTGTCGGACGCCGGGGACGGCGTTCCGGCCGCGGTGGTCGCGCGGCGTTTCCACGACACCGTGGCAGGAATGATCATGGATGCGGCGGGAAGGCTGGGAGAGAAGACGGGGAGCAGCTGCGTCCTCCTGTCAGGAGGCGTCTTCCAGAATGCCTGGCTTCTCCGTGCGCTTCTGACCGGCTTCCGCAAGAAGAACTGGAAGGTCCTTGTTCACCGGGAAGTCCCCGCCAACGACGGTGGGATCTGCCTGGGGCAGGCGTTCTATGCGGCGATGCTGACCGGAGGGAGGTAAGGTCAATGTGCCTCGGAGTGCCCGCGAGGGTGATGGAAGTGACGGGCGAGGCGGCTACCGTCGACGTGGGCGGCGCGCGCCGGGATATATCCTTAATGCTCGTGGACGGCGTGACCGTCGGGGACTGGGTCATTCTGCACGCCGGGTTCGCCATTCAGAAACTTGACCCCGAAGAGGCGGAGAAGACCCTCGCCCTGCTCCGGGAGTTCGCGGATGCGCCTGAGATATCTTGACGAGTTTCGCGACCCGGCGACGGCCCGGGCGATCGTGGACCGGATCGGGAATACGTGGGACGGACCTCCTGTCCGCCTGATGGAAGTCTGCGGAACGCACACGATGGCGATCGCGAGGAGCGGGATCCGCCAGCTCCTCTCCGGGCGGGTGACCTTCCTCTCCGGGCCGGGATGCCCGGTTTGCGTCACCCCGGCCGCCTATCTCGACAGAGCCATCGCGCTGGGAAAAGAACGGGGCGTCATTCTTGCCACCTTCGGTGACATGGTCCGCGTCCCGGGCACCCGTTCCTCCCTCGAGCGGGAACGGGGGAAGGGGCTCGATGTCCGGACCGTATACTCCCCTCTGGACGCCGTCGCCCTTGCCGAACGGGAGAAAGAGAAGGAGGTGGTCTTCCTGGGGGTGGGATTCGAGACGACGACCCCGGCCATCGCGGGCGCCATCGTGATGGCGGCGGAAACAGGGGTGCCCAACTTTTCGGTTCTCTCCTCCGTGCGAACGATTCCCGGCGCGATGGAGATCCTCGCCTCCGACCCCGAGACGGGGATCGAGGGATTCCTCTGCCCCGCCCACGTCAGCGCCATCATCGGGTCCAATGCATACCTCCCGCTGGCTGAAAAGTATGCGATTCCCTGCGTGGTGGCGGGATTCGAGCCGATCGACATCCTTTTAGGGACCCTCATGCTGCTCCGGCAGAAGACGGAAGGCGCAGCAAGGGTTGAAAACGAGTATGCCCGTGTGGCGACCCGGGAAGGGAACCGCAAGGCGTTGGGCCTGGTCTCCCGGGTGTTCGAGGAGTGCGACGCACCCTGGAGGGGAATCGGCGTCCTCCCCCACACGGGCCTGCGGATCGCCAACCGGTTCTCCTCTCTCGATGCGCAGATAAAATTCGGGCTGGCGGACTTCGGGACCGAGGAGCACACGCCCTGCCGCTGCGGCGACATCCTCAAGGGGAAGATTTCCCCCCCGGATTGCCCTCTATTCGGAACGACGTGCACCCCGGCGGAACCCGCGGGTCCCTGCATGGTATCCGGCGAAGGAACCTGTTCCGCCTATTTCAAGTACGGCGTACCGTGACATGGCAGAGAAGATCCTCCTTGCTCACGGGGAAGGCGGAAAACGGACGCGCGATCTCATCCGGTCCGTCGTCCTCACGCGGTTCGGGAATCCGGTCCTCGATCCCCTCCTCGATTCGGGGCTTCTCGGCCGGATCGATGGGGAGATCGCCTTCACCACCGACGCGTATATCGTCACCCCCCCCGTCTTCCCGGGAGGGGACATCGGAAGGCTTGCGGTCTGCGGAACGTTGAACGACCTTGCCGTGTGCGGCGCGAACCCGGTGGCCATCTCCTGTTCCCTGATCCTCGAGGAAGGACTTCCCGTAGGGGAACTGGAGGGCGTGCTCGATTCGATGCGGGAGGCCGCAAGGGAGGGAGCGGTCACGATCGCCTGTGGGGACACGAAAGTCGTCGAGCGCGGGAAAGGGGACCGGATCTTCATTACCACATCAGGAGTTGGGACCCTTCTCCCCGGGTGGCGTCCCTCGCCACAGACGGTCATGCCCGGGGACAGGGTGATCCTTACCGGCACCATGGGGGACCACCAGGTGGCGGTGCTCATTGCGAGGAACCGGCTGGAACTTTCCGCGGAGGTTCTCTCCGATGCGGCACCCCTCTCCCCGATGCTCCTTGATATCCTCGTGCGGTTCGGTGCGGACGTCCGGTTCATGAGGGACCCGACACGCGGGGGCGTGGGCGTGTCGCTCATCGAGATGGCGGAGTCCACGAGACGGCGCATCATCCTCGAGGAAGCACTCCTCCCCGTTTCGCCGGCCGTCCGGGGGGTCTGCGAGATCCTGGGGTTCGATCCCCTGTACCTCGCCAACGAGGGGAAGGCGATTCTTCTGGTCTCCCCATCCGCCTCCGATGCCGTCGTCTCCGCCCTCCGTCGCCATCCCTACGGAAGAGGCGCGGCGGTCGTCGGCGAGGTGACGGAAGGTCCGCCGGGCGTCCTGCTGCGGACCACCGTGGGAGGACTGCGGGCGGTGGACTATCCCGTGGGAGACCAGCTGCCCAGAATATGCTGAGTGTGCCGAAGACGGAGAAACCCGTCCTCATCTACGACGGAGATTGCCCGGTGTGCCGCAGCGCGGTCGACCGGATCCGGGGAAATTCCGCGCCGGATGCGTTCGAGTTTTTCTCCTGCCATTCGGAGGATCTCTCCCGGCGATTTCCTCAGGTTGCAAAAAGCGCCTGCCTGGAGGCGATGCACCTGATCCTGCCCGGCGGAACGGTGCTCGCGGGGGAACAGGCCGCGCCCGAAATCCTTTCCCGGCTGAGGCGGTGGCGGTGGGCCGCCATCCTGTTCCGCCTTCCGGGTGCGCAAATCCTCTCCCGCGTCTTCTACCGATGGTTCGCCGGGAGGAGGCACCGGCTCTCCCGGCTGCTCTTCCCTCCCCCGTAACGCCGGGAATGGCCCCATGTCGAAGGGGGTCGTCGCCGTTCCCTCCTCATATTCCCCATAGCCGGTTCACCAAAGGGGGAACGGTCGTCGAACACTGGCAAAAAAAGATCCGCATTCCCGGGAGGGAAAGCGGATCCTGGCGAATAGGCGCCATCTATTCCGGCCCGACCCGGGATCAGATCAGGCAGCCTTGTCCAGCTCCTTGAGGAACTCCTCGACGACCCCTGCCGCCCTGTCCTTGGTCAGACCGTAATGCTCCTCAAGTTTACCGATGAGCATGTCACGCTTCCCCGCGATCACGTCGAGCTCATCATCGGTTAAAAAGCCCCATTTTTCGCGGACTTTTCCCCTGAATTCTTTCCAGTTTCCGGCTACGCGCTCCCAGTTCATACGAAGGCCTCCTTTCTTCCGGGTTCCTTTCCGGTTGATTGGATTTGCCGGGCTTCGACCTGCTTTTTCATTATACAGGAAACGCCGGAGACGGGCCAGTTTACGGAAGCCTTATGCGCAAGAACCACCCCCGGGACGGGGAGACCACCCTCTCCTGCATTTCGGTAATCAGGGATCACACGCCCAAATCCCGCCCCAGGAGCATCATGAGGTCTTTCACTGCGATGCCGTCCAGGTGTTTCACAGCGTCGGCGATCTCGCGCCGGAGCGACGACTCGATCACACCGTCCGCGAGGGATTCGAACTTTTCCTCCACTCTCGCCCAAGACATCGGCCGGGTGTGGAACCCCTCGTAATCTACCTTCTCCTTCGTGCATAATCTTCCGTCCTTGAGCGCCACCGTGATCTTGCAGCCGTGCTTGTCTGGGAAAAGCTTCGAATACTGGGGGTTCGACACCACCGTCACCCTGTGGAGAAGCGACTGGACGTCGCTGCGAACGATTCTTTCCGGTACGTACTGCGCAGGCATCACCTGCCCGTCCAGCGCGGCGACCGCGACCATGTAGTGCAGGCTGTGATCGGCATCCTCCTTCGTGCGGACGATCGTCTTGTCCCCCTCCACGCCGCCGCCGATGATGAGGTGGGCAACTTCGAAGATGTCGATGCGGATCCGGTCGATGTCCGCTCCGGAGAACCCCTGCTCCCGCATCAGCTCGATCATCCCTTCCAGAGCCGACTGGGAGTGAATCTCTGCGTTGAACTTCTTGATGATGGTGCGCAGGACCCTCTCCAGGTTTTCCTTCGACCAGTCCAACGCGAAATCCCCCGCGATCGTCTGGCACCATCCCTTGTTCCCTTCGAACACCTCCCTTGGACCCGTCACCCCCCGCTTCGCGAGGAACGCGGCCCGCAGGCCGTTGAACGCGGTGTTCGGATAGGCAAGACCCTTCCAGTGGGACAGCTCCCCGGTGCGGGATACGCGAAGCGCGTTGTTCGCGGTCCCCGAGATCCCCAGGGCGCTGACGGTTTCCCAGGTGGAGAGACCAAGCGCCTTGGCCACGCCCGCCGCACTGGCAAATGCGCCCTGCGTGGTGTGGTCGAACCCCCGTACACGGACCGGAGCCTCGTCGCACAGGCGGCACTGCACCTGGTACGCGACAGCAAGCGCCGTCAGGAACTGCCTCCCCGAAGCAAGAGCGTACTCCGACGCCGCGAGTACGGCCCCGATGTTGTCGCTCGGGTGACACGTCTCACCCGGGGCCAGATAGGAGTCGTTGAAATCCAGGTATCGTACCAGCGCTCCGTTCAGGAACGCTGCCCGGTCGGGGGAGGTACGCCCTCCCCCGATCAGTGTGCACAGAGGGTTTCCCCCGAACTCGTTCACGTCCCAGCGGATCATCCGGATGGGCTCTCCCCGGATGGCACCAAAGGCGCACGCGAGAGAATCGAGCACCCGGACTTTCAGGGACTCGCGCGCATCGGGCGATATGTGCTCCCATCCCGCCCGCTCCACGAACGCCGCCATCTCCTCCGAGCGAGACAGCACGCGTTCGTTCCCCATTGCCTCCGCGAGGTGGTCGAATCGCGCCATGGCGGTTACCTCTTGCCGCCCTTGGCCGCCGACCCGATAAGCTTCGGCCGGGCGACTGCGGCTTTCTCCGTTGCTTTCCGGTAGGTCACGATACGGCCCCAGGTGCTTTTCGTTCCCCAGATGCCGGAACGCAGACACTCCAGCTGGACTACCTGGGAATGGTCGACGAACAGGTTGACGTCCGGGCCGAAGTTCTTTATGTACCAGCTGAATACCTCGGGGTCGGCCGCCTCGAACATCACCTTGTCCAGCCCGAGCTCGTTGACTATCTTCGCGACCACGTCCGTGCGCCAGCTCCGGACGTTTTCGGTGATCCCTTCCGATTCCACCATGATGAGGTGCGCGCCCGCATCCAGGTACCGCCTGGCGGCCCGGATCGCCTGGGACGGATCGATGGTCCCTTCCGCCTCCAGCTCCTCTACGGAGCTTGCGCCCCCGGCGCCGAACTGGATGCCGATCTCGGGCTTCGCCTTCATGCCGAGTTCGTGCACTCTATCGACGATTCCCACCAGGTCGTCCAGGGGGACGCTGATGAAGCCGCTGGACACCTCCACGACGTCGAACCCCATCTCCCGGCACTCTTCGAGGTAGCGATCCACCATCCCGGGGCCGTGTGTCAGCACCCGCTCGATGAATCCCCCGGTGGACACCATCACGTCGTGCTCGTGGCAAACGCCGATCAGGTCCTTCACCGCCTGCGTGGGCATCAGGGAAAAGGACCCCCCGCTGAACTTGAAGATGTCGACAAACGCGCCCATGGTCTCGAAGATGTCTTCCATGTACCGTTTCCCGACGGGCGCGTAGTACGGTCCGCGCATCTCCGTGATCCCGGTGGTGCGCGGTTTCCGCCCTCTCTCATTTATAGGAAGAAACCCGAAGCTGCGATCGAATGAACGTTCCATTCCCCCACCCTCCTTCCGTTCCATCTTTGCCGGTCATGGTTCCCCGTTGTCATGCAAGCTTCCTGCTCCTATTAAGATGATTTCCTGAAAAGGATCGTTCCACATCTCCATGAAACGATACTCCCCCGGTTTTCTCATTGAATTCCAGTACGATAGGAACGTCCAGGGGCAGGGGAAGACGTGGTTATCGAAGGGGTTCGATCAGGGCCGGCGTATCCGCTTTCGGGTTGTTCACTGCGGTCCCGACGGGAAAGACGGTCATCTCCTCCGGGGGATAGGGATGAAAGAGGGTCGCGAGCGCCTCGGGGTCCTGCACGGCAGGCGAAAGCCAGAGGGCGTAATCCCGCGGAGAAAGGATCACGGGCATCCGGTCGTGGACCGGCCGGAGGAGATCGTTCGGAACGGTGGTGAGAATCGTGCACGATTCGACCGCCGCGTGTTCCGGCCCCGCCCAGGATTCCCACAACCCCGCGAACGCAAAGATCGCGCCGTCTTCCAGGCGGATGTAGTACGGCTGTTTCCTGCCGTTTACGCGTTTCCATTCGTAGAAGCCGTCCGCCGGGACCAGGCATCTCCTTCGCCGGATCGCCGATCGGAAGGCGGGCTTATCCGCTACCGTCTCCGCACGCGCGTTGATCATCCGGTTGCCTATGGCGGGATCTTTCGCCCAGGAGGGAACGAGCCCCCAGCGAAGCGTAACGAGCTCCCGCTCTCCCGCTCCCGGCGGAATCCGCACCGCGGCCACCATCTGGGAAGGAGCGATGTTGTACCGCGGGGAGAAGGACGGCGTATCCGGCAGGCCGAACCTCTCGGCCACGGAATCGGCAGAGTCGAAAAGCGTGAAGCGCCCGCACATGACCCGGTTATCCCCGCACGCCCCGGTCGCCTTCGGTTACCTTGTCTTTTCCGTCGGATACCCGGCGGAGACCCACCCGTGCCAGCCTCCCTTCAGGGCATACACCCTCCCGAAGCCGAGACTTTTCAGCCTGAGCGCCACCCGGGCGCTCGTAGCTTCGTCGACTCAGGAGCAGTAGAGGACGATCTTCTTGTCCTTCGGGTATTTCGGGGCCCAGTCCGAAACGTTTTCGGGGTCTTCGTACACCGACCCCGTGATCCTTATCGGAGCGTTTCCCCCGCCTAAACGGACGTCGAGGATGACGACTCCCGGGCTGCCCAGAAGCGTTTTCAACTCCTCCTTCGTCATTCTGGGAACGTCGTCCCCACCCGCCGCGACCACCGGTGCCTGCCATGTGAAAATCCCTGCCAGTACGACGACGATCAGCGCACCCAGTATCCGCTTCATGAACAAACCTCCCGTATTCGTCTGATACTGTTTTTGGGAGCGGAAAACCGGCCACCGGGTTTCCTCCGCAGGATTCGGACGTCCTGCTGCGTTCCTATATCTTGCGGATGAGATATACCCCGTCCCGTACGGGGAGCATCACCTTCTCGACCCGGTCGTCGCTCATCACTCTGCGGTTGAAGGATACGATAGCCCGGGAATCGCCGTCTTCCGGGGAGAGAACCCGTCCGTACCAAAGCACGTTGTCGGCGGCGATCAGCCCCCCGCCCCGGAGGATCCGGACGCTTTCCTCGTAATAATGGGAATAGCCCCCCTTGTCGGCGTCGATGAAGACAAAATCGACGCTCCCGTCGGGGACCCCGCGCAGCGTCTCGGCGGCGGGACCCAGGACAAGGCGGATCTTTCGTCCGTGCGGGCTTCTGTCAAAGTACTTCCGGGCGATGGTGGCGTACTCCTCCGAGACCTCGCACGTAACAAGCTCCCCGTCCGCAGGGAGACCTTCCGCCATCATGAGTGCGGAGTACCCGGTGAAGGTCCCGATCTCCATCACTTTCCTCGCCCCCGAGAGCTTGACCAGCATGCGGAGGAAGGCACCTTCGACCCGGCCGGTCAGCATCCCGGGGTGGCCCGTCCGCTCCCGCGTCTCCCGATCGAGTTCCTCGAGAAGGGGCGACACGGGACCGACATGCTTCTCGACATAGCGCCTCAGGTCTTCGGGAAGAAACATTTCCATGCGGATCTCCTTTCCCCTCCCCACCGGAGACACTCCTATATCGGGTTGTACGTCGAGGGGTGTCCCCGCAAACACGATACAATGAAACCGGCCCACATCGACTCGGGTGGAAACCTTTTTTCTCCCCGGGGACCGCTGTCAAGGAGGAAGAAGCGGTTCCATGACCGGATCGGAAAAACCTATCGTCCCTGCCGACAGGAAGGAAACGGTGCGCAGGAGGATCCTCTCCCTCCTCTCGGGCCACTCCCTCACCGCACGGCAGATCTCCGCGGAGGTCGGCATTCCCGAAAGGGAGGCGTACGCACACATGCCCCACGTCAAACGAACCGTCGCCCGGCTCGGGGGACGCCTGGCGGTCACTCCCGCGGAGTGCAGGCAATGCGGTTACGTGTTCCGGAAGCGGGAGAGGCCGAACAAGCCGGGACGGTGCCCCGTCTGCCGGGGCGAGTCGATCTCGGAGCCGCTCTTCGCCGTCCTGGCCAGGTGATCCGCACCCTTCCCCTCTTCCGGAAGGCGCAGAGGCCGGACCTCATTTGCAGTAAGGATCTCCCCGTGAATCTTCCCTCCCCTCTTTGTCGTGACGGTGCTCTTCCTTCGAGGGAACAGGACGACCGGCGAATGGAGCGAAAACTGCAGGAAAGAGAAAAACGAGGAAGGAATTCTGAAAACTCGTGAATTCTGGTATATGTATAGTACATCCAATAGGCGAAACAGGGAAATCCGGCCATCGGGAGACGGAGATGATCCGGTTCGAGGGAGTCCACAAGTGGTACGGGAAGCTCCACGTGCTGAACGACGTCAACCTCCACGTGGAAAAGGGGGAGGTCGTGGTCGTCTGCGGCCCCTCCGGCTCCGGGAAGTCCACCCTCATCCGCACGATCAACCAGCTCGAGCCGATCAACGAAGGGAAGCTCATCGTCGACGGGATGGATCTTTCCGACCCGAAAGTGAACATCAACAAGCTCCGGGCGGAGGTCGGGTTCGTCTTCCAGCAGTTCAACCTCTACCCCCATCTCACGGCGCTAAAGAACATCACCCTCGCCCCCATCAAGATCCGCGGGACCCCCAAAAAGGAGGCGGAGGAGCAGGCGGTCGCGCTGCTCGAGCGGGTCGGCCTGGCGGAGAAGAAGGACGCCCACCCGTCCCAGCTCTCGGGGGGCCAGCAGCAGCGGGTTGCAATCGCGCGGGCACTGGCGATGAAGCCGAAGATCATGCTCTTCGACGAGCCGACCTCGGCGCTCGATCCCGAGATGATCGGGGAGGTCCTCATGGTCATGACGGACCTGGCGGAATCCGGCATGACGATGATGGTGGTGACCCACGAGATGGGGTTCGCCCGCGAGGTGTCCCACCGGGTCTGCTTCATCGACTTCGGCACCATCCTCGAGAAGGCCGAGCCCACCGAGTTCTTCAAGAATCCGAAGCACGAACGGCTCAAGCAGTTCCTGAAGCAGGTGCTGTCGCCGATGCACTAAATCTTGACGAGGGGAGGAGTACGGCAATGAGAAAAACGGTAACCATCGTGCTGTCGCTTCTGTTGGTAGGAACCTTTTTCGTCGGTGCATCGCTGGCCGCCGACACGCTGGACGAAGTCAAGGCAAGAGGGGTCCTGGTGGCGGGGGTGAAGGATTCCCTTCCCCCGTTCGGCTACATCGACCAGAAAACCCGCACGATCGTCGGGTACGACATCGACTTCGTCCATGCGATCGCGAAAAAGCTCGGGGTGAAAGTAGAGCTCAAGCCGGTGACCTCGGCAACCCGGATGCCCCAGCTCCAGGAGGGAAACATCGACATCATCGCCGCGACGATGACGAAGAACGCCGAGCGGGCCAAGGTGATCGACTTCAGCGACACCTACTTCCTCACGGGCCAGAAGTTCCTCACCAAGACCGGGACGGTCAAGAGCCTCAAGGACCTGGCGGACAAGAAGATCGGCACGACGAAGGGGTCCACCTCCGAGAAGAATGCGGCGGCGGCGGTACCTACCGCGACGATCCTGTCGTTCGACGACTATCCACAGGCCGTGCTGGCGCTAACGCAGGGGAAGGTCGCAGCAGTGACGACCGACGAGTCCATCCTGGCCGGCCAGCTGGCCAAGCTTCCCAAGGGCGAGTACGAGATCCCGGACATCCGGATTTCCGACGAGCCGTATGGACTCGGAATCCGGAAAGGAAGCCCAAAATTCGTGGCGTTCGTGAACGAAACCCTCGTCGACATGGAAAAGAGCGGGGAGGCAAAGGCGATCTTCGAAAAGTGGTTCGGTCCGGATTCGGGCACGCCGATGAAGCGGGACTTCACGATCACGGCGGGCAAATAGCGTTTTCGGGCTGATCCCGCATGCTGAAATACAAGTTCGACTGGGCGATCGTCCTCTCGGGGAAGTATTTCGACTGGCTGGTATCGGGCGTCAAGGTAACGATCCAGCTCTCCGCGGTGTCGATCGTCCTCGCCTTCCTCCTGGGGCTGATCATCGCGGTCATGCGGATGAGCAAGGTGCGCCCCGTCCGGTGGTTCGCCCTCGGATATCTCGAGTTCTTCCGCAACACCCCGCTGCTGGTCCAGATCTTTTTCTGGTACTTCGGGTCGTACAAGATCCTCCCGACGGTGGTCAACGACTGGCTGGTCACCCAGAACTTCGAGTTCGCCTCCGCCGTCATCGCGCTGACGATCTACACCTCGGCGTTCATCGCCGAGGACATCCGCTCGGGCGTTCTCTCCATCCCGAAGGAGCAGATGGAGGCCGCCCGCAGCTCCGGCTTCTCGTTCATCCGCTCGATGCGATACATCATCCTGCCGCAGGCGGTCCGGATCACCATCCCGCCGCTGATCAACCAGTTCCTGAACCTGGTGAAAAACTCCTCCCTCGCCATGACGATCGGGGTGGCGGAGCTCACCTACCAGGCAAGGCAGGTGGAAAGCTACACCTTCAAGGGATTCGAGGCGTTCACGGCGGCCACCGTCGTGTATATTGCCATGTCGATCATCATCACGGTCGCTGTCACCTGGTACAGCAAGACGATCCTTTCCCCGCTGAGGGCGAGATAACATGGTGCTCGGACTCGATTTCCACGTCATCTGGGACAACCTGACGTACTTCTTCATCGGGCGGTACCCGCACGGCCCGTTGGGGGGGGTGGGGCTCACCTTCTACCTCGCGGTTGTCTCCTGCATCCTCTCTTTCTTCGGAGGCTTGATCCTCGGACTTCTGGCCATTTCGCGCAACCGTCTGATCCGGTATCCCTCGGAGGCGGTGATCCAGTTTGTGCGGGGGATGCCGCTGATCATGGTCATCTTCTGGATGTACTTTCTCTACCCGAATCTGATGGGGCAGCCGATGCCGGAGAGCCAGACGGTGATCCTGGCCCTTACGTTTTTCACCTCCGCCTACATGTCGCAGATCGTCAAGGCGGGGATCGAGGGGATTCCGAAGGGGCAGACCGAGGCGGCCATCTCCACGGGCCTCAGCCACTGGCACACCATGCGTTACATCATCCTGCCGCAGGCCCTGCGCAACATGATCCCGTCGTTCGTCAACCAGTTCGTGTCGCTCATCAAGGACACATCGCTTGCCTTCATCGTCGGCGTCTCCGAGCTTACCCAGGTGGCGACGCAGATCAACAACCGAACCCTGATCTATCCCACCGAGATCTTCCTCTTCATCGCCGTCATCTACTTCATCTTCTGCTACGCGTTTACCACCCTCTCCCGGTATCTCGAGAAACGCCTGGCCTGGGCCAAAGCGATCTGACGGCCCTTTTTATAACTTATGAACCCCCCCTTGGCGGTCACGAAACGCGAGCCATAAAAGATCCTTTCCGAGGCTTCATTTCTAAGGAGTACCGGTTCCGGCTCCACGCCGTGGAGGACGGGATGTGCCAGCTCCGCGTGCCGTTCCGCACGACCTTCGAGCGTCCCGGGGGAAGACCCGTTTAGTGAATGACGCCCTGCAGGACCGCGGTCAGGGAGAGGACGCCGACCAGCACCCAGAGCAGGACGCCCTGGATCATGGGACGGAAGCCCACTTTTTTCAGGACATCGGGCCCCAGCCCCGCCCCGATAAGAAACAGCGTGACCACGAGGCTCTGGCGGGCCACGGCGGCGATGCCGTTCCACTCCGCCTGCAGACCGGGGACCAGGGAACGGATTGCCGCGGCGGCGATGAACCCCAGGATGAAGAGCGGAAAGACCGCCTTCCCCTCCGACTTCCGGAACCATCCGTAGGCCAGTACGCACGGAGCGATCCACACGGCGCGGGAAAGCTTCACCGTGGTCCCGGTGGCAAGGGCGCCCAGGCCGTACGCGGAAGCGGCGCCGACGACGCTGCTGGTGTCGTGGATGGCGATCCCCGCCCAGATCCCGAACGCATCCTGGCTCAGCCGGAGGAGATGGCCGATGACGGGAAACAGGAACAGCGCGATGGAATTGAGCGTGAAGATCGTGGCCATGGAAACGGCGACGTCCTCGTTCTCCGCCTGGATGACGGGCGCCATTGCCGCGATGGCGCTGCCGCCGCAGATCGCAGTCCCGAAGGAAACCAGCGCGGAGGTCGATCCCCGCATCTTGAGAGCACGGCCCAGGAGCGTGCCGGCAGCCAGGGTGCAGGTGATTCCCACGAAGGTGTAGACGATGGAGTGTTTCCCGACGCGCAAGACCTCCGCGAGCTGCATGCCGAAACCCAGCCCCACGACGGAGATCTTGAGCAGCTGCTTGCTTGCACGCGACGTCTTTTCGGGCCAGGGGTTCCCTACGAGAAGACTCAACGCCAGCCCCATGGCCAATCCCAGACCGGTGCTGACGAACGGGAGCGTGCACGCCGCCAGCAGGAGAACAAACAGCGCTTTCCGAAAGTTCATCTTCCTGCCCTGCAGGCGTATCCCCTGGCGCCCGCAACACGCCTGGAGGACACGCCGGATGCGTGGAATTTCTGCTGCCGAGGGCGCATTATATCCCGAAACGCGCGGCGGATGCATCCGCCGCCGCGGAACGGTTTCACGGCGTTGCGGCCGCCCCCGGCCCGTTGCCCGGGCATCGGTCCGCGTTGTTCGTGCGCCGCCTGATACTATGTCCTATAGGATATTGGGAGAACCCATTATGGTGAAAGCAGAAGACTTGCAAAAATATTTACATGAGCACATCCCGATCTCGAAAGCGATGGGAGTAGAGGTTTTAGAGGCGACAGTGAACGGTGTTACATTGTGCGCTCCTCTTTACCCGAACATCAACCATCGAGAAACCGTTTTTGGCGGCAGTTCGACGGCGGTGGCAATTCTTTCCGCCTGGTCGTTACTCTATCTCCGACTGAAATGTGAAAACATAACCCGTCACATCGTGATTCAAAAAAGCACGATGACCTACGAATGCCCGATTACCGACATGTTTACCGCATCTTCTGTCATTCGCGACCCGGCGGCCTGGTTCCGATTTATCACCATGCTCAGGCGAAAGAATCGCGCAAGAATGAGAGTGCACTCCATTCTGCACTGTAATGGCAGAAAAGTAGGGGAACTCGAGGGGGACTTCGTCGCATTCGATTCACCAACCACCTGACAACAGGTTGAAACAGACGGCTCGCACGGGACAGTATGGGGGAACGGAAAGACATTGCGGATGTATCGGATCATCGACCGGATTCCCCCGACGACAGGACTTTTCCAAATATCCCGAAAATCGTAATATGTCTTCTGGACGAGGGCAAAGTCGCACATACGAGCGTCGGGTCCGGACCCGATCGAATTAAAACACTTGGCCATACAGGGAGAGCATCATGGGTAAACACCGACTGTTTTCCGCCAAGGAGTGGCAGGCGCTCCAGTTCGCCGTTATTGATGTGTTCATGATGGTTTCCGAAATAGAAGGTTCAATGGGAATGGATGAGGAGGAGCAGAATGCGTTCATCGATCTTCTGGAGAACCCGGCATCGATCGAAAACACGCTCCTGCGTGAACTGCTTGCGTCGATAGCCCCTACGTGGAAGCACATCCTCGATGCATATTATTCGCAATATCAGCTTAACGAGGCCTATTTCGCAGGATCCTTTGCCCGCGCCAGGGCGCTTGTCGACGGCAGGCTGGACAAGGACGAGGCCCAGGCTTTCAAGGTGGCCCTCACTGCGCATTTTGGCGGCATCATCGCAAACGCTTCCGGGAGTGCGGAACCCGGGATGGGCCGATTGAGCGATGACGAAGTCCAGGCGATAACCGCCATCGCGATTTGGCTCGGATCGGATCCTTCTTGCTAAGAACATTGGCGGGGAAAGATGAAAATATTCCTTAGCTGGTCCGATGAGACAAGTCATGCCATTGCGTTGGTTCTCGGGGATTGGATTCCCTTCGTGATTCAAGCCGTGGAGACATACGTACCACCGGAAGACATCCGAAAGGGAACGAGATGGGCAAATGATGTCTCGAAAGAGCTGAACCAGTCATCTTTTGGAATATTATGCGTCGTCCCCGGCAACGCGGGAGCACCGTGGTTGAATTTTGAGGCGGGCGTTCTGTCAAAATCCCTGGATGTGTCGAACGTGATCCCCTTGCTCATAGATGTTGAAAAGTCGGAACTGGACAATGGACCGCTTGCCCAATTTCCGTCTGCTATTTTCGAAAAAAATGGCATGTATCAGATCCTGGAGACGATCAACGAAAAAACAGAGAAGGGGAGATTAAGCGAGGACCGATTGCGGGACACCTTTGATATATGGTGGCCAAAACTCAAGCTGGATGTTGGATCTATCCGAAAAAAAGAGAAACCGGATGCAGAGGAGCCGGAAAAGACGCCCGACACCGACGAACCGAAAAAGACAACCGACACCGATAAACCGGAAAAAACAACCGACACCGATGAACCGAAAAAAAAACCTGATACCGATAAACCGCAAGAAACGCCCGACACCGACGAACCGAAAAAGAGACCAAAACGGACTGTCGAAGCGGCAAGAGAAAGCGAGGAAATAAAACCACAAGATACCGGCAAGCCCGCAAGAAAGGTTGCCGCCAGGCCTGCACCGGAAGAAATAGAGATCGAAATGCTAAACGTGTTGTACGACCCTCCTGGATATACCCCCCGAACAGCGGATGCCGTCGGCTACAAGGTGGATATCTCCGCTCAAAAAGCGAGAGAGCACCTGGACAAACTGGAGAGAAGCAATTACGTCCGTGAACATTTGTACGTCGGAAGACCGACGGAATATTCCCTTGCTCCGAAAGGAAGGGAATATTTGACCAAGCATGACCTGTTGAAGAAACGACGGGACAGATAGGTAACCCCTATGTATTACCTCCCCAACAGGTAACGCATAGCCCCTTCCGCTTCCGGGAGACGGAACCTGTACCCCGAGGCGAGAAGCTTCGCGGGCTCGACGCGGGCGCTGGCCAGCAACAGCTCGTCCGCCATCTCCCCGAAAAGAAGCCGGGCGGCGAACGCGGGCAGGAAGGCGACGGTAGGTCGCCCGAGTACGTGTCCCAGGGTTTTCGTAAACTCCCGGTTCGTCACCGGGTGGGGCGACACGGCGTTCACCGGACCCAGCAGCGCATCCGTGGCGATCGCGTGGCGGATCGCACCGACGAGGTCGGGCAGGGCGATCCAGCTCATGTACTGCCGCCCGCTTCCGATCCGGCCCCCCGCGCCCGCCCGGAACGTCGGAAGCATCTTCGCCAGCGCCCCGCCCTCCGCGCTCAACACCATTCCGATGCGCAAATTGACCACCCGCATCCCTTTCCGGGCGGCCTCCCCGGTTGCCTCTTCCCAGTCTCGGCACACCTCGGCAAGATACCCTTCCCCCGGCCCGCTTTCCTCCCGAAGGACCTCTTCTCCCCGGTCCCCGTAATACCCGGTGGCCGACGCGCACACCAACGTGTCGGGAGGACGTTCAAGGCGCAGGAGGGACTCGCAGAGAAAGCGGGTTCCCGCGATCCGGCTGTCCCGGATCTTTTTCTTCCTCTCCGGGCTCCACGGGGCTCCCGCTATGTTCTCCCCGGCCAGGTGGACGACGGCATCCTGTCCCTCGAGCCCTGCGATATCCACGGTTCCGGTCCCGGGGTCCCAATGAACCGCCCTTCCCTTCTTCTCTTTCGGCAAGGACCGCTGCAGCCGGGTGACGATGTCCCCTCCGGCGGAAAGCTCCCCGACGAGGGAAGATCCGATCAGACCGCTCGATCCACTGACAATCACCTTCATCCCATCTCCCCATGCATGTCGGCGGGACCGGGGATGTCCCGTTTATTTCCGACGACCGGAGATTTTCCCCTTTTTTAACGATTTCCAGGCCCTGATCGATCGCTCGCGTGCCGCCGCATGATCGACGATGGGTTGCGGGTAGGTCTTCCCCAGCATAACGCCCGCGTCGGATAAAACCTCCCCCGGGGCCTGCCACGGACAGTGGATCCATTGCGCCGGGAGGTCGGCAAGTTCCGGCACCCACCGGCTCACATAATCCCCCTTCGGATCATACTTTTTCCCCTGTCCCACGGGGTTGAAGACCCGAAAGAACGGGGCCGCGTCCGCGCCGCACCCGGCAACCCACTGCCACCCCAGGGTATTGTTCGCCAGGTCCGCGTCAAGGAGCGTGTCCAGGAACCATCTCGCCCCCTCCTGCCAGGGGAGAAGAAGGTCCTTTACGAGAAACGACGCCACGATCATACGCACACGGTTATGCATCCATCCCGTTCCCCGAAGTTCGCGCATCCCGGCGTCCACGAGCGGGTACCCCGTCTCCCCTCGCTGCCACGCCGCAAGCGCTCTTTCGTCGTACCTCCAGGGAAACGCAGCAAACTCCTCGCGCAGGGGCTGCTCGGGAGTCTCGGGGAAATGGTGGAGCAGGTGGTGCGCGAACTCCCGCCACCCGAGCTGGCGCAGGAACGCCTCCGCTCCGCGCGCTACTCCCCGCGACGGATCGGAAACGCCCCGGGTGCTTACCGCGTGCCAGACCTGCCGCGGGGAGATTTCCCCGATGTGGAGATGGGGGGAGAGGCGGGATGTTCCCGGTAGATCCGGCCTGTCCCGATTCTCCGGGTATCCCGGAAGGGCCTCGTCCAGGAATCGCGCAAGCATGGCCACGGCCCCTTTTTCCCCGGGACTCCCCGTCATGTGCATCTCCCCGGCCCACGCACTGTCGACTTCCCGTCCCACATCGTCGGGGACAAGGGAATCCGGCCAGGAAGACGGTCCGATCACGGACTTCGGCGCACGAAACGGCGAAGAAGGCTCGGCAAGGGATCGACATTTATTCCAGAAGGGAGTGAACACGCGGTACGGATCACCCCCGGAGGTACAAACATCGCCGGGCTCGAAGAGGAGGGAGCCGTTGAAGATCTCCGTCTTCCCCCCGTCGTCCTCAAGACCCTGCGCCACTTCCACGTCGCGCTTCCCGTAACCGGGCTCGAAGACCCGGTTCCAGTAAAACCGGGAAGCGCCGGTTTGTCCGGCAAGCTCCCGGAGCACTTGCAGGGACGGTCCCCGGCGAATGACAAGCCGGGAGCCCGACCTCCGCAGGGTACGGTCCAGTTCGATGAGCGAACGATCGAGCCACCGTTGCGAACCCCTGCCGACCGGATATCCTCCCTCCTCCTCCGGGTCGATGATGTAGACCGGAACCACCGGGGTACCCCCGGCAACGGCTGCCGAGAGCGCCGGATTATCGGAGATCCTTAAATCCCTCCGGAACCAGACGATTGCGGAAATCCGTTGTCCCGAGGCGGCCGGCGCCATCCCGTTCACCCGCTCCCGGTTTCGGGCATCGTCCCGAACGTTTCTTCGAGGAACGTTTTCCGGAACGAGAATATTCCTGCGAGTTGCCGCCGGACGTGGCTTCCCCCCAGAAGTCTTCCGATACCCCCGAACGGAAGGCCGTAATGCACGAGATCCTCCATCTCGACCCCCCCGTCGACCTCGCGGAAGTGGTGCTGGTGATGCCAGAAACGGTAAGGACCGAAACGCTGCTCGTCCACGAACAGGTTCGGCTCCCGGACATGGGTAATCTCGGTCACCCAGTGGACCGGGATCCCAAGCAGCGGCCGGATCGAGTATGTGACGATCATCCCCGGAACCATCCTGGACGGTGCCTCGGAGGTAATTTCGATCCCTAGGAAAGGAGGAGTCAACCGCTTGAGGTTCCGCGGGTCGGAGAAAAAATCCCAGGCAACGGAAAGATTTATCGGGAGCCGTAAGACGGAATGAAGTCGGTCCAGCCTCAACCCACCCTCCTTCCGGGAGCGTCTCCAACGGGGGAACCCGCTCGTGCGTGCGCCCGCAAGCCGAAAAGGTCGATGTTCCCGGTCGTTATCTCGTCATGGTCGGGAAACACAAGGGGGAACTCGCCGTTCAGGAAGCATCGTCCTTCGCCTACTTAAGACTCTGATTTCACCCCGATGATTCAAACGAGATCCCCCGCAAACAGACGATCAGGTCCCCCAATCCTGGAGAAGCTGCTGGGAAGGAATCTCATATAATATAAATATTCCACTATGGAACGAGGCAAAACAAAGACCGGGATTTTCTCCCACCTCCTGATGTCCCTCCTGCGCTGGTTCGATTCGCATGCCGGGATGGCTGGCCCACCCCGAAGGTGCCGGGCATTCGCTGCCGCGCTCGCGGCGTGCTTCGTCTCCCTTGCGGGATGCGTCCCGGGCCGGCCGCTTGTTACCCGCCACGATCTGTCGGTGCGACTCGATCCGACAAACCACTTCCTGGCAGCGGTCGACACCTTGGATCTCCGCACCGGCGGCCAATCCTCGATTGCGTTCGCACTATCCGAAAACGCCACGGTGAAAAAGGTTTCCGCGCAGAGGAGGGACCTGTTCTTCACGTGGGGGGGAGGGACCCTGCAGGTCGCCCTTCCTCCGGACATCTCTCCGGGAGGTACGATTTCCCTGACCATCGAGTACCAGGCCTCGTTCCGGGATCACGTTCCCGAAAATCCCGTGAACACCGACGACCCAAGCTACGGGGTCCGGGCAGCGATCGGGGAGAACGGGACATTCCTTGGTGACTTTTCCCGGTGGTACCCCGAGATCCCCGGGAGCAGGCCTACGTTCCGGGTGCGGGTCGAGGGGCCGGCGGGTTATGAGGCCGTGACGGCGGGAAGGCTCGTCCAGCGGGAGACGTCGGGCGACGTCACGCGCTCGGAATGGGAGACCCGTATGCCGCTCGAGGGCCTGTCCCTCTCGGCGGGGCCTTACCGGGTCAGGGAGGGGAGCGCCGGGGGAACGAAGATCTTTACCTACTTCTACCCGGGAACCGACTCCCTTTCGGGGACCTATCTCGAGGCGGTCGCCCGGTATATCGCCCTGTACCGGAAGCTTTTCGGCCCCTACCCGTTCGACAAGTTCGCGGTAGTGGAGAACTTTTTCCCAACGGGATACGGATTTCCCTCCTACACGCTGCTCGGAAGCACGGTCGTCCGACTCCCCTTCATCGTCGACACCAGCCTGGGGCACGAAGTGGCCCACTCCTGGTGGGGAAACGGAGTCCTCGTCGACTACCGCCGGGGAAACTGGTCCGAGGGGCTTACCACCTATGTCGCCGACTACCTGTACAAGGAAAGGGCTTCCCCGGAGGAAGGAAAGGAGTACCGTCTTAAAATTCTTCGGGACTACAGCACCCTCGTTTCCTCCGGGAACGATTTCCCCCTTGCCTCGTTCACGGAACGCGACAGCCCGGCGTCGAGGGCGATCGGGTACGGCAAGGGGGCGATGGTCTTCCACATGGCAAGACGCATGGCCGGGGAAGAGCCGTTCTGGGAGGGGTTGCGGGACCTGGTACGGGAAAAAATGTTTCGGGAGGCGACCTGGGGCGACTTTGCCGACGCATTCGGGAGAAAATCGGGGATCGATTTCGCCCCTTTTTTCCGGCAGTGGGTGGAACGTCGGGGCGCCCCGGTCGTCGCACTGAAAGAGGTCAAGGCGGTCCCCGCGGGAAAAGGATGGCACATTTCTGGACGGGTCGTGCAGGAACCGCCGTATTTCGATCTCCGCATACTTTTGCGGCTGATGACTGATGAGGGAAAAACAGAATCCGTTCTTGACGTTTCCTCCGGAGATACTCCATTCTCCCTTTCTGCTGACGCACCCCCCCGGGAACTCGTCATCGATCCCGACGTGGACCTGTTCCGACGACTTTTCCCCTCCGAAATCCCCCCCACCGTCAACGCCATCCGCGGGTCGACGAACCTTCTGGTCGTCGCCGCCCGGGAGCTCCCCGAGGTTTTTCGGAAATCCGCGAAACTTCTCCTTGCCGGCATGGGGAAGGAAAATGCGACGATCCTCCGGGAAGAGGACGTACCCGCGTCGCAACTCGCGGGGCACGATATCCTCTTCATCGGACTGCCGACAGGGAACGGGTACCTCCCTCCCCTGCCGCAAGAGCTCTCCCTCTCCCCGGAGGCATTTTCGGTCGGTGGGAAAACCTTCGGTTCCCGCGGGGACTCTCTTTTCGTCGTGCTGCCCCATCCGGCGGGCGGGGAGCGCGTCGCGGCGGTTTTCCTGTCCCATTCGCCCGAAGCCGCTGCGCAGGCTGCCCGCAAAATTCCCCATTACGGAAACTACAGCTATCTGGCCTTTTCGGAGGGAATGAACCGGGCAAAGGGGACGTGGGCTGCCGCCGCCTCCCCCACTGCATACCAATTCCCCCGAGGGAAAATCTTCCGCGAGGCCCTGCCGGAATAACAACAGGAAGCGGCTCCGCTGTCGAGACGGCCAGGAAGACCGAAGGCCGGTTTCCCCCCTTTCACCGACGGGATATTCCCATCACGGCGGCGTGACGGAAGCAGGTAACCAGGTGATCGTTCACCATCCCGACCGCCTGCATGAGGGCGTAGCAGATCGTGGGCCCGACGAAGCGAAAGCCCCTCCGGGAAAGATCCCGGCTCATCGCATCGGATTCCCGGGACCTGGACGGCAACTCGGTCGTTTTCCTGAACCGGTTTGCGATCGGCCTGTTCCCGACAAACCTCCAGAGGTAGGTACCGAAGGAGCCGAATTCGTCGCGAACCGCAATTACGAGGCGGGCGTTTCCCACCGCGGATGCGACCTTGGCGCGGTTCCGGATAATCCCGGGATCGGAAAGAAGACGGGCCACTTCTTTATCCCCGTACCGAGCTACACGTTCCGGGTCAAAACCCTGAAAGGCCTTGCGGTAGCCTTCTCGCTTCCTGAGAACCGTGCGCCAGGAAAGTCCCGCCTGCGCCCCCTCCAGAACGAGAAATTCGAACAATTTCCGGTCGTCGCAGACCGGCACGCCCCACTCCTCGTCATGGTACGAAATCATTATCGGGTCATCACCGGCCCAGCCACAGCGCATCATTTTTGACCCCCAGGAGTGGAAATTTTCGTCGGGAACGATTAGAATTCTATGTTTCCCGGCCAACGCCGGTCCCGGCACAAACCGTGGCATAATAGTAGATCGGATTCTCGACAAGAAGGCGGCAACTTATGGTGAATCATACAGGCTTCCCTCGCATAAATGCAGCCGGAGTCGCGGCACCGACCGGCTTGTACGACCCGGCATACGAGCACGACAGCTGCGGCGTGGGGTTTGTCGCCCGGATCACCGCCGAGCCGGACCATTCCATCGTGGAACACGCCGTTCAGATCCTCGTGAATCTGGAGCACCGCGGGGCGATCGGGGGCGACAAGTCGACGGGGGACGGGGCAGGCCTTCTGCTGCAGATTCCGGACGCCTTTTTCCGCCACGGATGCCGGGACCTGGATTTTTCTCTCCCCTCCCCGGGACAATACGCCGCGGGGCTGGTATTTCTCCCGACGGAGGCGGGGCTGGCCGACCGCTGCGTGAAAACGATCGAACGCGTTGCGCGGGAGGAAGGATGCCCGGTCCTCGGTTGGAGGGACGTTCCCTTGAATCCCGACACCCTCGGGGACCTCGCCCGGATGTCGCAGCCCGCGATACGCCAGGTCTTCCTTTCGAACCCGTCCCTCGACACCCCGTCCTTCGAGCGAAAGCTTTATGTCATCCGGCGCTTGGCGGAGAAGGAGGTGCGGAGCTGGACCGACTGCGATCCCGGCAAGTTCTACATCCCGAGCCTTTCTTCGCGGACCATCGTCTACAAGGGACTGCTCACCGGCTCCCAGCTCACCACGTATTTCCCGGACCTGCGCGACCCGCTTTTCGCGAGCGCCTTCGGGGTGGTTCATCAAAGGTACAGCACAAATACCCTTCCCACGTGGCACCTCGCGCACCCGTTCCGTTTCCTGGCGCATAACGGGGAGATCAACACCCTGCGGGGGAACATCAACCGGATGCGCGCCCGGGAAGCGGTCCTCGAGTCGGAACTGTTCGGCGCCGACATCGAGAAAATCAAGCCCGTGATCATCGAGGAGGGAAGCGACTCCGCGATCTTCGACAACGCCCTGGAGCTTCTTTTGATGGCCGGGCGATCGCTGCCCCACGCCATGATGATGATGGTCCCCGAGGCGTTCGGCCCGAAGTTCCTGATGAGCGAAGACAAGCGGGCATTCTACGAATACCACTCCTCGATCATGGAGCCCTGGGATGGCCCCGCGGCTCTCGTGTTCTGCGACGGCCGCTACATCGGGGCGACCCTGGACCGCAACGGCCTGCGGCCCGCCCGGTACACCGTCACCCGCGACAACATGATCGTGATGGCCTCGGAAACCGGCGTTATGGATTTCCCGGCCGACCGGATCGTCCAGAAAGGACGCCTGCAGCCGGGAAAGATGTTTCTCGTGGATCTGGAACAGAAGCGGATCGTCCCCGACAACGAGATCAAGTCCCGCGTATCGCGGCAACGCCCGTACCGCACCTGGGTGAAAGACAACCGTATCGAACTGCGGGGACTGTTCCATCCGCCCGAAATCTCTCGGGAGGATCCGGAGGTCCTGGTACGGAGCCAGATCGCCTTCGGCTATACCGAGGAAGACCTGAAAATGGTGATCGCTCCGATGGCCTCCCAGGGACAGGAGCCGGTCGGATCCATGGGGGACGATTCCGCCCTGGCGGTGCTGTCCAACCGCCCGCAGCTGCTCTTCTCCTATTTCAAGCAGCTGTTCGCGCAGGTCACCAACCCGCCGATCGACCCGCTCCGGGAGGAGCTGGTGATGTCGCTTCGGAGTTTCGTCGGGAGGGAGAAGAACCTGCTGGACGAGACACCGGAACATTGCCGGATGCTCAAGCTTCCCCACCCGATCCTCACACCGCAGGACATGGCGCGTCTGCACAGCGCCTCCCACCCCGACGTGGTCGCGCGGGATATCGACATCCTCTTCCCGGCGAACGGCGACGGGAAAGCACTCGAATCGGCGCTTTCCTCCATTTTTGCGCTCGCCGAGAAACATATCCGGGAAGGAGCGACGCTTCTCATCCTCACCGACAAGAATATGGACAGGGACCGGGCCCCGGTTCCGTCCCTGCTCGCCACCTCGGGGCTCCACCACCACCTGATCCGCGAAGGGCTGGGGACCCGTGCGGGGATCATCATCGAAACCGGCGAGGCCCGGGAAGTGATGCACTTCGCCCTCCTCATCGGGTACGGCGCCAATGCGGTCTGTCCCCACATCGCTTACTCCACGGTGCGCAATCTGGCGGAGACCGGACTGCTGGAGAAATCTCTCCCCGCCGGCGAGGCCCTGGACGCCTACATCACGGCCGTAAAGAAGGGACTGCTCAAGACGTTGAGCAAGATGGGGATATCGACCATCAAGAGCTACCTCGGCGCCCAGATCTTCGAGGCCGTCGGCCTCGGGCATGCGCTGGTGGAGAAGTACTTCACGGGCACGGCCTCCCGGATCGGCGGTATAGGAATTCCGGAGATCGCCGCCGAGACGCTGGCGAGGCACCGCAGCGCCTACGAAGGGAACGGGCATGCGGACCGGCTGCTCGACGCGGGCGGATTTTACCAGGTTAGGGTCGGCGGGGAGAAACACCTGTGGAGCCCGGAGGCGATCTACAAGCTGCAGCTCGCCACACGCGCTGGCGACTACAAGGTTTTCAGGGAATACACGCGCCTAATCGACGACCAGGCGAAGGCACACGCGACGCTGCGAAGTCTCTTCCGGTTTCGAAAGGGGGAGCCGGTACCGCTGGACGAGGTTGAACCGGTGGAGCGCATCACACCACGCTTCGTCACTGCGGCGATGTCCTACGGGTCGATCAGCACGGAAGTCCACGAGACGATCGCGCTGGCGATGAACCGCCTCGGCGGCCGGAGTAACTGCGGAGAAGGAGGCGAGGATCCCGCCCGCTACGTCCTCCTTCCCAACGGCGACAGCCTTCGCTCCCGTATCAAGCAGGTGGCCTCGGGAAGGTTCGGGGTCACCACGGAGTACCTGAATCACGCAGACGAACTCCAGATCAAGATGGCGCAGGGGGCCAAACCGGGGGAAGGCGGCCAGTTGCCCGGCCACAAGGTGAGCGCGGAGATCGCAAGGGTACGCCACACCACGCCGGGGGTCACCCTGATCTCTCCCCCGCCGCATCACGACATCTACTCGATCGAGGATCTGGCGCAGCTGATCTACGACCTCAAATGCGCGAACCCGAAGGCCAACGTTTCCGTCAAGCTCGTCTCCGAAGTCGGGGTGGGCACAGTGGCGGCGGGGGTCGCCAAGGCGAAATCGGACCTGGTGCTGATCTCGGGGCACGACGGGGGAACGGGTGCATCTCCGCTCTCTTCCATCAAGCACGCCGGTCTCCCCTGGGAGCTCGGGGTCGCCGAGACGCAGCAGGCCCTGATCTTCAACCGCCTGCGCGACCGGATCCGCGTGCAGACCGACGGACAGCTCAAAACCGGACGCGACCTGGCGGTTGCGGCCCTGCTGGGAGCGGAGGAGTTCGGATTCGGCACCACGGTGCTCGTCACGCTCGGTTGCGTGCTGATGCGGAAGTGCCATCTCAACACCTGCCCCGTGGGCGTTGCCACGCAGGACCCGGTGCTCCGTTCCCGTTTCACCGGCCGGGCCGTATACGTTGAGCACTTCTTCCGGTTCCTCGCGCAGGAACTGCGGGAGTACATGTCGGAGCTCGGGTTCCGTACGGTGGACGAGATGGTCGGCCGGACGGACATGCTCGAGGTTCAGCCCGCCATCGATCACTGGAAGGCCCGGGGTCTGGACTTCAGCCGCGTTCTCTCCCCCGCCGGCATCGGCAGCGATGTCCCGCGCCGGCGCGTCCGAAGCCAGGAGCACGAACTCGAGAAATCGCTGGATAACGAGCTGATCACAAGAGCGGAACCGGCCCTTACGAAGGGACAGACCGTCGACATCGAGATGCCGATCCGTAACGTCCACCGGACGGTGGGAACCATGCTGAGCGGCGAGGTCACCCGCCGGTTCGGCTCCGGGGGCCTTCCCGACGACACGATCCGGATCTCCTTTGCCGGCTCCGCAGGACAGAGCATGGGCGCCTTCCTCGCTCCCGGAATCACGATCCGGGTCGTCGGCGACGCCAACGACTATCTCGCCAAGGGCATGTCGGGTGGCCGGATCATCATCACGCCGCCGCCGGACGCGGGCTTTCCGCCCGAAAAGAACGTGATCGCGGGCAACGTGGTGCTGTACGGAGCCACCGCGGGGGAGCTCTACCTCTACGGCACCGCGGGCGAACGCTTCGCGGTGCGGAACAGCGGGGCGAAGGCGGTGGTGGAGGGGGTCGGGGACCACGGGTGCGAATACATGACGGGAGGCGTTGTGGTCGTCCTCGGCCACACCGGGAACAACTTCGCCGCGGGGATGAGCGGCGGGGTCGCCTACATCTACGACGAAACGGAACTGTTCGACACGCGCTGCAACCTCGACATGGTGGACGTGGAGACCGTCTGGGGAAAGGAGGACGAGAAGGTGCTCCGCGTCATGCTCGAGAACCATTTTCGGTTCACCGGGAGCCAGCGCGCGAAAATGATCCTGGAGAACTGGGAGTCGCGCCTTCCCCTCTTCGTAAAGGTCATGCCGGTGGAATACCGCAAGGTGCTCGAACGGATGCACCTCGAGGATTACCGGGACGACGAGACCGTCTCGGCATCGGAAGAGGTTTACCGTGGTTAGGCCCACCGGGTTCATGGAATACCCGCAGGAGAAACCGCCGTACCGGCAGGTGGAGGAGCGGGTCCGCGACTTCCGGGAGGTGGAGACGTTCCTCCCGCAGGACCGCCTGGAGATCCAGGCGGCGCGGTGCATGGACTGCGGCATCCCCTACTGCCACGCCATCGGCTGCCCGGTAAAGAACCGGATCCCCGAATGGAACGACATGGTGCACCGGAAGCAGTGGCGCAAGGCGCTTGCCCTCCTGCATTCCACGTGCAACCTCCCCGAGATCACCGGGAGGGTCTGCCCGGCGCCGTGCGAACCTGCCTGCACCCTGTCGATCAACCTGCCCCCCGTCACCATACGACACATCGAGCTGCAGATCGTCGAGATGGGATGGGCGAACGGGTGGATCCGGCCGGAACCGGCGCTGCGGAAAACCGGCCGGCGGGTCGCGGTCGTCGGGTCCGGTCCCGCGGGTCTTGCCGCGGCGCAGCAGCTCGCGCGCAAAGGCCACGAGGTCGTCGTCTTCGAGAAGGCGGGCCGGATCGGCGGGCTCCTCCGGTACGGCATCCCGGACTTCAAGCTGGAGAAGTGGGTGATCGACCGGCGTCTCGACCAGATGCGGGCGGAGGGGGTGGTCTTCGAGACGGGCGTGAACGTCGGAACGGACGTCACCGTCCGGTATCTGCGGAACGCCTTCGACGCGATCGTGATCGCCGCCGGGGCCACGGTTCCCCGGGACCTTCCCGTCCCGGGACGGGCACAGGCCGGAATCCACTTCGCGATGGACTTCCTGACGCAGCAAAACATGGAGATCGGCGGAGAAACCATTCCGGGGGATGAAAGAATCTCTGCCGCGGGCAAGCGGGTGGTGGTGATCGGGGGCGGGGACACCGGCTCGGACTGCGTCGGCACGAGCCGACGCCAGGGAGCCTGCGAGATCCACCAGCTCGAGATTTTGCCCAAACCTCCCGAGGAGCGGCACCTCTACAACCCCTGGCCGACCTGGCCGATCATCATGCGCGCCTCCTCTTCCCATGAGGAAGGGTGCAAGCGTCAGTGGAGCGTGTCGACGAAGGAGTTCCTCGGGAAGCAGGGCGACGTGGAGAAGCTTGCGTGCGTCAGGATCGAGTGGTCGGAGCCGGACGAAAACGGGCGGAGTACCTTCCGGGAAGTCCCGGGTTCGGAGTTCGAGCTGGGCGCCGACCTCGTCCTCCTCGCCATGGGGTTTGTCCACCTGGAACACGGGCCCCTCGTTCGCGATCTGGACCTCGCGCTGGATTCCCGGGGAAACCTTTCCGTGGACATCGAACAGATGACATCCTCTCCCGGCGTGTTCACCGCGGGAGACAGCATGGTGGGCGCGTCGCTCATCGTCCGCGCCATCGACCAGGGACGAACGGCCGCGGATAGCGTGCATCGGTACCTGGCGAAGAAGTAGCGCCCGGGGTCAGCCGTCGAGAACCTCCCGTACTTTCCGCGCGAACGCCTCGGGACGAAAAGGTTTCTGGATGAAGAACGCTTCGGGAGGCAACTCTTTATTCCCGTTTCCGGAATCCTCCATGTACCCCGACATGTAGAGAGTCTTCATTCCCGGGCGAATCTCCGCCAGTCGCTGGGCGAGCTCCCGTCCGTTCATGTTCGGCATCGACATGTCGGTCACCAGAAGGTGGATCGTCCCCTCGTGCCTGCTTCCGATCTCCAGGGATTCCTTCCCGTCCCTTGCCTCCGGCACCTTGTATCCCCGGGCCGTCAGGATGGACCGGACCAGATCCCTCACCAGGTCTTCGTCATCGGTCAGCAGCAACGTTTCCGTTCCTTCCGCGAGCTCTTTGTGCGACCCGTCGGAAATCTCCGCTTCCATTTCCGTGTCCTCCAACCGGGGCAGGTACACCTCGAACGTGGTCCCCTTCCCGACCTCGCTGTCGAGAAGAATGTGCCCCTGGCTTTGCTTTACGATCCCGTAGACGGTCGACAGGCCAAGGCCGGTTCCCTTTCCGGGGGGCTTGGTCGTATAAAACGGTTCGAAGACCCGGGAGCGTGTTTTCTCATCCATCCCGCACCCGGTATCGCTCACCTTTATCGTCACATACTTTCCGAGTGGAAGGGAGGAAGCCGGGGAGCCGTCCGTGTCGTCGATGTCCCGGTTCGTCGTTTCGATCGTAAGTTCCCCGCCGTCCGGCATTGCGTCCCGGGCGTTGACGGTGAGGTTCATCACGATTTGCTCGCTCTGCCCGGGGTCGACTCGCACGCATCCCAGATCCTCCGCCCGGATCACATTCAGGTGGATCTGATCTCCGGTCAGCCGGTGGAGTAACATATCGATGCCCGAGAAGGTCTTGTTCAGATTGACCACTTTCGGTTCGAGGATCTTTTTACGGCTGAACGTTAGAAGCTGGTTGATTACCGATGCGGCCCGCTCCCAGGCGCTGCTGATCCCCTCGATCTCCTTCCGGATCGGGTCGTCCGCTCCCAGGCGCTTAAGCACGATCCTGCTGTATCCGTTGATTACCGTCAGTAGGTTGTTGAAGTCGTGGGAGATCCCCCCCGCCCCATTCGAACTGGCCGGAATACGTGCGTCGCAACTCGTCAACGACACGCCGGGTGACATCCACCGACAACGGCTTTTGACCGTAGAGGAGGGCCCCGATCGAATCCAGGATCACAAGATCGGTCTCCGCCGGCATGACACTCTCGATGATATCCTCCAGGTACATCGGATGGATCTGCCCCACCAATATCCTTTTTCCCGGCGTTCGCCGATCGGAGGAAACCGCCATGTAAATTCGGGGAGGCGCCCCGGGAACTTTCCGGACAAAGAGATGGGCGTTTCCGTCTGCCAGATGCTTTCGCGTGCCGTCGGTCGGGGGAGGGAACGGACACGGCGTCCCGCACAAGGTCTCCGCTATAGATCCTTCCCGGAACAGGGGCAGGCCGAGGAAATGCTGGTTCAGGCTCGACCGTATGGTCTCCTCCGGCGCCCTGGAGGAATTCCGCAAAAGACCCTCGGGGGATAACGAAAGCACCTCCAGTTCGCCCTTGAGGGCGTACAAACCCTGAAGGATCCCCATGTTGATGTTCTTGCTCGCTTGGTGCAGCCGGCTGTCGGTCTGCTCCTTAAGACGGCCGGACATCTCCCAAAGGGAGAGGACCGCGAGGCTGCCGATCGGGAGGAGGGCGCAAACGAGGAAAAGGCCCAGGATCCGGATATTCTTGATCGTCAATTGTACATTCGATCGATCGACATACTTTGTGTAGGCGGGAATCGCAATGGCCGCCAGGATACCGACGATCATCAAGGATATGACGATTTCTACGACGGTGAATCCCCTCTTGTCGGGCAACCCCTTCCTCATGGGGACGAAACCATCACGATCCCAACGTTCTCGAACCACGGACCTCTCCTCGATAGAGGATAGTAGACTCCCGGGTGGAGGGGATCAGAAGCGGAGGAATGAAAAGCAGCAGGAGCACGATAAGGATATGGCTGATCATAACGTTCCCCCTTTGATCCGGCGGATCTTCCGAGCACCCGGTCTCCCGTTTTGCCCTGCCTGTTCTTTGTCGGAGGAACCTTCAGATAAAATTACTGTTTTCCCCCGGCGCAAACATCTTCCCGGGGGAGAGGGGGAGGGTACTCTCGTATCGTCAGTTCCCGGGAACAGTCGTCGCCGGCCGCTCAAGCAGGATCGTCACGGGCCCGTCGTTTATGATCTCCACCTCCATATGCGCACCGAACAGGCCGGACTGCACCGCCAGGGATGTCCGCCCCTTGAGAAGCGAGATAATTTCCCGGTACAGGGGTTCCGCCACCTCAGGGTCTGCAGCCGCTCCGAACCCCGGGCGGTTCCCCTTCCGCGCGTCCCCATACAGGGTGAATTGCGGCACGAGGAGTACCCCTCCGCCGATATCGGCGACCGACCGGTTCATCTTGCCCCGGTCGTCCTCGAAGATCCGCAAGTTTGCGATCTTCTCCGCAATCCAGGAAACGGCGGCGCCGTCGTCGCCATGGGAAAATCCGACGAGCACCATCAGCCCCCGCCCTATACTGCCGAGGAGTTCCCCTCCCGAGGTCACGGACGCACGGCTCACCCTCTGGACCACCGCCCTCATGGTGTTCCCTCCCCGAAACGTTTCGTGGGAACCAATGTACCCCTCTCCTTCTTTACCCGCAATCCGTTGTGGTGGCATCATATCAGGGAGAAGGAACACCCCCCGAAAGGAACGGCCGGATGCAAAGATCCTACGAAGAGAGATACGAAAAGGTGCTCGAACTCGCGGGAGCGATCGGGAGACGGCGAGGCGAGATCATCGGGCAGGCGGTCAAGGACATCCGGTTTACCGTCCGGGACACCGCGAAAGAGGTGGACATCGCGGTCGACCGGCTCGGGATGTTCGCCGATGCCCGCTCCTTCCTCGAAGGGAAACATCCCCTGGGGGGCGAAGGATCGAGTGTCTCTCTCATGCTCTCCTACAACGGCAGCGCCTGGCTCAACACGGCCATCACTTCGATCTACATGGTGGGAAACCGGGTGACCGTTAAGTTCTCCTCGAAAGGAACCGGAATCTGCGATCTCACGGAATCCCTTTACCGCCCGATCTTCGGGGACGATATCCGCTTCTACCGCGACAGCGGGAAGAGTTTCGTGGAAAACTCCCTTCATGACCCCGAAACCTCCGCCGTGGTCATCTTCGGCTTCGACGAAAACGTCCTTCCGTACGAGGAAGCGTTTCGCCGGACGGGAAAGAAGCTTGTCTTCGAGGGGCCGGGGCAGGATCCCTTCATCGTTTTCCCCGACGCCGACCTTCCCCTCGCCCTGTCGGACCTCATGACCGCGAAGTTCATGTACTCGGGACAGACGTGCACCGCCCCGAAACGGATCTTCGTCCACCGGTCGATCTACCACGAGTTTCTCGACAGGTTCGAGGAAAAGGCCGCAAGACTTATCGTGGGGAGCCCGGAGGACGAGAGGACCGACATTTCCCCCGTCGCGAGCAGCTTGGCCGTCGCGCGGACCCGGGCACAGCTCGCGGACGCCGTGGCAAAAGGCGCCAGGATCGTCCTCGGCGGCAGGATCGAAGGGGACACGGTCCATCCCACGATCGTGCGGGACGCGACCGACGACATGCTCGGGATGCGCGAGGAAGTCTTCGCCCCCGTGGCATTTACCTCCCCGTTCGATACGAAGGAAGAGGTGCTTCGGCGCGCCAGGGACCACAAATACGGACTGCGCGCCGCCGTCTTCGGGGGACAGGAAGCAAAAGAGACGGCAGAGAGTCTTTCAGGAAAAGCGTACTGCCACCCGGTCCCCTGCTATACCTTCGGGAAGTTCGGGACGGTCGCCCTCAACCAGACGAGGGCCGAATCTTGGAAGGGTGCTTTCGTCGTAAAAGCCGTCGGAGGATACGGGTACTCCGGATGGATCTGGGAGACGGCAAACGGCGCCTTTCGGATCAAGCAGGGGCCGAAGCTCCTGAGCCTCGAGACGGCGGCCGAGAACGGGGAGTGACGGCGGAGGGGAGTTTCTCCCCTCAGGGGACCACCCGATGGCCCGTGCCGCGCGTGCGGCGTGTCCGCCCCCTCAGCGTGCCGGCGCGGTCCCTCCCTTGCTGTCCCGCCAGTAGGGAAACCACACCAGCGAAACCAGGGAGACGGAGATGTCGGCCTTCTTCGGCCGAACCTCGCACGTCTCCAGGTTCTCCGCGAGGGGGTCGGTTCCGGCCTTGACCTCTTCGGCCTCCTGGTCCAAAAGCGCCTGAAGGTCGGCAAGCTGCTTCGAAAGCGCCTTCAGGTTCTCCCCGGCCCGGGCGACATCCTGCGACTCCTTGAGCGTGCGTCCCGCGCCCCGTGCCGTGGTCGCAGCCCTCCCGAGCGTGGACTGCGTGATGGTCTTCCTTCCGGTCAACGCTCCGAGGAGGGTCGCCCCGAAGGAGATGGCGGTCGAAAGCTTCTGCTGCGTGGCCTGGGCCTTTTCCCGCTCCACCGCCTGCTCGGCACGACGGATTCTATCTGCAAGGGTCGCGATCTTCGGTGCATACTTCTGCCGCAACCGCTCGACCTGCTGGTCCCGCTTCTCCCGGGCGGCCTGTGTAATCCGGATGCGAAAATCCCGCTCCGGCTCTCCGGGCTCGGATACCACCCCAAGGGACGGGCTCTTGAAAACCTCCATCTTCTTGTTCCGGTAGACCCACTCCTTGAAGGCGGTTCCCCACGCCGCGTAGCTCTTCGGGTTGGACGCCTCACGGGGCAGCTCCCCGAAGGAGGAATCCGGGTCGTGGGGGAATTTCTCGAGATCGCTCTCCGGGATCTCCGTTTCCCTCGCCTCGTCCCAGTCGACCGGGGAGGGGCCATCAGAAAACTCGCCCAGCAGGCAGACCTCCTTTTGGGTGGCGATCCCGACTTTTGCGTTGGCGTAATAGACCTTGGCGCTACCCCGCAGCATCGGCTCGTAGTGAAGGCTTCCCCCCTCCGGCTCCGCGGCGCGGACCGGGAGGAAGAACTGGGGGACGCCGGAGGGCAGCACGGGGCGGGCGGACGCCGGTGCCGTGGGACGCGCTTTCGGCGCGGGCGCTTCTGCCGCGGCGGGCTTCGCTGCGGGAACCGGCTCGGGCTGTGACGATTTGACCGGGTCCATCAGCCGCTTGATCTGCGTGCGGGTCAAGGGCCCCCGCAGGTACGACATCGCCCACCGGGTCTGGAAAACGACCGGCGCATCCTCATGGACGTTGTTCATCAGGAACACCCGTTCCCCCAGCCCGGCGAGGATCTGCTCCATCCGTTTTCTGTCGAATCTACCCGCACCGCCGGCCGCCGCCCCCTCGAGGCCGTCCAGTACCCGCTCCTTGTCCCGCTCGGTCTGCAGCCTGCCGAGGAACCACGTCCCCGTGTTCGACAGCCCCTTGTAGTCCAGGTCGACGGGGTTCTGGGTGGCGAGAACGATCCCCAGCCCGAACGCCCTGGCCTGCTTCAAAAGCGTCAGCAGCGGGGCCTTCGACGGGGGGTTGGCCACGGGGGGAAAGTACCCGAAGATCTCGTCCATGTAGAAAAGTGTCCGCAGGCTGGTCGTACCCGACTGGGAGCGCATCCACCCCAAAAGCTGGGTGAGAAGGAGCGAGACGAAGAACATCCGCTCCGTGTCGTTCAAGTGGGCAACGGAGAAGATCGATACCCGGGGCTTTCCTCCCTCTGTGTAGAACATCCGGTCGATATCCAGCGGGGCTCCTTCGAGCCAAGCGGAAAAGCCGGGCGCCGCCAAGAGGTTGTTGAGCTTCATGGCGAGGGCGAACCGGTCCCTGGAAGGGAAGAAGGACTCGAGGTCGAAGACACCGATGCGGGCCACGGGGGGAGACTGGATCGCCTGGATGAACCCTGCGAGGTCCAGGTCCTGCCCCTGCTTCCAGGAGGTGGTAAGGATCGTGGAGAGGAGAATGTGCTCCCTGCTCTGGATCGGATCGGCCTCTACCCCCAGGAGGTTGAGCAGGCTGGTCACCGTGGTGGCAATCCGCTCCCCCAGCAGTTCGCTGTCTTCTGTTACGGCCTTCCCGGGGAAAGAGAACGACTTGAGGATGGAGACGGGCAGCCCCGCCGTACTGCCCGGCGTGTAGATGGTAAACTCCGCGGAGTCTTTCAGTTTGCGGATCCGCGCCCCGTCCTGTCCCCACTCGGCAAGCCCCTTTTTCCAGAGCGCGGCCTGCCGCCCTGCGTACTCCTGCGGGGAGACCCCTTTCCTGCGCGCATCCTCCTCGTTGATCCAGGGAAGAAAATCGGCGTCCTTCAGGTCGGGGAAGGTCAGGAGAAGGTTGGCAAGATCCCCCTTGGGGTCCACCACGATGGCGGGGGTGCCGTCGATCACCGCTTCTTCCAGGAGTCCGACGCAAAGCCCCGTCTTCCCGCTCCCCGTCATCCCCACGCAGACCGCGTGGGTGACCAGGTCCCGGGAATCGTAGAGGACCAGGTCTTCCTTGAGGGCGTTTTTCGCAAGGTCGAATTCCCGTCCGAGGTAGAACACCCCGAGCTTTTCGAAATCCTCCACGATGGACCTCCTGGGAGATGGTTACGGACGAATATACACCAATGTGAACCGGGACGGCGGAGCCGATCTTCGGGAAGCGGTGAACAACTGGTGCGGTTTCGATTTCGGCGGATCCGGGATGGATTCCCCGGTGGAATGGGTGATGGAACCGGCATGCGCAGTCGCCGGGGGAACAGGCGGTGCCGCGGGGGAAACGGTCAATAGTCCGAAAGGGCGAACCGTATCCCGTTATCCTCCATGAAGCGGACGATCACCTCCGGATGGATGCCGATCCCCAGATTGATGCACTGGTCTTCTTCGATCTCTCTTCCATCCTTTTCCACCCGGGAGACGCTGCCGTAGGCGTAATGGTCGGTCCGGCTCTGGACACCCCAGATGGTGCCGTTGACGTCGAGGATGGGACCTCCGCTTTGACCCTTCAGGCCCGGCGACGACGTTTCCAGGAATTTGACGTCGTACCTCCCGTCGCCGGATTTTCCCGCGGACAACGTCCTTGTGTAGAGCCCTCCCATCGGGAAGCAGGCCAGCGTTCGTGCGGAGGAGCTGAGCTCGAAGGAATTATTCGCCTCGCGAAAGGATGCCTGTATCCTCTGGAACGGATACCCGATTTTACAAAGAGCCGTCCCGACATCCAGGTCGCCGGGGGACTTGAAGACCGGGTAGCCGGCCCACGCATTCGGGTCGAACGGCGTAAGACGGCCGAGTGCAAGATCCCCTTCCGGGAGGGGCCGGATGTCTGCGAGCTGCACTCCGTCCATGCCCCACCAATACGAGAGGTTGGTGATCCACTTCGGGTTGTCCGGGAGGCGCCGGATCCTTTCGAATCTCTCCTCCCGGGGGACCCCCTCCTCCTGCTCGATCGTGTGGATCGTGTGGTAATAGTCGACGATCGCCTCCGCGTCCTGCTGGATCTTTCCGAACGGGGACAAAAGGTGGGCCGCCGTCACGATCCAGCCCTCGTCGTTGATCACGACGAATGCACCGCACCCGCAGTCGGTGCTCCGGTCGAAATACCGGCGGGAGATCACCACCGGCCTGGTAAAACAGGTCGCCCTCCTGAAGGCATGCACGAACATGGGGGCCCCTCCTCCTGCCGGAACTCCCTGCCTCTTGCCTCCGGCGCAAACCGCGGGAAGGGAATCCCTACCGTCGAGGGGAAGACACGGCCACCGGGCCGCCTTCCGCGCCTGTGTACTGCCCTGGTCTCTTGTGGATTGACAAGCGGTTGCCTGCTGGTTGACCGAACCCGTTCCTCTTTTCCCATCCTAACGGGAAACGGGAAGGGAGACAAGAACATATCCATCCCCGTAAATATCGCACGAGGGGAGCAAACAACCAGGGCGCTCCCGAAGTGGGGAAAAAAGCAGACGTCTGCGCCCCGGCAAGCAAGCCGCAAACGATCCTTCGCCGTGTCTTGCGGGTTTTCTACGGAATCCGGGTGAACTTCGCCTTCTCCGCGCCGCAGACCGGACACTTGTCCGGTGCGTGGCCGTACACCGTATTTCCGCAGACCTCACAGACAAAAATGTCCTGCCCGGCGAGATCCTTTCCCTTCCTTATACTTTCCAGCGCCTGCGAATAGAGGTCGTGGTGGATCTTTTCTACGGCCAGGGCGTTCCGGAAAGAGACCGCGGCGGGAACGTTTTTTTCCGCTTCCGCCTCTTTGAGAAAGTCCGGGTACATATTCTGAAATTCGTACCCTTCCCCGCTGATGGCAGACTGAAGGTTGGCCGCCGTGTCCTTCACTCCCCCCATCACGCGGAAATGGGCGTGGGCGTGCACCGTCTCCGCCGCGGCGGCCGCGCGGAAAAGTTTCGCAACCTGCGGGTATCCGTCCGCCTCCGCCTTCTTGGCGAAGGCCAGGTACATCCGGTTGGCCTGGCTCTCGCCCGCAAACGCCTCTTTCAGGTTCTTCTCCGTCGACATGCCTTCCTCCTTTTCGCTCGGTTATTTTTCTCCCCGGTCAGATCCGGGTTGCGCACCAGGCGCACTTGCCAAAGACTGCTATCCCGCTTCCTGAAACGTGTTGCACAGGTTTACTTCTCCGGATTGGAGACCGCGCCGGAACCAGCGGACCCGCTGCTCGGAGGTGCCGTGGGTGAACGCGTCGGGAACGACGAATCCCTGGCTCTGCCTCTGCAGGCGGTCATCCCCGATGGCGCTTGCCGCGCCAAGCGCCTCCTCCACATCGCCCTCCTCGATGATGTTCCGCATCCGGTTGGCGTGGTATGCCCAGACACCTGCCAGGCAGTCCGCCTGCAGCTCCAGCCGGACCGAGATTCGGTTCCCTTCCACCTGGCTTGCGCGGGAGCGGGCGTTCTGCACCTTCTCCGAGATCCCCAGCAGGTTCTGCACGTGGTGCCCGATCTCGTGGGCGATCACGTAGGCCTGTGCGAAATCCCCCGGCGCGTGGAAACGGTCCCGCATTTCCCGAAAGAATCCCAGGTCGATGTAGACCTTCTCATCCCTGGGGCAGTAAAAGGGACCGACGGCCGATTCCGCGTATCCGCAGGCGGACTCGACCGCGTCCGTGAACAGGATCAGCCTCGGCTCCCGGTAAGTCTTCCCGCCCCGACGGAACAAGTCGTTCCAGGTGTCCTCCGTGTCGGCGAGCACGACGGAGACAAAATCCGCCAGACGGTTTTCCTCGGTAGACCGGGCCTCGCGGCTCGCACCGGCCGGGGGCCCGGTGACCGGCGGCGCCTGCTGCAGGATGATCGTCGGATCGACGCCGAAATACAGGGCGACAAGAACCATGATGAGCGTGCCGACCCCGCCTCCCACCATGCCACGGGAGACCCGCATCCCACGTCGGTCTTCGATATTGTCGCTTCGTCGACCCTTCGACCAGCGCATGGCGTCCTTCCGTTACCGGTGTATCCCTCATCCTACCATTGGGGAAATCGGAGCCGAATGGATGAATCACAGGAGCCGATCATTGATCCAACGGGCGCGAGAAAACGGATCGCCAGGAGGAGAGGGAGGGACGGGGAGCGCCGTCACCGTCGTACAGCCCGGTGTCCCGCCACAGGCGAACCAGGGAAGCGTTCGGGTCGCCGATCAGGATCTTGTCCCACAAGGCGTCGTAGTCCCGGATGACGAAGTAGTTCACGAACCGCGCCGAGAGCGCCTCGGCGGAGGACAGGAGAAATTCCACATACCGTTTCTGATAGTCGGTATTCGATCGGATCGTGATCGGGTAAGGAGCCGTCACATCCTCCGCGGGCCAGGCGGTCTCCGCGATCGCGAAGGGCTTCCCGGGTGCAAGATCCGCCAGGGCTAAGAAATAATCGATCGGAAGCGGCACCGGATCAGCCTGGCTCCCATCCGGGTATCGGACCGGATTGCTGAAGGGATAGGAACTGACGGCGATATAGTCCGTGTACGGAAGGACCTGCCCGATGGCAGCCGCCTGTGCGGCCGGATCGGCGTGAAACGATTCCGCCTGAACCGTCTGAAACATCGGCAGGGAGGGGTAAGACGTCTTGAGGGCCCCGTAGACCGCCGCAGAAAGCGCCACATACCCGTTCCAGACATTGTCGTCTGCCACCAGCGCGCGTAGCAGGTTGACCTCGATCCCGAAGGCAAAAAATTCGGGGTGGTACCGGTCGATCAGGATCCGGCAGTGGTTGGTGAACGCAGTGATGACATCCGGATGATCGAATGGGTAGACGTCCCAAGGCGGTTGGAAGGTCTGTGTGCCGCCGGATCCGCGCGTGGGGGCCAGGCGATTCCGGAGGAACGCGATCGGCGTGACGGCCAGGTAGAGCTGGTGCCCGGGGGGCTTCCAGGCGGCGATCCCGGCAACCTCGTCCCGGAAATCCTTCGGGTACCGGCTGAAATCGTTCGCCAGCGCGGCGTCCCACGGGATCCCGGAATCGTGATGGGCCACCAGGAGATCCCCCTCGGTGGCGATCACGTTCAGGACGAAAGTGAGCGCCTCGGAAGTGTTGTCGTAGGGAACGTAGGTAAATCCCATCGCGGCGCTTCGGGTCGGGCCCGAAGGCGTCCCGCTCCCTCCTCCGCATCCGGGTTGCATCGCGGCGAAGAACAGCAGCAGGAGGTACGGAACGACCGAAAGCCGTATTCCGGTGACCCCGGATGAAAACCGTCCCGGAATCGTGGACCTCCCTTTCCATACAAAAATGGCCCGGTGGAAAAGACCCCGGAGCCGAAATCGCGCTCCTCGCCAGTCCAATCGCCTCCTACATCACCGATCAGGTGATGAAACGTCGATGGCGGCCTGAACCCGTGACCACCGTTTACCGGGCCAGAGCCCGGGCATCGAAGGCAAGCGGATTGTCCGGGGGCTTCTCCCCTTTGAAGATGTGGAACAGGACGGACCCGAAGTACCTTTGTGAGAGGCGGGCGGTCCCCTCTGCCAGCGACCCGCTGGGCGATTCCGGGAACGATCCGCCAAAGGGTGTCGACTGCATTTCGTTCTCCCCGCGAACCTCCCCGCCGCTCACGATGAAGTAGTCGCAGCCTGCCTTCAAGGTGACCGACGCGGCCCGCTCAAGCAGGTGCGAGGTCACCCCGTTGCGGCTCGTGCTCGCAAGCCCCTGGAGATCGATCCGGTAAGTGGCATCCCCGACCTGGGTCACGTCATAAGAGGGCAGCGGGACGGCCTCCTTACGGAATGCGGGGATAAGAGAGCACGCTGAAAGGTATAATCCCAAGGAGAGGGTGGCGACGGCAGTCAGGGTCCGGTTCCTCTTCATTTCTTCCTGATTATACAGAATCTTCCTGTAATTTCCGAACCGCGTGTCTGGGAGAACGATTCGAACGAATCCGGATGCGCGCCCGCGTTTCCGGGGGCCCTGATCATTGGCTCCCCCGGGAATCGGAGGCCTGACCGTCCGTCAGGCCCCCTTCCCCGGAAAATACGGATTTTGACAAATCATGACCTGCTTGGCCACTGCCGTCCGGGGCTTGCTTCTTGCCCAGGGACTAGACCTTTAAGGCCTATCCTCTGAGATCACGCAAGGTCGAAGCGATCAAGTTTCATCACCTTGGTCCAGGCCGCGACAAAGTCCCGGACAAACTTCGCCTGCGCGTCCGAACTTCCATAGACTTCCGCCAGGGCCCGGAGCTGGGAGTTTGAACCGAAGACGAGATCGACACGCGTGCCGGTCCACTTGGGTTCGCCCGTTGCGCGATCGCGCCCTTCGAACACGTCCTTGGCGTCCGAGACCGCCTTCCACTCCGTGCCCATGTCGAGCAGGTTCACGAAGAAGTCGTTGGTCAGCGCCTCCGGCCGCTTGGTGAGGACGCCGTGTCGGGACTGTCCGAAGTTGGTATTCAGGACGCGCATGCCGCCAACGAGCACCGTCATCTCAGGCGCGGTCAGCGTCAGTAATTGCGCCTTGTCGACCAGCAACTCCTCGGCCGATACGGCATAGCGCTTCTTCTGGTAGTTGCGGAAGCCGTCCGCGATCGGCTCGAGCACAGCGAAGGAGGGCGTATCGGTTTGCTCCTGCGAGGCGTCCATGCATCCCGGCGTGAAGGGAACCGTCACTTCGTGACCAGCATTCTTCGCAGCCTGCTCGACGCCCGCGCAACCGGCCAGAACGATCAGGTCAGCCAGTGATACCTTCTTGCCGCCGGACTGCGCGCTGTTGAACGCGCTCTGGATGCCCTCCAAGGTCTTGAGCACCTTCGCCAGCTGGGCAGGTTGGTTGACTTCCCAATCCTTTTGCGGCGCAAGACGGATGCGCGCCCCGTTTGCCCCGCCGCGCTTGTCGGAGCCACGGAAGGTGGACGCCGACGCCCAGGCGGTCGATACCAGCCGGGAGACGGACAGCCCCGAAGCCAGGATCTTGCCCTTGAGGGAGGCAATGTCCTGTGCATCAATCAACTTGTGATTGACCGCAGGGATGGGATCTTGCCAGAGGAGCTCTTCGGCCGGAACCTCCGGCCCGAGATAGCGTGCGCGCGGGCCCATGTCGCGGTGCGTCAGCTTGAACCACGCCCTGGCGAAGGCATCCGCGAATTCCTCAGGGTTCTGCAGGTAGCGCCGCGCGATCGGCTCGTAGATCGGGTCGAAGCGCAACGAGAGGTCCGCCGTGGTCATCATCGGCCGGTGCTTCTTCGACGGGTCGTGCGCGTCAACTACCATGTCCTCTTCGGCTACTTCCTTGGCCAGCCACTGATGCGCGCCAGCCGGGCTCTTGACCAGTTCCCACTCGTATTTGAACAGTACCTTCAAATAGCCCATGTCCCATTTGGTCGGGTTCGGCTTCCAGGCGCCCTCGATGCCGCTGCTGATCGTATCGATGCCTTTGCCGCTGCCGAAGCTGCTCTTCCAGCCCAAGCCCTGCGCCGCAAGGCCAGCCGCTTCGGGCTCAGGCCCAACATGTTTTGCATCACCGGCGCCGTGGCACTTGCCGAACGTGTGCCCACCCGCAACGAGCGCGACGGTCTCTTCGTCGTTCATCGCCATGCGCGCGAAGGTCTCTCGAACGTCACGGCCGGAGGCAACCGGATCCGGGTTGCCGTTCGGGCCTTCCGGATTGACGTAAATCAGACCCATCTGCACGGCAGCAAGAGGATTTTCAAGATCCCGGTCGCCGGTGTAGCGCTTGTCACCCAGCCACTCGGCCTCAGAGCCCCAATAAATATCCTCTTCCGGCTCCCAGACGTCCTCGCGCCCGCCGGCGAAACCGAAGGTCTTGAAACCCATCGATTCCAAGGCAACGTTGCCGGAAAGGATCATAAGGTCAGCCCAGGAGATCTTGTTGCCGTATTTCTGCTTGATCGGCCAAAGCAGACGGCGCGCCTTGTCGAGGTTCACGTTGTCCGGCCAGCTGTTGATAGGCGCCAAGCGCTGATTGCCGGAGCCTGCCCCGCCGCGGCCGTCGCCCATGCGGTATGTGCCTGCGCTGTGCCACGCCATCCGGATGAAGAGCCCTCCGTAGTGACCCCAGTCAGCCGGCCACCAGTCCTGCGAGTCGGTCATCAGCGCATAGAGGTCCTTTTTCATGGCAGCAAGGTCGAGTTTCTTGAATTCTTCAGCGTAGTTAAAATCCTCGCCCATCGGATTGGACTTGGAGGAATGCTGGTGCAGAATGTTGAGGTTCAACTGGTTCGGCCACCAGTCCCGGTTCGACGTTCCTCCGCCGGCTACTTGTTTGCTGGTTCTGCCCGTTACCGGGCACTTGCCATCTTCACTCATGTTATTTTCTCCTTTCGTTGTTTAAATTGTTGAACAGCGCTACGTGGTTCGTGAACTTTCCTGTCCTGACATCACCTCCTCGGCGCTACCGCAAGGGAGTTGCGGCGGCCGGCACCCCGCAGGTGGAACTTGAACGGGTGCCGGGACGGTAAGAAATGGAAAATATTGTAACTGTACCTAAATTGGAATAATTCTTATTCTTAGGGAAAAAAATATGCCACCCTATGCGTTTTCCCGCTTCTGACATTCGTCGCATTCCCCTTCCACGTGTACCGTGGTCCGAAAAACCTTGAACCTCTCGATCATGGATACCGGGGGCTCCAGGCGGTCGAATTTCTCCGCATCGAAATCGAAGATGGTCCTGCACCGGATGCAGATCAGGTGGTGGTGCCTGTCCGTGTTGGGGTCGTACCTTTTTGCGTTCCCGAAGGAAAGGACCGATCCGATGATCTTCTTCTCCTCCATCATCGACAATGTCCGATAGACCGTATCTCGGGAGATATGCGGATGTTCCCGTGAGACGTGACGGTAGACGGTATCGGCATCGGGATGGCTTCCGGTAGCCCTCACAGCCCGAAGAATTGCCACCCGCTGCGGGGTAACCCTCGCCCCCCGTTCCCGAAGTACATTTTCCGCCCAACCGGCCTTTTCCGACATTAATACTATATAGGACTATATCTTATATAATGTCAACCCTTCTGATTAAATGGACCAGCCAACATCGTGCCTCGATCGATCGGCGGATCGGTCTGATGAACAATTATCGGGCACGGAAACAACTTACCCCCGGGAGACCTCATCATATGGAAGCAAACTTTCCATCCCATTTCCTTTGCAAAGGAGCATGCCATGCGAAAAACTTTCATGATCCAGATGCTTGCCCTGGTCGCCGTCGCGTTCGTTGCGACGGGGACGGCGACGGCGGACAAGGGCAAGACCGTTGTCACGCTCGCCGCCTACCCCAAAGTGAAGACGGCAGGCGAGGGGAAGGCAACCTTCCAATTGTCCAAGGACGGCTATTCCATCCATTACAAACTCGACGTGGACAAGATCAGCGACGTCACTATGGCCCACGTTCATGCGGTGGGAGAAGGGGGAGCCCCCGGCCCCATTCTCGTATGGCTCTACCCCGCTGGAGGCAATGCCCCCTCCCTCAAAGCAGGAGAGGTTACGGGCCTGCTCGCCGAAGGGGAAATCACCGCTGACAAACTCGGCGGACCGATGAAAGGAAAATCGGTGAAGGAATTATTCGAGGCGATCGATCACGGAAAAGCCGGGGTCGCCGTCCATACGACCGCGAACCCCCGGGGCGAAATCTGGGGCACGCACAGGGAGTATGGACACAAAAAGATGTAGCACAAGATGATGGAACCGAAGAAGATGGACGAAAAGAAGAGGGAAGAAAGTAAAATCGGAGATAAACAGAGGTGATCCGCGGATCGGCCAACCGTTCGCGCCTCGTGCAAGAACCCGCGCTCCCGCCGCCGTCCACCTGTGGCGGGCAGCGCGGATGTTCCAATGCGTTCAGCCGATCAGTCGCGTAAGTTTCGCTCGCTGCTTACCGAGCCTTTCCTGCCCCTCCTCGATGGTCTCCAGGACCCCCTTTTGCGCCTCGTGGACGACGTCCTTCCCCTTCTCCACAACGCTCACCGTATTCTCCCCCAGCGTATCGACCATATCGGAAACGGTGTCGGAGAAGTCCTCCAGGATCCTTTTGGCCTTCCTCCTCCCTCTTCTGGTGTAGTAAAGGATGTCCCTTCGAGTGGTTCTCCCGGACTGGGGTGTGAAGAGCAGCGCAACACCCGCTCCGATGATCGTTCCCGCGACCAACCCGGAAGCGACCTTCGCTAAGGCGTTCCCTCTGTCAGCCATGATTCACCTCCAAATGGGATTTCCAATGAGATTCGTAAATTAGATGTCGGCCGACGCTCGAAAGATCCGGGAATCCATTCTATCCATGCCTGACACTGTCCACAGGCCGCCATCGGCGCGAGCACTACCGCTCCCCGACGTTCCCTGACCTTCGTCACATGGCTCTAATACCCTGAAATGTTTCCGAAATAAATGATTTCCGATTAAAGAAACGGCTGAATCAACCGATAACGTTCTGGTGAGTACCATTTGGCGATGCCATTTCCGATCTTTTCGTCTCGGGAGGACGTGGAAACGACAACGAGCCCGGTTCGACCTTTTCCCCGTCCCGAAGCACCGGGCAGCGATTCTCGACCGGGACGGTCAGCGCTGTTTCTCCTGTTTTCGGGCACCGGTCGCCAGCAAGGACGGTAAGGAGCAATACGCATGATGAGAACTCCCATCGTCAAACATCTCGTTTACATACGTCGTGCATCCTGCCTGGCTCTGGCTCTTTGTCTGCTTGCGCCCGTACTATTGCACGCCGAGTCTACAAGACAGATCTTAATCGTGCATTCCTATTCGCAGGAATACCCCTGGACCCGGGGACAGCACGAGGGTTTCATTCAAACAGTTGCAGCCGATGCGCAAGGGGAATTCCTCTTCAGCACGGAGTATCTGGATACCAAACGACGAGCCTATGACGAGACGTACGCAAACGAACTGGCTCGTCATTTACGCTTCAAGTATGCGGATGCCAAGCTGGCGGCGATCTATCTCACTGACGATAACGCCTTGCTGTTTGTCCGTGACCACCTCTCCCGCGTCTTCCCCGGCGTGCCCGTTTTCTTTTCCGGGGTGAATGACTACAGCGTTCAAAGCAGTCTCGACCCGGCCTTTTTCACGGGGGTTTTTGAACGCAAGGAGTTTGCGCCCAATATCGAATGGCTGCTCCGCGTGGACAGGAATGCCAACGATCTTCTTTTTGTCGGTGATAACAGCAACACCTATCAGGCGATCGAGAGCGAGTTGCACCGCGAGTTGATCCCCTATCGTCTGCGCGTGAGGTTCCTCGCCGAGAGGAGACTGGATCGCCTCCTGTCGCGGCTGCACGATCTGCCGGGCAAATATCTCTTCCTGACCACCCTGGGGGGAATAACCGACGAAAATGACCAGGTTCTTCCTCTGCCCGAAATCATGAAAAGCCTCGTACGCACGGGGCACATCGTCATCAGCATGGAAGACGCTTATATTATCGAAGGCGTACTGGGTGGCTATGTGACGAGCGGCCGGAAACAGGGCATGAATGCAGCGCGATTATTTCTGGCCTATGAGCACGGCAAGCCGATTGTCGATCTTCCCCCGATACGCGAGAGTCCCAATGCCTGGATTTTTGATGACAGGAGCCTGCAGCAACACGGCATCGATTTGCCCGGTGACATCCGCTCCCAGGCTGTTCTTTTGCACCCTCGCCCCGGTTTTTATGAACAATTTGGAACCTTGATCGTTGGTGTACTGGTTGCTTTGACCGTGTTGCTTTTTTTGGTCGTGACCATGTCGGTTGGTTTTCTGTCGCGTAAAAACCGGGATTTGCGCCTTGCGCAAAAAATCGCCGAGGCTGCGAATGCCCTCTTCCATCAGCTCGCCGAACAGACGCGGACGATGCACTGGGAAGTCAACGCCGAGGGGCTCTATACCTACGTCAGTGATATTTCGGAGGTAGTTACGGGGTATCGGCCCGAAGAAATCATAGGCAGGAAACACTTCTACGATCTCCACCCGGCCGAGGGACGCGAAGCGTTCAAGACGGAGGCGTTCGAAACGTTCGCCTGCAGAGGACATTTTCTCGACCTGGAGAACCTCGTTCAAACCAAAGACCGGCGGCAGATCTGGGTGTCGACCCACGGGATTCCCTTTCTGGACAGCAACGGCGATCTCGCAGGTTACCGCGGTTCCGACACCGACATCACCGAGCGCAAGCAGGCGAAGGAGGTGCTGTCCGAGTCGGAAGCGCGACAGCGGACCATACTCGACAATATGCCTTTCCTGGCCTGGCTCAAGGATACCGAGGGTCGTTACATCATGGTCAACCAACAGTATGCTCAGGCTTGCGGCCGCACCGCCGATCAGGTGGTCGGATTGACCGATTTGGACATCTGGCCACGCGAGCTGGCCGAGAAATACCGTGCCGATGATGCCGAGGTCATCTCAACGCGCAGCGCAAAGGGGGTCGAGGAGCTGGTAGCCGATGTCAGCGGTACCAAATGGGTCGAAACCTTTAAGGCCCCGATCGTAAATCTTCGCATGAAAGTGACCGGTACGACCGGGCTGGCCAGGGACATTACCAGCCGTAAGCAGGCAGAGGAGGAGAAGCGAAGCCTGGAGGAGCGTCTGAACCGGGCGGAGAAGATGGAGGCCCTGGGAATCCTGGCCGGCGGCGTCGCCCACGATCTCAACAATGTTCTGGGCGTCATCGTCGGCTATGCGGAACTGCTTATGCATAAGGAAGGCGAGTCGAGCGCCATAAGAGTCCAGCTTGAGGCAATGATGAAAGGAGGCCAGAGGGCCGCGGCGATCGTGCAGGATCTGCTGACCCTCGCTCGACGGGGAGTCCTGGGAAGGGATGTCGTCAATCTGAACAGGATCCTCGCGGACTTGCCGAAATTACCGGAGTTCCAGGGTCTGACTTCCTACCATCCTTCCGTACGGATCCGGCACGATCTCGAACGCGACCTGCCGAATATCTCCGGTTCTTCGGTACATCTCAGCAAGACCTTGTTCAATCTGGTTTCCAACGGGTGCGAAGCAATGCCGAAAGGCGGTATCGTGACCATCCGGACGAGCAGTCAATATCTGGACAAACCGATCGAGGGATACGATGAGATTCAGAAGGGAAACTACGTCGTTCTTTCCGTGTCCGATACGGGAGAAGGAATATCGGAGACCGACCTGAAACGAATCTTCGAGCCGTTTTACACGAAGAAGATCATGGGGCGAAGCGGCACAGGATTGGGGCTGGCGGTGGCCTGGGGTACGGTGAAAGATCACGACGGCTACATCAATGTCCATTCGGAAGAAGGAAACGGGAGCACATTTACCCTTTATTTTCCGGCAACGGGGGAAGAAATCACTGCGGAACGCGAACCGGCCCCCCTTTCTCACTACATGGGGAAGGGCGAATCCATTCTCATCGTGGACGATGTGGAGGAGCAGCGGGATCTGGCTGCCGAAATGCTTACGAAATTGAATTACGGCATATCGACCGTTGCCAGTGGCGAAGAGGCGGTGGAGTACCTGAATAGGCATCCCTGCGATCTTCTGATTCTGGATATGATCATGGACCCGGGTATGGACGGGCTGGACACCTACAAGAGGGTTCTGGAGATATTTCCCAAGCAGAAGGCGATCATCGTAAGCGGTTTTTCCGAGTCGGATCGCGTGCATGCCGCCCAGGCACTTGGCGCAGGCGCCTACGTCAGAAAACCCTATTTTATCGAAAAACTCGGGCTGGCCGTGAGGAAGGAGCTTGATGGAATCAAAAAAGAAGCACCTTCTCCGCCGGCTGGTGAAGAAGGTGCTTATCCATAGCCGTCAAACCATCGGGGACCGGTGCATGTTGCCGAATACCCGACGGTTCGCAGACTGTAACCTCTGGCTCCCCGGGCAGGACTCGAACCTGCAACCTAGTGGTTAACAGCCACCCGCTCTGCCGGTTGAGCTACCGGGGAACGAAAAACGACAGGAATGAACTATAAACCTGCGTCCCGTGCTGCGTCAAGCGGATTGGAGGGCGGTGCGGCTTTCGGAGAAGTAAAGTTCCCTCCCACCGGCGGGGACGAATCAACCTGCCATTCGGGGCCCCTCGGTTGGGTCGGAAAATCCCGCGCCACCCATTCCTCGAAGCCGCCGTGGAGGACGTTCACCCGGTCGAAGCCCTTCCGTATCAGGATCCGCGCCAGACTGGCGCTGGTGGCTTCGCCGGGTCAGGTGCAGTAGAAGACGAGATCGCGGTCCCGCGGGAGGTGGTGGACGAAACGATGGAACGTGGCCGGGCGAAGACGGAACGATCCTTCGATCATCCGCTCGGTCCTGTCGTAATATTCGTCCCGGCGGAGATCGAGAACAATCGGTGCATCCTCACCCTTCATCCTCTCATTAAGCGTTCCCGCGTCGATGCGAGGCGCTGCGTAACGCTTCACCAGATAGAACCGGTAGCCGATCGCCCAAAAAATATAGGCGATCAGTCCGGCGGCGAGGACCCACAACATCCCCCCCTGGATGGTGCTCGCCGAACCGGCGATCTCCAGCCCGAAGACCCGCCCAAGGCCCATGCCGGCAGCAGCCCAGAGAAGAGCGCCCAGAAAATCGATGAACAGGAACAGGGACAGCGGGACGGCAGCAATCCCTGCTAGCGGCGGCATGGCCGAATTGACCCCGGGGAGAAACTTCGCCAGGAGGATCGTCACCGTCTTCCTGCGATGGAACTGGTCGACGGCGCTCTCGACGCAAACATCCGGGTTCAGGGAAATCCCGCAAAGCATGTATAGCACACTCTTTCCCCGCCGCCGACCCAGGTCATACCAGATGCCGTCGGCAACGACCGCCCCCAGGACCGCTCCCAAGATCAGGATCGGCATGGAGACATACCCGGCGGCTGCGAGCGCCCCGGCAAGAACGAACAGCGGAAATGCGGGAAAAGGAAGGCCGATGTTCTCGAGGAAGCTGAACAGCAACGTCGCCGCCCCGCCGTAGCTGACGATGAATACCGAAAACCAGTCCACGGTTACCGGCCCCCCTGGAACCGAACGGATTTAGTGTATAGATGTGTCCTGCCGTCCCCGGGATCCCGGATCATCGTCATTTGCTCCCGCCCGGCCGGCGATGCGCGAGAGGGAAAGCCCGGATTGCTATCGGTCCTGGGGGAGGGCGTTTCGAAAGGTGATGTATCCGGAGACGAAAAGAAGGGCGGTCCCCAGAAAATAGGGAAGGAGGGAAAACTCCGTCGGAATTCCGGCCCCGTACCCGATCTTCTTCCACTCGAGCATGTAGGTGGCGACGATGGCCCCGGCGCCGGCCACCCCGCTCGCCCACCCCCACGGGCCCGGGGAGAACCGGGCATCCTCCGGCGCACCCAGGAAGCGGACCGAAAAGGCGAGCATCCCCGCGCTGATAAGCAGGACGGACCACACCGGCCCTACCCACGGCAAGGGAATGAGAAACAGAACATCCCAATCAACCAGGGCGGCGGGCCAACGAATCATCGCGTACAGCCAGATGTAGTAGAAGATGTCCCAGACGGCGAACGCAAGGAGGAACGCCCCCATTCTCCGGAGCCCCCCCCGGACCGACAAGAACGCGACCAGGACCAGCATCGCGATCGTCGCCGTCTCCCGGCTGATCTCCACGACGAGCAGCGTCTCGGGGATCTCCTTCATGGGGAAGATGGGCCCCTCTCCGATGATCTGCCGGAGGTACACGACCGACGCCGCCTCGACAAACGCCATCGCGACGGCGAAGGCGGCCAGGCAGGCAACTTTCGCCCTCATCTTCCTTTCGCCGCCTCCCCCCGCAGCACGGAGCAGGTGGAAGAGACACGTGCCACCATTTTCCCTTCCGAATTCGCCACGTCACACTCCACCAGCCCGACTGTTTTCCCCCGGTGCGTCACTTGTGCCGACGCGGTCAGCTTCCCCTCGAATACCGGGCGAAGGAAGTTGATCTTGAGCTCCAGCGTGGTGAACGTCTCTCCCGGCCCGAGCGTGGAGGCGAAGGCGAACCCCATCGCCGCGTCAGCGAGATCGCACAGGACTCCGCCGTGAACGGTCCCCATCGGGTTGTGGTGCTTCCTGCCCGCCTGCATCACGAAAACCGCCTTCCCCTCACCGAAGGAGACCGGGATAAATCCCACCAGCTCGGCGACCGGGGCATCCCAGTTCCCCTCCCGCAAGCGGTCCGAAAACGGCTTGTCCATCACCCTTGTCCCTCCAGATACCGTGGCCGGCCCCGCACGGGCCGGATTACGGCGTTCCTCCCGCCGGAAGATCAGGCAGAAAGAGTTCCCGGGCGATTCTCTTGCCTTCCTCCGTCAGGAGCTTCCTGTCGATCAGTGCCCGGATTTTCTCCGGTCCCATGCCCGGGGCAATCTCCCGGAGATTCACGATGCAGTCGGCGTCCCACAGGCAGGCGAATTCCTTCGTGGTGATCCTGCCGGGCGTGTGATGGTGGGCGATCAACTCCTTGACTGCGGCAATCGTTCTCTCTTCCACCCCCATGTTTCCCAGGATCTCCCCCGCGATCGGCGGTCCCAGTTTTTCCTGGTGATGCCCCGCGCTGCTTTTGTACCTCTCCTCCGCCGGCTTGATCCCCACGTCGTGGAGGAGCGAGGCCATCGTCACGATTTCCCGATCTCCCCCTTCGACCGCCTGGATCGCAAGCGCATGCGAGGCAACTTCCCGAGCGTGCCCGATGCGGCGGACATCCTCCCCGAAGAACCGCTCCATCTCCTTGCGAACCTTTTCGTACATCCCTTCTCCCCCGCTCCAAACGATTTCCCCGATGGCCGTTGCCTCCCGGGTCACCACCACCGCCACAAGGAAACAATGAGCAGGACTCCCAGAACCATGACCAGGTTGAAGTAGGTCATGAAGTAGAAAGCCTTCAGGTGGACCGGTGTCCGGGGAGCGATCCCCGTTTCCCGGAGATTGCCGACGAGAGGCAGGGAGATGATTTTCTCCTCCCCGTGGGGGGCCTGCTTCAGGGCGTCGCTCAAATCGAATCCCGCCTGGTGCCGCCCGAGGTGGTTCCCCCCCTTCCACAGTTTGCTCTCCGTGGCGTCGAAGACCCGCCCGCCATAGGCGAAGTAGACAGGCCTTCCGTCCCCCCCGTCGTACCCGGCCAGTTCGTCAACGGTCATATCCTTTTGTCCCCGGTCGCCCCCCCCCTGTCTTTTTTTCAGGCGGGGGCCGACGATGAACGTGACGATCACCGCAGTGCTGACCATAATCAGGAAAAGAACGATCTTCACCGTCAACAGAATGCCGAAGCGGGTGTGGAGGAGATCTCCCGGCGACCGGATCCGGAACACCGTCAGCACGATCCCCGTAAGGGCGATCACGATGATCGACCCCCACCCGACGATGAGTTCCCCTCTCGGCAGTCCGTGCGAAGCGTAGGACGGTTTGAGAAGCAGGTGCACGTACAGGATCGTCCCGAACCAGAGGACCGCGGTGAACAGGTGGACAAATCCTGCGATGAACCGGACCGTGTGCCGCCAACCGGAGGTCCTGGACGCCGGATGCCCCGACGCGGTCCGTTTCCGCTGGTACGACTCCCCTTCTGCCGTCAACTCCCCGCCGCCGGAAGGGTCGAGGTGGCAGACGGCGCACGCTTTCCCCGTTTCCTTCGCATACTCTTCCGTGCCGGTCACGGAGGATGGAAACACGGGAAGAGCCAGGATCACGGCCAGGAGAACAAACGCGGTCCTGCCCCGGGACGGGAGACGTGCCCTTCCGCCGCCCGCTACTTGGACCGGTCCAGAAGCGATGTCCCGAAGAGCAGCCACAGATAGTCCCCCTGCTTCCGGATGTAGAGTTTCCCCCCGCCCGCCATGTTCTCCCCCGCCAGCTGCCCCTGCTTGATGGCGCTTCGCCACCCGAAATTGATCCGGTTCTCCCCGGTTGTCTTGTCATACAGTTCCGCGCAGTCCCCCGCCGCATAGATGTTCCCGATGAAGGTCCGCAGGTAGTCGTCCACGGCAACACCCGTGCCGACCTTCACCCCGCTTCCTTCCAGAAACTCAGTACAGGGAAGACGCTCCGTGGCTACCACGATCATCCGGCACCGGATCTCCTCGCCGGTGGTGGTACGCACGAGGGCTGTGTCCTCGTCGGTCTCCGTTACGCTTTCGACCTCGCCCCCGTCCTTGAGCACGACACCCCGATGCTGGATCTCGTTTATGACGCTTGCCTCGAATTCCCCCGTGATCGGATTGCCGAACCGGGGCTGTCCCGGCTTGAGCCAGGTCACGTCCTGTCCCGCCTTGCGCAGGACCCGGCACGCCTCGATGGCGAGGTAGCCCGGGCCGTACACGATCGAAACGCCGGGGCGGGCCGCCCTCTCCTTGATCCGCAGGGCATCCGCGAGGGAGTCGAACGGGAGGATCGAAGCGAGAGGTTTTTTCAGGGGGTCCGGCAGTATCGGCTTCCCTCCCGTGGCGATGAGGAGAAAGTCATACCCCTCCTCGGTCCCGTCGGCGAAAAATACGCGGTTCTCTGCCGCGTTAAGCTTTTTAGCGCATTTCCCTTTGCGAAGCTCGATCCCCTCCGTCTCAAGGTCCTTCCCCTGCGGATCCGTCAGGGCGGAGAGTTCCGTGTCCCCCGAGATTAGATCCGGCAGAAGCGGTCTCAGGTAGGGATCCGCCGTCTCCTCGGTGGCAATGACGATCGCCGCATCCTTTTTCCGCGTGCGAATGGTCTTTGCGGCGGCGACCCCCGCCGGTCCGCCTCCCAGTATCAAGTAGCGCATGGGTGTCCTCCTAGGTTGATCAAACCGTTGTGTCCCTGACGGGCGTTCTCACCCGTACATTGCTTCCCCTCCCGAAAGAGGCCTCGTTCCTGCTGCCTTTGCAAAACAGGCGGCGCGTCAAGCGGGCAGTTCGAAATCCCCCCGAGCGATCCTCGCCGCCATGTCGCCGTGGTCGGCCTTCGTGGGCGGGGGAGAGACGACGTGCAGGACGACCATGTCGGTCTTCGCCTTCACGCCGCGGGCTACCTTCCGCGGGACGACGACCAGGTCCCCTTCCTTGACCTGTCGACGCTTCTCTCCCGCCACGACCTCTCCCTCCCCGGACAGGATGTAGAGAACCACGTGGACGTCGGGCTTGTGGACGGGGATGAACTGGCCGGCCCGGAAGGCCGCCTGGATGACCTTCATCTCCGGGCTTTCGAACAGCGGTTTCGGTGCAAAGCGGTTCGGGTCGAACGCCACATTTTCCTTCGGCCGGGCGAACACGGGTGCGGTCATCAGCGTCCCTTCCTTCCATCAGGATCCCTTCCCGGTCCTTATCTCACAACCCCGTACACGGGTCTTTGAGGCAGGTCAACCCGGAGCCGCTTTCTCCTATCGTTCGATGCCGCCGGAATCCCGCTTCCATGAGGGGAGTGCCGGGATGAAGTCAGAGCCACTTCTTCTTCCGGAAATAGCAGAGCAGCCCCCCCGCCGTCGCTGCCATCAGGAACAGGGCGAACAGGTAGCCGTATCGCCAGTAAAGTTCCGGCATGTTGAACGGCGAAACCTGATGGTCGAAGTTCATTCCATAGACCCCCGCGATGAAGGAGAGGGGTATGAAGATCGTCGCCATGATGGTAAGGACCTTCATGATCTCGTTCATCCGGTTCGATACCGAGGAAATGTACTCGTCGACCAGGCTCGCCGCCATCTCCCGGTACGTCTCCACCATGTCCATCACCTGGATCGTGTGATCGTAGCAGTCCCGCAGGAACACCCGGGTCCCGGGCCGGATCACGCCGGAGTCCTCGCGCAGCAACTCGCTCATGGCGTCGCGGGCGGGCCAGATGGCGCGACGGATCTCCAGCAGCTGCTTCTTGACCTCGCGGATCTCCCGCAGCGTTTGGGGGACGGGGTCGCTGATCACCGTCTCCTCCAGGGTCTCCACCTCTTCGCCCAGTTTCTCCAGCGTCGGAAAGATGGAATCGACAACGGCGTCGCACAGGGAGTAGAGAAGGTAGTCCGCCCCCAGGGAGCGAATCTTGCCCAATCCTTTCCGCAGGCGGTCGCGGATCGGCTCGAAAGGGTCTCCCGGCCGCTCCTGGAACGTCGCCACGAGGCGGTCGGAGAGGAACATGCTCATCTGCTCCGTCTCCACCGGATACGTGACCTCGCGCAAAATGATGAGCAGGTGGTTCTCGTACCGGTCCACCTTGGGGCGCTGGGGGATGTTCAGGACGTCCTCCAGGGCGAGAGGGTGGAAGCCGAACCGGTCCCCGACCGCCTTCACGATGGCGGTGTCGGATAGTCCCCGGACGTCGAGCCAAAGAACCCCCTTTTCCGGAACACGGAGAGACGGGATTTCCCCCGGGCGCAGGACACGTTCCTCGCAGCGGTCCGGATCATACGAGAATATGTGGATCTGGACAGGTTCCAGCCCCGCCTCGGCGTGGGCCACCAGCGTCCCCGGCAGCGTTCCGGCGGGAACCCATCGCTTGATCCGTTTCCTCGACCTCTTCCGTCCCATCGGGTCCCTCCTTGGCGGGATTTCTTTTTTTTCACATATATCAGATATATCAGACCCGCAGGCATCGTCCAACGCACCCGGCCCAGGTTGCCGCCCCCGGGGAGGCGTGAAATAATGAAGAAAAACCGAATCTCGCATGGTTCCGGATCAGGGGGTGCCAAAGATGGGCTATGGAGGGCTGCGGGGTGTCGCCCTTTCCCTGTTCGCATTCACCACCCTTGCCCTCGCGGTGTACGCCTGCGCCGTCAATCCCGTCACGGGAAGGTCCGAACTCTCCCTCGTCTCCTTCTCCCCGGAGGAGGAGGCCGCCCTGGGGGCGAAAGCCTACGGGCCGGCCGTACAGCAGCAGGGGGGGTTCTACCGCGACAGCTCCCTCGAGGCGTACGTCCAGGGGGTCGGGATGCGGCTGGCCCGCGTGTCACACCGTCCCGACCTGAACTACCGGTACCGGGTCCTGAACTCCTCCGTCCCGAACGCCTTCGCGTTGCCCGGCGGGTTCATCGTCATCAACCGGGGACTGCTCGTGGGGCTTAAAAACGAGGCGGAGATGGCGGCGGTTCTCGGGCACGAGACCGGCCACGTAACCGCCAGGCATTCCCTGGCGGGATACCAGCGGGCGCTGGCGTCCAACGTCCTCCTTGCGGGGGTCTCGATCGCCGCGGGGGGAAGCTCGGGGGTGATGCAACTGTCCGACGTCACCGCGTCGCTTGTCAACAACGGCTTTTCGCGGGAGCAGGAACGGGAGGCCGACTGGCTGGGGATCGACTACATGGTCAAGGCGGGTTACAACCCGGAAGGTGCCATAGAACTTCAGGAGTATTTCTATTCGGAGCTGGAGGGCGGAAAAAACCCGATGTTTGTGGAGGGGCTCTTCCGGACCCACCCCTTCTCCAAGGAGAGGCTGGACAACGCCCGGGCCTACATCGCAAAGCGATATCCCGACACGGTGCGAAATCCGAACTATACGTTAAACGAGACGGTCTTCCTCCAAAAGACCAAGAATCTGCGGGAAGTCCAGAAGGCGTACGACCTGTCCGACGAGGGGGACAAGCTGCTCAAGGAGAAGCGGTACGGGGAGGCGCTTGCCAAGTACGAGGCGGCGGCCGCCCGCGAACCTTCCCAGGCGCCTTTTCCCTCGTCGATCGGCCGGGTGTACCTGATCCGGAAGAACTACGCCGCCGCGGAAGATCCGCTCCGCAAGGCAATCCGCCTGGACGACGAGTTCTTCGAGCCCCACCTTCTGCTCGGGGCGCTATATTACCAGAAGAATGAATACCGGGCGGCGATCCCGGAGCTGTCCCGGAGCATGGATCTGCTCCCGACCAAGCAGGCGGCGGCGATGCTTTCGAGGTCGTACGAGGCGATCGGCGACCGGGAGAACGCGCGAAAGTACGCCGAAATGGCGAAATAAGGATTCCCATCGGCTATAATAGAAAAGTTGTGTGTCTCTAGGCACACCCTGTTTGCGTCCCAGCAGGCCAAGAGGAAAGGAAACCGCTTGCCCAAGGAAGAATTCATCCCGAAATGGCTCGCCTGGGAGGTCACCGGGCGCTGCAACCTGAACTGCATCCATTGCCGCGCCTCCTCCTCCATGACGTCCCACGACACGGATTTCACCACGGAGGAAGCCAGGAAGCTGATCGACGACATCACCTCCTTCTGCAGTCCCGTCCTCGTCCTCTCGGGGGGGGAGCCGCTGCTTCGTCCGGACCTGTTCGAGATCGCAAGATACGGGACCGAAAAGGGCCTGCGGATGTGCATCGCCACCAACGGAACCCTTGTGACCGACGACGTCTGCGCAAAGATGAAGGAGAGCGGGATCAGGATCGTCTCCCTGTCCCTCGACGGCTCCACGGCGGCCGTGCACGACGACTTCCGGAAGCAGGCGGGCGCCTTCGAGGCCACGCTGCGCGCGGCCGAGACGTTCAACCGCAACGGCATCAAGTTCATCGTGAACTCCTCCTTCGCCAAGCGGAACCAGCACGACATCGCGGACACATACCGGCTCGCCAAGAAGATCGGCGCCCACGCATGGTACATGTTCATGATCGTCCCCACGGGCCGGGGCGAGGAGATCCTGAGCGAACTGATCAGCAAGGAGGATTACGAGGAGATCCTCGAGTGGCACTACCAGATGGAGAAGAACGAGACCGACATGCTCGTGCGGCCCACCTGCGCCCCCCACTACTACCGGGTCCGGCTGCAGAAGGCCAGGGAGGAAGGGCTTAAGATCGAGCCGAGAACGCTCTCCTTCTCCACGGGCGGGGGAAAGGGGTGCATATGCGCGCAGACGATCGCCTTCATCGATTCGAAGGGAAATGTCCAGCCCTGCTCCTACTTCCCCGTGGTGGCGGGTAACGTCAAGAAGCAGCATTTCCGGGAGATCTGGTACCACTCCGAGCTGTTCGAGTCGCTCCGGGCGTTCGAAAAGTACAAGGGGCGATGCGGAGAATGCGAATACCTGAACGTCTGCGGTGGGTGTCGGGCCCGGGCCGACGCCGTCCTGGAGGATTATCTTCAGGAGGAACCGTTCTGCGACTACGTCCCCATCCGCACGAAACGGCGGCTGGCGTCGGCTGTCGAAGCGGGAAAGTCCGCGGAAGCCAAGGGTAAGTGACCCGCGAGCGAGGCTCCCTGAAGATTCCCGGGCGCACGTGCGCACGGCAGACGGAACCGAAACATTCCTGTTTTCCCCGAGAGAGGTGGCGATGGCGGATTACCGGTTCTTGAAAGCGTGCCGGCGCGAGCCGGTCGACGTGACCCCCGTCTGGATCATGCGGCAGGCGGGGAGGTACCTCCCGGAATACCAGAAGATTCGGGGGAAGAACTCGTTCCTCACGATGTGCAAGACTCCCGAGCTGGCGGCGGAGGTGACGGTCCAGCCGATCGAGCGGCTCGGCGTGGATGCGGCGATCCTCTTTTCGGACATCCTCATCCCCGTGGAGGCGATGGGAGTCCCTCTCGAGTTCCATGACGGAAAAGGACCTATCCTCGGGAAGGAGATTCGGAACCAGGCCGACGTCGATGTCCTCGCGGTGCCCGATCCCGCCGACAAGGTCCCCTTCGTCATGGACGCGATCCGGATCCTTCGGAAGGCTTTTGAGGGAAAGGTCCCGCTCATCGGCTTTTCCGGGGCGCCGTTCACCCTGGCCTCCTACATCGTGGAGGGAGGCACCTCCCGCAACTTCATCCGGCTCAAGACTCTCATGTACCAGGCTCCGAACGTATTCCGCTCGCTGATGAAAAAGATCGCGAAGACCGTCATCGCATACCTCAACGCCCAGATCGAGGCCGGCGCGCAGGCGGTCCAGATATTCGACACCTGGGCGGGAATCCTGACTCCGGGCGACTACGAGAAGTATGCGCTTCCGTACACCCGCGAGGTGGTGGGGTCGCTTAACCGCGACGGAGTCCCGGTCATCCACTACGCCAATGACTGTGCGACGCTCCTCCCCGCCATCCGGACCCTTCCCGTCGATGTCATCGCGGTCGACTGGCGGATCCCGCTCGACCAGGCCGCGGCTGCCGTGGGAGAGAACGTGGCTCTCCAGGGGAACATGGACCCGACGATGCTCTTCCTCCCGCCGGAGCAGATCGAGCAGTGCGTGCGCGACGTCCTCCTCCGGGGGCAGTCCGCCGCCTCCCACATTTTCAACCTCGGCCACGGCATCCTTCCGCCCACCAACCCCGAACACGCGGTCGCCATGGTGGAGGCGGTGCGCCGACTCGGAAGAAAGGGGTGAGCGCCCCGAAGGGGGAACCGTCCATGTCCGCATCCTCCCCGCTCACGGGGGTGATCCTGCTCAACATGGGGGGACCGGACTCGCTCTCCGCCATCCGACCCTTCCTGGCCAAACTCTTTTCCGACCGGGAGCTGATCCGTCTTCCCCTCGCACCCCTCACGCAGCCGCCGTTCGCCTGGATCGTTTCGGGTCTGCGTGCCCGACACGTCCGGAAATATTACGAGGAGATCGGCGGAGGCTCCCCGATCGCGGAATTGACCGACAGGCAACGCGCAGCGCTCGAGGAAGCGCTTGGGGAAACCGGAGGGAATTTCCGCGTCTACGTGGGAATGCGGTACTGGCACCCCCTCGCCAAGCATGCGGTTCTCGAGATGAAGGAAGACGGCGTCGCCCGTGCGATCGCCCTCCCCCTCTATCCGCAATATTGCGCGGCAACGACCGGATCGAGCCTTTCCGACCTCCGCAGGTGTATGCGATGGGCCGGGGCCGACTTTCCGTTGACCGAGATAAGGTCCTGGCCCGACCACCCCGGGTATATCGCGGCCCTTTGCGCAAAGATCGAGAAGACACGTGAAGGGACGCCGGACACCGGGAAGACCCACCTCCTCTTCAGCGCGCACGGGGTGCCCAGGTCGTTCATCGACGGGGGGGACCCGTACCAGGTCGAAGTGGAAAAAACGGTCGCGGCGGTAAGGAAACATCTCCCGGCGATCTCCCACTCGATCTCCTACCAGAGCCGGCTGGGAAGAACAGAATGGCTAAAACCGGATACCGTGGAAGAGGTTATCCGCCTCGGGCGGGAAGGGATCAAACGGCTCATCGTCGTACCGGTGAGCTTCGTCTCGGACCATATCGAGACGCTGCACGAACTGGATATTCGGCTCCGGAAATCGGCGCGGGAAGCCGGGATCGTCAGGTTCCTGCGGGTTCCGGCGCTAAACGATTCGCCCGCGTTCATCGGGGCGCTCAAGGAAATCGTGCTTGCGCGGCTGGCGGGGGACACTCGTTCAACAAGAAACCGGAATTCAGGCGTGTCTCCCTGAAGGGAAAGTCTTGATGCGGCGTATCGCCATCGTCGGAGCGGGAATATCGGGGCTGTGCACGGCTCACTACCTCGTCCGGGAATGCCAGGCGGCCGGGAAGTCGGTCGAGATCATCCTCTTCGAGGCGGAATCCGTCCCCGGGGGGAAGATGCGCTCCATCCCGCAGGACGGCTTCCGGATGGAGTGGGGGCCGAACGGTTTCCTGACGAACAAGCCCTACTCGCTCGACCTGGTGAGGGAACTGGGGGTCGAGGACCGGCTCGCCCGGTCTTCGGACCTTGCCAGAAAGCGTTTCATCTTTTCGGATGGGAGGCTTCATCGTCTTCCGGAGACTCCCACGGCATTCTTCCGGTCTCCGCTGCTCTCGCTTCCAGGCAGGCTCCGCATTATCGGAGAACTTTTCGCCCCGCCCCCCCCCGCGGGAGTCGACGAATCGCTGGGGGACTTCGCGCGACGCCGCCTCGGGCGCGAGGCGCTGGAAAAGCTGATCGATCCCATGGTCACGGGGATTTTTGCCGGCGACCCGGACCGGATGTCGCTGCAGAGCTGTTTCCCGCTGATCCACGACCTCGAGCGAAAGTACGGAGGACTCGTAAAGGGGATGGTCGCCCTCCAGCGGGAGCGCAGGAGCACCGGGGAGAAACGGGCGATGTCGGCGGGGCCGGGAGGCGTTCTGATGTCGTTTAATCACGGTGTACAGGAACTCACCGACATCCTGGCCAACCGGCTTTCCAACGGCCTCCATCTGGGTGTGAAGGTTAACCGGGTCAGCCGCCGGGACGGGAAGCTCCTGCTCTCGCTCGAGGAGAGAACGCTTCGGGGGGAGATCGACGCGGACGTGGTCGTGCTGGCGGTGCCCGCGTACGCGGCCGCGGAGATGCTGGGGGACCTGGACCCCTCCCTTCGGGCGGCTCTTTCCGCCATCCCCTATTCGCCGATATCGGTCGTGGCGCTCGGGTACGAGAAGGCGACCCTGGGCAACCCGCTCGACGGGTTCGGTTTCCTCATCCCCCGCGGGGAAAAGCGGAAGATCCTGGGCGCCCTGTGGGATTCGAGCGTCTTTCCGAACCGGGCCCCGGAGGGGAAAGCCCTGATCCGGGCGATGGTGGGGGGCGTGCGGGCCCCTGCGCTTGCGGCCCTGCCTCCCGAAGAGCTTTTCGGTCTCGTCCGATCGGAGCTTACCGCGACGATGGGGGTGACGGCCGACCCGATCCTTTCCCGCTCCTTCTTCCACGAGAAGGGGATCCCCCAGTACCTCGTCGGACACGGGAAAGTGCTCGGGCGCATCGAGGACCGCCTTGCCGCCCACCGCGGCATCCACCTCAACAGCAACGCGTATCGGGGGATCGCCCTGAACGACTGTGTGCTACAATCCCGCTTGACCGCAGAACGGATTGCGAGGGAACACCACCCCGGGAGCGGATAAGCGCTCGGCAAAATCAGGAGATCGGTTGGAATAACGATTCGCGGGAGGGACCGCCGTTGGGCTATGCCCTGATGCTTTCCTACGTCCTGCTGATCCTCGGCGCGGGTATCCTCGGATATTCCCTCCAGCCCACCTCCCGTATCATCCGGGAGCTCCCGCCCGGTCCGATGAACCTCCAGTGGAAAGTCCTGCGCGGATTCATCCTCTTTTTCATCGCCGGGTACCTCGCCTACCTCTTTCTCTTCGCCTACGATCACGGTACCTCACGCCTCCTCGTCTCCTCCATCTTCTTCTGCGGCGCCTGCTTCGTCCTGCTTGTCTGCACGCTGGCCCACGGGACGGTTCGGGACATCAAGCGGGTCGTCTCGCTGGAAACCGAGAACATCACCGACCCCCTGATGGAGATCTTCAACCGCCGCTACCTGGACCGGCGGGTGGATGAGGAGTTTTCCCGGGCCAAGCGATATGGATACTCCTTTTCTCTTCTTCTTATCGATATCGACCGGTTCAAGGAGATCAACGACACTTACGGCCACCCGATCGGAGACCTCGTGCTCAAGCAGATCGGGTCTCTCCTCAAACACAACACCCGGAGCGTCGACGTGCCGGCAAGGTACGGAGGGGAGGAGGCAGTGATCCTCCTTCCTCACACCGGACTGGAGGGAGCGGTAATCGTTGCCGAGCGAATCCGGAAAAAGGTCGAGATCCACCCCTTCCCGGCCGATTTCTCGGTACCGCCCGCGGCATCCCTGCATTGCACTATCAGCGTCGGAATCGCAGCCGCGTCGCAGGAATGCCTGCATGCCCGCCAGTTGGTCGAGCATGCCGATGCCGCCCTGTACCGGGCAAAGAAGGCCGGGAAAAACCGCACCGTCGTTTTCGGGCAGGACACGGGAACGAGCCTGGAGTAGAGCGGCGGGAACCGCTCCGCGGGATCGGACGGCAAGGAGCAAACATCGATGGGACACCTCGGAAGCGGACAGGGGGTATACGGAAGGCTCCAGAAGCGGCTTGACCGGTACCCCATCGGCGCGCCACCCGCACCGGCCCTCCATGAAATCCTCCGTCGGCTCTACTCGGAAGAGGAGGCGGAGATCGCCTGCCGGATGCCGATCCGGTTCACCGACATCCGGGGGATCGCCAGGCGCACGGGGAGAAGCCCGGAGGAACTGCGTCCCCTTCTCGACCGGATGGCGGAAAAGGGGCTGGTGATGGACTTCGAACACCGGGGCAAGGTGGAATACATTCTCTCCCCTACCCTGCTCGGCTTCTTCGAATTCGCCTTCATGCGGGTGCGCGACGACATCCCCCAGAAGGAACTGGCCCGCTACATGATGCAGTATGTCCACGACGAGCCGGAGCTCGTTCGGTCGATCTTCGCCGGGAAGGTCATGCCGGGGAGAACGCTGGTTCATGAGGACACGGTCGACTTGCAGGATCTCCCGCGCGTCCTCGATCACGATCGGGCGTCATACCTGATCGGGAAGGCGAAGATGTGCGCCGTCTCGCTTTGCTTCTGCCGGCATGCCGCGGAGCACGAGGGACGCAGCTGCGACAGGCCGATGGAGGTGTGCACCACGTTCAACGCGGCGGCCGACTTCCTGGTCCGGAGGGGACTCGCCCGGAAGATCGACCGGGAGGAGGCGAAAGATCTCTTCGCCCAAACCCGCGAGGCGGGGCTGGTCCATATATCCGACAACGTGAAGAAGCGGCCCGCCTACGTCTGCCATTGCTGCGGGTGCTGCTGCGGGATGCTCTCCGCGATCAACCGGTTCCAGCTCTTCGACGCGGTGGTCACCTCTCCCTTTCTTGCGGCGGCCGAGCCGGGAACCTGCAACGGGTGCGGCCTCTGCGCGAAAAAATGCCCGATCCATGCGATCGGGATCCGGGGGGAGAAGCCCGATGCGAAAGCCGATGTCCGACGCGACATTTGCCTGGGCTGCGGAGTGTGCCGACTGGCTTGCGCCCGGGGGGCCATGCGGATGGAGCCGCGGAAGGAAAGGATCCTGGTCCCCGAGAATGCCTGGCAGCGGACGGTGATCATGGCGATCGAGCAGGGGAAGTTCCAGAACCTGCTCTTCGACGACTTCGACCGGCTTGACCACGCCGTCCTGCGGGCGATAACGCGGATCGTGACCGCCCTCCCTCCGGTCAAGAAGGCACTTCTTTCCCGGCAGGTGCAATCCCGGTTCCTCCGCGCCCTGGCGGGATGATATGGGAGGATCACATGAAGAACTACCGGAAGGAGCTGTGGTTCGACATCCCCCAACGGATGGCGTTCGTCAACATCACCCGCGACGTCGCCGGGTGTCTGAAGGAAAGCGGGATCCGGGAGGGATTGTGCCTGGTGAACGCGATGCACATCACCGCCTCGGTATTCATTAACGACGATGAGGGGGGCCTGCACCAGGACTACGCGCGCTGGCTCGAGGAGCTCGCCCCGCACGAGCCGATCTCCCGGTACCTTCACAACCGGACGGGGGAGGATAACGGCGATGCGCACCTCAAGCGCCAGGTGATGGGGCGCGAGGTGGTAGTCGCCGTGACAGGGGGAAAATTCGACTTCGGTCCCTGGGAGCAGATCTTCTACGGCGAGTTCGACGGCCGCCGGAGGAAACGGGTCCTCGTGAAAATCATCGGGGAGTAGCCCGCCGGCTCCGGATTCTCCCCCGCAGCAGAAGGAGAGGGAAAACAAGCGCGATCAGGGATGCGGCGGCGGAGCCCGTCGCATTTCCTCCCGCGTCATGCAGAGCGATGACGCACCCTCCCGATGTGCCCGGCACCGAGGAGGACGCTGCGGCAGCCCCCGGCGGGGAAGCGACAAAGGCGTGGGTCTCGCCAAACGCGGTCGTCCCCGACCCGGCCACCTGGCCGTCGTTGTTCAGGGCAACCGCTTCGGTGGATGTCCACCCGGGGAATGCGATCTCCTCGGTGGTTCCGCTGGACCGGAGGAAACTGCGCCGGCCAGCCGTGGAATCCCCATAGCCAGCCACTTCGTTGAAGTCGTTGATCGCCATCGCCCGGGAAGAGCTCCAGCCGGACGGGGTCATGTCGATGTAGAACTCACCGGACTTGACATACCCCTTCATCGTGCCGGTTTGCATGGCGGCGACCGCGATGATGCCCGACTCGTTGATCCCGTGGGGAGTGGAATCGGTCGCTCCGGGTGGTGTCACGTTCAGGTACCCGCGCCCGGGAAAGAAAAGTACCGAAGAGGTTCCCGAACTGCCGACCCACTGGCCGGAACTGTTGCCCCCCACCACGGAGGAAAATCCCGGGAAAATCTCGGTGATCCCGTCGCGGGAGACATAGACGCCGTATTCCCCCATTCCCGCCACCGCGCCGTCCTCCCCCACGTAGGTGGCTTCCGAGTCCCCCCAATTCGGCGTCGGATCGAGGAAGGTCGTTCCCCGCAGCAAAAAGGCGTGGCGGACGCCGTCCTTCTCCCAGGTCCCGGCGATCTCGCCGCTGTCATTGATCCACGCGACCCTGGCGCTGTCGGCCCGGGGGGGAAGGATCTCGGTGATTGTGCCGGAACTCCACAGAAATCCGCGTTCCCCGGAATCGGTCGTCCCGAATCCCACCGCCTCGCCGTTCCCGTTTATGCACGTCACCCGGGAGTCGAGCCAACCGGGCGGATGGATATCGATATACCGATAGGACTCTCCGAGTGCCCGCGAGGGGGAAATCCATAAGAAAAGGAAAAGAAGGAGAAGAGCCGTGCCGAGGCCTGTTTTTCCTGCGTTTCCGATGAGTTTTCGCATCATGCCCCGGAAGAAAGCAATTTTCGGTCCTATTGAGGAAGGAATGTATTGCCTTGATATTATTGACGTTTACCCACCGGAACGAATAGCGGAATCATTAAGGGGAAATTATTTGCCCATTCGTGCCCCTTTGATGTGAAAAAATTTTCCATCCGGAGCACCCGGAATGGTCAACAATCCGATATGCCAAAAAGCGGAAGTGTTGTCAGGCCGCCTCCCGCGGCCGGGATCCCCCCGCCCTCTTTCGCGTACCGGAGTCTGCTTCCCCTGCGAAAGCGCCTTCCCCGGGAGAAATATCTGCTCTCCAGAGGGAATCGATGTACTCCGAAAGGCGGAGCGATGTCAGCCCGAATGCGGAGGAGTACGGTTCGTCGTCACCGGTGTTCCCCGCCATGAGAACGTCGAGCATGTCCGGCGAGAGGGGAAATTTCCCGAACCGCGAGAGGAACCGCACCGCGCGCCGGATCCGCGAGACGGAAATATGCACCTTCCGGACCCGGCGACCGGCGGCCGCCGCAATCCGGTCTACCAATTCTTCGTACGTGAACCGTTCCGGTCCGACGACGTCGAAAGCGCGTTTCTCCGTGTCGGGACGGGAGAGACAATCCGCTATCCCCTTGGCCACGTCCCCTACGAAAACAGGCTGCACGAGGAATTTCCCGTCGCCCGGAACGGGAAAAACCGGGTATGTGCGGACCCCCCGCCCCAATTCGGAAACGAACCGGTCACCCGGTCCGAAGATCCCGCTCGGCCGGAAGATGGTCCAGGCAAGGTCCGAACTCCGGACGATCACCTCGGCCCTTCCCTTCGAGTCGAAATAGTTTCCGGGGCCGCCCGGAGCCGCGCCCAGGGCG
>Ga0210060_1000051_pt1 | contig 80627 bp, 71 predicted proteins | sample Joice_CattailNLB_FD_184871 | JGI IMG/M metagenome (GOLD analysis project Ga0210060, IMG submission 184871) | Wetland microbial communities from San Francisco Bay, California, USA, that impact long-term carbon sequestration - Joice_CattailNLB_D2... | ecosystem: Environmental > Aquatic > Marine >...
TTGCGCCTCCTCCTTTGGCGCGCGGCATCCTCATGAACCCCGACTCGTCGTCTGGCGCGGGCAGCGTGCAGCTTCGTTCCCTGGTCGAGAAATTCCGCAGCCGTAGCGCGAAGGTCGGCATCGTCGGCCTCGGCTATGTCGGACTGCCGCTCGCGCTGCGCTTTGCCGAAGCCGGCCTTGCGACGCTCGGCTTCGACATCGATCCCGACAAGATCGCCACGCTACAGCGCGGCGAGACCTACATCAAGACGATCGCACGGGAGCGGATCGCCGCCGCGCGCGCCAAAGGCATGGAGGCGACCACCGACTATGCGCGCGCCGCCGAAATGGATGCGCTGGTCATCTGCGTGCCGACGCCGCTCACCGCGGCGCGCGAGCCCGACCTGAGCTTCGTCATCGCCACGATCGAGGCGCTCGCGCCGCGCCTGCGCGCCGGGCAGGTCGTCTCGCTCGAGAGCACAACCTATCCCGGCACCACCGAGGAAGAACTCGCGCCGCGGGTCGCGGCGCGCGGATTCACACTCGGCGAGGATTTCTTTCTGGTGTACTCCCCCGAGCGCGAGGATCCGGGCAACACGAAATTCGATACGCGAACCATCCCCAAGCTGGTAAGCGGCGCGACGCCCGCCTGCCTGGAAGCCGGAATCGCGCTGTACGCGCAGGCGGTCGACCACGTGGTGCCGGTGAGCTCGATGCGTGCCGCGGAGATGGCGAAGCTGCTCGAGAACATCCACCGCGCGGTGAACATCGGCCTGGTCAACGAAATGAAGATCGTCGCCGATCGCATGGGGATCGACATCCACGAGGTGGTGCGCGCCGCGGCGACCAAGCCCTTCGGCTTCACGCCCTACACCCCGGGCCCCGGGTTGGGCGGGCACTGCATCCCGATCGATCCTTTCTACCTCACCTGGAAGGCGCGCCAGTACGGGGTGAACACGCGCTTCATCGAGCTCGCCGGCGAGGTGAACCGCGGGATGCCCGAATGGGTGGTCGGCAAGGTCGCGCTCGCACTGAACGAGGGCAGCCGCGCGATCAAGGGCAGCCGTATCCTCGTGCTTGGGCTCGCTTACAAGAAGAACGTCGACGATGTGCGCGAATCGCCCGCCGCCGAGGTCATGGAACTGCTGCGCGAACGCGGCGCGCGGCTGGACTACTCGGACCCGCACGTGCCGCGTTTTCCCCGCATGCGCGAACACCGCTTCGAGCTCGAGAGCGTGCCCCTCGACGAGAAAACCGTCGCGGCCTACGACTGCGTGGTGCTGGTCACCGACCACGATGCATTCGATTACGACCTGATCGGGCGCCACGCGAGGCTACTGGTCGACACGCGGGGCCGATACAGGGATGCGGCACCAAACATCGTCCGTGCGTGACGCGCACGCGGCAGGCCGCGAACTTCGAGCCGTTCGCCGCTGGCGTGGCAAAATCAGAACTCCTGAGGCGTTCGCAAGAGGAAGGCTGTCTCCACATGAAGGGTGAGAGCGTGGCGAGCGACAACCTTTTCAGCGTGGCGCATCGCGTCTCGGCAGAACAGCGCGCTCAGCGGAATCGTCACCGTGGCGGGATCATCTGGTTTACGGGGCTCTCGGCATCGGGCAAATCGACCCTCGCGGTCGAACTCGAGCGCGTACTGTTCGAACGCGGTGTCCAAGTTTTCATGCTCGACGGCGACAACGTGCGCCAGGGGCTTTCGGCCGACCTTGGCTTTTCGCCCGAGAACCGGGCCGAGAACATCCGCAGAATCGGAGAGGTCGCGGCGCTGTTCGCGGAGGCTGGCACCATCGTGATCACCGCGTTCATCTCGCCGTATCGCGCAGATCGCGAGCGCATCCGCACGCGACACAAGCAGTATTTCCATGAGATCTATCTGGACGCACCGGTCGAAGCCTGCGAGGGGCGAGACCGAAAGGATCTTTACCGCCGCGCACGCCTGGGCGAGGTCAAGGACTTCACCGGCATTTCTGCACCCTACGAACCACCGCTTTCGCCGGAGCTCGTGGTACCGACAGCGACGCAGACCGTGATGCAGTCTCTCGCCGCGATCTCCGCGTACGTGGAGACCCACTTGTTGCTCGAGCGGTCGCTGTCGGCCTGAGTTCGGCGACGCTTCTGGCCGCTTTAGCAGGCCGCACCCGGTTTTTGCGACAATGTGACATCGCGGCCCTGCACGCCGGAGGAGGATTCCCATGGGTACGGTCCAGGAAGGCAACCTGAGCGCCACCAGCCTGGCGCTTTCCTACCAGAGCGGCTTCTGGAACCTGCACTCGACCGAGGCCGTCTCGGGTGCGCTGCCTCATGAGCAGAACTCGCCGCAGAAGACGCCGCTCGGGCTCATCCCCGAAGTGCTCTCGGGCACCGCGTTCACCGCGCCACGCGCGGAGAACCTCTCGACCTGGATGTATCGCCTTCGCCCCACGGCGATGCACGCGCCTTACCGGCGCATCGACAACGGCCTCGTGCGCTCGGGGCCGTTCGACGAGGCCGAGACGCCGTTCAACCGGCTGCGCTGGGATCCGCTGCCGATGCCCGACGCCCCGACCGACTTCTTCGAGGGCCTGATCACGCTCGCGGGATCGGGCGACGCGGCCTCGCAGGCGGGCATCGCGGTGCACGTCTATCGCGCCAACCATTCGATGACCGATCGGTACTTTTCGAATGCCGACGGCGAGCTGATGTTCGTGCCGCAGCAGGGCGAAATACTGCTGTTCACCGAGCTCGGCCGGCTGTCGGTGGCGCCGGGCGAGATCGCGGTGATCCCGCGTGGCGTGAAATTCAGGCTCGAGATCGTGCGCGAAGCGGTGCGCGGCTATCTGTGCGAGAACTACGGCCAGCCGTTCCGCCTGCCCGAGCTCGGCCCGATCGGCGCGCAGGGGCTCGCGCAGCCGCGCCATTTCCTTGCGCCGGTCGCCGCCTACGAGGAGCGCGAGTCGCACTGCGAGATGGTGACCAAGTTCATGGGCGGGTTGTGGGCGACCGAGCTGCAGCACTCGCCGCTCGACGTCGTCGCCTGGCACGGGCGCTATGCGCCGTACAAGTACGACCTGTCGCTGTTCATGGCAGTGAACACGGTGAGCGTCGACCATGCCGATCCGTCGATCTTCACCGTGCTGACGTCGCCCTCGGGGCAGGCGGGCACGGCGAACTGCGACTTCGTCATCTTTCCGCCGCGCTGGGTCGTTGCGGAGAACACCTTCCGCCCGCCCTGGTTCCACCGCAACATGATGAGCGAGCTGATGGGGTTGGTGCGCGGCGTGTACGACGCCAAGGCCGAAGGCTTCGTGCCCGGCGGCGTGTCGCTGCACAACTGCATGGCTGCGCACGGCCCGGACGTGGCGACCTACGACAAGGCGTCGAACGAAGCACTCGCGCCGGTGCGCTACAAGGACACGCTCGCCTTCATGTGGGAGTCGCGCTACGTCTTTCGCCCGACCAAGTTCGCGCTCGAATCGCCGCAGCTGCAGCAGCACTACGACGCGGTGTGGGACGGCTTTCGCAAGCCGGCAATTTGACAATAAAGGGGTCAGACCCCTGTGGATAAGTCCGGCAATCGGGTTATCCACAGGGGTCTGACCCCGTCTACTCATGAGACTGAACCCAACGCACAACCCGAAGCGTAAGAGCTGGGTCGAATCGGCAAACGCCGAAGGCTGCGAGTTTTCGATCCAGAATCTCCCGTTCGGCGTGTTCCGGCGCAAGGGTTCGGGCGATGCGCCGCGCGGCGGCGTGGCGATCGGCGACGCAATCGTCGATCTCGCCGCGTTCGCCAAGGCGGCACGGCTGCGCGGCGGGGCGCGCGAAGCGGCGCGCGCCTGCGCCGGCCCAACGCTCAATCCGCTGCTCGAGCTCGGCAGCATGCATTGGTCCGCGCTGCGCTATGCGCTGTCGCGGGCGCTCTCTCTCGGCGAGGCCGGCTGGGAAGCGCGCAAGGCGAAGCTCTCGGCGTACCTCGTACCAATGACGGAGGCCGAGCTGCTGCTGCCGATCGCGGTCGGCGATTACACCGACTTCTACACATCGGTATTTCACGCGACCAACATCGGCCGCATGTTCCGTCCCGACAACCCGCTCATGCCGAACTACAAATGGGTGCCGATCGGCTATCACGGGCGCGCCTCGTCGGTGATCGTGTCCGGCACGCCGGTGGTTCGCCCGCGCGGCCAGACCAAGGCGCCCGATGCCGCGGCGCCCGTCTTCGGACCCTGCCGGCGGCTCGACTATGAAGTCGAGCTCGGCTTCATCGTTGGCAGCGGCAACCGATTGGGCGAATCGATCCCGCTTGCGTCCGCGCTCGAGCATGTGTTCGGTGTGGTGCTGCTCAACGACTGGTCGGCGCGCGACATTCAGGCCTGGGAATACCAGCCGCTCGGCCCGTTCCTCGCCAAGAGCTTCGCGACCACGGTCTCGCCGTGGATCGTGACGCTGGAGGCGCTCGAGCCCTACCGTGTCCCGGCATTCAAGCGCGCCGAAGGCGATCCAGCGCCGCTGCCGCATCTGCTCGATCCGGCGGACCAGGCCGAAGGCGGCTACGCGATCGACGTCGAGATGTGGCTGCGCTCGGCGAAGATGCGCGACGCGCAGCAGCAGCCGCATCGGCTGTCGCTCGGCAGCTACGCCAGCTGCTACTGGACACTCGCGCAGACAGTCGCGCACCACGCCTCGAACGGCTGCAACCTGCGTGCGGGAGATTTGCTCGGTTCGGGGACGATCTCCGGGCCTGAACCGGGCTCGCAGGGCGCGCTGATCGAGATCACCCAGGGCGGCAAGAACCCCGTCACCCTGCCGGACGGCGAAACGCGCAGCTTCATCGAGGACGGCGACGAGCTCATCCAGCGCGGCCGCTGCGCGCGCGACGGATATGCGACCATTGGCTTCGGCGAGGCCGCCGGCCTCGTCGTCCCGGCCAGGTAAGTTATCCACAGGGGTCTGACCCCTTTATTGTCAAATGAAGCTCGCCACATTGAGGGATGGAACGCGCGACGGCGCGCTGCTCGTCGTCTCGCGCAATCTGAAAAAGGCCGTCCCGGCCGACCACATCGCGCCGACGCTGCAGGCGGCGCTCGACGACTGGGAATACCTCGCGCCGCAGCTGCAGTCGCTCTACCAAGAGTTGAACGCGCAGCCCTCGAACCGCGCATTCAACCTCAAGCCCGCAAAGCTGATGGCACCGCTGCCGCGCGCGCACCAGTTCGCCGACGGCTCGAGCTACCTGATCCACGCCGAGCTCATCCGGCGCTCGCGCGGTGAAAAGGAATTCCCCGGCTGGTGGAAGAAGGAGCCGCTCATGTACCAGGGCTGCTCCGATCCCTTCCTCGGCCCGCGCGACGACATCGTCGTCGCCAACGAGGACGACGGCATCGACCTCGAAATGGAGCTCGCAATCGTCACCGGCGACGTGCCGATGGGCACCGAGCGGGACAAGGCCGCGCAGCACATCCGCCTGTTCATGGTCATGAACGACGTCAGCCTGCGCAACCTCGTCGGCCGCGAGCTCGAGAAGGGCTTCGGCTTTTTCCACGCCAAGCCGCCGTCGGCGCTCTCGCCGGTCGCGATCACGCCCGACGAGCTCGGTGAGGCCTGGGACGGACGCAGGCTGCACGGCGCGATCCGCGCCTGGGTGAACGGCGCGCTGCTCGGCGAGCCCGACGCGGGCGACGACATGCAGTTCGACTTCCCGCGCCTCATCGCGCATGCGGCGAAGACCCGTCCGCTGCCGGCGGGCACGGTCATCGGCACCGGCACCGTGTCGAACCGCGATCGCAAGCGCGGCGCCGGATGCCTGTTCGAGCGCCGCGCCGAAGAAATCCTGAAGAAGAAGGTCGCGAAGACGCCGTTTCTCAAGTACGGCGACACGGTGAAGATCGAGATGTGCGCGGCCGACGGCAGTCCGCTGTTCGGTGCGATCGAGCAGAAGATCGCCGCCCCCGCAAAGCGCGGCGCGGCGCAGGGCGAGGCTGCGAATTCCGCGGCCGACGTCGAACCAACCGAAGCAGCAACCGCCGAATGAACCCGCGCGTCGCCTGCGGCCTTGCTGCGCTCGCGGGCGCGGGGCTGCTCGGCTTCGGCTACTTTCTGCAGTACATGCGCGGCATCGAGCCCTGCCCGCTTTGCATGGTGCAGCGCGCGTTCTTCTACCTGTTGATCGTCACCTTCCTCATCAGCGCGCTGCACGGTCCGCAGGGCTGGGGCCGCCGCCTGTACGGGTTCGTCGCCATGCTCCTCGCCGCCGGTGGTTTCGCCACCGCGTCACGCCAGGTCTGGCTGCAGCACCTGCCCGCGGACAAGGTGCCCGCCTGCGGACCCGACCTCGCCTTCATGCTCGAGAACCTGCCGCTCGCGCGCACCCTCGAGAAGCTCTTCGCCGGCTCCGGCCAGTGCGCCGAAGTGAAATGGACCTTCGCCGGCTTCTCGATTCCCGAGTGGTCGCTCGCGTGGTTCGCGCTGTTTTTTCTGCTCGGTCTGTGGCTGCTGATCCACACGCCCAAGGTGCCGGTGGACAAGCTCACGCGGGCGATTCGCTCCTAGGCTCGGGCCGAGTTATCCACAGGGGTCAGACCCCGTTTTGTCTAGCGCTCCCGCCCGGCCTCCTGGAAGGCCTTCTGTACGGGCGAGAGCAGGTACTCGAGCACGGTGCGCTCGCCGAGGTGGATCTCGGCGATGACCTGCATCCCCGGCGCGAGCGTGTAGCGCCGACCGTCGGACTCGAGGAACTGGCTCTTCAGCTCGACCAGCGCGCGGAACGCGAGCGGTGCGACTGCGCGCTCGCGTCCGGCGAGCGAGCCGGAGCGCGTGTTCGGGTTGGGCGATTCGCTTGCATCCGCGCTCACCTGGATCACCTCGCCGTCGAGCATGCCGAACTTCTGGAACTGGAACGCGGCGAGCTTGAGCCGCGTAGGCTGCGCCGCGCGCACGAACCCGATGTCGTCGTTCGCCACCCAGATCTCGGCACGCAGCCGCTCGTCGCGCGGCACGATGGTCATCAGGATTGTGCCCGGCGCGACCACGGTGCCCGGTGTGTGCGTGGCGAGGTCCTTGACGATGCCGTCCTGCGGCGCGCGCAGCTCGAGCAGCTCGTGGCGGTGCGCCTGCTTGGCGAGCTCGCCGCGCGCGCGCTCGAGTTGCGGAACGAGCTCGGCGCGCTCGGCCTGCAGGCTACGCCGGTAGTCGGCCGAAATCTGCGCCAGGCGTTTCTCGGATTGCGCGATGTTCGCCTTCGCCGCATTGACCACATGCGCCTGATTGCGCAGGTCCTGCTCGCGCTCGATTCGCTCGCGTCGCTTGTCCGTATAGAGCAGCCGCCCGGCGTAGCCCTCGCGGGTGAGCTTTTCGAACGCGCGCTCCTGGTCGCGGTAGTGCGGCAGCACCGCGATCAGCTTGGCCTCGACTTGCTCGGCCGAGGCGAGCTCCTCGCGCGCCCGGACGAGCGCGCTGCGCTCCTGCGCCAGCGCGCTCTCGTAAGCGCTGACGTTCGCCTGGTGCTGCGCTGCCGCCTGTGTGAATTGCTCGGCCGGGTCGTTCGTTTCGCGCGCGAGTGCGTGGCCGGCGAGTTGCGCGTCGATCCGACGCAGTCCCAGGCGCAGTGCGTGGTAGTTGATCGCGAGCGCTCGGCCCTCTGCGTCCGAGATCGCCGCGTCCATGCGCATCAGGATCTCGCCCTCCCGCACCGCCTGGCCCTCGCGCACGCGGATTTCCTTTACCACGCCCTGCTCGGTCGGCTGCACGATCTTCAGGTACCCCGCGGGCACGAGCTTGCCGTCGGCAACCGCGACCACATCGAGCCGCGCGAGCATCGCCCAGGCGATCGTCGCCGCCACGAGCGCGAGCACCGTCCAGAGCAAGCGCCGGCCGAGCGGAGAGGGCGGCTTTTCCTGTATGCGCTGCAGCGCGGGCAGGAAGTCCTCTAAGTGTGCAAGGCGCTGAGCTCGGATGTTCATCGCCGCTTCCCCTTTTTACAAACGCACCGAGAACTGCTGTGCCGCGACGCCGCCGGTCTTACCGGCGACAACCAGGTACTTCCCGCGTCGACTTTGATCTTTGGCTCACTCGTTAGTCCTCGATGAGCTTCAGGACAGCCTTGCCGAACGCAGCGAGATCGGCGGTGTCACGCTCTATTGCGCGCTGCACGATCGTCCAGTCGATTTCGACATATTCATGCACCAGGACGTTGCGGAATCCCACCGCACGGCGCAAGCGCTGCGCGAGTGCACGCTGGATCAGGTTCCGTTCAGCGAGCGTGGTAAACGCTTCCCCCGAGGACTCTGGCACGACTTCGTAGGCACCGCAAAGATGCATCGCTATATCGATGCACGCCTGGATGGCGAGCTCGAGGTTGCGCGAAACGATATCCTGCAGGTCCTCGTCCTCAACCAGATGTCGAAGCGTCGCCGGCTTTTTCGCGGCGACCCGCCTGAGGCGATGCGAAAGCTCGCGCAGGCGCGCGTCGATCACCTCGGCGTCGATCTGCGGCGTCACGTAAATAGCGCCTTGCGCGCCGCCTTCGCGGCGATCGCAACGTTACGGCGGTCGTCCTCGACCCGCAGCAGGCGCTGGATGAGCCGCTGACGCGTCGCGACCTCGTCGCAGAGGATCTCCTTGCCCTGCATCGCACGCGCGAACACGAGCCCCTGCGCGAGCTCCAGATCGACCAAATCCACCGCCCGGCCAGCGACATCGGCGACGATACCGATCAACGCTTCGCGCAGATCGCTTGACAGCGGCCTGCCGAGGCTCACCGCGACGTCGATGTCGCTTTCGCGACGCGCCCCGCCGTGCGCGAGCGAGCCAAACAGGGTGGCATAGCGCACCCCCGCCGCGCGCAGCCGCGCCGCGAGGCGCTCTTCCAGGGTCCGCGGTACTACGGCGAAGTCCTTGGGCGCAACGACGTATGCGACGACGCGGCCGTGGCGCGTGACCGCAACCGGCCCTTCGGCGGCGGCTTCCAGCAGCCGGCCAAACTGGTTTTTCGCGGTCGTAGCGTCGAAATCGGGCATCGTGGGCATTTTAGCTAATTTAGCTAATATTGGAAACACTTGGGCGCGCGGCTCACAGCCGCCGGAACCCTTCGCGCAGACCCTCGAAGCACTTGAACTCGCCCGCGCGGCGCGCGGCGCCCGTCGAGCCTTCGAAGCCGAAGCCCTGGCCACCGCCTGGAGCGAGCCAGGCGAGGTCCTTCGCGCCGCGCCAAAGCAAGCCGTGCGCTATGTCGTCGTCGCCTGCGCCAAGGTGCGCCGAGTAGCGCGCGACCTGCTGCCAGCCGTGCCGGATATCGGCCTGCGAGCGCGCTTCGTAGCGCTCGCCGCGCTCGAAGTCGTCGAGCAGCGCGTGGAAATCGAACTTCGGCGACTTCTTCTGCCATGCGTGCGATCCGTCGTGGCTTCGGTCGGCATCGCGTCGCTTGCCGTGTTCGTGCCTTGCGTGTTTTTCGTGGTGCTCGTCGCGCCCCTTGCCATGGCCCGGGTGATGGTCGTGATCGTGGCCGTGCGGCCAGCCGCCCGGCGTGCCGCCGTGGCCGCCCGGATCGTCGGAGGGTGCCGCTGCCACTGCGAGCGCGATTTCCGCGTCGGCGCTCTCCCCCGCGCGATCGGTCGCAGTAATACGTATGGTGTACGACCCCGCATCGCCCGCGCCCGGGGTGCCGGCGAAGCTTGCTGCATCTGCATCAAACACCAGCCAGTCCGGAAGTGCCGAGCCGTCTGCGAGCGTCGCGCCGTAGGCAAGGTTGTCGCCAGCGTCGATGTCGGCAAAACCGCCGTCGATCGAGAATGCGAGAGCCTCGCCCACGCGACCGGACTGCGGCAGGATCGGTTCGAGGAGCATTGGCGCGTCATTCACGTTGAGAACTTCCAGGACGAAGGTGCTCTCGGCCGATTCGCCCTCATTGTCCGCTGCGCTCACGGTGATCTGCAGCGCGCCGACGTCGTCGTTGCTTGGGGTGCCGATGAATGTCCCGCCCGCCGTTTCGAAATCGAGCCATCCGGGAAGCGCCGTGCCATCGGAAAGGACGGCGCCATAGCTCAGGTTGTCGCCGGCGTCGGAATCTGCGAACGCATCCGCGACGGAGAGCTCGAACAATGCGTCTTCGAGCGCCGATTGATCGGTGATCGCTTTAACAACCTCGGGGGCCCGATTGGCTTGCGCGAGCTGAATCGGCTGCGGCGCAGCGCCGAACGCAGGCTCCGCAAGCAGCGCGCGAATTACGTCGTCAGACAGCATCGCGGTCGAGCCCGTCGTGGCGTACTGCCAGGCGAGCGCGCCGCCGATGCCTTCGGTCTCGCTGAAACCGATCCTCGCGGTCTCGAGCAGATCGCCGAATTGCAGGACGAACCCAGGCTCGCCACCACTCTGACCGAGGAGTGCATCGACGATCGCGTTGAAATTGAACCGATGCACCGAACCGAAAAGCTGGAGCGTCGTCTCCGGCCACGCCGCGGGATCATCCTCCCATTGCCGCGTCAGCAGAATGGAATCGTCTTCGCCAAGCGAAAGGAGCAGATTGTCTACCCCGGGCCCGTCGGCTTCGACCAGGCTCAGCTCGAGATCGTCCGCCCCGATGCCACCGCCCAGCGAGAGCGTCAGGGTGCCCGCGACGTAGACCGTGTCGTTGCCATCGCCCGGATTGAACGCCGCAATGCCGGCGTCGCCGTAGAAACCAATCCAGTCATCGCCCTCGCCGCCGATGACGAGCGCGTGGCCCTCGGTGTAGACGAAGTCGTCACTGGGGCCTGCATCGAGGAAGTTGCTGCCTTCGCCCCAGACCTCGACATCGTCCTCGCCGGGGCCGCCGCGCACGATGTCGTTGCCTTCGCCGCCGAACGCATCGTCGTCACCCGAGCCACCATCGACGACGTCGTCGCCAAGATCAGCGTCCAGCGAGTCGCCGAAGCCGTCAATGCCAATGAGGACGTCGTCCCCCTCCGTGCCGAGGACGAACAGACCTTGCCAGCTGAGTTCCTCCGCGTCGACCACCACGCCGTCGCCGAACTGGAGCTCCAGCCCGGGTCGTACCTGGGGGTCGGCATACCAGTCGAGGAGACGTCCCTGCGCACTGCCGTCGGACAGTGTCAGTAGCAGGTCGAGGCCGTCGCGGGTGATCCCGAGCTCGCCGTACGAAATGCCGGGCTCGAAGACGATCGCCGCACTGAACCGACTGATCACCTGCGGTCCCGCGCCGCGCTGGAAATAGAACTCGCCATACTCGGGAACGACCGTCGCCTGCGCGAGCATCTCCTCGAGCGAATACTCGCTGCCATCGGCGAAGCGGAACGATTCAACCCCTTCGCCGAGGCGATAGGTCTGCCAGGCGTAAAGCGGTTCGCCATTGTCGTCTTCGCCGATTTGCGCAAACAGGTCGGCACCGACGAGGCCGTAGTTGACGTCGGGGATCTCGAGGTCGAAACCCGCCTCGCCATCGTTCCACCGTACCGAGAGCGTGCCACCGTCGTGCCAGGGCTGGGTCGGATGGGCGTCGGCGGAGGCGCCGCTTACGTTGACCGTAATCACGAGGTCGGCAACGGAAATGCTCGAACCAAAGCTCACAACATCGCGTGGAACGATCCCCATCACAATCAGTTCTTCAATCGCCAAGTCGTCGTCTCTTTGCACCAAAGGCGCGACGGACGGCAACGGTTCGACAAAATCAATCGCCAAAGTCGGATTGTCTAAGAGGGCCTCCTCGTAGCTCTCGTAGTAAACATCAAGCGCCCCACCCTCGCCGCTTTGCGCAACGTGGTACTTGCCACCATATGCGGCGCGCTGCCGCCAGGCGTCAACGCCAAGATCGCCGTAGTACCAACCGAAGTAGCCAAGCGCTTCGCTTGCCGAATCCAGGATCAGATCGACCCCGATCTCTGACGAAGTGAAGAAGTAAGTGTCGCCACCGCCTCGTCCGTCGATCAAGTCGCTACCAGAGCCGCCCTCCAAGACATCCGCATATCCGCCACCGAAGAGCGAGTCGTCACCCCCATGACCATGCAGGTCATTCTTCAGGTTCGGATTTGCTTCGAGGGTTTCATCACCCCCTGATCCGTCTCTGATCAAGGCGGGCAGCACATTTACGAACTGTGTCCTCGTCCAGCTGGCGCCATCCGCAAACTCAAACGCATCGATCTGAAGCGCATTGATATCGACAGACACGGAATCGTCGATCGCGCTGTACGTAAGCGTTGCGAGAAGCGTCTCACTGTCGAGGTCGACTTGAAGATCCTGCGCGTAGATGCTCGAGCCGAACTGGATTCGGTTGGATCCTTCGTCGTCCTCAATGATGTCGCGCCCGTAGCCGAACCCGAGCACATAGGTGTCGTCTCCTGCGCCGCCGCGCACGATATCGATCCCATCGCCACCGTCGATCAGGTCGTCGCCGTCTCCGCCCTCGATGATGTCCTCTCCTGCACCTCCATATAGCCTGTCGTTGCCGGCGCCCCCACGGACTTGATCAGCACCGGTTTCGCCGAACATGACGTCGTCGCCACCGCCTCCATCGAGCAGGTCGTCGCCCGCCCCCGCGCGAAGGTCGTCGACACCCGCACCGCCATACATCACGTCCGCGCCGTCACCGCCTAAGAGCGTATCGTTGCCCTCCTCACCACTCAGGGTATCGTCACCAGCGCCTGCGTCGATGAAGTCGTTGCCGCTTCCACCGAAAAGCGCGTCCGCTCCGGCTGCCCCGAATAGCCGGTCAGCACCACCGTTACCGTAGAGCTTGTCGTCGCCGTCGCCCCCATCGAGGATGTCATTGCCGTGAAGTGCGTCCGGCAGATACACGGCGTCGCCATACAGCGTATCCGCGCCATCGCCGCCAAGCACGGCGTCATCACCGCCCTCGCCGAACAGCGTGTCGTCGCCCGCGCCACCATCGATGAGGTCGTTCCCCAGGAGGTCGACCGTGCCGCCGAGCGACGACGATGAGCCGACGACACCGGCAATAGCCACCGCAACACCCGGCATGAGGCGTTGATCAGTCTGCTCGTAGCGCCCGAAATCACCCGCGATCAAATCGTTGCCGCGGCCGCCGAGCAGTTCGTCGTCGCCCTCCCAGCCCGCGAGGACGTCGTCGTCATCCCCGCCGTGCAATGTGTCGTTGCCAGCCTGGCCGATGAGGATATCTCTGCCCGCCCCACCGATGAGCACATCCGCCGCGCCACCGTTCTTGTAGTAAGTGAAGTCCGGATCACCAGTTTGAGGAAACACCGAGTCAGGAAATGCGAGCGCTGCGTTCACGACCGGGAATAGCCCGACCTCGAAGCCACCGAGGCCAGCCGTCGCATCGCCGAAATTTGGATGCAGAACGCGCCACAAGTTGCCGTCCGGACGAAGCAAAAAGTGATCATCCCCGAGGAGTACATCCATACCTGGGCCGCCGACAAGCAGGTCCTCGCCGCTGCCGCCCATCAGTACATCGTCACCGGCGCCTCCGAACACCTGATCCTTTCCGCTTCCACCCGACGACCAATCGCCCGGCAGATTGGTCGGTGCAATGGAGGAATCCTCCAGAGCGTCGACCGTCGTCTCCGCTCCGCCATAAATTCGGTCGTCCCCGGCACCCCCGTACAGCTTGTCCTCGCCAAGCCTTATGGTCCTACCCAGATACTCGCGCTCGTAGTAGTCGGTCACGTGCCCCGTGTAATCGAGCGCTTCGATCCAGTCATTTCCGGCCCCGCCGAAAAAGACGCTTCCCCGCCGATCGGAACCCGTGATCGCGTCGTCGCCCTCGTATCCATATGCCGTGTCCTCGTAATCACCGGTCACAATGTGATCGGGTCCGCTGCTGCCGTCGAGCTTCTGATCCCACTCTCCATATCCTGTGCTATTCGAGACCCCGGAGAGCCTCTCGACATTCCCCAGAGCATCCTGCCGGTAATAGATTTCGCCCGTGTCCGGGTTCGTGTGCGGTTTCGGCGCCCAGTCGCCTCGTATCTCGAGCACGGTCTGGGGTCGCGATTCATCGTCGGCGTGAAGTTGAAGATTCAGCTCGACACGATCCCGGTGCGTTGGCTCACCCGCGCTGTCCACCAGTTGCGCGGAAAGCTCGAGTGTTGCATCGGCGTCAATGTCTTGCTTGGCCCATAGGGTAAAGCTCAGCTCCCGTCGCCCTTCCGGTAGCGTTAGTGCGAAAACTCCGTCTGGGCCAACTCCGATGTCGTTTGAGTGATCGAGCACCACGAGCTTGTCCGCGGTGACGCCCGAGAGCGTTAGCTTGATGTTTTGCCCTCCAGCCCCAGCTGCATACGGCGTGTAGACCGTAAAGGTTCGAATCGCGCCCTCAGCCAGTGCGCCGACCGATATTGGCGCAGCGTCTGGGTCGAAGTCATTTACGTCGAAGGGGTTGCGATAGTGGCCCTGCCCTAGGACCACGGATTGGCTACTGTCCTGAATGACCTCTCGGATGTCGTGGAGGTCTCGTTCGACGTCTGCCGCCGCGGCTTCCGAGGAACCCGTCAGAAGCCTGAGCGCTCTCTCCCCGATATCGGTCAGCGCAGCCAGAAACGCATCGGTATTCGCGCGCAGCTCGCCAAAGGTGGACACTGTAGGGAGAGAAATCGGCGTCGTCTTCTTGGCAATCGTCTCCGGGTTGGCATTGTGAATCGCCGCTGCCAGCCCCTGATCCAGGATCGCAAAAATGTCACCCCGAACAGCATCCAACGCAGCTTGATCGCCGTCTGCGAAAACGCGCGCCTCTTGAGTCAGACTGAGAGCCAGTTGCTGCGTTGCCGAGTAGCGCTCACTGAGGCTTAACGCGTCAGCACTGACTATCGCTTGGCCCAAATAATCGACGCCGCCGCGCATCGAATCCGGCCCGCTCGCCAACTTCTCGGCAAGTACACCAAAGTCAAAGCTTGAGTACTTCAGTGCCGCTGAAGTCGATCCGAATTCGCGATCTCTTTCAGCAATGTCGTCAATATCCACGTCATCAAACGTACTAGTTGCGCCTATCGCCAACTCAACGAACCGTAAATGCTTGAGCGCATAAGTTGAGTCGTCGATGCCGTCGAACGAGGGAACTGAAAGCGCTCGCTCTGCACCTAGAATATTGTTGACACCCTCGTACACTGCCGCTTTGTCGCCATCGCTCAAGGTCGACAATGAGTTCACCCACGACTGAAGCAAAGCTTCAGATGACGATTTGAGCGTTGGCAAGCGAGCCGTCGCAGACCCGTAGGTCCGAACATTCACAAGTAGTGCCTCGAACGCCGTACTCTTGATGCTTTTGATCACCTCTTGGTCGCCACCCGATCGCGCCAGCCCGTCGCTGAGTGCATTTATCAGCGACCTCCTTTCTTCGGCAGGGCCGACTAGGGCCGCGCCGGCTATCGCGACCGCGATTCGACCCTTAGCCTCGAGCGGCGTTATCGACTCGTCGCTGAACAGCCGCGAAATGTACGCCGCGACTCTCTGACTATGGTTCGTATCGATGTAATCGATCGTCCAAACCCTCTCGGCCTGAGCAAAGGTGTATCCGTGATTCTTGAAACCACGATAGAACCCTGACTCAATTCGGTGCCCGTCGATGATTCCCGGATAGTTGTTTGGAGGTGGTACGGGCAGCTGGTTCTCGTATCGGCGAAACGCAAATTGATAGATGTTGCCCGCACCGTTCAGATGCCACGACCCACCAACCTCCGCTAGAAGCGCGGGATCACCAGCCCCCAACTTGTGAACGATGTCGTTTTCAATAACGTAGTGAGCCGTAGGAACATCGCGAAAAATCGATGCATTAGTCCCAAACAACGGGTCTCGTTCACTTATGCCACGGACCCCTCCAAACGCATTGAATGTCGTTAGTGTCAATCTGTTTGGCGCAAAAAGGCCCTGCCCTTGTAAGTTTAAGAAGTAGGCATACGCCGCATACTGCGCAAGACCTCCTCCAAGACTTTGGCCAGTAAAGTGGATAACACCATTAGAAGCACGAACCCCCGAGTATTCGCTGTTAAGGAGTTCGAGCATTTCAATTTCATGGTCACCCCAGACTGTGCGAGCAAGGTCGATGTTTTGCCACCAATCAATTGCGTCAAGCCCATTAGTTCCCCGCAACGCAAGAATGAACTCATACTGCTGAGTTGTGGGGTTTGGCGTCTCACTCTTGAAGAGCATCGCGCCAAAACCGTCAGCGGGGTCGTCGACAAATTCAACTAGCTCCCAATCAATGAAGCGAACTGAACCGTTGGAGGCGAGATTCGAACTGTCATATGCGGCTAGCGGGTACGCACCTATTGGAAGTAGAAGTTGACGTGGGAATCCTTCTTGAGCGGGCCCCTGGTTGTCAGGGAATGTCGCCAGCGATTCGCCCTTTTGAGGTACGCCACCAGGTTTGGTCGAGTAGGGGCTCTTATAGGAAAAGTCGCTCGCTACGAGGCCCAGAGTACTTATCGCTATTCGGTCGGTGATGCTCCACATACCTAGCGCTCCTTTTCGCAAACGTTGACGAACTTGACCGTCGCCCGTTTGCCCGCCATGAAGCGTGAAGTTATGCTCACGACCACCTTGCACCCGCCCGGATTGATAGAAACACTGTACGGGTATCCGGCCATGACTCTTTCTAGCCGATCATTTGCTAACAAGTAGATGCCTCCTGCGCCGGTGGTAGGTCGGCCGCTTCGATCGGAAGGGCCCGCTGTGGCGGACGCAAAAACCACCCCCCTCCGCGTAGGAGCAACGAGCGAGATATAGCCCTTTAGCCAAGGGCCCGCAGGTATGACGATTGGTTTGAGACTGAATGCTTCTGCCCTAAACAACCAAAAGCGAATAGGGACATGCCTATCTTTGATGAGGATCGGTGGTGTCTCTCGCAGAACGTAGGCACTTGTCATTTCAGAATAAACTACGACGCCAAGGCGCATCGGTACCGGCAGCCGTCGATAGTCCTGGCTGCCTTGCGAAAGATAGATCGTGAAGTTGCTCATGGCGGCCATACCGCCACCAAAGTAGCCGTCACCGTCCTTCAGAGGGTAAAAGAACACGCCGTCCGCGGTGGGTAGGTCCTCTCGCCGATAGCGATTGCAGGTCAGCGGGTTGAGGTGCCAGCCACGACGCGGAGGAAAGTCGTCCACGGCGTATACGCGTTCTTGCTCCTGGCCGATACGTCCCGAATGCTCGACGATCTTCTCATTCTCGATGCCGCTCCAATAGCGAATGAATCCATCCGCATAACAGAACCCGGAGACGGACTCCGCGTGCTTCAGGATGGAGCCCGAGCGCGTATCCCATATATAGAGATCATTCGATCCAGACCGTCTAGGCTCGCCCGAGTCTAAGAGCGTGCCATGCGACGTAAAGGCGACACGATGATCATCAATCCATGCAACCGTATATTGGCCACTACTGTTTCCCTCGTAACCCGAGCTAGTAATGGCGTAGCCGGAGGTCTCGCCCCCCGAATTCGTCACAGACCCGGAAGCAGCGCAAGCCTCACCAGACAGAGCTAGCGCAATTGCAAGTAGCACCTTAGTAAGAAGATCTGCCATCAATCCGGCGACGCAGAAGGCGTTCGCTTCCTCCCCATCAGGATCCATATAAATGGGCACAACGCCCAAACGACCTCTTTCGGCATTCGACTATAGTCTTAGCGTTTCATCGACATGCAGTCCATTCGGTATTTGGTGTGCGATAAAGACGACCGTCACCTCCCTTTTCAATCGGTTCACCGTCTTCGCAAAACTCTCCGCCGTCTCCGCATCCAACCCGCTCGTCGCCTCATCAAAAATCAACACCCGCGGCCGCTTCAGCAAGGCCCGCGCGATCGCCAGCCGCTGCTTCTGTCCGCCGCTCAATCCCACCCCGTGCTCGCCCAACAAAGTTCGATACCCCTGCGGCAACCCCTCGATCACCTCGTGAATCTCGGCCTGCTTGCAGGCTTCGACGATCTCGTCGAACCCGGCGTGCGGACTCGCCATGGCAAGGTTGTCGTACACGGTCCCTGAAAACAGCGTCGTCTCCTGCGGCACGACGCCGAACGTCGCACGCAGTTCGTTTGCCGAAAGCTGCTGTATATCGCGACCGTCCAGCAGGATCCGTCCGCCGGTCGGCTGGTAGAACCCGAGCAGCAGCTTGGCGAGCGTGCTCTTGCCGCAGCCCGACGGTCCGCTGACGACGACGAGCGTCCCGGGATCGATGGAGAACGACAAGTCGCTAAAAAGCTCGGGGTGACGCTCGCTGTAGCGAAACGCGAGGTTGCGCACGTCGATCGCACCAGCCTTCACCACGGTGGCGCGCGAGGGGCTGAGCGAATAGGGCTCGGCCGGCGCATCCATGATGTCGCCGAGCCGCTTGACGGCGATGTTCGCCTGCTGGAATTCCTGCCAAAGCCCGGCGATCCTCAGCATCGGCTGCGCCATGCGGCTGGCAAACATCTGGAAGGCGACGAGCATGCCGATGGTAAAGCCGTCGCCCCTCATGACGAGCAATGCTCCGGCGACGAGGATGCCGATGGTCATCGCCTGCTCGAGCGCGGTCACCAGGGTGTTGTAGCTGTTGGCGAGGTTGCGTGTAGAGAACCCGGCAGCGAGGTAGCCGGCAAGATAGTCGCCGTAGCGGCGCTCGAGCGAGGGCTCGAACTGCAGCGCCTTGACCGTCTCGGCGCCGGCGACGTACTCGGTCAGAAAAGCCTGGTTGCGCGCACCGAGCATGAACTGGCGGTTCAGTCGTTCGCGCAGCAGCGGCGTCACGAAGGCGCTCAACGTGACGATCACCACGAGCACGCCCACGGCGATCAGCGAGAGCTGCCAGCTGTACCAGAACATTACTGCGAGGAAGAGCACCAGGAACGGGGCGTCGAGGAGGAAGGCGACCGCCGCCCCGGTGACGAACTCGCGAATGGTCTCGACGCCCTGCAAGCGCGCGACGGTGACGCCGGTCGCGCGGTGCTCGAAGTACGGCAGCGGCAGGCGAAACAGGTGTGCAAGCACCTCGCTGCCGAGCACCGCGTCCACGCGGTTGCCGGTATGTATCACGAGGTACTGGCGCATCCAGCCCATCAGCGCACTGAACACGAGAAACATGGAAAGGCCGGCGCCAACGGCGATCAGCGTGCTCTCGGTGTGGTGGACGATCACCTTGTCGATGACCACCTGGGTGAACAGCGGCGTGGCGAGCCCGACCAGCTGCAGCGCGAGCGACGCGATCAACACGTCGCGCCAGATCGTGCGGTGCTTGGCGAGCGCGGGCAGGAACCAGTGAAAGCCGAATGGCTTTTTGGCCTCGTCGAAGCCGCGCGGCGCCTCCTCGGCGGCGCCCCCATGCGCAACGAGGATGACCTCGGGCTCGAAGAATTCCTCGAAGTGGCGCAGCAGGCGCGTGCGCGGCGCCTCGCTGCCGGCTTCGATGTAGAGAATGCGGTCGCCTTTCTGGCGGAGAACGAGGCCCGGCGCGGCCCTCCACCCGGCTTCGCCCTCCGCGGCGATGGGGCGCAGGAACGCGATCAACGGCAGCGGCACGTCGTTCAGCTTTTTTCCGGCGAGCGACGTCAGTCCGACACGAAAACCGAATGCACGCAGCGCTTCGAACAGTTGCGCCCGATCGTGCGGCGGCGGGAACTGCTGCAGCAGCAGTGCGCCATCGAACGGCAGGCGATGCAGCCTGCACAGGCTGCCGATCAGCCAGACGAACTGTTCCGCGCTGAGCGCGGCGTCGTACGCAGCCTGCGGCGCCAGCGTCGCTGCAGCGGCCTGTGCCATCGTGATTCCCCCTCTCGCCGGAAATCTACTCCGCGACCGCGCGCCTGTAAGCTAGACAAAAGGGTTAGTCAGATTCGCCCATTCGCCCGCGATCAGACAACGCGATAAATCGGTGGCTTCTCCATCGGCGTCCGAACCCAGCGCGGATTGGATGATGGGTCTCACTGCACTCTGGGATAAATCAGCTCCGCCCGCGCGCCCTGCCACCCCCGACGATGGATACTCCATCAACCCGAGGAAAGCCCCGCCGCAGCGGGGCTTCCTTTTCAGGCAGGCGTCTGGGCTGCATCGGACCTTGAGTGGGCCCAAATCAACTTTCCACACTTGTCGCCCGACGGGTTCTCCTCACGGGCCGCCAGGTGACTGGCGTTGGTGCGCTACTTCTGCTCCATCGTCTTGCCGGAAGGCGCACTGCTGGCCCCTTTCAGGCAGGCGCTCATGAACTTCTTGCGTTCGTCGCCCTTCTTGCCTTTCGCTTGGGCGCTGCATCCTTTCATGCGTTCCTGCTGCGCTTTCTGCTTTGCGCTGGGTTGCTTCGCCTTTTCCTGCGCGAAAGCGAGAGGCGAGGTGGCAAGGAGGAAACACAGCGTTGCGACGGTCTTTTTCATGTCTGTCACTCCCGAGGTCGTTAGGTGTCGTTGAGAAACGCGGCCCGCGGCCCCTACACAGGGTCGTGTGCCTGCCTCCCGATAACGTCCTCGAGCACGAACAGTTGACAGCCGAGCGCGATGGACACGACGCGACGTCCGCCGAGGCGGACGCGCGCCGCTTAAGCGCGCCTGTTCAGGTCGACTTCCGGATGAACTCCGCGACGCGCGGATAAATCAGCTCGCGCCAGCGACGGCCGCTGAAGATGCCGTAGTGCCCGACGCGCGGCACGCGGTAGTGCTCGCGCCGCGCCATCGGGATGCTGGTGCACAGCTGGTGGGCCGCCTCGGTCTGGCCGAAGCCGGAGATATCGTCGAGCTCGCCCTCGATGGTGAGCAGCGCGGTCTGGGTGATCGCCTGCGGCCGCACCAGCGTCTCGCGAACGAACATGCGCCCCTTGGGCAGCGCGAAGTCCTGGAACACGGTCTTCACCGTGTCGAGGTAGTACTCGGCGGGCAGGTCGAGCACCGCGTTGTACTCGTCGTAGAAATCGCGGTGCCTGTCCGCCGAATCGTCGTCGCCTTCGAGCAGCTGGTTGAAGTAGTCCCAATGCGCATTGAGGTGGCGGTCCGGGTTCATGGCGACGAAGCCGAGGTGCTGCATGAAGCCGGGATACACGCGGCGCATGAAGCCGGGGTACTTCGCCGGCACGCGCTCGATGACGTTCTGCTCGAACCAGGAGTAGGGCTTCTTGGTCGCGAGGTTGTTGACCGCGGTCTTCCCGCGGCGCGCATCGATCGGCCCGCCCATCATCACCATGGTCTTCGGCGCGAACTTCTCGTCGGCATCGGCCATCAGCGCGATCGCCGCAAGCACCGGCACGGTCGGCTGGCATACCGACATGACGTTCACCTCGGGCGAGAGCAGGCGGATGAAGCTGCGCACGTAATCGACGTAGTCGTCGAGATGAAACGGCCCCTTGGCGAGCGGCACCATGCGGGCATCGACCCAGTCGGTGACCCAGACCTCGTGGTCGGGGAGCAGCGTGCGCACGGTGTCGCGCAGCAGCGTGGCGTGGTGTCCGGAGAGCGGCGCGACCACCAGCACCCGCGGGTCGTTTTTCCAGGCGGACAGCTCGCGCCGGAAATGGATCAGGCGGCAGAACGGCATTTCCTGGGCGACTTCGATCGACACCGGAACGGCCTCGCCGTCGATGACGGTTTCCTCGATCCCCCAGGCAGGCTTTTCGTAGCGCTGGGTGACGCGCAGGAACAGGTCGCTGCCCGCGGTCATGCGGTTCGAGCCGGGCAGGTGCGAAAGCGGGCTGAACGGATTTCCGAACCAGCCGCGTGAAAACTCGGCCATCAGACGCATCGGCGCGAGCGCCGCGTGCTGCGCTTCGTACAGGCTGTAGAGCACTCAAAGCCCTCCAGAAACCCGATGTAACCGGCTGGTTATAACAGATTTGCGGCGGCGCCGCATTTCCGGCTGATCGGACGAAACGGTATCCTCGGCGTATGCGTTTGCTGTACTGGCTGCTCGGCGTGCTCGGCGCACTCGTTCTGCTCGCCGCGGCCGCGGCGGGCGGCGGCTACGCCTACCTGCGCGGCTCGCTGCCGAAGCTCGAAGGCACGCTACGGCTTGCCGGGCTCGACGCCGAGATCACGGTGTTGCGCGATGCCTGGGACGTCCCGCACATCTACGCGGCCTCGATCGACGACGCGATGTTCGGCCTCGGCTTCGTGCACGCGCAGGACCGGCTCTGGCAGATGGAGATGAACCGTCGCATCGGCGCCGGGCGCCTCGCGGAGGTGCTCGGCTCGCGGGCGCTCGAGACCGACAAGTTCCTGCGCACGATCGGGGTGGCGCGCGCTGCGCAGGCGAGCCTCGAGGGGCTAAACGCCGAGACACGGAGCGCGCTCGATGCCTACGCCGCGGGCGTGAATGCCTTCCTTGCGACCAACCCGGTGCTGCCGCCGGAGTTCTGGCTGCTGCGCGTCACGCCGCGCCCCTGGATGCCGGTCGACTCGGTCGCCTGGACCAAGATGATGGCCTGGGACCTCGGCGGCAACTGGAAAAACGAGATTCTGCGCATGCAGCTGGCGAAGACCCTCCCGCTTGCGCGCATCAACGAATTCCTGCCGCCCTACCCGGGCGATGCGCCGCCTCGCATCCGGGACCTGCACGCGTTCTACCGCGCGCTCGGCGTCGACACCGCCCGGCTCGCGCAGAGCGCCGAGCAGATCGCCGCTGCCACCTCGGCGTACATGATCGAGGCCGCGGGCTCGAACAACTGGGCGGTGAGCGGCGAGCGCAGCAGCTCGGGCAAGCCGCTGCTCGCGAACGATCCGCATCTCGGGCTCACCGCGCCGCCGCTGTGGTACTTCGCGCACCTGGTCGCGCCCGGTCTGGACGCGATCGGCGCGACGCTGCCGGGCGTGCCGGCGATCGTGCTCGGACACAACCAGCGAATCGCCTGGGGCTTCACCAACACCGGGCCCGACGTGCAGGACCTCTACATCGAGAAGCTCGAGGACGACGGCAAGTACCTGACGCCCGAGGGCCCGAGGACGTTCGAGACGCGCGTCGAGACGATCCGCGTGCGCGGCGCCGAAGACGTCCGTCTCGCGGTACGCAGGACGCGCCATGGGCCGGTCATTTCCAATGTCTCGCGCAGCGCGGGCGAAGCGACGCCGCGCGGACATGTGCTTGCATTTTCCTGGACCGCGCTCGCCGAGGACGACCGCACGATGCAAAGCGCGCTCAAGCTCGCGCGCGCCGGCAATTGGCGCGAGTTCCTCACCGCCGCGGAGGACTTCCACGCGCCGCAGCAGAACATGGTCTACGCCGACGTCGATGGCAACATCGGCTTCGTCGCCGCGGGCCGCGTCCCGGTGCGCAAGCCCGGGAACGACCTCCAGGGCCTCGCGCCCGCGCCGGGCTGGCTGGCGAAATACGACTGGGACGGCACCCTGCCCTTCGGCGCGCTGCCGCGGGTGCTCAATCCGCGCAAGGGCGCCATCGTCACCGCGAACAACAAGATCGTGCCGCCGGATTACACGCACTTCATCACCGCGGAGTGGCAGCCGCCCTTCCGCGCGAACCGCATCGAGGCGATGCTCGACGCGCAGCCCAAACATACGATCGCCAGCTTCGCGCGCATGCAGGCCGATGCGGCCTCGCTCGCCGTACGCACACTGCTGCCGTACCTGAAGGCGACGCAGCCGAGGAGCGAGGACGCGCGCCGCGCGCTCGCGCGCATCGCCGCCTGGGACGGCACGATGGCGAAGAACCTGCCCGAGCCGCTCATCGTCGTTGCCTGGTGGCGCGCGCTGACGCGTGCGATCTACGCCGACGAGCTGGGGGCGGCTTTCCGCCTCAACTGGCGGCCGCGCGCAGTCTTCGTCGCGAATGTGCTCGCCGACCGCGACGGGCAGTCGCGCTGGTGCGACGACGTGAATACGCCCGCGCGCGAAACCTGCGCCGAGGTGCTCGCGGTTTCGCTCGAGGCTGCGCTTGCCGACTTGCGCCGTCGGTTCGGCGCGGACCTCGAGCAGTGGCGCTGGGGCGCGGCGCATGCGGCCGTACACGAGCATCGCCCGCTCGGGCGCCAGAAGTGGCTCGCACCCTACTTCGACATCATCGTGCAGAGCGCGGGTGACGCCTACACGGTGAACGTCGGGCGCAGCAATTTCTTCAACGACGCCGCGCCCTTCGCCAACCGCCACGCGGCGAGCCTGCGCGCGATCTACGACCTGAGCGACCTGGAGAAGTCGCTGTTCATCCACTCGGGCGGGCAATCGGGCAATCCATTGTCGCCGCACTACGCTGCATTCAGCGAAGCCTGGGCGAACGGCGAGTACATCCCGATGCGCACCAAGCGCGTGGCGATCGAGGCCGGCGGGGTGAGGCGGCTGGTGCTGAGGCCGCGATAATTGGGGTCAGACCCCTGTGGATAACTTTGGGGTCAGACCCCAGTCTGAGTTATCCACAGGGGTCTGACCCCATTCATCTGCGGCGCAGGTAGAGGTTGTTCGCAACCAGCGCGCCAATCACCATCGCCGCGCCGCCGATCTCGATCGGCGCGAACGCGCGGCCCAGGGCGGCTTCGATGCCGAACACCGACACCGGGATGACATTCAGCATCAGCATCACGTTGAGCGGGCCGAGGTGCTTTACGCTCGAATTGAAGGCGAGCACGCCAAGAACGACGGTACCGAGCGCGAAGTAGACGATCTTCGGCCAGATCGACGCGACCGCAGCCACGCTCGGCATCACCGCAACGCCTGCACCGAGCGCGATCGCGTTCACCGCAAGCAGGCCGATGCCGCCCGGAATGATCGTCAGCGCGGTGAAGCGCAGCGAGCTCCAGCCCGGGAACGTTCCGCTGCCCATGGTGTAGGTCACCCAGCACAGCGCGCCGCAGAACACCAGGATGTCGCCGAACAGCTCGTCGCCCTTGCCCAGGCTCGCCATCGCGCCGACCGGATCGCCGCGCGTGACCACGACCAGCACCCCGACGATCGCCAGCGCCATGCAGCCGAGCGTGAAATTCGCCGGGCGCTGGCCACGCAGCACCCAGACGAGCAGCGCGGTGAGCGGCGTCTGGATCGCCATGATGATCGCGGCGTGCTCCGGCCGGGCGTAGGTCAGCCCGCCCCAGACGAACGTATTGAATCCGGTGATGCCGATCAATCCGAGCACGATCGCCGGGACGACGCGATCGCCGAAGCGCAGCGCGCGCCGACCCTCGATGGCCGCCACCAGGGCAATGAAGATCACCCCGCCGAGGACGTAGCGGATCGAGCTGAGCGCGAACGCATCGACCACGGCGAGCGCGCGCTTCGCAGTGGGGAACATCGGCGCCCACACCAGCACGGTGAGCAGCATCCAGGCGATACCCTTGCCGAGACTTCCGGGAATCATGACGGGGTCAACAAGGGGTCAGACCCCTGTGGATAACTTTGAAAAGAAAAGGGGTCTGACCCCGGAAAGGGGTCAGACCCCGCTGGCGCTTCATGCGTCCTTAGGCCGCCTTCGGCTGGTCGCGCAGCGCGCGGCGCAGGATCTTGCCGACGTTGGTCTTGGGCAGCTCGCTGCGGAATTCGACGTGCTTCGGCCGCTTGTAGCCGGTGAGCTGCTCCTTGCAGTACGCGAGCAGCTGCGCCTCGGTGAGCGAGGGGTCCTTCTTCACCACGAACAGCTTCGGCGCTTCGCCCGAGTGCTCGTCGGGCACGCCGATCGCCGCGCATTCGAGCACGCCCGGATGCATCGCGACGACCTGCTCGATCTCGTTCGGAAAGACGTTGAAGCCCGAGACCAGGATCATGTCCTTCTTGCGATCGACGATGCGGATGAAGCCGCGCTCATCCATCACGCCGATGTCGCCGCTGTGGAAATAGCCGTCCGCGTCCATGACCTTCGCGGTCTCGTCGGGACGCTGCCAGTAGCCGGCCATGATCTGCGGGCCCTTGATGCAGATCTCCCCCGGCTGGCCGAGCGGCAGGTCCTTGCCTTCCTCGTCGCGAATCGTGATGTCGGTCGAGGGCAGCGGCACGCCGATGGTGCCGCTGTACTCGGTCTGGTTGAGCGGGTTGGAGGTCGCCGAGGGCGAGGTCTCGGTGAGCCCGTAGCCCTCGAGCAGCGGCACGCCGGTGACCTGCTTCCATTTCTCGGCCACCGCCTGCTGCACCGCCATGCCGCCGCCGAGCGCGAGCCTGAGGCTGGAGAAATCGAGCCTGGCGAAATCCGGGTTGTGCAGCAGCGCGTTGAACAGCGTATTCACCCCGGTGATCATCGTGAAGCGGTGCTTGGCGAGCTCTTTCACGAACCCCGGAATGTCGCGCGGATTGGTGATCAGGATGTTGCAGCCGCCCTCGACCAGCATCGACAGGCAGTTCACGGTGAGCGAGAAGATGTGATAGAGCGGCAGCGCGGTGATGATCACCGGCGGCGTCTCGGTCATCGCCGGATTCATCCACGCCTTGTACTGCAGCAGCGCCCCGAGGATGTTGCGATGCGTCAGCATCGCGCCCTTGGAAATGCCGGTCGTGCCGCCGGTGTACTGCAGAAACGCGATGTCGTCGTGGCCGAGCGGCGGCGTGGCGAGCGACTTGCCCGCGCCCTCGGCGAAGGCCTGTGTCAGCGTGATCGCGCCCGGCAGCTCGTAGGGCGGCACCATCTTCTTCACATGGCGCACGACGAGGTTGACGATCAGGCCCTTCAGGCCGAGCGACTCGCCCAGGGACGTCACGACGATGTGCTTCACCGGCGTATTGCGCAGCACCTGCTGCAAAGTGTGGGCGAAGTTCTCGAGGATCACGATCGCTTCCGCCCCGGAATCCTTCAGCTGGTGCTCGAGCTCGCGCGCCGTGTAGAGCGGATTGACGTTCACCACGGTGCAGCCGGCGCGCAGAATGCCGAACATCGCCACCGGGTACTGCAGGCAGTTCGGCATCATGATCGCGACGCGCATGCCTTTTTTGAAGCCGCGCGCCTGCAGGAACGCGCCGAAGCTGCGCGAAGCGCGCTCGAGCTCGGCGAAGGTAACCGTCTTGCCCATGCTGTGAAACGCCGGGCGATCGCCGAAGCGCGCGATGCAGTCGTCGAACAACGCAACGAGCGAGCCGTACTGGTTGACGTCGATTTCCGCGGGCACGCCCGGCGGATAGCTCTTGAGCCAAATGCGGTCCATCGTCCCTCCTCCGAGACGCAGTCAAACGGCGTCAGTTTACTTGAGCGGCCTAGCTTGCGCGCGCCGCGCGCCAGGCGACGAGCGCGGCGACCATGCAGCCCGCACCGATCGCCGCGTAGGCAATCGGCCAGGCGGCTGCCGCGCGCGCGCCGCCCGCGGCATCGAGCGCGACGCCGAAGACCACCGGGCCGAGCATTCCGCCGGCAAAGCCGGTGAGCGAATAAAGGCCCATTGCCGCACCGCGCAAATCGGCCGGCGCCGCCGCCACCATCCCCGCGGTGAGCGTCGCCGACTCGGCCATGACGAGCATCGCGTAGACGAGCGTGATCACGAACACGAGCATCCAGTGCCACGGCGCGGAAAAGCCGAGCAGGATGCCGCACAGGCCCGAGGCGGCCATCGCGACGATGATCCATTGGCGCCGGCCGATGCGCAGCGCGATCTCGTTGCCCACGATCGAGGCCGGCACGGCGGCGATGTTGATGAGCGCGGCGATCGCCGCGACGTTCCATGGAAAGCTCGCACCCGGCACGTGCAGCCCGGCGGAAAACGCGAGAAAAGCGACCAGCCAGGTGCGCGAGCCGAACAGCTCGAGGCAGTGCACGCCGTAGCCGAGCGCAAAGCCCGCGGCGGCGCGGTTCGACAGGACGCGCCGCCAGGCGCCGAAGGGGAACAGCGTGGCGAGCGAGAACGCAACCCGGGCGGCCGTCTTGTGCGCGGCCGGCGCCAGGCCCCACATCACGAGCAGGCCGGCGAGCGCGGGTCCGGCCGCCGAGAGCACGAACGCGGCGCGCCAGCCCATCGCCGGCGCAATGAAACCGGCGAGCGCGAGCGACAGTGCCGTGCCGATGCCGAAGAACGAGGTGTAGAACGCGACGTAGCGACTCTGCGCCGCGCCGCTTGCCTGGTCGGTGAGCAGGCGAAGGCCCGGCATATAGGTCCCGGCTATGCCCGCACCGAGCAGCACCTGGAAAGCCATCGCACTCGCGAATCCGCCCGCCCCGAGGCCGAAGCCCGCGCTGCCCGCGAGCGCCAGCGCGCTGCCGATCAGGTACACGCGCCGCCCGTCGGCGCGATCGGTGAGTGCCGTCCAGTACGAAACGGTGCCGACGTAGCCGACGAAGAAGGCCCCGCCGACGATGCCCGCTTCCGCGTTCGACATGCGCCACAGCGCGCTCAGCTCGGGCAGCAGCGCGGCATAGGTCGAAAAGCCCAGCATCGACAGGATGTGGGCGGCGAGCATCAGAACCGCAGTGCGGTTGACCTTGGGGTCAGACTTGGGGTCAGACCCCTGTGGATAACTCATCGCGCAGCTCGCTGCTTCAAGTCGACGGGGTCAGAGTTATCCACAGGGGTCTGACCCCTTTTTTGGTTTTTCGTCCTAACGATGCTTGAAGTCGGGCTTGCGCTTCTCGACGAACGCCGCCATGCCTTCCTTCTGGTCGTCGAGGCTGAACATCGAGTGGAAGATGCGCCGCTCGTAGTGCACGCCCTCGGACAGCGTGGTCTCGTAGGCGCGGTTGACGGTCTCCTTGATCATCATGACCACCGGCAGCGAGTAGCCCGCGATCCTGTCGGCGACCGCCATCGCCTCGTCCATCAGCTTGTCGAGCGCCACCACGCGCGACACGATCCCGGCGCGCTCGGCCTCGACCGCGTCCATCGTGCGCGCCGTGAGGCAGAGGTCCATCGCCTTCGCCTTGCTGGCGAAGCGCGCCAGGCGCTGCGTGCCGCCCGCGCCCGGCATGACGCCGAGGTTGACCTCGGGCTGGCCGAACTTCGCGTTGTCGGCGGCGATCACGATATCGCACATCATCGCGAGCTCGTTGCCGCCGCCGAGCGCGTAGCCGGCGACCGCGGCGATCACCGGCTTGCGGATGTTGCGGATGTGCTCCCAGTCGCGCGTGATGTAGTTCGTGCGGAAGGCATCCATGTAGCTGTAGTTCTTCATCACCGCGATGTCGGCGCCCGCGGCAAAGGCCTTGTCGTTGCCGGTGATGACGATCGCGCCGACGCCGTCGTCGGCATCGAAACCGTACAGCGCCTCGCCCAGCTCCTGCATCAGCTTCGGACTGAGCGCGTTCATCTGCCTGGGGCGGTTGAGCGTGATCAGCGCGACGCGCCCGCGCGTCGTCGCGTGGATGAATTCGTAGGCCATGGTTACTTGTCCTCGAGCGATGGAACGATTTCGTCGACCGGCGCGACCTTGGCGTACAGGCCGCTCAACGCGGCGAGAAACGCGCCCTGCACCTGCGCCGCGGGTATGGTCTGCCCGCCGAAGCGCTGGTCGCGCGTCGCGCAGGCGTCCGCGCCCAGCGTGACGCGGTAGCCGAGGTCGAAGGCCTGGCGCACGGTGGCATCGACGCACATCTGGGTCATCATTCCGGCGATCACCAGGTGGCGGGTGCCCGCGGCCTCGAGCCGGGTCTCGAGCGCGGTCTCGCGAAAGCTGTTCGGGTAGTTCTTCTCGAGCACCTTCTCGTTCGCCGCCGGCGCGACACAGGGGTGGATCTCGGCGCCCGGCGTGCCGGGAATGAAGAAGGTCGCGCCCGGGCGCACCGACTGGTGCTGCATGTGAAAAATGGGCAGATGCTTCGCGCGGAACGCCGCGAGCAGCTTCGCCGCGTTCTGTCCGGCGGCCTCCGCGCCCTCGAGGGTCATCGCACCGCCGGGAAAGTAGTCGTTCTGGATGTCGATGATGAGCAGTGCAGTCTCGGCCACGGCTTCAACCCTCCTTGTCGCGCGCATTGCGCGCCTTGTTCGCATTGCGCTTCATTTCCGCAAGCGGCAGCACGCCCTCGCGCGTCGGCATGCGCTGCGCGGCGCGCGCCGCGTCGGCCGCTTCGAGCGCATCGGTCTCGTGCAGGCTCGCGAGGCAGCGCTCGGCGAGCCACTGGTAGCCGCGGGTCGCCTCGATCTTCCAGGCGAGCTCGGCCTCGCTCAACTCGCGCACCACGCGCGCCGGGATGCCGGCGACCAGCGTGCGCGGCGGCACCTCGAACTCGGCCTTGACGAAAGCGCTCGCCGCGACGATCGCCGATTCGCCCACCACCGCGCGGTCGTTGATCACCGCGTTGATGCCGACGAGCGCATTGCGCCGCACGATGCAGCCGTGGAGCATCGCGCCGTGGCCGATGTGGCCGTCGACCTCGACCACGAGATCACGATCCGGGAAGGCGTGCAGCACGCAAGTGTCCTGGATGTTGGCGCCCGCCTCGATCACGATGCGTCCGAAATCGCCGCGCAGGCAGGCGCAGGGCCCGACGTACACGCGCGGGCCGACGAACACGTCGCCGATCAGCACCGCGCTCGGGTGCACGTAGGCCTGCGGATCGACGACCGGCGTGACGCCGTCGAGCGCGTAAACCTTGAGGCGGGTCATGTCCGGATTCTACTTGCCTTGGTGTAAGCTTTTGCGCGTCCCCTCATCGCTCGTTCGCAGCTCAAACCATGGCGGCGTTACTCGTTTCGGTCAACGCCGGGGTGCAGCGCCAGACGCTAAACCGCCCCGACAAGCTGAACGCCTTCAACCCGGAGCTGCTCGCCGCGATCGGCCAGGCCTTCGAGGAAGCCGAACGCGACCCCGCGATCCGCGCGGTGTTGCTGACCGGGTCGGGGCGCGGGTTTTGCGCCGGCGCCGATCTCGATCAGCGCAACGTCGCACCCGATGCGCCGCCGATGGACCTCGGCGCAGGGCTCGATGCGGTCTACAACCCGCTGATCCGGCGCATGCGCGCGCTCGAAAAGCCGATTGTCTGCGCGGTGAACGGCATCGCCGCGGGCGCGGGCACGAGCCTCGCGTTCGCCTGCGACATCGTGCTCGCGGCGCGCTCGGCGGCGTTCCTGCAGGCCTTCGCGCGGATCGGCCTCGTGCCGGACGCCGGCGCGACGCATTTCCTGCCGCGGCTGGTCGGCACGGCGCGCGCGATGGGCATGGCGCTGCTCGCCGAGCCCTTGAGCGCGGAGGACGCCGAGCGCTGGGGTCTCATCTGGCAGTGCGTCGACGACGCGCAGCTGCTGCCGCAGGCCGAGGCGCTCGCGCAGCGGCTCGCTACGGGCCCGACGCGCAGCTACGGCCTGATCAAGCGCACGCTGTACGCCTCGGCGGGCAATACGCTCGATCGCCAGCTCGATCTCGAGCGCGACCTGCAGCGCGTGGCGGGCACGACCGAGGACTTCCGCGAGGGCGTGAGCGCCTTCAAGGAGAAACGCAAGGCGCGCTACCAGGGACGATGACAGGGGAGGACTGGACATGACGGGCTTTCCGCTCGAGGCGATCGAAAAGGCGCCGCTCGCCGAGCTGCGCAAGCTGCAGCTGCAGCGCCTGCAGTGGTCGCTGCATCACGCCTACGAAAACGTTCCGCACTACCGCAAGAAGTTCGACGACGCGGGCGTCAAGCCCGAGGACTGCCGGACGCTCGCCGACCTGCCGAAGTTTCCCTTCACCACCAAGGCCGATCTGCGCGAGACGTATCCCTTCGGCATGTTCGCCGTGCCGATGGACAGGATCGTGCGCATCCACGCGTCCTCGGGAACGACCGGCAAGCCGACGGTGGTCGGCTACACCGCGAAGGACATCGACACCTGGACGCATGTCATGGCGCGGTCGATTCGCGCCGCGGGCGCCGAGCCGGGGATGAAGGTGCACGTCGCCTACGGCTACGGGCTGTTCACCGGGGGCCTCGGCGCGCACTACGGCGCCGAGCGGCTCGGCCTGGCGGTGATCCCGCTCGGCGGCGGCATGACCGAGCGCCAGGTGCAGCTGATCGCCGACTTCAAGCCCGAGATCATCATGGTGACGCCGTCCTACATGCTGGCGATCGCCGACGAGATGGAGCGCCAGGGACTCGACCCGAAGAGTAGCTCGCTCAAGATCGGCATCTTCGGCGCCGAGCCCTGGACCCACGAGATGCGCAAGCAGATCGAGGCGCGCACCAGCCTCGCGGCGATCGACCTCTACGGCCTGTCGGAAGTCATGGGCCCGGGCGTGGCGCAGGAATGCATCGAGACCAAGGACGGGCTGACCATCTGGGAAGACCACTTCCTGCCCGAGATCGTCGACCCGGAGACCGGCAAGCCGATGCCCGAAGGCGAGCAGGGCGAGCTCGTATTCACCTCGCTGACCAAGGAAGCGCTGCCGATCATCCGCTACCGCACCCGCGACCTGACGCGCCTACTGCCCGGCACGGCGCGCACGATGCGCCGCATGGAGAAGATCACCGGCCGCTCGGACGACATGCTGATCATCCGCGGCGTGAACGTCTTTCCTTCGCAGATCGAGGAGCTGATCCTCAAGCAGTCCGAGCTCGCGCCGCACTACCTGCTCGAGCTTTCCAAGGAAGGCCCGCTCGATCACCTTGCGGTGCTGATCGAGATGACCCCGGAGGCCGACGGCTGGCCGGAAGCACAGAAGAACACGGCCGCGCAGATGCTCCAGCACAACATCAAGTCGCTGATCGGCGTGAGCACCGACGTGCGCGTCGTGCCGATCAGCGCGATCGAGCGCTCGATCGGCAAGGCGAAGCGCGTCATCGACAAGCGGCCGAAGGCATGACGGCGCTCGCGGCCGGCGTCGCGCACGGCCCGACGCGCGAAACGCTCGAGGCGGCGGCGCGCGTCGTGCACGCGGTGCTCGCGCCGACGCCGCAGTACTGCTGGCCGCTGCTCGGCAAGCGCGTCGGCGCGGAGGTCTGGGTCAAGCACGAGAACCACAGCCCGACCGGCGCGTTCAAGGTACGCGGCGGGCTCGTGCTCCTCGAGCGCCTGAAGCGCGAGCGGCCGAATCTCGCCGGCGTGGTCAGCGCGACGCGCGGCAACCATGGCCAGAGCCTCGCCTACGCGGGCCGACGCCATGGCGTGCGCACCGTGATCGTCGTGCCGCAGGGCAACAGCCGCGACAAGAACGCCGCGATGCGCGCCTGGGGCGCCGAGCTGATCGAGCAGGGGCGCGACTTCGACGAAGCGCGCCTGCACGCGGCGAAGATCGCCGAAGATCAGAGGCTCGAGTTTGTCGGCCCGTTCATGCCCGACCTGGTCGCCGGCGTCGGCAGCTACGCCATGGAGCTCTACGCCGGCGCGCCGGCGCTCGACGCGGTCTACGCGCCGATCGGCTGCGGCTCGGGAATCTGCGGGCTGATCGCCTGGCGCGACGCGCTCGGCCTCACGACGCGCGTCATCGGCGTCGTCTCGGCGCACGCCGATTGCTACGCGCGCTCGTTCGAGGCCGGCCGGCCGATCGAGACCGAATCGGCGAACACCTTCGCCGACGGCATGGCGGTGCGCGTGCCGGTGCCCGAGGCGCTCGCCGCGATCCGCGCAGGCGCCGAGCGCATCATCCGCGTGACCGACGACGAAGTGAAGGCGGCGATGCGGCACTTCTTCCACGACACCCACAACCTCGTCGAAGGCGCAGGCGCCGCCGCCCTTGCGGCGCTGCTCAAGGACCCGGAGCGCAAGGGCGATCGTTTCGCGGTCATCGCCTCGGGCGGCAACATCGATCGCGAGGCGTATCTGGAAGCGCTTGCAACCAAAAAGACCAAAAAGGGGTCAGACCCCTGTGGATAACTCGAAGCCTGACTTTGCGTAGCGCTGTCATTCGCCAGCGGATCACAATCTCCTGATGCTGCACCGCGGCCGCATTCTGGCCGCTGTGCAGCATCAGGAGAAACAAAACACTTGCCCTGCGGTAGCGCTAATCAGAAGCAGCTTTGTCTCGTGTTTTCGGCACTTGTCGAAAAAGCACCGACGCGTGCCGAAAACACGAGATTGATATCCGATGGCGAGTGCGCCCGCAGGATTCCGCGGCAAGGACTCCGCGTTATCTAAGCAGCGCTCAACAAATCGCGCTCGCCCCGCTCCAGCGCCAATAGCGCCTTCTTCCGACCGAGCCCGCCGGCGTAGCCGGTGAGGCTGCCGTCGGCGCCGACGACGCGGTGACAGGGCACGATGATGCCGATCGGGTTGCGCCCGGTCGCCGCGCCCGCGGCGCGCGCGCTGCCGGGGACGCCGGCGCGGCGCGCAAGCTCGCCGTAGCTGATGGTCTCGCCGAAGCCGATGCTCGAGATCGCGTTCCACACCGATTTCTGGAACGCGGTGCCGGCCGGCGAGAGCGCGACGTCGAAGCGCCGCCTGCGGCCGGCGAAGTATTCGTCGAGCTCGCGCCTGGCCTGGGCGAGGACCGGGTGGCGTGGATCGTGCCGCCAGGTCTTCTCGCGCCCGCCAAAGTGCTTCTGGTTCTCGAAATACACGCCGCTGAGGCCCGCCTCGTCGGCGACGAGCAGCATCCGCCCGTGGGGGCTTTGGTAAGTGTCGTAGCAGTGCATGGTCATTCCTTTCGCGGAGAGTGCCACAGGTGCATCACGGCGTATGCGCGCCACGGCCGCCAGGCTTCGCCCGCGGCGAGCACGCGTTTCGGATTCGACTCGCCGAGCGCCCGCATCACGCCGAGGTCGGTATGCGGAAACGCATCCGGCCAGGCGAGCGCGCGCATGGCGATGTATTGCGCAGTCCATTCGCCGACGCCGGGCAGCGCGCGCAGCGCCTCCAGCGTCGCCTCGATATCCGCATTCGGCATCAGCTCGAGCCGGCCGTCGGCAACGGCACGCGCAAGCGCGATCACGCTGCGCGCACGCGCAGCAGGCATGCCCAGCTTCGCGACCTGCGCGGGCGAGGCGTCGGCGATGCGCCCGGCGGCGGGAAACGCGGTCCTCAGGCCGTCGAACGGCGTCGCCAGCGGATCGCCGAGCGCCGCCGCGAAGCGGCCGGCGAGCGTGCGCGCAGCGGCCACCGAGATCAGCTGTCCGAGGATCGCGCGCACCGCGACTTCGAAGCCGTCGAACGCCCCCGGCACGCGCAGGCCGGGATGTGCCCGCGCGAGGGGGCCGAGCGCCTGGGCGACCTCGGCCGGATGGCAGGCGAGGTCCATCAGCGCCTTCGCACGCGAGAGCACCGGCGGCAGCACCTTGGCGAGCGAGGCGGAGACCGAGACGCGCAGCGCAGGCTTTTTCTTCGACGGACCGATCTCCAGCCAGCCGAAGTGCTCGCTGCCGTCGACCGTGATGCGCGCGGTACGCCGGTAGACCCCGCCCTCGAGCGTCTCGACGCCGGCGATCGCGCGCGCGCCGAGAAAGGCGCCGAGCGCCGGCCAGTCGTACGGCGGCCGATAGCCGAGCTCGAAATCGAGCGTGTCGCGCGCTGCCGCGCCCGGCGCGATCCGACGCAGTGCGCCCGGCTGCAGCCGGTATTGCGCCTTGAACAGCGCATTGAAGCGCCGCACGCTGCCAAAGCCGCTCGCGAAGGCGATCTCGGTCACCGGCAGCGCGGTGTCGGTCAGCAGTCGCTTGGCGAGCAGCAGGCGCTGGGTCTGCGCGAACTCCACCGGCGAGACGCCGAACTCGGCACGGAAGGCGCGCCGCAGGTGGCGATCGGTGATGCCGAGGCGCGTGGCGATCGTCTCGAGGCGGTCGTCCTCGAGCCTGCGATCCTCGATCAGGCTCGCCGCGGCCTGCGCCAGGCGCGTCGTCGCATCGATGCTCGCGTTGCCCGGGGCGAGCTCGGGCCGGCAGCGCAGGCAGGGGCGGTAGCCGGCCGACTCGGCGGCGGCCGCGCTCGGATAGAAGCGGCAGTTCTCGCGCCGCGGCGGCTTCACGGTACAGACCGGGCGGCAGTAGATCCGCGTCGAGGACACCGCGACGTAAAAGCGCCCGTCGAAGCGCGCGTCGCGCGCGCGCATCGCGCGGTAGCAGGTGTGCGGATCGAGCGTCATGCACGCAGTATGGCCGTCCGCGGCGGGGCGTGCTAGCCGTTTTCGGACATCGCGGCGCAAGGTCCGGAAACGGCGAGCAGGCGGCGCGCGTCTGGGCGATCATGCGCGGCATGACAGCCGCCGACAGCGCGCGCCTGGTCGCGCTGGCGGCGATCTGGGGTGCGGCATTCATCTTCCTGCGCGTGGTCGCGCCGGTGCTCGGCCCGGCCTGGACCGCCGAGCTGCGCGTGCTGTTCGGCGGGCTCGCGCTGCTGCTGTGGTTCCGCGTGATCGGCTTCGATCCCGCGTTTCGCCGCCACTGGCGCGCCTACCTCGCGGTGGGCACGATCAACTCGGCGCTGCCGTTCTCGCTGTTCGGCTTTGCGGCGCTGCATCTGCCGGCGTCGATCATGGCGATCCTGAATTCGACCTCGCCGATGTTCGGCATGCTGTTCGGCGCGCTGTTCGCCGGCGAGCGGGTGACGGTGGCGAAGCTCGCCGGCCTGGCCGCAGGCGCCGCGGGCGTCGCGCTGGTGGTGCAGCCCGGCGCTGCGGCGAGCGGGCCGATGTTCGGCTGGGCGATCGGCGCGGCGCTCGCCGCCTGCGCCTGCTACGGCATGACCGGGGTCGTGATCCGCCGCTTCGGCCGCGATGCGCCGCCGCGCGGGGTGGCTGCCGGCAACCAGCTCGCCGCCGCGCTCGTGCTGCTTCCGCTGCTGCCGTTCGTACCGCCCGCCGCCGCGCCGAGCCTGCTCGTTGCCGGCAACATGCTCGCGCTGGCGCTGCTCGCGAGCGGCGTGGCCTACCTGCTGTACTTCCGCCTGATCGCCGATGTCGGTGCGCTGCGCGCGCTCACCGTGACCTTCCTCATCCCGGTGTTCGGCGCGTTCTGGGGCTGGCTGTTCCTCGGCGAGACGCTGCCCGCCGCGGCGTTCGCCGGCGCCGCGCTGATCGTCAGCGGCACGGTGCTCGTCACCCGCGCCTGACAGCGCGCCGGCGGCGCCGCGGAATTCATGCAAAATCCGGGGCTCGTCGGATCCCGGACGTTCCATGACCGCCAATCCCCACTACCCCCATCTATTCGCGCCGCTCGAGCTCGGGCCGCTGACCCTGCCGAACCGCATCCTGATGGGCTCGATGCACACCGGCCTGGAGAGCGCGCCCGGCGGACACGCCAAGCTCGCCGCCTTCTATGCCGAGCGCGCCGCGGGCGGCACCGCGCTGCTGGTGACCGGCGCATTCGCGCCGAACATGGAGGGCAACCTCAGCCCGGCACGCGAGACGATGATCGACGGCGAAGACCGCGACAGGCATCGCGTCATCCCGAACGCGGTGCACGACGCCGGCGGACGGATCCTTCTTCAGCTGCTGCACGGCGGGCGCTACAGCAAGCACCCGAACGCGGTCGCGCCGTCGGCGCTGCGCGCGCCGATCAACAAGGTCACGCCGCGCGCGCTGGAGACCGCGGAGGTCGAGCGCACCATCGAGGACTTCGTGCGCGGCGCGCTGCTCGGACGCGAGGCGGGCTACGACGGCGTCGAGATCATGGGCTCGGAGGGCTACCTGATCACCCAGTTCCTCTGCCTGCGCACCAACCAGCGCGCGGACGAATGGGGCGGGCCGCTCGAGCAGCGCATGCGCTTCGCGACCGAGATCGTGCGCCGCACGCGCGAGCGCTGCGGAAGCGACTTCCTCATCCAGTACCGGCTCTCGGTGCTCGACCTGGTCGAAGGCGGGCTGACCGGCGAAGAGGTGATCACCGTCGCGCGCGCCGTGGAGGCCGCCGGCGCCGACATCCTCAATTCGGGCATCGGCTGGCACGAAGCGCGCATCCCGACGATTGCGCACGCCGTGCCGCGCGGCGCGTTCGCCTGGGCGACGCGCCGCGTGAAACAGGCCGTAGGCATTCCGCTCATCGCATCGAACCGGATCAACGCGCCCGAGCTCGCCGAGGACATCATCGCACGCGGCGACGCCGACATGGTCTCGCTCGCGCGGCCGATGCTGGCGGATGCCGAGTTCGCCAACAAGGCCAAGGCGGGCGATCGCCTCGGCATCAACATCTGCTTCGCCTGCAACCAGGCCTGCCTCGACCAGATCTTCGTCCGCGGCATCGCCAACTGCCTGGTCAATCCGCGCGCCGGGCGCGAGACCGAGCTGGTTTACGCGCCCACGCAGGCGAGAAAGCGCGTCGCGATCGTCGGCGGCGGCCCCGCGGGCCTGTCCTGCGCCGCGGTCGCCGCCGAGCGCGGGCACGCGGTGACGCTGTACGACCGCGCGGCCGAGCTCGGCGGTCAGTTCAACCTCGCCAAGCGGATTCCCGGCAAGCGCGAATTCGGCGAATCGGTTGCCTACTACGCCGAGCGGCTGCGCCGCGCCGGCGTGAAGACCGTCCTCGGCACGACGCCCACCGAGGCCGAGCTCGCCGGCTACGACGAAGTCGTGCTGGCGACCGGCATCGATCCGCGCCGGCCGGACATTGAAGGCATCGATCATCCAAACGTTGCCGGCTACAGCGACGTGCTTTCCGGACGCGTGAAGCCGGGCAAGCGCGTCGCGATCCTCGGCGCCGGCGGCATCGGCTTCGACGTTGCGCTCTATCTCGCCGAAGGTCGCGGCGAGGCGCAGAGCGATCCTGCGGCGTTCGCCGCGCACTGGGGCATCGTCGATGACCCGGCGCGCGTCGGCGGGCTCGCGGCCGAGGCGCCGCATCCGCCGAAGCCCGCACACCAGATCACGATGCTCAAGCGATCGACGACGCCGTTCGGCGCGACCCTCGGCCTGACCACCGGCTGGACGCTGCGCATCGAGCTTGCCCGCGCCGGCGTGCAGATGCTCGGCGGCGTCAGGTACGACAGGATCGACGACGCCGGGGTGCACGTCACGGTCGATGGCGCGGCGCGCCTGATCGCGGCCGACACCGTGATCGTCTGCGCCGGCCAGGAGCCCAACCGCGCGCTCGCCGCGGCGCTCGAAGCGCGCGGCAAGACCCCGCAGCTGATCGGCGGCGCGAAGCTCGCCGCCGAGCTCGACGCCAAGCGGGCGATGCTCGAAGGCGCTCAACTGGCGGCAGCGCTCTAGCAGCGAACCCACGACAAGTCTCGTCAGCCGACATCGATCTCCTGATGCTGCACCGCGGCCGCATTTTGGCCGCTGTGCAGCATCAGGAGAAGCAAAGCACTTACCCTGCGGTAGCGCTGATTAGAAGCAGCTTTGTCTCGTGCTTTTGCTTCATTGCCGAAAAAGCACCGGCAATGAAGCGAAAGCACGAGATTGATGTCCGATATCAGACGCCATCGCGAGAACTTATCCACAGGGGTCTGACCCCGTTTCGTTACGTTTCGTTAAACTGGCGTCGATGAACGCGCCAAGCCCCGACATGCTGTCGACCTCGGACGCCCAGGCGCTGTTCGCGCGCATCGCGGGCAACATCGAAAAGGTGATGCGCGGGCAGAGCGCGACGGTGCGCAAGCTGCTCGCCGCGTTCGCTTCGGGCGGTCACGTGCTGCTCGAAGACACCCCCGGCACGGGCAAGACGACGCTTGCCAAGGCGCTCGCCGCGTCGGTCGGCGCGCAGTTCACGCGCGTGCAGTTCACCCCGGACCTGCTGCCCTCGGACGTGCTCGGGGTGTCGGTGTTCAACCAGAAAGAGCAGGTGTTCGAGTTCCGCGCCGGCCCGGTATTCACCAACATCCTGCTCGCCGACGAGATCAACCGCGCCTCGCCGCGCACGCAATCGGCGCTGCTCGAGGTGATGGCCGAGCAGCAGGTCTCGGTCGAGGGCCGCACGCGGCCGCTGGACGGGCTGTTTTTCGTCGTCGCAACCCAGAACCCGGTCGAGTTCCGCGGCACCTATCCGTTGCCCGAGGCGCAGATGGACCGCTTCGCGATGCGTCTTTCGCTCGGCTACGTCGATGCCGATACCGAGGTCGCGGTGCTCGCCGCGCAGGACCTCGGCCATCCGCTCGCCGGAATCGGCGCGGTGGCGAGCCGCGAGGAGGTGCTCGCGCTGATGGCACGGGTGCGCGAGGTGCGCCTGGCAAACGAGCTGCGCCATTACATCGTCGAGATCGTGCAGAAGACGCGCAGCGCGCCGCAGGTGCTGCTCGGCTGCGGCCCGCGGGCCTCGCTCGCGCTCGCGCACCTCGCCAAGGCGCTGGCGCTTTTCGACGGCAGCGCGTTCGTGCGCCCGGAGCAGGTGCAGGAGCTCGCCGAGACGGTGCTCGCGCATCGCCTGGTGCTCGACCCGCAGGCCCGGTTCGCCGGCGCCAGCGCCGCCGCGCTGATCGCCGACATCGTGCGCGAGACCAAGGTTCCCGCCTAGTCCCGCAGCCCCGCGGCGCACGCGATGCGTTTCGTCTACTTCGCGCTCCGCTTTTTCAGCGCCATCGATTACCTGCTGCGCACCCGGCTGACGCCGATCGGCTGGATCGCGTTGATCGGCGCCGGGGTCGCCGCGCTCGCCGGCATCGACACCAGCCAGACCGCGACCTACCAGGCCTTCACGTTGTTCGCCGCGCTGCTCGGCCTCGCGCTCATCGGCAGCGCCGCGTTTCGCGCGCGCGGCGTGATCACGCTCGAGCGCGAGCTGCCGCGCTACCTGACCGCCGGCGAGCCCTGCGCCTACCGCGTGACGCTGACCAACCGCGGGCGGCGCGCGCTCGCCGGCGCCTCGCTCGAAGAGCATTTTCACGATCCGCGCCCCGGCTACGCCGAGTGGCGGATCGCGCGCGAGCCGGGCGAGGCGCGGCGCAACTGGTTCGACCGCGAGATGGGCTACTTCCGCTGGCGCTGGGCGATCGAGCGGCGCCTGCCGCGCCCGCAGACCGCGGTACCGCTGCCGGCGATCGCGCCGGGCGAGCGCGCCACGCTGCGCCTGACGCTCGAGCCGCGCCGGCGGGGGCGGATCGACCTCGCCGGACTCACGCTCGGGCGCCCCGATCCGCTCGGCATGGTGCGCGCGCTACGCCGCTTCGCGCTGCCGGCGCGCGTCATCGCGCTGCCGCGACGCTACCGCCTGCCGGCGCTGATCCTTCCGGGCGCGCGCAAGTTCCAGCAGGGCGGGGTGTCGCTCGCGACGTCGGTCGGCGATTCCGAGGAGTTCGTCTCGCTGCGCGACTACCGCCCGGGCGATCCCCTGCAGCGCATCCACTGGAAGAGCTTCGCGCGCACCGGCAAGCCGATCGTCAAGGAGTACCAGGACGAGTTCTTCGAGCGCCACGCGCTGGTGCTCGACACCGGCCGCGCGACGGGTGAGGACGCGGTGTTCGAGGACGCGGTCGCGCTCGCCGCGTCCTTCGTCTACACGATCGACACGCAGGAATGCCTGCTCGATCTGCTGTTCGTCGCCGACGAGGTGCATCAGTACACGGCGGGGCGCGGACAGCTGCGCGCCGACCACATGCTCGAGATCCTCGCCAGCGTCGCGCCGGGTCCGCGCGAAGCGTTCGCCGCGCTCGCGGCGGCGGTGCTCGCGCAGCGTGCGCGCCTGTCGAGCTGCATCCTGGTATTCGTCGACTGGGACGAAGCGCGTACCGCGCTGCTCGATACGCTCGCCGCTTCGGGGATGGCGCTGCGCGCGCTGCTGGTCTGCGCCGAGGAAGCGGTCCCCGCCGATCTGCCGCAGCGGGTGCTCGCGCTGCATCCGGGCCGGATCGAGGAAGGGCTGGCGCGGCTGCGATGAAGCTGCCCCCGCTCGTGCTCGGCGTCGCGCTCGCCTTCTGGGGACTGGAGGTCGGCCAGCTCGCGCTCGGCATCGCGCTCGGCGTGGCGCTCGAGGCCGGGGCGCGCAGCCCCTGGCGCATCGACCTGCAGCCCGCGTCCTACGAGCGATTGGCGGATCTGTGCACGGTTTTTTTCGTCGGCTTCATCGTGCTGAGCGCGGTCTCGAGCGATTCGCCGGGCGTGTCGCGCAGCATCCTCGCCGGGCTGAAATACCTGCCGGCATTCGTCGCGCCGATCGCGCTCGCCCAGCTCGTCTCGAGTGCGGGCCGGCTGCGACTGTCGGCGCTGTTGCGTGCGATGCGCCAGCGCAAGCGCAGGAATCCCGCAGCCCACGATCCGCTGATCGATGTCGCCGGCCCCTACCTCGCGCTGATCCTGCTCTCCGCGGGACTCGCCAACGACCGCGGCCCGGTCTATTACGCGGGGATCGTGCTTCTCGCGGCGTGGTCGCTGTTCGCGCTGCGCCCGCGCTATGCGCCGATCGCGCTCTGGGCAGGCCTGTTCGCGTTCGGCGCCGGCGCGGGCTACGCCGGGCACGTCGGCCTGACGCAGCTCCAGGCGCAGCTCGAGAACTGGATCTCCGAGTGGTACCTGCACGGCATGGATGCCGATCCGTACCAGTCGCGTACCGACATCGGCTCGATCGGCCGCCTCAAGCTCTACGACACCATCGTGCTGCGCGTCTACGCCAAGCACGGCGACGCGGCGCATCTGAAGCTGCTGCATCGCGCGAGCTTCAACACGTACCACCGCACGACCTGGATCGCGCGCGACGCGCCGCTCGTGCCGCTCGTGCCCGGCCCGGGCGGGGCGACCTGGCGGCTCGCGCAGGGCCACCCGACGAACTCGGCGCGGATCGCGATCCAGCTGGAGGCAGGCAAGGCGGTGCTCGCCCTGCCGGCCGGCGTGCTCGAGGTTCTGCAGCTGCCCGCCGAAACGCTGGAGACGAACCCGCTCGGCACTGTCCGCGCTTCGATCGGCGGCGACTGGGCGCAGTACGTCATCGAGGCGGGCGATGCGATCCGCGACGCGTCCGCGCCGACCGCCGACGATCTGGAGATCCCGATTACCGAGCGGCCGGCGATCGACCGCCTCGCCGCGCGCCTCGGCCTGGATCGATCCGGCGGCGTACCCGCGCGCGAGGCCGTGCGCCGCGTGCGCGAGCACTTCGCGAGCTTCCGCTATTCCACCTTCCATGACGCGCCGCCGCCGCAGATTGGCAATGCGACCGCGCTCGGCGATTTCCTCGAGCGCACGAAGAGCGGGCACTGCGAGTATTTCGCCACCGCGACGGCGCTCCTGCTGCGCGCCGCCGGCGTGCCGACGCGCTACGCGACCGGCTTCGCGATGCAGGAATACAGCAAGCTCGAGGAAGCCTACGTGGTGCGCGCGCGGCACGCCCATTCCTGGACGCGCGCCTGGGTCGATGGAAAATGGATCGAGATCGACACCACGCCGCCGGACTGGTTCGGCGTCGAGGAACAGCGCGCGCCGCTCTGGCAGGGCCTGTCCGACCTGTTGCGCTGGGCGGGCTTTCGCTGGTCGCAGCGCGCGCCGTTCGAAGCGGGCGTCGGCGCCTACGCCTTGCTCGCCGTGCTGGTCGCGATCCTCTTGTGGCGGCTGCTGCGCGGCCGGCGCACCGCGCGCGCGGGGGAAGACGCGCTCGCCGCCGCCCGACGCTGGCCGGGTACGCGCTCGGCGTTCTACGCCATCGAACGGCGTCTCGCAGCGCGCTACGGCGCGCGCGCGCCGAACGAAGCGCTCGGGCCCTGGATCGCGCGCATCGGCGCGACGCTCGAGCCGACGGCGCGCGAAGCGCTGCTCGAGGCGCTCGAGCTGCACCAGCGAAGCCGCTTCGATCCCGCGGGCGTCGATGCCGAAGGCGAGCGGCATCTCGCTGCGCTCGCCGCGAGGCTCGAGCGCGCGCTGCAGGACGCAGTCGCGGCGTCGAGGAAGCCAGGCGAAGCCGCTAGAATGTGAGCCAATCGCAGCGCAGGACAGGTGGAGCCAGGCAATGGGAACGGTCGTCGCACTCGGCGGACAGGTCGGTGGCGCGAAGCTCGCCGACGGGCTTTACCGCCTGCGCAGGAAAGATCTCACGGTGATCGTCAACACCGGCGACGACTACGAGCATGTGGGGCTCGCGTTCTCGCCCGATCTCGACACCATGCTCTATGCGCTCGCCGGCCTCGCGAACCCGAGCGCCGGCTGGGAACCGCAGGGCGAGACCTACAAGCTATTCGAGCTGCTCAAGATGGCCGGCGGGCCCGACCGCATTCGGCTCGGCGACCAGTCGCTCGCCCTGCCGATCCTGCGCAGCGAAGGGCTTGCTGCCGGGCGGACGCTCTCGGAGATCACGCGCGGCTTCTGCCAGCATCTCGGCATCGACGCAACGGTCGTGCCGATGAGCGATGAGCGGGTGCGCACCCAGATCCTCACCAGGGAAGGCGCGGTGTCGTTCCAGGACTATTTTTACCAGCTCGCCTGCGAGCCGGTGGTGACCGGGTTTCACTACGCCAACGCCGCCGCGGCGCCGGTTCCCGAGGCGATCGTCAACGCGCTGCGCGCCCCCGACCTGGAAGCCGTCGTCATCTGTCCCTGCAACCCCTACCACAGCGTGCAGCCGATCCTCGAGATCGGCGGCATGAAGGAGCTCCTGCGCAAGCAGGGCGCCCCGGTGATCGCGGTCTCGCCGATCGTCGGCGGCGGCGCACTGCAGGGCTCGGCGGCGAAGATGATGCAGGAGCTCGGCCACGAGCCCCTGCCGCGCAGCGTGGCGATGGCGTATTACAAGCTGATCGACGGCTTCATCATCGACCAGGTCGATGCCGAGCAGGCCGAGGGCCTGCGCGCGAGCGGCATCGAAGTGCTGGTCGCGCCGACCGTCATGCGCTCACCGAACGACCGGGTGGACCTTGCGGTGCAGGTGATCAAGTTCGCCAAGCACATCGCCGAAGTGAAGGCGGAGGCCTAGGGGTCAGACCCCTTTTCGGACAATCGACGACCGTCAGTGAACTGAAAGGGGTCTGACCCCTTCTTACTGCACGCCCGAACTTATCCACAGGGGTCTGACCCCATTTATCCTCGCGCAGCGAGCGCTGCGCGCACGATCGCCCGCAGATCGACCGCGAAGAAGCTGCGCAGCGCGACGCGCGTATCGCTGCGGCCGTAGCCGTCGGTCCCAAGCGCGACGAAGCCCCGGCCGGCCGGCACATAGGGCCGCACCAGATCGGCGAGCGCGCTTACGTAATCGCTTGCCGCGATGATCGGCCCCCGCGTTCCTTCGAGGCACTGTGCGATCCATGGCGTTTCTGATCCAGCCTCTCCACGCACCTCGCGCACCGCGTCGCTCGCGCCGCGCGAGAGCATGCCGTCCCAGCGCAGCTCCGACCAGCTGGTCACGCTCCACACGTTCGCCGCGATGCCGTGCGTGCGCTCGAGCTCCTCGGCCGCCGCGAGACACTCGCGCAGGATCGTTCCCGAGCCGAGGAGCTGCACCTCGGCCTTGTTCGAACCGCGCAGCAGGTACATCCCTTTCAGGATGCCTTCGCGCGCGCCCTCGGGCATCGGCGGATGGACGTAGTTCTCGTTCATCACGGTGACGTAGTAGAAGACGTCCTCCTGCGCCTCGAGCATCCTCCGCGCGCCGTCCTCGACGATCGCCGCAAGCTCGTAGCCGTAGCAGGGATCCCAGGCGCGGCAGTTCGGCACGGTTGAAGCAACGAGGTGCGATGAGCCGTCCTGGTGCTGCAGCCCCTCGCCCGAGAGCGTGGTGCGCCCCGCGGTGCCGCCGACGAGAAAACCGCGCGCACGCGAATCGCCCGCCGCCCAGATCAGGTCGGCCACGCGCTGGAAGCCGAATACCGAGTAATAGATGTAGAACGGCAGCATCGGCGTGCCGTGCGCCGAATACGCAGTCGCCGCCGCAAGCCAGGACGAAAGCGCGCCGGCCTCGGTAATGCCCTCCTCCAGGATCTGGCCGTCCTTCGCTTCCTTGTAATACAGCAGCTCCTCGTGGTCCTCGGGCTCGTAGAGCTGCCCGACGGCCGAGTAGATGCCGACCTGGCGGAACAGCGTCTGCATGCCGAAGGTGCGCGCCTCGTCGGCGACGATCGGCACGACGCGCGCACCGAGCGTCTTGTCCTTCAAGAGCTGCGCGAGGACCTGGACGAACATCATGGTCGAGGATTGCTCGCGCTGGTTCGAGCCCTCGGTGAAGCGCCCGAACGCCGTCTTGCCCGGCACCGCGAGGCGCGGTGCGGTCGCATCGCGCGCCGGCAGGTAGCCGCCAAGTCTTTTTCGCTGCGCGTGCAGGTAGCGCATCTCCGGGCTGTCGGCCGGCGGGCGGTAAAAGCGCAGCTGCACGACATCATCGTCCGAGAGCGGTAGCGCGAAGCGCTCGCGGAATTCCTTCAGCGCGGCGTCGTCGAGCTTCTTTTGCTGGTGGGTGCCCATCTTGCCCTGGCCCCAATGGCCCATGCCGTAGCCCTTCTTGGTCTGGGCGAGGATCACCGTGGGGCGGCCGCGGTGTCTGAGCGCGGCGTCGTAGGCGGCGTAGATCTTCACCGGATCGTGCCCGCCGCGGTGCAGCTGATCGATGTCGGCGTCCGAGAGGTGCGCAACGATCGCCTGCAGCTCGGGATACTTGTTGAAGAACTGCTCGCGGTTGAAGCGCCCGTCGGTCGCAGCGTAGGTCTGAAATTCGCCGTCGACCGTCTCGTGCAGGCGTTGCAGCAGGATGCCGTCGTCGTCGCGCGCAAAAAGCGTATCCCAGTCAGACCCCCAGAGCAGCTTGAGCACGTTCCAGCCGGCGCCGGTGAAAAGACCTTCGAGCTCCTGCACGATCGAGCCGTTGCCGCGCACCGGGCCGTCGAGACGCTGCAGGTTGCAGTTGACGACGAACACCAGGTTGTCGAGCCCCTCGCGCGCGGCGAGCGACAGCCCGGCGAGCGATTCGGGCTCGTCCATCTCGCCGTCGCCGACGAACGCCCAGACCTTGCGGCTCGCCGTCTTCGCGATGCCGCGATCGGCGAGATAGCGCATGAAGCGCGCCTGGTAGATCGCGGTGATCGGCCCCAGGCCCATCGAGCCGGTCGGGAACTGCCAGAAGCCGGGCATCAGCCAGGGATGGCAGTACGACGACAGGCCCTCGCCGCCGACTTCCTGGCGGAAGTTGGCGAGCTGCGCCTCGCTTAGACGCCCTTCGAGAAACGCGCGTGCGTACATCCCGGGGGCCGAGTGCGGCTGGAAGTAGACGAGATCTCCCTCCTGACCCGCCCGGAAAAAGTGATTGAAACCCACCTCGAACAGGTCGGCGGCCGAGGCGTAGCTCGCGATGTGCCCGCCAAGCTCGGGGTGCGCGCGGTTGGCGCGCACCACCATGGCGAGCGCGTTCCAGCGCACCAGCGCCGAGATGCGCGCCTCGATCTCGAGGTTGCCCGGAAACTGCGGCTGCTCGGCGAGCGCGACCGAGTTGCGGTACGGCGTATTCAGCACCGGCGGCAGCGGCACGCGGCGCGCGCGCGCATGCTCAAGGAGCTTCATCAGCAGGAACGTGGCGCGCTCGCGCCCTTCGGCGGCGAGCAGCGCGTCGAACGCCTCGAGCCATTCACGCGTCTCGCCCGGATCGGCGTCCGGCGGATTCACGCGCCAGAAGGCGGAGGAAACGATGTCGGCGAGGTCGGTCATGGCGCCCTCTCGGATGTGCCAGGTGCGGACCCAGCGATGTTAGCGCGCTGGCCCGGCGTGGCGCAGCCACAGCGGCATCACCGCAATCGCGAGGACGAGATTTACCGCGACCCAGCCGGCGCGGTACGGAAACCAGGCGGGCGGGGTCGCCTCGATCATCCAGCTGCCGAAGCCGATGAGCAGGCCGAACACCGATACCGCGCAGAGCAGCGTCGCCACCACGCCCTGGCGCAGCGCGACGCGCGCACGCCGCGGGTCCTCGCCCGCGGCCTCGGCCACCGGCCCCCACCAGCCGGGCGGATGGACCTTGAGATAGAACTCGACCAGCTGCAGGGGCCGCAGCGGCCGGAACCACAGCGAAACAGCGACCGCCGCGGCGCTCGCGCCGGCAGCAACGACGAGCAGCCGCGCAAGGGCGAGTGTCTCGGGCACCCAACCGAGCACCACGGGCACGAGCAGGCTCGAGGCGACGATCGCCGCGAGCTCGCCCGGCGCGCTCACCCGCCACCACAACCAGCGCAAGAGCAGCACCACGCCCACCCCGGCACCGAGCAGCAGGCTTGCCTCCCAGGCCGCCTTGATCGAGCCGAGCCGGGTCATGATGGCGAGCGCAAGTGCGAGGAGCAGCACGTTGGACAAACGCGCGACCCAGACCAGTCCGCGCGTCGAAGGCTTCTTCCCCAGCCAGCGCGCGACGAAGCGTGCGTAAATGTCGTTCGTCCAGTACGCCGCGCCCCAGTTGAGGTGCGTGTCGATGGTCGAGGCGAGCGCCGCGATCATCGCGGTGAGCATCAGGCCTTTCATGCCGACCGGCATCAGCTCGGCAATGCCGCGCACGTAGGTCGCCTCGCGCGCCGCGACATAGGCCTCGGCGCCGCCCGCGCCGAACGCACCGTCGGGCGGGAAGACGAGCAGCAGGCCCAGCGCAATCGGCAGCCAGACGAGGCTCCGCAGCACGACCTGCGCGAAAGTGAAGACGACCGCCGCACGGCTCGCCTCGCGATCGTCGCGGCAGGCCATCACGCGCTGCGCGAGGTAGCCCGTGCCGTCGGCGTTGACCTGGATCAGCCATTGCAAGGCGAACACCGCGATGAGCAGCGCGCCGACGCCGTGCGCCACCGAGGGCGTGAACGCGAGGAGCTCGCCCGAGTTCATCGCCACCGGGCCGGTGCCCTGCGCGAACGCGGCGTGCAGCTGCTCGATCATCGGCCGGAGCCCGCCCGCGGCCTGCACCACGAACACCGCGTAGACCACGCTCGCGAGCATCATGATCGCGAACTGCACGACGTCCGTCTGCACCACGCTGCGCAGGCCGCCGAGCGTCGAATAGGAGAGCGTCACCAGCGCTATGGCGAGCAGCGATACCAGGTTGCTCGCGGCGCGCGCGAGGAACGCCGGGTCGGCGCTCGGCGTCGCGGTGAGCGAGCCGGCGATCGGCGCAGCGGCGCGCTCGACGATGGAGAACACAGGCGCCGGCAGCCATTCGTTCCACAGCAGGAAGGGCTCGGCGATGCGCGTGGTGGCGAGGAGCACGATCGCGAGCACCACGCAGTTGAACAGCGTGCCGAAGTAGAGCGCCTTGAAAAGGCGCAGCACCGCCGCACCGCGCCCCGGGTAGCGCAGCTCGGCGAACTCGGCGTCGGTCAACACCCCCGCGCGGCGCCAGCAGGCGGCGAGCAGAAAGGCGAGAACGAGAAAAGCGAGCGCGTAAATCCACAACCGCCACAGCGCGAAGATGCCGCCCATCGCAACGAGCCCGGTCACGAGCAGCGGCGTATCAGCGGCGAACTGGGTGGCCGCCATGCTGATCCCCGCCTGCCAGCCCGAAAGGCTGCGTCCGGCAAGGAAGTACTGCTCGAGCCCGGTGGACGCACGCGCACGCGCGCGCAGGCCGTTGACGATCACGTAGACGAGGAAGGCACCGACGATGGCGGCATCGATTGCGCTCATACGGGTGGTCCATGGTGCCGGCTGCAGGAATCGAACCCGCGACCAACGGTTTACAAAACCGCTGCTCTACCAGCTGAGCTAAGCCGGCCCGAGAGGGATTCTAAAGGCTCGCGGTGTTACTTCACGCGTCGCAGCGTCGGCCGTCCGCCGCCGCGCGGTTTCGTGGGACCGGTGGGACCGGCGGGCGCGGGCGGCTCGTTCGGGTCGGAGGGCGCGGCGTCCTTTTTCGCGGCGGGCAGCAACGCACCCGGCTGCGACGCGGGCTCGCGCTCGGCCTTTGCCTGGACGCCCGCCCTGGGCGCGTTGGGCATGTCCACATCGAAAGTCATGCCGTGGCCGGTCTCGCGCGCGTAGAGCGCATACACGTTGGCGACCGGCACCGAGATCTGGCGCGCCACGCCCGTAAAGCGCGCCGAGAATTCGATCACTTCGTTGCCCATCTGCAGGCGGTGCACCGCCGTGGGCGAGATGTTGAGCGTGATCTCGCCATTGCGAACGTGCTCGGTGGGCACCTGGGTGCGGCCGTCGGTCTTGACGCCCAGGTGCGGCGTATAGCCGTTGTCCACGCACCACTCGTACAGGGCGCGCAGCAGGTACGGCTTGGTCGGAATCTCCGGCATCGGCAAGCGTCACTGTACTCCCGCCGCGGGGCGGCGGGGAACACCCGGACGGACGACTACTTGCGCATCACCTTCTCGGAGGGCGTCAGCGCTTCGATGAACGCCGGGCGCGAGAAGATGCGCTCGGCGTATTTCATCAGCGGCGCGGCGCTCTTGCCGAGCCTGATGCCGTAGTGGTCGAGCCGCCACAGGAGCGGCGCGATCGCCACGTCGAGCATGCTGAACTCATCGCCGAGCATGTGGCGGGTCTTGCCGAAGATCGGCGCGAACTCGAGCAGGCGCTCGACGATGTTGGCGCGCGCCTTCTCCATCTGCTTTTCCTTGCCCGCCTCCATGATCTCGACCTGCGAGAACAGCTCCTGCTCCATGTTGAAGAGCATGAGCCGCGCGCGTGCACGCATCACCGGATCGGCCGGCATCAGCTGCGGATGCGGAAAGCGCTCGTCGATGTACTCGTTGATGATGTTCGACTCGTACAGCACCAGGTCGCGCTCGGCGAGCACCGGTACGCGGTTGTACGGGTTCATCACCGCGATGTCCTCCGGCTTGTTGTAGAGGTCGACGTCGATCACCTGAAAATCCATGCCTTTTTCGTAGAGCACGAAGCGGCAACGGTGGCTGAAGGGGCAGGTGGTGCCCGAATAAAGTTGCATCATGGTGCGTTTCCTTGCGTCAGAGCAAAAAGCCGGGCATGGGCCCGGCTTCGCGGCGGCTGGCGGCGCCGGTCAGTGCACGTCTTTCCAGAACTCTCGCTTCAACAAATAGGCGAATACGAACAGGATGCCGAGCACGAAGAGCACGACGACGCCGATCCGCTTGCGCGACTCCGCGGCGGGCTCGCCCATGTAGACGAGAAAATTCACCAGGTCGCGCACCGTGCGGTCGTATTCGACCGTCGATTGCCTGCCTTTGCTCAGCACCGACCATTGGTACTCGATCTCGTCGTGACCCGCCTCGTTCTTGACCTGCGCGATCTTGAGCGCGCGCTCGCCCTGCAGCGCCCACAAGGCATGCGGCATGGCGACGTTGGGGAACACGGCATTGTTCCAGCCGCTCGGCGTCTTCGGGTCGCGGTAGAACGTGCGCAGGTAGGTGTAGAGCCAGTCCGCGCCGCGCGCGCGCGCGATCACCGTGAGATCCGGCGGCGGCACGCCGAACCAGGCCTTGCCTTCGGCCGTGGTCATCGCCACCTTCATGGTCTCGCCGACCCTGTCGGCGGTGAACAGCAGGTTGTCCTTGATCTCCGCGTCCGTGAGGCCGATGTCCTGCAGGCGGTTGTAGCGCATGAACTGCGCACTGTGGCAGTTGAGGCAGTAGTTGACGAAGGTGCGCACGCCGCTTTGCAGGCTGACCAGGTCGTTCGGGTCGATCGGCGCCGGGTCGAGCCGGTAGCCGGCCTCCGAGGCGCGTGCGTCGGTGGACAACACAAGCAGCGTGAATGCCAGGAGCGGCGCAGCGACGAGCGCAACGAGCAGTTTTTTCACCGAAAGAGATCTCAGGGTCACGGCGTTCATGAGGTCACCCGCTCGGGCACGGGCTTGACCGAATCGCGCGCCGTGTACCAGGGCATCAGGATGAAAAACAGGAAGTACAGAACCGTACCGATGCGCGCGACCACGGTGGCGCGCTCGGCCTCGCCGAGCCAGGGCCCGAACTGGCCCCAGGCATTGGTCGGCACCGTGCCGAGGTAGCCGAGCACGAGAAAGGTCACCACGAACACGCCGAGCGCGATCTTGTAGTACGGCCCGCGGTAGCGGATCGACTTGACCGGGCTGCGGTCGAGCCAGGGCAGGAAAAACAGCACCACCACCGCCAGGCCCATCGCCAGCACACCGGGGAACTGGGAATAGAACAGCGGCGGCACCGCGCGCAGGATCGAGTAGTACGGCGTGAAGTACCACACCGGCGCGATGTGCGCGGGCGTGACCAGCGGGTCGGCCGGCACGAAGTTGTTGTATTCGAGGAAGTAGCCGCCCATCTCCGGCGCGAAGAACAAGATCGTGCAGAAGACCGCGAGGAAGAAGACCGCGCCGACGATGTCCTTCACCGTGTAGTACGGGTGGAACGGAATGCCGTCGAGCGGCTTGCCGTTCGCGTCCTTCAGTTTCTTGATCTCGACGCCATCCGGGTTGTTCGAGCCGACGTCGTGCAGCGCGAGCAGGTGCACCACCACCAGGCCGAGCAGCGCGAGCGGCAGGGCGATCACGTGGAGCGCGAAAAAGCGGTTCAGCGTTGCGTCCGAGACGACGTAGTCGCCGCGGATCCACACCGCGAGGTCGGGCCCGATGAACGGCACGGTGCCGAACAGGTTGACGATCACCTGCGCGCCCCAGTAGGACATCTGACCCCAGGGCAGCAGGTAGCCGAAGAACGCCTCGCCCATCAGGCAGAAATAGATCAGCACGCCGAAGATCCAGATCAGCTCACGCGGCGTCTTGTACGAGCCGTAGAGCATGGCGCGGAACATGTGCAGGTACACCACGAGGAAAAACGCCGAGGCGCCCGTCGAGTGGATGTAGCGGATGATCCAGCCGCCGGGCACGTCGCGCATGATGTACTCGACCGAGCCGAACGCGAGGGCGGCGTCCGGCTTGTAGCTCATGGTCAGCCAGATCCCCGAAATGATCTGGATCACCAGGACGAACATCGCGAGCGAACCGAAGTAGTACCAGAAGTTGAAATTCTTCGGCGCGTAGTACTCGGAGAGGTGCTTCTTGTACTCCTGCGCGACCGAGGGCATCCTCGCGTCGAACCACGCCCACAGCGCCATGAGTTTCGTCGACATGCCTCAGGCCCCCTTCTTGTCGTCGCCGATGAGGATCTTGCTCTCCGAAAGGTAGGTATACGGCGGCACCTCCAGGTTCGTCGGCGCCGGCACGCCCTTGTAGACCCGCCCGGCATAGTCGAATTTGGAGCCGTGGCATGGGCAGTAGAACCCGCCCTGCCAGTCCGCACCCATTTCGGCCTTCGCCTCGGCGCTCTTTTCCTTCGGCGAGCAGCCGAGATGCGTGCACACGCCGACCACGACCATGATGTCTTCCTTGATCGCGCGGTACTCGTTTTTCGCGTAGGGCGGCTGCTGCGGAATCTCCGAATTCGGATCGGCGACCCTGGAATCGTCTTTCCTGATGCTCTCGAGCATGCCCTTGTCGCGCCTGAAAACCCACACCGGCTTGCCGCGCCATTCGTAGATGCCCAGCTCGCCGGGCACCAGCGTGGAGATGTCGACTTCGATCGGCGCGCCCGCGGCTTTCGCGCGCTCGGAAGGAAACCAGCTGGCAACGAAGGGGACGGCTGCACCGGCGCCGGCCGCGCCGCCGACCGCGGCGGTCGCGACAATCAGATTGCGCCGCGTCTTGTCGGGCTTCTTGGCGTCACTCATGGGGGCTCAGGCAGGAAGTGGGCGAAAGCCCGCGATTATAGTGAGGCGACGCAGCAAAGTCCAACTTTTGGCGGCTAAGCCGCTGAGCCGATTGAAAATTTCAGACACCTGGCAACTGCCGCAGAAGTCCCGCCTGGCCCGTCGCCGCGTCGGCTGACCGAATCCGGCGCGTCGATGCAGCAGTGCTCGAGCACGAAGCGCCCGGCGGCGTGGTGGCCTGCGGCGCGGCAGGCCGCGCCGCGCTCGCGCGCCGGATGCGCGGGCGGCGCAGGCGTGCGCCTATGCTAGATTCATTGTGCGGCGCGAAGACGGCGCGTTTCCGGTTTCCTGCACAGGTCCCTACGCTCCCCATGCTCCGCTTCTGGCTCATATTCGCGCAGGCGACGACGATCGCGGTCGCGGCGCTGTTCGTGGTGTCGACCTTTCATCCCGAGTGGCTTCCCGAGCGCGCGCCGGGGACCGCGCAGCTCGCCGTCATTCAACAGGCAACGCCCGGCGCGGGTCCGCTCGAGGGGCGCGGTTCGCTGCACGTCGCCGTCGAGCGCGCCACCCCCTCGGTGGTCAACGTGTTCACGTCCAAGGAGATCCGCACGCAGCGCAGCCCGCTGTTCGACGACCCGCTGTTTCGCCGCTTCTTCGGCGACCCGGGCGCCGAGTCGCAGCGCGCCAACAGCCTGGGCTCTGGCGTGATCGTCAGCTCCGGCGGCTACATCCTCACCAACAATCACGTCGTCGAGGCTGCCGACGAGATCGAGGTCGCCCTGCCGAGCGGCAAGATCATGCTCGCGCGCGTCGTGGGCAGCGATCCGGACACCGATCTCGCCGTCTTGCGCGTCGAGGCCAGCGACCTGCCGGCGATCACCTTTGGGTCGTCGGACGCGCTGCGCGTCGGCGACGTGGTGCTTGCGATCGGCAACCCGCTCGGCGTCGGCCAGACGGTCACTTCGGGCATCGTCTCGGCGCTCGGCCGCGTCGGGCTCGGCATCAACACCTTCGAGAACTTCATCCAGACCGATGCCGCGATCAATCCGGGCAACTCGGGCGGCGCGCTGGTCGATGCGCAGGGCAACCTGGTCGGCATCAACTCGGCGATCCTGTCGCGCTCGGGCGGCTCGATGGGCATCGGCTTCGCGATCCCGGTGTCGACCGCGCGCATGGTGCTCGAGCAGATCGTCAAGACCGGCGCCGTGACCCGCGGCTGGATCGGCGCGGCATTGCAACTGATCACGCCCGAGCTCGTCGAGGCCGCCGGGCTGGGCACCGAGAGCGGCGTGTTCATCGCGGACGTGCAGCCCGGCGGGCCGGCCGCCGCGGGCGGCGTCAGGCGCGGCGACGTGCTCGTCGCCGTCGACGGCCAGGCGGTGACGCACCCCGCCGAAGTGCTCAATCGCGTCGCCGCCCTCGCGCCGGGTGCGCACGCGCGCCTCAGCCTGCGGCGCAAGGGCGAGAGCATCGAAACCGAAGTCACGATCGGGCGCAGGCCGAAGCCCGGGGCGACCAGGGAATAGGGGTCAGACCCTATTCGGGGGTCAGACCCCATTTGGATAATCTGAGGCCGTCGATCCTCAAAAAGGGGGTCTGACCCCAAGGGGGTCTGACCCCGGTAACATCGCAGGCATGTCGAAGCCCGCGGACGATCACGGCAAGCGCGGCACGCTGCCGCTCGAGGCCGACGCGATCCTGAAGCTTGCGGCGCGCTCGATGTTCGACCTGTTCGCCTCGATGAGCCAGGGCATGATGCTCGTCGATCGCACCGGGCGCGTGGTCTGGATCAACGACAGCTACAAGCAGTTTCTTCCGGCGCTCGGCTTCGAACGCGCCGAGAATTTCGTCGGCCGACCGGTCGAGGAAGTCGTCCCGAATACGCTGATGCGCCACGTCCTCGAGACCGGCAAGCCGATCCTTGTCGACCTGCTGACCAACAAGGCCGGCACCTTCGTCGTCAGCCGCATACCGCTGCGCGACGAGGACAACGCGGTCATCGGGGTTCTCGGCATGGTGCTGTTCGACCATCCGGAAACGACGCTGCAGCCTCTGATCGCGAAGTTCGCGCGCCTGCAAAAGGATCTGGATGACGCGCGCCGCCTGTTGGCCGAGCAGCGCCGGCCGAAGTACACGCTCGCCGCCTTCGTCGGCTCCTCGCCGCCGGCGCTCGAGGTCAAGCGCCAGGCGCGGCGCGCCGCGCAAAGCGATTCCACGGTGCTACTGCTGGGCGAGACCGGCACCGGAAAGGAGCTGCTCGCGCACGCGATCCACGCCGGCTCGGCCAGGGCCAGCAAGCCGTTTATCGGCGTCAACGTCGCCGCGGTGCCGGAGACCCTGCTGGAGGCCGAGTTCTTCGGTGTTGCGCCCGGCGCCTACACCGGCGCCGAGCGCAAGGGGCGCGAGGGCAAGTTCAAGCTCGCGGACGGTGGAACGCTGTTTCTCGACGAAGTGGGCGACATGCCGCCCGCGCTGCAGGCGAAGTTGCTGCGCGTGCTGCAGGAGCAGGAGCTGGAGCCGCTGGGTTCGAACCGCATGCTCAAGGTCGACGTGCGCGTCATCGCCGCGACCAGCCGCGATCTGCGCGCACTGGTCGGCGAGGGGCGCTTTCGCGAGGACCTCTACTACCGGCTGAACGTGCTGCCGGTCAGGCTGCCTGCGCTCCGCGACCGGCTCTCCGACCTCGAGGCACTCGCCGAAAGCCTGCTCGAATCGATTGCCGCGCGCAGCGGCATGCCGCAGCGCGAGCTCGCGCCGTCGGCGCTCGCCGTGCTCGCCGCACAGCCCTGGCGCGGCAACGTGCGCGAACTGAGAAACGTGCTCGAGCAGGCCGCGATGCTCTCGGACCGCGCACGCCTGAGCGCCGAGGACTTCGCCGGCATCCTGCCACCACCGGCGAAGGACGCTGCCGTCGCGGACCGTGCGCTGCGTCCGCTGCCGCAGATGGTCGCCGAGCTCGAGCGCAGCTCGATCCGCTCGGCGCTCGCCGCGACGGGCGGCAACAAGGTTTCTGCGGCGCGGCTGCTGGGGATCTCGCGGGCGACGCTTTACGAGAAGCTCGCCGGGATGGAGGACGTGTATGTAAATCGGACATGATGTCCGTATTACGTACACTATTCTCTCAACTCAAGCACCTGATTCCCTTTGCTTTATCGGCATCGTATGTCCGACATCAGGACATCGTGTCGTTCGTAGCCTCTGCTGCCTCTGTAAAAGTTTCCTGAAAATCAATGTCCTAGGATTCTGGCACGGGTTCTGCTCAGCGTACCCAGATGGCGGATCAATCCGGTCCGGCCGGAAGACATCATTCAGGAGGGAGCATGAAACACTCATTGCGGTGGCTCGCCACGGCGTCGATTACCACGCTCGCGGTGCTCGCCGGCGCCGGCGCAGCCCAGGCCCAGGACATCAAGATCGCGCACGTCTACGGCAAGACCGGGCCGCTCGAGGCTTACGCCAAGCAAAGCCACACCGGCCTGATGCTGGGACTCGAGTACGCCACGGGCGGCACGATGACGGTCAACGGGCGCAAGATCGTCGTGCTCGAGAAGGACACGCAGAACAAGCCCGATGTCGGCAAGGCGCAGCTCGCGGCGGCGTTCGGCGACGACAAGGCCGACATCGCCGTCGGCCCGGTGAATTCGGGGATCGGCGTGGCGATGCTGCCGGTGGCCGAGGAGTACAAGAAAGTTCTGGTCGTCGAGCCCGCAGTCGCCGACTCGATCACCGGCGCGAACTGGAACCGCTACATCTTCCGGACTTCGCGCAATTCGACGCAGGACGGTCTCGCGGCCGCGACGACCCTCAAGGGCGACGCGTCGATCGCCACGCTGGCGCAGGACTACGCCTTCGGCCGCGACGGCGTGAAGGCGCTCAAGGCCGCGCTGGCGCGCGTCGGATCGAAGGCGAAGATCGTGCACGAAGAGTACGCGCCGCAGAAGACGACCGATTTCACCGCGCCCGCCGAGCGGATCTTCGCGGCGCTCAAGGGCAAGCCCGGACGCAAGGTGATCGCGATCATCTGGGCCGGCGCGAACCCGGTCACCAAGCTCGCAGCGCTCAAGCCCGAGCGCTACGGCATCGAGCTCGCCCCCGGCGGCAACATCCTGCCGGTGATGAAGGGCTGGAAGGACCTCGCGGGCGTCGAGGGCGCGATCTACTACTACTACGGCTTCCCGAAGAACAAGATGAACGACTGGCTCGTCGCCGAGCACCAGAAGCGCTTCGGCCAGCCGCCCGATTTCTTCACCTGCGGCGGGATGGCCGCGGCGGTCGCGATCGTCGAGGCGATCAAGAAGGCGGGCGGGACCGACACCGAGAAGCTGATTGCGACGATGGAAGGCATGTCGTTCGACACGCCGAAGGGGCAGATGACCTTTCGCAAGGAGGATCACCAGGCGATGCAGGACATGTTCGAGTTCCGCATCAAGAAGAAGCAGCAGAACGAGTGGGATCTGCTCGAGCTGGTGCGCGTGATTCCTGCCTCCGAGCTCCCGGTCCCGATCACGAACAAGTCGCGGTAGGCCCGGACGCTTCGCGCCGGGTTGCCTCCGCCGGATGGAACCGACGGCACGCTGCGGTTCATCCGGCGGCAGATGGGGGTAACCGTGGCTGAACATCCCGTACTCGAAACGCGCGGCCTGACGATCCGCTTCGGCGGCAAGTCGGACGCGGGGGAACCCGGCGGTTCCCCCGCACCCCTTCCCCAACACCGGCACTGACGTGGCCGAGCACCCCGTACTCGAAACGCGCGACCTGACGATCCGCTTCGGCGGCACGTCGGACGCGGGGGAACCCGGCGGTTCCCCCGCACCCCTTCCCCAACACCGGCACTGACGTGGCTGAACATCCGGTACTCGAAACGCGCGACCTGACGATCCGCTTCGGCGGCCATGTCGCGGTCAATGCGGTGTCCTGCGCGTTTCACACGGGAACGCTCACCGCGATCGTGGGGCCGAACGGCGCCGGCAAGACGACCTATTTCAACCTCATCTCGGGGCAACTCGGCGCATCGAGCGGCCGCGTGTCGCTCTACGGCGAGGACATCAGCGCACTGCCCGCGCCCGCGCGCACCAGGCGCGGCATCGGGCGCGCGTTCCAGCTCACCAACCTGTTTCCGCGCCTCTCGGTGCTCGAGAACGTGCGCCTCGCCGTGCAGGCGCGCGCCGGCAGGGGCAAGGACCTGTGGTCGATGTGGGCTCGCCACGTCGAGCTGATCGAGAAGGCGGAGCACTACCTGCAGCGCGTCGCGCTCGCGGACAAGCGCGCACTCGCAGCCGCCGCGCTTGCGCACGGCGACCAGCGCAAGCTCGAGGTGGCGATCCTGCTCGCGCTCGAGCCCGACGTGTTCATGTTCGACGAGCCGACCGCGGGCATGAGCGTCGACGAGGTCCCGGTGATCCTCGAGTTGATCGAGCACATCAAGGCCCAGGGCGACAAGACCGTGCTGCTGGTCGAGCACAAGATGGACGTCGTGCGCTCGCTCGCCGACCGCATCGTGGTGCTCCATCAGGGGGCGCTGGTCGCCGACGGCGAGCCGGCCGAGGTCATCGCCTCGCCGATCGTGCAGGAGGCGTACCTCGGCATCGCAGCGGGCGCCGCCCATGGCTGACGCGCTGCTGCGGCTGGACGGCGTGCACACGCACATCGGGCAGTACCACATCCTGCAAGGCGTCGATTTCGAGGTGCCCCGCGGCGGCCTGACCATGCTGCTCGGGCGCAACGGCGCGGGCAAGACGACCTGCCTGCGCACGATCATGGGGCTGTGGCGCGCCTCCAAAGGCAACGTGCGCCTCGCCGGGCACGACGTGACGCATCTCGCGACGCCCGAGCTCGCGCGCAGCGGGGTCGCCTACGTCCCCGAGAACATGGGCATCTTCGCCGGCCTCACGGTGCGCGAGAACATGCTGCTCGCGGCGCGTGGCGGACCCCCTGAGGCGAAGCGGCTGGCGTGGATCTTCGGCCTGTTTCCGGCGCTCGAAAAATTCTGGAACGCACTGGCCGGAAACCTCTCGGGCGGACAGAAGCAGATGCTTGCGATCGCGCGCGCCATCATCGAGCCGCGCAGGCTGCTGCTCGTCGATGAGCCGACCAAGGGCCTCGCGCCGGCGATCATCGCCAACATGATCGAGGCCTTCCGCGAGCTCAAGCGGACCGACACGACGATCCTCGTCGTCGAGCAGAACTTCAGCTTCGCGAGCGCTCTGGGCGACACGGTCGCGGTGATGGACTCGGGCAGGATCGTGCATACCGGCGGCATGGACGCGCTGGTGGCCGACGCGGCGCTGCAAGCGAAGCTCCTCGGGCTGTCCCTGGAGGCGCAGCCGTGACGCGCGCCTGGCTGCCGCTCGCGCTCGTGCCCGCCCTCGCGCTGGGGGCGCTGCCGCTGGTCGCGAGCCTGCCGACCTGGGTGACGCTCACCGTTGCGGGCCTCGCCATGGGCATGATGATCTTCATGATGGCCTCGGGCCTCACGCTGGTGTTCGGCCTGATGGACGTGATGAACTTCGCGCACGGCGTGTTCATCTCGGTGGGCGCCTATGCCGCCGCATCGGTGCTCATCGCGCTGCAGGCCGAGGCGCAGGCGCCCAGCCTCGCAGCCAACCTCGCGGCGATCGGTCCGGCAATGCTCGCCGCCATCGCGCTCGCGGGCGTGCTCGGCTGGTTCTTCGAGCGCGTGGTGATCCGGCCGGTGTATGGCGATCACCTGAGGCAGATCCTCGTCACCATGGGCGGTCTGATCGTGGTCGAGCAGCTGATCATCGTGCTGTGGGGCCCCGACCTGATCCCGCTGCCGCGGCCCGGGGCGCTCAGCGGATCGTTCATCTTCGGGGAGGCGGCGATCGAGCGCTATCGTGTGCTCGCGATCGCGGTGGGGCTCGCGCTGTTCGGCGCCATGTGGCTGGTGCTGAACCGCACGCGCATCGGGCTGCTGGTGCGCGCCGGAGTGGAAAACGCCGAGATGGTCGAGTCGCTCGGCTATCGCATCCGCCGGCTGTTCGTCGGCGTGTTCGTCGCCGGCAGCGGACTCGCGGGCCTTGGCGGCGTGATGTGGGCGATGTACCAGGAATCGCTGAGCGCCCAGATGGGCATGCAGGTGATGGTGCTCATCTTCATCGTCGTGATCATCGGCGGTCTCGGGTCGGTGGGCGGCTGCTTCCTCGGTGCGCTGCTGGTCGGGCTCACGGCGAACTACACCGGCTACCTCGCACCCAAGGTCGCGCTCGGCTCGAACATCCTGCTGATGGTGCTGGTGCTGCTGTGGCGCCCGCGCGGGCTCTATCCGGTCGGGAAATGATCCGCGCACTGCTCTCGGGAGACCTGCCGCGCAGCCGTGCGCTCGCGGTCGCGCTCGTCCTGGTGCTGCTCGGGCTCGCGCTCGCGCCGTTCCTGTTCCCGGGCACGCGCTCGCTCGACGTCGCCGCCAAGGTGTGCGTGTTCGTCCTGCTGGTGGCGAGCTACGACCTGCTGCTCGGCTACACCGGCATCGTGTCGTTCGCGCACACGATGTTCTTCGGCATCGGCGGCTACGGCATCGGGCTCGCGTCGGCGAAGTGGGGGGCGAACTTGACGAGCCTCGCCGCCGGCGGCACGCTCGCGCTGCTGCTCTCGGCAGCGGTCGCGTTCGCCGTGGGACTGCTCAGCCTGCGCGTGCGGGCGATCTTCTTCGCCATGATCACGCTCGCCGTGGCGTCGTTCTTCCAGATCCTCGCCTCGCAGCTGTCCTGGCTCACCGGCGGCGAGGACGGGATCAATTTCGGCCTGCCGCCGCTGCTGCATTCGCGCGTCGCCGCGTACTACGTGGTGTTCGCGGCTGCGCTCACACTCTTCCTCGGCTTGCTGCGCGTCGTCAACTCGCCGTTCGGCCGCGTGCTGCTGTCGATCCGCGAGAACGAGTTCCGCGCCGAGGCGCTCGGCTACAGCACGGTCTATTACCGCACGGTGGCGAACTGCCTCGGTGCGCTCGGCGCCACGGCGGCCGGACTGCTCTACGCAGTCTGGCTGCGCTATACGGGGCCCGCCGCGACGCTGTCGTTCGACATCATGGTGGACATCCTCCTGATGGTGGTGATCGGCGGAATGGGCACGATGTACGGGTCCGTCCTCGGCGCCACGATCTTCGTGCTGGCGCAGACCTACCTGCGCGACCTGATGCGGCTGGCGAGCAGCGGGCTCGAGGGCCTGCCGCTGCTACCCGCGCTGCTGCATCCGGATCGCTGGCTGCTCTGGCTCGGCGTGCTGTTCATCGTCTGCGTGTACTACTTTCCCTCCGGCATCGTCGGCCGGCTGCGCGCGCCGCGCGCCGGATGAGCCCAACGCCATGGACATGACCTCAAACTACCTGACCCTGCTCGAGCGCGAAATCCACTACACCGAGTGGGGCGCGGGCAATGCCGAGACGCTGATCGCCTGGCACGGCCTCGCGCGCACCGGGCGGGACATGGACGATCTCGCCGCGCACCTCGCGTCGCGCTACCGCGTCATCTGCCCCGACACCCTCGGCCGCGGACTGTCGCAGTGGAGCCCGCAGCCGGACAAAGAGTACAGCCTGGCGTTTTATGCCCGGCTCGCCGTCGCGCTCGTCGACCGGCTCGGCATCGAGCGCATGCACTGGCTCGGGACATCGATGGGCGGCGCGCTCGGCATCGCGCTTGCCGCCGGTGCGCTCAAGGGACGCATCCAGCGCCTCATCCTGAACGACATCGGCCCGAAGCTCGGCGAGGCGGCCGTCGCGCGCATCCGCAGCTACGCCGGAAAGCCTGCGCAGTTCGACCGGGTCAGCGAGCTCGAGCAGTACTTCCGCACCGTCTACCAGCCCTTCGGCTGGCTCTCGGATGCGCAATGGCGGCGCCTGACCGAGACCTCGGTTCGCCGCACCGCGGAGGGCAAGGTCACGCCGCACTACGACCCCGACATGGTCATGCAGTTCGAGCATCATCCGGACGACTACGACCAGTGGGACGCCTGGGACGCGATCGATGTGCCAACGCTGTGCCTGCGCGGCGAAACGTCCGACCTCCTGCTGGCGGAGACCGCCGAGGCGATGCGCAAGCGCGGTCCGCGCGCGGTGGTGGTGACGATTGCCGGCTGCGGGCACGCGCCGGCGTTGAACACGCCCGATCAGTTCGCGCTGGTCGAACGGTTCTTGAACGGGAAATAAGACGAAAAAGAAACGAGAAAGGGGTCAGACCCCTGTGGATAACTTGCGGCCTTCGTCGATCGAAAAAGGGGTCTGACCCCTTTTTGCCCTTTTCTTTTTGCCCTTTTTGCCGTCATCGATCGAGCTCGCGCTCCATCTCCTCGTCGGTCATCGGCTTGTATTCCTCTGCCGCGGCCGATTCCGCCTCGGCTTTCTTGCGCGCCGCCATGCGCGCGACGAACAGGCCGATCTCGTAGAGCAGGCACATCGGCACGGCGAGCATGAACTGGGAAAGTACATCCGGCGGGGTCACGACCGCCGAGATGACGAACGCGCCGACGACGACGTAGGGACGCGCGTCGCGCAGCTTGTCGAGGCTCACCAGGCCGAGGCCCGCGAGCACCACCACCACGATCGGGATCTCGAAGGCGATGCCGAAGGCGAGGAACATGGTGATGACGAAGCTGAAGTAGGCTTCGATGTCCGGCGCCACGGTGATCGATTTCGGCGCGAAGCCGTGAATGAATGCGAACACCTTGCCGAACACGAAGAAATAGCAGAACGCGACGCCGATCAGGAAGAGCACGGTGCTGCCGACGACGGTCGGCAGCGCGAGCTTTTTCTCGTTGTCGTAGAGCCCCGGCGCGATGAAGGCCCAGGCCTGGTAGAGCAGGTAGGGCAGCACGATCATGAAGGCGACCAGCGCGGTCACCTTCACCGGCACGAGAAATGGCGTCACCACCCCGGTCGCGATCATCGTTGTGCCCTGGGGCAGCGCATGGATCAGCGGCGCGGCAAGCACGTCGTAGATCGGGCCCGAGCCCGGCCAGATGAACAGCGCGACGAACACGATGCCCACGGCGAGCACCGCGCGCAGCAGGCGATCGCGCAGCTCGACCAGGTGCGAGATGAAGGTTTCCTGATCGCTCATTGCGGCGCGCCGCGCGCTTCAGAGGCCGCGGGCTTGTCGAGCGCGGCCGGCGGTTCGGCCTCGGGCGCGGGGGTCGAAAGGGTCGAGGGGGTTGAGGGGGTTGACGAGGCCGATTCCGTCTGTTCCGGCGCCGCCTCGCCGGCGGCCTCGGCCACCGAGCGGTTCAGGTCGCTCTCGGCCTTGCGCAAATCTTCGTTCATGGACGACTCGAACTCGCTCGCCGCCTGCTGCACCGAGTCCTTCATCTTGCGCAGCTCGTCGAGCTCGACCTCGCGGTTGATATCGGCCTTTACATCGGCGACGTAGCGCTGCAGGCGCCCGAGCAGCGCGCCGGCGGTGCGCGCCACGCGCGGCAGCCGCTCCGGACCGATCACGATCAGCGCCACCACGCCGATCACCATCAGTTCGGTGAAGCCGATGTCGAACATGGCAAGAACGAGACCCTACAGATGCAAAGGGCGCCCGAGGGGCGCCCATGCGAAAGGTTTGCCTGAGGCGGGCTCAGGCCTTCGTTTCTGACTTCTCCCGCACTTCACCCTCGACGGTCTTTCCCGTCACCTGCGGTGCAGCGCCGGACTCGGCGGACTTGTCGCCGCTCTCACGCATCCCGTCCTTGAAACCGCGCACCGCGCCACCGAGATCCGCGCCCAGATTGCGCAGCTTCTTGGTGCCGAAAATCAGCATCACGATGACGAGGACGACCAGCCAGTGCCAGATGCTGAACGATCCCATGTCAGGCTCCTCTTTGCTTTCGCATGATCATCGGGCCGAGAGGCTCCGGCCCGCCCAGCACATGCATGTGCACATGATACACCTCCTGATGCCCCACTCGCCCGGTGTTGATGATCGTGCGGAAACCGTCGTTCGCGCCTTCCTGGCGCGCAAGCGAGCCGGCGAGCGCGAGCATCTTGCCGAGCGCCTGGTGCTGCGCCATGTTGGCCTCGTACATCGAGGGCAGGTGCTGTTTCGGGACGATCAGGAAGTGCACCGGCGCCACGGGGCGAACATCGTGAAAGGCGAAGACGTCCTCGTCCTCGTAGACCTTCTTGCAGGGGATCTCGCCGCGCACGATCTTGCAGAAGATGCAGTCCTCGCTCATCGCTTCGGCTTTCCGCGCGACGCTTTTTCGTCGATGCCCGAGATGCCCTCGCGCCGGTGCAGCTCGGCGAGCACATCCTGCGGCCCGAGACCATGGCGCGCGAGCATCACCAGCGTGTGGAACCACAGATCGGCGGTCTCGCGCACGATCGACAGTCGGTCGCCGCCCTTCGCCGCGAGCACGGTTTCGGTCGCCTCTTCGCCGATCTTCTTGAGCACCGCGTCGCTGTCGGCGCCGAGCAGCCCGGCGACGTAGGAGGACGCCGGATCGGTGCCGCGCCGCGCCTCGATCGTCGCCGCGAGGCGCTCCAGCGTTTCGTACAGTCCGGTCTTCATTTTTTGCCGTAAATCTCCGCGGGGTCCTTGAGCACCGGGTCGGTCTCGACCCAGCGGCCGTTTTCCAGTTTCAGGTAGAAGCAGCGCTCGCGGCCGGTGTGGCAGGCAATGCCGCCGACCTGCTCGACGCGCAGCAGGATCGCGTCCGCGTCGCAGTCCAGGCGCAGCTCCGCGACCTTCTGCACATGGCCCGATGCCTCGCCCTTGTGCCACAGCCTGCCCCGCGAGCGAGACCAGTATACGGCCTGCCCCGTGCGGATCGTTTCGGCGAGCGACGTCCGGTTCATCCAGGCGAGCGTCAGTACGCGCCCGCTCGTGGCGTCCTGCGTGACCACCGGCGCGAGCCCGCGCTCGTCCCAGTTCACCGCGTCCAGCCAGGCCTCCGTTTGCGCGCTCACAGCCGCACCTCCACGCCGCGCGCGTGCATGTGCAGCTTCGCGGCGTGCACGCTGTACTCGGCGAAATGAAAGATGCTCGCCGCGAGCACCGCGTCGGCGTGCCCCTGCAGAACGCCCTCGGCGAGGTGCTCGAGCGTACCGACCCCGCCCGAGGCGATGACCGGCACGCCGACCGCGTCGCATACGGCGCGGGTCAGCGCGAGATCGAAGCCTTCGCGCGTACCGTCGCGATCCATGCTGGTCAGCAGGATCTCGCCCGCGCCTGCGGCCTGCATGCGTCGCGCCCATTCGATCGCGTCGATGCCGGTCGGGCGCCGCCCGCCGTGGGTGTAGACCTCCCAGCCCTCGCCGTTGCCCTGGGACCCGGCGCCGCGGCGCTTGGCGTCGATCGCGACGACGATGCACTGACAGCCGACCTTGCCCGCGGCCTCGGTGATCAACGCGGGATTCTGCACCGCCGCGGTATTGATCGAGACCTTGTCGGCGCCCGCGTTCAGCAGACGGCGGACGTCCTCGACTTTGCGCACGCCGCCGCCGACCGTGAGCGGAATGAACACCCGCGCGGCCACCGCCTCGATCACGTGCAGGATGATGTCCCGATCGTCCGAGCTCGCGGTGATGTCGAGAAACGCGAGCTCGTCTGCGCCCTCGCGGTCGTAGCGCGAGGCGATCTCCACCGGATCGCCGGCGTCGCGCAAACCGACGAAATTGACGCCCTTCACCACCCGGCCCGCGGTGACGTCGAGGCAGGGTATGACGCGCTTGGCAAGGCCCATGCTCAGGCCTTCGCGGACGCCTTGTCCGCCGCCGCCTGCGCCTTCTTCAGGTCGAGCTTGCCCTCGTAGAGCGCACGCCCCGCGATCGCGCCGATCACGCCTTCGGGCCCGAGCTGGGCGCAGAGCGCCGCGACGTCGTCGAGACTGTTCAGGCCGCCGCTCGCGATGACCGGAATCTTGATCGCCTGCGCCAGCTTGAGCGTCGCCTCGATGTTCACGCCGCCCATCATGCCGTCGCGCCCGATGTCGGTATAGATGAGCGCCTCGACGCCGTACTCCTCGTACTTCTTGGCCAGGTCGATGACGTCGTGGCCGGTCATCTTCGACCAGCCCTCCACCGCGACCTTGCCGTCGCGCGCATCGAGCCCGGCAACGATATGGCCGGGAAAAGCGTAACAGGCATCCGACAGGAAGCCGGGATTCTTCACCGCGGCCGTGCCGATCACGATGTACGTGACGCCCGCATCCAGGTAGGTCTCGATCGTGTCCAGGTCGCGGATTCCGCCGCCCAGCTGCACCGGCAGATCATCGCCCGCGGCCTTGACGATCGCGCGGATCGACTTCTCGTTCTTCGGCCGTCCCGCGGCAGCGCCGTTCAGGTCGACCACGTGCAGGCGTCGTGCGCCCTGCGCGGCCCAGTGCTTCGCCATCGCGGCCGGGTCGTCGGAAAACACGGTTGCCGTCTTCATGTCGCCCTGCTTGAGGCGCACGCAGTGGCCATCTTTGAGGTCAATTGCGGGAATGATCAGCATGCTCGGGGTCGGGACGCGGTGAGACGTTGCGCCTGCGCGCGATCGCGCGGTCAGGCATGGTGGATGCGCGGGCGGGGGGTCGGAATCGGGTGTGGGGCGCCGCGCTAGACGGCGCGTGGGCTGCGAGGAATCAGGGTCGCCAGTCGACGAAATTGCGTAGCAGTTGCAAGCCTGCGGCCTGGCTCTTTTCCGGGTGAAACTGTACGGCAAATATATTGTCGCGCGCAACCGCGCAGGCGAAGGTCACGCCGTAGCTGCAGCGGCCGGCCGTCAGCGCCTCGTCCGAGGGCGCCGGATAGTAGCTGTGCACGAAATAGAACCGCGTGCCCGATTCGATCCCGCGCCAAAGCGCGTGCGGCCGCGCCTGCGCGACCTCATTCCAGCCCATATGCGGCACCTTGAGCACGGCGCCGTCGGCGCCGTGCATGCGCTCGAGCGGAAAGTGCGGCACCTCGCCCCGCAGCAGGGCGAGCCCGGGGCTGTCGCCCTCCTCGCCATGATCGAACAGCATCTGCATGCCGACGCAGATGCCGAGAAAGGGCTTGGCGCGGGTCGCCTCGATGACCGCGTCGCGCGCGCCGCTCGCGGCGAGCTGGCGCATGCAGTCGGGCAGCGCCCCCTGGCCGGGGACGACCACCCGCTCGGCGTCCAGGATCGCCTCGGGTCGGGCGGTCACCTGCACCTCGGCTTCCGGCGCCACGTGCTCGAGCGCCTTGGACACCGAGCGCAGGTTGCCCATTCCGTAGTCGACGAGCGCGATCTTCATCGGAGTTTCTGAACGTTCGCCAGCCGGCGCGACCGCATGCGACGCGCGCCGGGGACCGCCTGCGTCCTTACAGCGTCCCCTTGGTGGACGGCACCATGCCCGCGGCGCGCGGATCGGCCTCGGCCGCCATGCGCAGCGCACGCGCGAAGGCCTTGAACACCGTCTCGCACTGATGGTGCGCGTTGACGCCACGCAGGTTGTCGACGTGCAGCGTCGCCTGCGCATGGTTGACGAAACCCTGAAAGAACTCGTGCACCAGGTCGACGTCGAACTCGCCGATCAGGCCGCGGGTGTACGGCACGTGGTACTCGAGCCCGGGGCGTCCGGAAAAATCCACCACCACGCGCGACAGCGCTTCGTCGAGCGGCACGTAGGCGTGGCCGTAGCGCCGGATCCCCGCCTTGTCGCCGAGCGCCTTGGCCACCGCCTGACCGAGCGTGATGCCGATGTCCTCGACGGTGTGGTGCGCGTCGATGTGCAGGTCGCCCTGGGCGTCGACCTCGAGATCGATCATGCCGTGGCGCGCGACCTGCTCGAGCATGTGCTCGAGGAACGGGATCCCCGTCGAGAGCTTTGCCGAGCCGCTGCCGTCCAGGTTCACGCGAACCCGGATCTTGGTTTCCTTGGTGTCCCGCCGTAGCTCTGCCGTGCGCATGCTTCAAAGCACCTCTTTGAGCGCCCTCAGCAGTATACGGTTTTCCTCCGGCGTGCCGACGGTGATGCGCAGGCACTGCGCGAGCAGCGGGTGCGCGCCGTGGAAATTGCGCACCAGCACGCCCTGGCGGCGTAGCCCCTCGTAGCTGCGTGCGGCATCCGGTACGCGCACCAGCAGGAAATTTGCCTCCGAGGGGAACACGGTGACGCCGGGCAGCTGCGCAAGCGCTGCGCCAAGCGGCGCGCGCTCGGTGAGGATGCGCTCGGCCTGTTCCTCGAAGCGATCGAGATAGTCGAGCGCGAACAAGCCGACGGCTTGGGTCAGCGCATTGACGTTGTAGGCCTGGCGCAGCTTGTTGAACTCGTTCACCCACTCGGGACGCGCGGCAAGGTAGCCGAGCCGGATGCCGGCGAAGCCCAGCTTGGACACCGTGCGCATCACCACCAGGTTCGGAAACTCGGCAAGCCGCGGCATCAGCGAGCGCTTGGCGAACGCGTGGTAGGCCTCGTCGAGCACCACCAGGCCCTCGGCCGCGCGCAGCACCTCGAGCACCGCCGCCTCGTCGTACAGCACCCCCGTCGGATTGTTCGGGTAGGCGAGATAGACGAGCGCCGGCTGCTCGGCCTTCAGCTGCGCGAGAAAGCGCGCCGCGTCGAAACCGAGGTCGTCGCGCAACGGCACGCCGACCGGACGCATGCCCGAGAGCACGGCGTTCGCCCGATACATCGCGAAGGTCGGCTCGGGGAACAGCACCGCCGCACCGGGACGCGCGAGCGTCAGGGTCACGATCTGGATCAGGTCGTCCGAACCGTTGCCCAGGAGCAGCGCCATGCCCGCGGGCACGGCCATCTTCTCGGCCAGCCGCGCGCGCAGCAGCCGCCCGGTGGGCTCCGGATAGCGGTTCAGCTCGACTTGCGCGAGCCGCTCGGCGAGCTGCGCGCGCAGGTCGGCCGGCAAGGCGTAGGGGTTCTCCATCGCGTCGAGCTTGACCATGCCCTCGGCCTCGGCGACCTGATAGGCCTTGAGCGCGAGGATCTCGGGCCGGACGAGCTCTGCAGGACTGCGCGCCATGGCTAGTCGCGCTCGTCGAGGCGCGCCTCGGCCGAGCGCGCGTGCGCGTCGAGGCCCTCGCCGCGCGCGAGCGTCGCGGCCAGGCGCCCGAGCGGCGCGGCGCCTGCGCGCGAGATCTCGATCACGCTCGTACGCTTCTGGAAATCGTAGACCCCGAGCGGCGAAGCGTAGCGCGCCGTGCCTGCGGTCGGCAGCACGTGGTTTGGGCCTGCGCAGTAATCGCCGATGGCCTCCGAGCTGTAGCGCCCGAGAAAGATCGCACCGGCATTGCGCAGCTTCGGCAGCCAGGTCTGCGGATCGGCAATCGAGAGTTCCAGATGCTCGGGCGCGATGCGGTCGGCGATGGCGCAGGCCTCGGCAAGATCGCGCGCCTCGATCAGCGCGCCACGCGCGCCGAGCGAAGCGGCGATCACCGCGCGCCGCCCAAGCGTCGGCAGCAGGCGCACGATCTCCGCCTCGACCGCGTCGAGATAGGCCGCGTCGGGCGACACGAGGATCGCCTGCGCGATCTCGTCGTGCTCGGCCTGCGAAAACAGGTCGAGCGCGACCCAGGCCGCAGGCGTCGAGCCGTCGCCGATCACGAGGATCTCGGACGGTCCAGCGATCATGTCGATGCCGACCTGGCCGAAAACCTGGCGCTTGGCCGCAGCCACGTAAGCGTTGCCCGGGCCGACGATCTTGTCGACACGCGGCACCGACGCCGTGCCGTAGGCGAGCGCGGCGACGGCCTGCGCCCCACCGATCGCGAACATGCGATCGACCCCGCCGAGCGCGGCGGCCGCCAGTACCAGGGGATTGCGCACCCCGTCCGGGGTCGGACTGACCATCACCAGCTCGTCGACGCCCGCCACCTTGGCGGGAATCGCGTTCATCAGCACCGAAGAGGGATAGGCCGCCTTGCCTCCCGGCACGTAGAGGCCGACCCGCTCGAGCGGCGTGACGCGCTGCCCGAGCCGCGTGCCGTCGGCTTCCTCGAACTGCCAGGACGCTGCGCGCTGCCGCTCGTGGAAGCGGCGAATCCGCTCAGCCGCCGCGCGCAGCGCCGCCGCCTCGGCCGGGGCGATCTTCTCGAGCGCGGCCTCGAGCGCGTCGCGACCGAGCTCGAGCGCGTCCATCGAGCGCGCCGCATGCCGGTCGAAGCGCGCCGTATATTCGAGCAGCGCCGCGTCCCCGCGCGCGCGCACCTCGGCGACGATGCCGCGCGCCGCAGCTTCGACGGCATCGTCCTGCGCCGCTTCGTAGCGCGTGAGCGCCTCGAGCGCCGCGTCGAATCCCGCCTCGCGCGAGCGCAGCCTGCGCAGCTTCATCGCGCAGCCCTGCCCCGCTTCGCGGTGCTTTCGCTTGCCGCCGCGGCAAACGCGTCGATCAGCGGCTGCAGCAGCGCGCGCTTCATCTTGAGCGCGGCCTGATTGACCACCAGGCGCGCCGACACCGGCATGATCTCCTCGACCGCGACCAGGTTGTTCGCGCGCAGTGTCTGACCGCTCGAGACCAGGTCGACGATCGCGTCGGCCAGACCCACGATCGGCGCGAGCTCCATCGACCCGTAGAGCCGGATGATGTCGACGTGCACGCCCTTTTCCGCGAAGTGCTCGCGCGCTGCGCGCACGTACTTGGTGGCCACGCGCAGCCGCGCCCCCTGATGCACCGCGAGCCGGTAATCGAAGTCCTTGCGCGCCGCGACCATCATGCGGCAGGCGGCGATGCGCAGATCGACGGGCTGGTAGAGCCCTTCGCCACCGTGCTCGACGAGCACGTCGCGCCCGGCAATGCCGAGGTCGGCGCCGCCATACTGCACGTAGGTCGGGGTATCCGAGGCGCGCACGATGATCAGCTCGATGCCGCGCCGGTTGGTCGCGATGACCAGCCGGCGCGAGGTCTCCGGATCTTCCTTCGCGCGAATGCCCACGCGCGCGAGGAGCGGCGCGGTTTCGTCGTAGATGCGGCCCTTGGAGAGCGCGATGCGGATGGTGCGGGTCGACATGCGAACGGTAGAACAATAACGGCGCCGCAGGCCGCCCGCGCTGCTGCTGCGCGCGACCCGCAAGACCGCCTCGGTGTGCGGAGCCGATTCTAACCTAGCGCCGCGGCGCAGACGCGGTGATCAGCGCCGGCGCTCGACGCGCGCGCCGAGCGCGCCAAGCTTGGCCTCGAGCGCTTCGTAGCCCCGGTCGAGATGGTAGATGCGGTCGATCAGGGTCTCGCCCTGCGCGACGAGGCCGGCGATCACCAGGCTCGCCGAAGCGCGCAGGTCGGTCGCCATCACCGCGGCGCCCTGCAGGCGCGCCACGCCGCGCACCACGGCGGTGTTGCCTTCGATCGCGATGTCGGCGCCCAGGCGCTGCAGCTCCAGCGCATGCATGAAGCGGTTCTCGAAGATCGTCTCCGTGACCACCGCCGTGCCCTCGGCGATGGTGTCCAGCGCAAGCAGCTGGGCCTGCATGTCGGTCGCGAAGTCCGGGTAGGGCGCGGTGCGCAGGTCGACCGCACGCGGCCGGCGGTCCATCTCGATCTCGATCGTCTCGGGCTGCAGGCGGATCCGCGCGCCCGCTTCGCGCAGCTTGTCCAGGGTCGCGTCGAGGGTCGCGGGGGCCACGCCGCGCAGGCGCACGCGCCCGCCCGCGGCGGCCACCGCCGCGAGGTAGGTGCCGGTCTCGATGCGGTCCGGCATCACGCGGTGCGCGGCGCCGCCGAGCCGATCGACGCCCTCGACGCGGATCACGTCGCTGCCCGCGCCGCGGATCCGCGCCCCCATGGCGTTCAGGCAGACCGCGAGGTCGACGACCTCGGGCTCGCGCGCCGCGTTCTCGATCACCGTCGTGCCCTCGGCGAGCGTTGCCGCCATCATCAGGTTTTCGGTGCCGGTCACGGTGACCAGGTCCATCACGATGCGCGCGCCGCGCAGACGCGCCGCCCGCGCCGTCATGTCGCCGTGCTCGATATGGATTTCCGCGCCCATCGCCTCGAGGCCCTTCACGTGCTGGTCGACCGGGCGCTGGCCGATGGCGCAGCCGCCGGGCAGCGCGACCCGCGCCTCGCCGCAGCGCGCGAGCAGCGGGCCGAGCACGAGCACGGACGCGCGCATGGTCCGCACGAGCTCGTACGGCGCGCCCGGGTTGGTGATGCGCTGCGCGTGGAGCGCGAGCGCGCCCGGGCCCGGCGCGCGCAGGCCGACGCCCATGCCTTCGAGCAGGCGCGTCATGGTGTGCACGTCCATGAGCCTGGGCACGTTGGCGAGGCGTAGCGGCTCGTCCGTGAGCAGCGCGGCGCACATGATCGGCAGCGCCGCGTTCTTCGCGCCCGAGATCGCGACCTCGCCCTCGAGCGGCACGCCGCCGCGGATCAGCAGCTTTTCCATGCTGCGCGCCTTACGGCGCGTCGGCGCCCGCGCGCGCCCATTCGTCCGGCGTCAGCGTACGCATCGACAGCGCGTGGATCTCTTCGCGCATGCGCTCGCCGAGCGCGGCGTAGACCAGCTGATGGCGCTGGACGCGCGACTTGCCGGCGAACGCGTCCGAGACGATGACTGCCTGGAAATGCTGCCCGTCGCCGATCACCTCGATATGCGCGCAGCCGAGCCCCGCTTCGATGCCTTGTTGAACGCTTTCCGGTGTCACCATGTCCCTGTCCCGCCTTTTCCGTATCCGTCGATCGACGATGCCGGCTTCAGCCGCGCAGCCGGTACCCCGACTTCAGCATCCGCAGCGTCCCCAGCGTCACCAGCGCAAAGCTTACCGCGAGGACCGCGAGGCTCGCGGCCGGCGCGACATCGGAAGCCCCGAAGAAGCCGTAGCGGAATCCGTCGATCATGTAGAAAAACGGGTTGAAACGCGACAGCGCCTGCCAGAACGGCGGCAGCGAATGAATCGAGTAAAACACGCCCGACAGGAAGGTCAGCGGCATGATGAGGAAATTCTGGAAGGCGGCGAGCTGGTCGAACTTCTCGGCCCAGATGCCGGCGACCAGCCCGAGCGCACCGAGCAGCGCGCTGCCGAGCAGCGCAAAGGCGAACGCCCACAGCGGCGATTCGAACTGCAGCGGCACGAAGCCCGCGGTGACCGCGAGCACCCCGGCACCGACCACCAGCCCCCGGATCACCGAGGCCAGCACGTAGGCCCAGAAAAATTCCGCGTACGAGATGGGCGGCAGCAGCATGAACACGATGTTCCCGGTGATCTTCGACTGGATGATGCTCGAGGAGCTGTTGGCGAAGGCGTTCTGCAGCACGCCCATCATGACCAGCCCGGGCACGAGAAACGCCGCGTAAGGCACGTCGCGAAAGACGGTGACGCGGTTGCCGAACGCATGCGAGAACACCAGCAGGAAGAGCAGCGCGGTCAGGATCGGCGCGCCCACCGTCTGGTGCGCGACCTTCCAGAACCGCATCAGTTCCTTGCCGACGAGGGTGCGGAACCGCGTCAGCGACTCGCCCGCGGCCGGTGCCTGCGGCTCAACCATGGCGCGCCATCAGCCGCAAGAAAACCTCCTCGAGATCGGGCGGCTGCAATTCGAGCTCGACGATGTCGATGCCCGCCTCGCGCAGGCTGAGCAGCAGGTCTTCCAGCGCCCGCGTATCGCGCAGCCGCAGCGTATAGAGCGGGCCGTCCTGGCCAAGAACCTCGGCGGGGAAGTGCGCCGGCAGCGCTTCCCGCTCGAGCCGCACGCGCAGCTGCAGCCCCGAGAAGGTCTCGAGCAGATTGCGGGTCGAATCGAGCGCGATGATGCGCCCGGCCTTCAGCATCGCGATGCGGTTGCAGTGCAGCTCGGCCTCTTCCAGATAGTGCGTGGTGAGCACGATGGTGTGGCCTTCGCGGTTCAGACGGCGCACGAACTGCCAAAGACCCTGGCGCAGCTCGACATCGACGCCGGCCGTCGGCTCGTCGAGCACGATCACCGGCGGCCGGTGCACCAGCGCCTGCGCGACCAGGACGCGGCGCTTCATGCCGCCGGACAGCGCGCGCATGTTCGCGTCCGCCTTGGCATCGAGGTCGAGATGGTGCATGACCTCGTCGATCCAGGCGTCGTTCGCGCGCAGGCCGAAATAGCCAGACTGGATGCGCAGCGTCTCGCGCACGGTGAAAAAAGGGTCGAACACCAGCTCCTGCGGCACGACGCCGAGCATGCGCCGCGCCCGCCGGTAGTCGCGGATGACGTCCGCGCCCATCACGGAAACCGCGCCGGCGTCTGCGCGGACCAGGCCGGCGATCACGCTGATCAGGGTCGTCTTGCCCGCCCCGTTCGGTCCGAGCAGACCGAAGAATTCGCCCTGCGCGATCTCGAGGCTTACGCCCGCGAGCGCGCGCACCGCGCCGTAGCGCTTTTCGACGGCATACACTTCGATTGCGGCGGTCATTGGCGCGCACCGCGGCGGTCGCGGTGCCGGTCGACGGACTTCAGTGCCGCGGCGCAGCGCCGGAGAGGAACGCCTCCACGCCGTACAGGCGCGCAATCGTCGCCAGCCCCTCCGGCAGGCCTTCGACGTTGAGCTCGATCTGCGCCGCGCGCGCCTCGCGCCGCCAGGCGAGCAGCACCGCGAGGAGCGACGAATCGAGCTCGGTCACTTCGCCGAGATCGATCGTGCGCACGCCCGCCTTGAGCTGCCCGCGACCCTCCTCGAGCAGCGCCTGCACGTTGGCGAGCGTCGCCGGGCCGCTGACCACGGCGCGGGTACCGTCACGGCGGATCACTGCGCCTCCGCCTCGAGCTGCTTGTTCTTCTTCTGCAGCACGTCGATCAGGCCGTCGATGCCGCTCTTGCGGATTACGTTGGCAAACTCGGTGCGGTAATTCAGCACGAGGCTTACGCCCGCGACGTAAACGTTGTAGCACTTCCAGCCTGCGGCGGTCTTTTCCATGTCGTAGTCGAGCGCGATCGGCTGGCGCCCGGACTTGACCACGCGCACGTTGACCGTCACGTCGGTATCGGTCGGCTTCGCGCGCAGCGGCAGGAACTCGAACTTTTCGTCGCGATAGCTGGTCAGCGCGCTCGCGTAGGTGCGCACCAACAGGGTCCTGAATTCCTGAATGAGCTTCGTCTTCTGCTCGGCGGTGGCCTTGCGCCAGTTCACGCCCATCGCGATCGCCGTCATGCTATCGAAGCTGAAATGCGGCAGGACCTTGGCGTCGACCAGGCCGATGATCCTTTCGACGTTGCCGGCCTGGATCTCCTTGTCCTTGGAGACGATGTCCAGCACTTCGAGCGTGACGGACTTCACCAGCACGTCCGGCGGCACGACCTCCGCGATCGACTGCGGCGCGAACAGGCTCACGCCGCACAGCAGCAGCGCGGACAGCATGCCGATCATCGATCGCCGCATCACAGCGCGTCTCCCGCCCGCGCGAAGGGCGCGTCGTCCTGGGTCGATGCGCCCGAAGAGAAGGCCTCCGCCTGCGGACTTTCCGCCGCCCGGGCCGGCGGCACGAGAGCGGCCGCTGCCGCCTGCGCACGAGGCTCATCGCGTCCCGGCGGCCGCTCGTGCGGCGCGCGGGGCGGCGCGCCGTCGAAGATCAGGTCGTGCCGGTGCTGATAGTAAAAATCGCGCCGCGCCACGTATTTGTCGATTGCCGACTCGTCGAGAATGGTCTTCGCATCGAGCAGATCGGCGCGCTCGTTGACGAGGTACAGACCCCACAGTCCCCATTGGACGGCGGTGTCGTTGGTCAGCCAGCGCGTCGGTGCGGCCGCGACATCGGCCGCGAAACCGAAGCTGTCACGCACCGTACCCGATCCGAGGAATGGCCAGACCAGATACGGCCCTTCCTCCGCGCCCCAGACCGCGAAGGTCTGCCCGAAGTCCTCGTTGTGCTTTTCCAGCCCGGCCTCGCTCGCGATATCGTGCAAGCCGAACAGTCCGATCGAACTGTTGATGACGAAGCGCGTCCAGTCGCTCCAGGCCTCGCCCGGCTTGCCCTGAAGCAGGTTGTTCACCCCGATCATGAGGTCCTGGATGTTGGCGAAGAAGTTGCGCACCCGGACGCGGATCTCGTACGGCAGCAGATCCCGGTAAGCCGTTGCGATCGGCTTGGCGATCGCTTCGTCAAAGCCCTCGTTGAATTCGAACACCCCGCGGTTCCAGCTCTCGTAAGGATCGCGAGGGTCGCCGTTCTGCACGGTCGCGCAGCCCGCGAGCAGCCAGAACGCGCCGACCACCAGCGTGCGCAGGAGCAACCGCGTGCCGCCCATCGGGACCGGTACTGCAAGCATCTATTGCTTGCCTTCCTTGGCCGCTGCCTTGCCCTCGGTCCCGCCTTCCGCCGCCTTGTTGTAAAGAAACTGGCTGATCAGGTTCTCGAGCACGACCGCGGACTGCGTCAGGCGCATCGTGTCGCCGTCGTTCAAGTTCTTCGGATCGCCGCCCGCCTCGAGACCGATGTACTGCTCACCGAGCAGTCCCGATGTCAGGATCTTGGCCGACGTGTCGCGCGGAAACTTGTACTCTGCACCCAGGTTCATCGTCACCACTGCCTCGAAGCTCTCGTTGTCGAAGCGTACATCCGTCACCCGCCCGACCACGACGCCCGCGCTTTTTATCGGCGCACGCACTTTCAGGCCGCCGATGTTAGCAAACTTGGCATGCACCTCGTATGTCTGAGCCGTTGAAAATGCTGCCAAATTTCCCACCTTGAGGGCTAAAAACAACAGGGCACCGAATCCTGCGGCGACAAAGATGCCGACCCAAAGATCGAGCGTGGTGCGGTTCATAAGCCGTTGCCTCCGGTGAACATGAGCGCGGTGAGGATGAAATCGAGCGCGAGGATCGCGAGCGAAGACGTCACCACGGTGCGCGTGGTCGCGCCCGAGACGCCTTCGGCCGTCGGGGGCGCATCGTAGCCCTCGAACACCGCGATCCAGGACACCGCGAAACCAAACACGAAACTCTTGATGACGCCGTTCAGCACGTCTTCGCGCACGTCGACCGCGGCCTGCATCTGCGACCAGAACGCGCCCTCGTCGACGCCGATCAGCTTCACGCCGACCAGGTAGCCGCCGTAGATACCCATCGCGGAAAACAGCGCGGCGAGCAAGGGCATCGAGATCACGCCTCCCCAAAAGCGTGGCGCGACCACGCGTGCGATCGGATCGACGGCCATCATCTCCATCGCGGCGATCTGCTCGGTCGCCTTCATCAGGCCGATCTCCGCGGTGATCGCGCTGCCCGCGCGGCTCGCAAAGAGCAGCCCGGCGACGACCGGCCCGAGCTCGCGCACGAGCGAGAGCGCGACCAGGACGCCGAGCGCCTCGCTCGAGCCGTAGCGCTGCAGCGTGTGGTAGCCCTGCAGCCCGAGCACCATGCCGACGAACAGCCCCGAAACGAGGATGATGACCAGCGACAGGACGCCCGCGAAATAGATCTCGCGAATCGTCAGGCTGAAGCGCCGCAAAGCGGTGCCCGAATGGAGCACGAGATAGAACAGGAAACGGGCCGCGAAACCGAGCCGCCAGACCCGCGCGGTGACCGTCGCGCCCAGGCGCTCGACGAGCCCACGCAGCGTGGCGCTCGCCATCAGTCGGCCGCCAGCGCAAGCTCGGCTGCAAAGCTCGAGCCCGGGTAGTGAAACGGCACCGGGCCGTCGGGCTTGCCGTGCACGAACTGGTCGACGAAGGGCTCGAGCGAGCCGTCGACCGCTTGCGGCGTTCCCTGCCAAACCACCTGGCCATCGGCCATGAAATAGACGTAGTCGACCACGCCGAGCGTTTCCTGCACGTCGTGCGTGACGATGATGGACGTTGCGCCCAGCGCGTCGTTCAGGCTGCGCACCAGCCGCGAGATGACGCCGAAGGAAATCGGATCGAGGCCGGTGAACGGCTCGTCGTAAAGCATGAGCTGCGGATCGAGCGCGATCGCGCGGGCGAGCGCCACGCGGCGCGCCATGCCGCCCGACAGCTCGGAGGGCATGCGTTGCGATGCACCGCGCAGGCCGACCGCTTCGAGCTTCAGCAACACGAGGTCGCGGACCATCCCCTCCGGCAGCGCGGTATGCTCGCGCAGCGGGAACGCAACGTTGTCGTACACCGTCATGTCGGTAAACAGCGCGCCGAACTGGAACAGCATGCCGAGCTTGCGCCGCATTGCGTACAGCCCATCGCGTCCCAGCGCGCGCGTGTCCGCGCCAAGCACGCGAAGCAGACCGCGCGCGGGCGTCATGGCCGCGCCGATCATGCGCAGCAGGGTCGTTTTGCCGCAGCCCGACTGCCCCATGATGCCGACGACCTTGCCACGCGGGATTTCCACGCTCACATCACGCAGCACCGGACGCGCAGGGTCGTATCCGAACCACAGGTTCTCGATGCTGACGACGGCGCTGGCGTTCAAGGTCGGGGTGCGGACGACGGGAAGACGAAACCGCGGATTTTACTTGAGCGGCCGCGGCGCGTCGGAATCCCCGGAACCGAGGCGCAGGCGCCGCCCACGTTTCCCCTATAAAGTTACGGCCATGGCGCCAGACGGGGCATCAGCAACGCACGCGGCCGGAGCGCCTGCGGCCGTGCGCGTGTCGGGCCTGGAGAAACGCTACGGCAGGCACAGGGTGCTCGAGAGCGTCGATCTCGAGGTTGTCGCCGGCGCATCCTTCGGCCTGCTCGGCCTGAACGGCGCCGGCAAGACGACGCTGATCAAGTGCCTGCTCGACCTCTGCGACCACGACGCCGGGGAGATCGCGCTGTACGGCGTGCCCGCGGGCGAGCCGCGTGCGCGCGCCCGCCTGTCCTATCTGCCCGAGCAATTCGTGCCGCCGCACTATCTCTACGGGCGCGAGTTCCTCGCGCTCATGCTGGCGCTCGCCGGCAAGCGCTACGATGCCGGGCGGGTCGCGGCACGCCTCGCGCAACTCGAGCTCGACGCGGCGGTGCTCGAGCGCCGGGTGCGCGCGCTGTCCAAGGGCATGACCCAGAAGCTCGGGCTTGCCGCGGTGCTGCTCGTCGAGCGCGACCTCTACCTGCTCGACGAGCCCATGAGCGGCCTTGACCCTGCCAGCCGCATCGCGGTGAAATCGGCGCTGCGGGACCTGGTTGCCGAGGGGCGTACCCTGTTTTTCACCTCGCACGTGCTGGCCGATGTCGAAGAACTCTGCGATGTCATCGCGGTCCTCGACCAGGGCGGAATTCGCTTCCGCGGCGCGCCCGGCGCGTTGTGCGAACGCATGGGTGAGGCGCATCTCGAACGCGCCTTTTTGCGCTGCATACGCCATGACAGCCCCTCAGTCGCATCCGCAGCCTGAAGACAAGCCGGCGCTGCTGATCGTCGACGACGACGCGCTGATCGCGGATACCCTCGGTTTCGCACTCGGCGACGATTTCGCGGTCTACACCTGCGACTCGCGCCCGCACGCGGTGGCGCTTCTGCGCCAGCTGCCCAATGCCCCCGCGCTCGCGCTTGTCGACCTGGGACTGCCGCCGACGCCGCATGTCCCCGACGAAGGCTTTCAGCTGATCGCGGACCTGCTCGCACACTCGCGCAGCATGCAGATCTTCGTGCTCTCGGGGCAAAACGAGGCAGCGCATGCCCGCCACGCACGCGCACTCGGCGCGGTCGAATTCATCGCCAAGCCCTGCGAGCCGGCGCTGCTCAGGCGTTCGCTGCTGCGCGCGCTCGAGGTGCGCGACGCGGAGCTGCGGCGGCAACAGACCCAGCCCGAAGGGCTCATCGGCGAGAGCCCCGCGATTCGCAAGCTCAGGGACCAGATCGCACAGTTCGCCCAATCGCCCTTTCCGGTGCTGATCGAGGGCGACTCGGGCAGCGGCAAGGAGTTGGTCGCGCAGAGCCTGCACCGGCTTTCCGCGCGCGGCAGCAAGCCCTTTTTCGCCCTCAACTGCGCCGCGATCGCGCCGACGCTCGTCGAGCCGACGCTGTTCGGCTACGTGAAGGGCGCGTTCACCGGCGCGGACGCCAACAAGGCCGGCTACTTCGAGGAGGCGGGCGATGGGATGCTGTTTCTCGACGAGATCGGCGAGCTGCCGCTCGAGATGCAGGCAAAGCTGCTGCGGGTGCTGGAGAACGGCGAGTATCAGCGGGTCGGCGAAACCCTGCGACGCGTCTCCCAGGCGCGCGTGATTGCGGCGACGAATCGCGACCTGCGTCAGGAGGTCCGCCGCGGCGCGTTTCGCGCCGATCTCTATCATCGCCTGTCGGTGCTCACGCTGGCGGTGCCGCCGCTGCGCGAGCTCGGGCGCGACAAGCTCAGCCTGCTCGAGCATTTCCGCGCGGTGTACGCCGCGCAATCCGGCGCGCAGCCCTTCGAGCTCGACGCAGCCGCCGAGCGCCGCTGGATCAGCTATCCGTTTCCGGGCAACGTGCGCGAGCTACGCAACATCGTCATCCGCCTGACGACCAAGCACCCCGGACAGAAGCTGGGTCTCGAGGAGCTCGAGCCGGAGTTCGACCTCGAGGCGCAGAGTGCGCCGGGCAGCGCAACGGAACCGGATCGCATCGCGGCGGCGCTCGAGACGCTCGGGCGCACGCCCGGCTTCAGCCTCGATCAGGCGCTCAAGGCCTGGGAACGCGCCTACGTCGACGCAGCGCTCAAGCTGACCCACGGCAACGTGAGTCAGGCCGCGAAGCTGCTCGGAATCAACCGCACGACGTTGTACAGCCGTATGCAGTCGGACGCAGGGGAACCTCAAGGCGGTTCCCCTGCAACCCCTCCCCCACGAGCGGACAAGTAGCGCGCCATGTAT